>JAEEGK010007184.1_pt1 | contig 26576 bp, 19 predicted proteins | sample 8958771 | NCBI WGS metagenome assembly JAEEGK01 (sample SAMN16246547, study PRJNA631951) | gut metagenome | biome: gut microbiome; feature: rumen; material: SC-attached | host: Bos | place: Iran: Karaj | collected 2018-10 | reverse complement strand
ACGACTTCCTCACTGAGACCGGGAATCCGCTTTCCATATGCTTCAGTCTGATTGGCTTCCTCCATGCCCGCGTCATAAGTTCCTTTAAGTTTCTTGTAATACTTAATGAGAAAAAAACCGGGAAGGACACATACCGCTAAAAATACAGCAAGGTTTTCCAATATCTCTATGCCTTGAGACTTAAGGACTTCCGGAAAAAAAATAAATACAAGCAAACCTGCTAAACCCATTCCGATTTTTGTAAGTTTTATTTTCATTTCATACTTATTCTGAATTTCCCCGCGCTTTTTACACGCGAAATCCACGTAGCTTTTGGATTGTTCAAATATGTTTCTTGCAGCTTCAACTCTTGTAAGAATATCATTCATTGTATTATCCTCCGAACTGTGTTTGGTTATTCCTGCTTCTTCGTGATTAATATTTTGTGGGGTATATGAAGTCCAGCCAGAAAGACTTCGCTACCTTGGCAATCCTGTGTCCGCGGACATCTGACATAGACTTGTTTAGTCTCTCTCTGCTGTCCTCATACTCAACCCTTAATGCGCTCTCTTCGTTACGGCGACTAACCTGATCCTCGGCCAGTTCGATTGCTTCCTGCAGCGTATCCGCTCTGCCTGTTGAAACCATCTTTATCATGGAATCTAAATACTCGGCAAAGAGGCAATGTTGAGGCAGCCAGTCTATCTGACCCAAAAGTTCATCGTGAATATCCATTGCCATTTTCCATTCATCCCCGGCAGATTTCTTCATCTCTTCGCATTTTTTTCCAAGGCTACTGATCATTACCTTCTTTACAACGCAAGAAATTACGATTGCCAAAATCGGGCCAATAAAAGGGATGGGGATCAAGAAAGTGATGAATCTTAGTGGCACTAAAAGGAGAAAACCGATACCTGCTAAACAAACCTTGAATACTGTGTTAATATCATTCAGTTTTCTTTGTTCGAATGCATCGACCTCGGCTTCAATTTTCCTTGACTGCGCCAGATGCTCTTCCATTGGCCTACAAAGTTCTTTTACTTCAACCAGTTTTCCAAATAATTCCTTGTTCATCTTTTTTCCTCCTGTATGAACATGTATCTTTCGCTTTCTGATAGTTATACAAATGAGAATGGCCTTAGGATTTAAAATTTTAAAATTTTTTTGAAAAAATTTTTTGGAGTGCAAAAAAGCAGCCGCTCCGGAAAGAACCGCTGCTCTGAGAGTGCTATATTTTTATAAAAAAACGGCATTCCCAATCTGATATGTACCCAGAATTCTGGACACATATCAAACGGGAACGCCGCTTATAATCTTTAACGAAACACCTAAATGTTATTCTCTGCCGCTTGTTCAAATGTAAGCGAACGCCCGGAACCTCTGCATGAATTCTTCACCCTTCGCGCTCAATCTCACTCTTAAAGAATATGTTCGAATTGGCACCCTCACGAATCGGAGTAAGCCGCTTCTGATCTGCAAGCTGTTTGATATATTGCCTGGAGCAATTGAGAATGCCTGCGGTTTCAGCGGTATCGGCAAGACGGTTCCTGATAAAACTTGCAATATCTTCGTAGGATACCGCAGATTCTTTACCAATCTTACGGAGACTCTCTGCATCAATAAAGCGTTCCTCGCCCCACTCAATGCCATTGCCTCCGGGCGACACACGAACATTTCGAAATACCTCGTCATCTCGTAAAACATTGCCGAAAATTCTGTCATCCCCGACAAGTTTACCGATATTCACGATAGTGCTCTTTGTGTCCTTAAAAAACACGAGCACGTTTCTGTCCTTAAGCGCCATAACATCCATGACTTTACGTTCAAACCGCATTTGGATATCCGGCATGATTTCCCGTTCATGTATTCTCGAAAGATACAATTCATCCTGCGCGCATCTGCCCTCACTCAGTAAAAGAAGCTTAAACTCATCATACTCTCTGAGCCCGTTCTCTTTTAAAATGCCCCCGAGGTTCTGCCGGTCAGACGGGATGATGCGCTGCATCACAAACTTGCCGCTCCATTCGGAATTGATGCTGTAAATGCCTTTCTTCACAAAAACTGAGAAGATGAACGGGCAGGTCCATTTATCCAACTCTTCCGTCAGCTCCGTAAAAAACCTTTTGCTCCTCTCATAATAGAAAAGGTATCCCAAGAGTCTGCCCTTCTGTGCTTTATCACGTATTTCAAATACAACCAAGGCGACACCACCTTTCCAATATCATTTCGCGCATTTTATCTATAAACTCACGCCCGATCACAATATCCAGACCTTCAAACACTTTATCCACATCTGCTTCGGTAAGCCCGGGCAATCCGGCCAGAAAAGCTTTAGGAACAATCTTTACATTGGCAAGCGTACTGGACGTTCCTACAAATGACTGAACCTTTCTGTCCTCGAGTACATTAAACTCCTCAAGTTCCTCCATGGTGTGACATCTGCATACAAGGCTGAGCCCATGATCAAAAAGCGGAGCAAGCCGGATACTCTTCGTCTTTGCATCTCTTAAAACTTCAATATTTGCCCCATGGCGATCTCTGTTAAGCACAAGATAATCTATCAGAAACATCTCGTATACATACTTCTCCCATCCCATGCGCCTGCAAAAGTCCATGGGGGATTCGTCCTTTTCTTTGTACATTGAATAATAGTCTTCCAAAGAAATCTTGCTTTCGTCCGATCCCTTGTAATCTTCCGATTCGCAAAGATAAGTTTCATAATCTCTGCCCTCGATCGTAACCAATGCGTGCAAAAGCTTATACTCCAGATGCTCTATGCCGAAGAAACTTAACAGTCGCTGCACCACAATTTCATTCACACATTCATGACCGGTGATACCGTTCACCGGGTCAGAGTCCGAAAGTTTATAGTATTTTTTCCTACTGTCTGTATCATCGTACGCTTTCAGGAAGGAACCCGCTGTGCCCGACGACTTGCGTGTTCTGGCCCAGTTAAGGTATCTCATATCGTTTAGTTCATAAATAATATCTTTCATAATCAAACCTCGTTTTACTTGACAGATGTCAAGTGTTTACAGATTCATATTACTAATTTGCTTGACATTTGTCAAGTTTTTCCCGACGGCAAAAAAGCAACTATTCGTAATAGAATAACTGCTTTTCTGTGCTACGATGCAGGTATGTTTCTGCCAAAGATCCCAATCATCACAATTCTTAATTCGTAGTTTTCTATTTTACTCTTCCTTAACGCTGAAGGTCTGTGCCCAGCAGAAAGTATATTCAGGAAGGGGTGAAATAGAGTAGAATGTCATTCTTACAAATACGGACATTGCTGCCGAATTAAACTGCTCGTTTAAAAGGTTTGCATTGTGTCCGGGTGAATTCTTCCATCCTCCCATTACCGGTTCCACAGAGTGATAACCGCTTGCAAGGTTTTCACCGTTCATTTCATTTACATTTAAGGTGTACCACTTGGTTCCGTTGGGTCTGGTGTGGCTGAATGAAACAGCGATTTCTCTTGCTCTGATGTCTGCTTCGTCCTGTAAACTTGCTTTGTAATTAAGAGGTTCCAGGCCGTTTTCAACACGGTATGCGTTGGTGGCATCAAATACTTCCTGATTCCAGTCGGTTAAGTAGTAACCGTAAATGGTTTCGGTCTGACCGTTTTCAAGTTCGATAACATATTCCTGATATGAATGTATTGTTGTGGTCGAAAGTACTTCACCGCAGTGTGAGCAACAGGTATTTACTATACCGTTTTCCGTAGCGGTGGCTTCTTTTACCACCTCACGACACTTCGCGAAATTATGCTTGCAGACTTCATCGGGATTGTACTGCTCAAGCTTCTCGCCGCAGCCCCTGCAAACGTACCAGTATTCGTTGGTCCGGGAATCATATTTAAGTTTGCGTGAAGGGTGATCACAGGTAAGTACAGGTGTTACTTCTTCATAGCTGTAACCGCAATCGGTGCAGGTGAGCCTTGTAAGGCCTGTGGTAGTCTCCGTGGGAAGGGTGTCTATATAAACGTAATAGTGGTGGTGATTGGGGTCACATTCAACGGTTTCTTCTTTGGTAAGGCCACATATTGAGCAGGTGTAGGTTTTTACACCGGTATGTTTACAATCAGGCTCCTTGGTAATTGCTTCTGTAAAAGCATGCTCACAAATATCCTGATTATAGATTACTTCGGATTTCTTAACAGCACCGCATTCCGTGCACTTATACTCTCTTAATCCGTCATGTCCGTCGACAGCTTCGGTAATTACAACCCATTCGTAGTTGTGAGGTAATTTATCAACTTTTAACGTAAAATATTCTTCGCCGCAAATTGCACAGTAGCGGGTCTTTTTACCTTCTTTCGCACAGGTGGGCTCTTCGGTTATGACATAATCAGTACTGAAATCATGTATATAGCCTGCCTGCACTGTATAAGAATAGCCGCAATCGGTACATGTATATAATCTTTCTCGTTGTGTATAGCATGAACCTTCAACCATAACTTCGCATTCCATTTTATGACCTTTTGAAGGAATTCTTTCGACTACACGGTATTCGTCGCATCCGTCACAGGTACAGATTCGCTCGCCGGGCGTGTAGCATGTAGCTTCTTTGGTAACGGTTACGATGATGTTGTGCACGTGTTCCTGAGCGGGTGTTTCTGCGGGTGTTTCTGCAGGTGTCTCTGCGGGAGTTTCTTCAACTGCGGGAGTCTCTTCTACTGCAGGAGTCTCTTCTACTGCGGGAGTCTCTTCTACTGCGGGAGTCTCTTCTACTGCAGGAGTCTCTTCTACTGCGGGAGTCTCTTCTACTACGGGTGTCTCTTCAACTGCAGGAGTCTCTTCTACTGCGGGAGCTTCTTCAACTGCAGGAGTCTCTTCAACTGCAGGTGTCTCTTCTACTGCAGGAGTTTCTTCAACTGTAGGAGTCTCAACCGGTGCCGGTGCAGGAGCAGGGGCCGGTGCAGGAGCGGGTGTGTATGAAGGTGCAGGTGAAGCTGCAGGAGCAACTACAACTGCGCTGTCAGGTGAGCAAAGATCTCTTCCTTCTTTCTTTCCGTAACGTACGTAGTGAACGTAGTAGGAAACGATGTCCTCGCCGAAGACTGACTGAAGGTCGGCGTAACTTGCTTTGTAAACGTTAGCGTCGAAGTTGGGGTTGGCAACGCGTCCTTCGTAGATACCGTACTTGATGAAGTGATTGAACAATACGTTCTTGTTGCTGCCAAGGATAGCAACCACTTCGGGATATCTGGCTGCGTAATAATCAACATCGAACAAAGAAAGTAACATGTTCTTCTCCGCTCTTGTGAGTGTTCTCTTCTTTACCGTCTTCGTCGCAGCGGTCTGAGTGGGCTCAGCGTAAACGGTCAAAGGAACGTTTACCACCATCGTGGCGATTAAAAGCATTGAAACGATTTTTTTAAGTCTGTTCATTTTTCTCCTCCGTGTCCCTTTTGGGGATCATGTGTTTTTGCCTTTCTGACTGGTATACAAATGAAAAAGGGGTTAGGTTTTAAAATTTTGAAAAAAATTTTGAGATGAGCCCGAAAGGCGCGAAAATACAAGAAAAAAGCAAGTTTATAAAATATGAGTCCGCAAAAAAATATATGTGATATAATAGGAGAAAAATTTAGACTCGAAGATGAACAAGAGTCATTACATTGGGGGCGAAAATGGTAAAGTTAGAACCTGTTAAAAGTAAGAAAGACATTATGATTGCCGGACACCGCGGAAGTCAGGGCGGTAATGTTATCGGAAATACCACCGCCGCATTTATGGCAGCCCTTTATCAGGGCGCGGAACTGATTGAACTTGATGTGGCAAAATCAAAAGACGGTACTTACTATCTTTTTCATACCGGAGAGGAAAAACTGAGGCTTCACGGAAGAAAACACTTTGAAGAATACACGGACAAAGAACTTGCCAAGATGCGAATGCACAATATCTTCAACGATCCGACAAATTATGCTCCGGAAAAGGTATTTGACGTATTGCCGAAATTCAAAGGACGCAACTGTATTATGAACGTCGACAGAAGCGTAAAATACTGGGAAGATTTTCTTCCCAAGTTAGATGCACTGGGCATGAACGACCAGCTTCTTTTAAAGGCCGCTCCCTCCGAGGAAGCACTTAAAAACCTTGAAAAGTACGGTCCTGATATCCCTTACCTTGCCATTATCTCAGACAAGCACCTCGATCAGATCGAACTGTGTGAAAAATATAAGATTAACTTCGCCGGCGTGGAGCTTCTTTTTACGGAAGATTCCTCTCCCATCTTTGAAAAGGGTATCGTTGAAAAACTCCACAGTAAGGGAAGAATTGCGTATGTAAACGCTCTTCAGTGGTCTGCCGAGTGTAACCTTAATGCATGGCACAATGACGAAGTATCCATCACAGGCAACCCCGACGCAGGCTGGGGCTGGCTTGCTGACAAGGGCTTCGATGTAATCCAGACGGACTACATCTCAGCGCTTAAGAAATACCTTTTCTCTAGTATTTCAGATAATCTCCCATCTGTTTGATGAGTTTATGGTCATGGGTGTCTTCGCTGCACTCCCAGACAATGATCCCCGCCAGGTCATAATCCTTGATAAGCTTAAGCTTTCCGTACAGGGAAACCTCGTTCTCATAGGAAATGTACCAGCGGTAGTAGGGTGAAGTCTCGTCATCGTTAAACATGAAAACTCCGCCCTGGATCTTATGGTATTTAAAGTGCCAGCCGGGCTTTCCCGAGTCAAACTCTTCGCCCTTGGTCCACACAAGCCCCGAATTTTCCTTCTTGTAGCCGCTTTCCGCGATGCTTTCAAAATAAGCAAGGGTCTCGGAATCTATCTCGGCTTCATTGGGTGCGGTGTCCTCGGTGACGCCGTTTATGTTGATATTCTTTCCTTCCTTTATCTTCCAGACGGTGGCGTACATGGGAGAACCGATGCAAAGCTTGTTCGTGGGAACTCCCTTGACCTTAAAGTAAAGTACCGCGGATTTGGCTCCGTTAACGCTGGAGGCAAGGCCTGCCGCGCCGTCCCAGGTGCCTGCCAGGTCGTAGGTCATTATGTTTATGAGATCAAGATACGGCTCCGCGCTTGCCCAGTCCTGATTGGGAAGGGTCCATCCGGTGGAAGCGGACGCACAGGCAGTAAGTTTCTTTGTGCCCGCTCCGAATTCCGTATCCATGCCCTCTCTTAAACTCTTCATCAGAAGGGCGAAATTCGCTCTGTCCTCCGCAGGCGTTCCGAAAATGGGACAGCCTTCGTCAGACTCGTTCTCGGGAAGACGCTCGCCGTCGTTGGAACCTGCGGGATATTCCCAGTCTATGTCGATTCCGTCGATCCAGGGGTACTGCTTGATAAGATCGATACAGCTCTTCGTAAAGGAGTTACGTCCTTCTTCCGTATAAGCCATTTCTGAAAAGAAACCGCTGTCGGACCAGCCGCCCACAGAGATCATGACGTTTACTTCCGGGTAAAGGGTGCTGAAATACTCATATTCCGAGAAGTGATTTCTCTTGATTCCGGGAATGATTGCACTCTCCGCTTCATCAAGAATGTCGCAGGCTTCCGAAGTGGGAGCGACAACAAATTCGGTCCTGGCGGGAAGTCCCTCGCTCCTTCTTTCAAAGGATGAAGTTCCGGGCTTTTCCGTCGGCAAAACCTCCCAGAAAGCATGGTTTATGTAGGTTACGCTTTCCCAGGGAATGCTTGCAACCTCTCCGCCGTACTCTGCATCCTTCGAATCAAGGTTCCAGTTCGCAAAATATACGATAACTTCGCCCTTTGTTCCCAAATCTTCCTCCGGTGCGGACGCATCTCCCGAGGTGCTTGCGGCCGTCACATCGGAATTTCCGGTGCTTACGCCCGAAGCTCCCTCATCCGATGATGAAACAATTCCGTTTTCTCCCGAAGATGTGACTGTCAAACTTACGGAAGCCGCACTATTATCGGGATTTTCACTCGCTCCCGTCTTGCCGCAGCCTGCCAAAAAAGTCAAAAAAAAGAAAACCACAGCGCATAAACATGCGTATGACATTGAATTTCGTTTATTCATATTAACCCCCGACAGGCTCAGAGTCTGTTTCTGTATTCGTTCGCGCTTATGCCCTCGGTCTTCTTGAAAACACGCGAAAAATGCGCGATATCCGAGAATCCGACCTGTTCTGCGATGTCGTAGATCTTAAGCGCGGGATCCTTTAAAAGACTCTTAGCCTTTTCAATTCTGATTCCGTTTAGTATTTCCGAAAAATTGCTTCCGGTGTATTTATTTATAAGTTTGCTGAGATGCCACTGGCTTACGTAGATCTTGTCCGCTACGTCAACAAGTTTGATCTTCTCGGCGTAGTGTTCCTTTATGTACTCCATGGCGTTGTTAACTATAAAGCTGTTTGCGGGACTGTCAAGGATGTCGATATCATCCTCTTCTTCGGGATTTTCCGCCGGTCGTTCCGCAGCGATCTCCGGATGGAGCAGGCTTAATTCGTTAAGCTTCTTTACCATTGCATCGATGGCCTCTTCAACCTCATCAAGTTTCGAAGGCTTAAGTAAGAACCTGGAAACCCCCAGAGTGATGGCCCGCTTGGCATATTCGAAATTTCTGAATCCCGTAAGAATGGAGATCTGCATATAAGGAAATTCGCTTTTAAGGGCGGCGATCATCGTCAGCCCATCAATTTCGGGCATACGGATATCCGAGATAATGATATTGGGCCTTTCTTTTTTGATAAGAGCCAGGCCTTCGGCTCCGTTATACGCATAGCCGACCACGGTGCAGCCCCATCTGCTCCATTCGATGGCTTTGGAAAGTCCCGCCACGATTATCGGCTCATCATCGATGATAACAACCTTATACATTATTATTCCCTCTGCTTTTTTAAAGCAATAACCTCTCTTACCGCTTCCTCAATGCTGCCGGTCCCCTGCATGAGCCTTTGCATGTTTTCGAATATCGGTGCCCTGCAGTTTACGGGAACCAGGTCCTGAACAGCTTCCGAATATCCGGTTGCGCCCTCGGTCATGGCACGGACGGATTGAATGAATTTCGAAGTATCTCCGTCATGTTCCGGGCCCTTCTTTAAGGCCGTGGCGCTGATAATTGAAAATTTCGATACCATTTCGTCGCTTGTCATATATTCGACGAATCTTACCGCCGCTTCACGCTTTTCCTCATCTTCCCAGGCTTTCTTTGTTATGAAATAGCCCGTGGAGAGGCCGCTTATGATATCGGTGGTCTTTCTTGATTCGGTGCCGGGTACGTAGGTTACCGCAAAATCATCGGCATCATCCCGATCGTTTATGGTGGAGGCGTACCAGGAACCCTCTAACAGGAATACCGCTTCTCCCGAAAGGAACATTTCCTTTGACCCCTCATCCGAAATGTAAAGGGTGTTTTCGGGGAAGTACCCTGCGTCGTACATGGCTTTTATGTCGTAGATTCCCGCAACCCAGGCCTGGGCCATGTTGTCTACCAAGAATTCCGGCACCACCGAATGGCTTTCGGGAGTCTGGTGATTGTAAATGCAATACTCAAACCAGTAGTGGGGTATTTCCGCAAGGGAAGCCGCAATGGGCGTTTTCCCCGCTTTTTTTATCTCCTCACAAAGAAGGAGAAATTCTTTCCAGCTTGTATTCTCATCGGGCATCGTAAACCCAAGTTCCCGAAGAGCCCGAAGATTTACATACAAAGCTTCCCAGTATCCGTTTACCGGAACCGCATAGACTTTGCCGTCGTAATTCGAGGCCTTCATCATGCCGTCCTTCATGTTGGTGGCGTATTCGGGGTACTGTTCCCTGATCTCCTCAAGAGAGATGACTCTCTTGTTTGAAACAAGGGGATTTGCGTCAACACCGCTGAAATAAAACAGTACATCCGGCTCGGCGCCTGTCTGGAAATCCATCAGGATACGCTTTTTATAGGCTTCGTCCGAGGAGTTGGTGGTGGTGGAGACCCTGTACCCGGTTTCTTCTTCCCACTTGGCGGCTGCGGCGGCGTAAACTCTTCCGTGCTCGTCTCCGCCGTACATGGTGTTGACTTCAATGGTAACGCCCCTTGATTGTGCGTTCTTCCGGGATGCGGAATCGGCTCTGCCGCAGGAAGTAAGGAGCAGGCACGCCGCAAGGATCAAACTACCTGTCTTCTTCATATGCATCTGCCTCACCGCCTTCCCTGATAAAGGTAAGCAAACTTACCGTACCGTCTTCATCATCTTTTATGGTCAATCCGCACTTGTCGCCGTACATAAGTTTTAACCGCTTGTTTACGTTACTGATCCCTATGCTTACGGACCGGGCTTCTTTTTCGTCAAACTGTCCGCTCAGGATCTTTTCTACCTTTTCTTTGTCCTCGGGGGACATTCTGCCGGTATTGCGCACCTCCATGTACATGTATTCGTCTTTTGCATAGACTTTTATCGTGATCTTTCCGTTACCCTGTGTGGTGACGCCGTGCTCCACCGCATTCTCCACTATGGGCTGCGCTATGAGCCTGGGAACCGGCTCTCTTAAGATACTTTCGTCTATTTCTTTTTCTATGGTGAGGCGCTTACCCATTCTCTCCGAAATGATATAAAGATAAGCGTCCACATATTGTAATTCTTCCGAAAGGGGGATCCTCTGGATGTTGCTTCGGTTAAGGGTGGCACCAAGCATGGTGGAAAGCGCTTCTATCATGCCGGAAACCTTATAAACTCCGTTGAGTCTTGCCTCCCAGTTGATTATTTCGAGAGTGTTGTTTATAAAATGCGGGTTTATCTGGGACTGAAGAGCCTTTATGTTTGCGTCCCTCACCGCCAGTTCTTCAAGATAGATCTGCTCGAACTGCTGCTTTAATTTCCGGCTCATTCCGTTAAAGGCATCGAACACCCGGGTAAATTCACGGCTCCTGCCGGGTGCGGTAATTTCGTAGCCGTAGTGCTCATCCGCAATTTCGTCGGCACCCTTCACCAGACGGTTTACGGGTTTGGTTATCATACGGTCAAAGAACATAAATACCACAAAGCAAAGGGGAATCATGGAAAGGAGCAATATCAAAAGGATATAGCGGCCCACCCGCCTTTCACTCAGTATTATGTCCTGGTCGAGCTTGACTGCATAAAGAATGTTTCGTCCGTCGATCCGGTCGCCGTAGTAAGTGTAGAATTCACCGTCTTTTTTGGCAAACAAAGCGGAATCTCCCACTTTGGACACCTCCGAAACGGGGATAAAGGAATTGCCGTAAACGCAGACTCCGTCGACAAAAACCGCCACATCGCTGCATCCCCAGACACTCTTAAGATTTGAGAACATTTCGTTCTTGTCAAGGAGCATGACAATCACTGCATAGGGCTTGTAGGAGGTGGTCACGAGATTTCGCACGAGATAGAGCTTCCCGGCGTTTTCATAAAGATATATGGACGTATCAAGGGTTTCCGAAAGCTTCAAAACGTCCGAAAAGCCGGATTCCTTGAAGGCATAGACATCCGTGTAAGAGGTACTCGAATCGTAGGTGCTGTAAAACAGCCCCGGGTCGTCGGTAAAGAAAAGCATTACGCTGTCGGTGTTGGTATTATACCGATACTGCCCGGAAAGAAACATGGTGATTTCCGTATAGAGCTTCTGCTCATCATTGTCGGTAAGGTAATTTCCGTAGGCTTCCGAGATCACGCCAAGGTATGTGGCGTTTCTTGATTCTTTGTGAATCTCGTTAAATTTGGAGCCTATAAGACTTGCAACTTCGGAAAGGGAATTGGTGGCGGTTTTCTTGGTCTGCTCGGTAAGTCTTCCGGACATGACCACAGAGACGATAACAGAAGCCAGTGCTATGGGCACCAGCCAGCTTAATATCAGCAATCTGATCATTCTCCATTTTATCTCGCCGCCATGACCCCAAATCTTCATAAGTCTCAGAACTCCTCGACAATGTAAACGGGTTTTTGATAGAAGATATTTTCCGCTTCTATTTTACCACAAACGTCTCGATTTATCTCGCCCAATGAGTTGTCATATCCGAGGATTCTTGCGGAGAATTCGTTTATCGGCATGCTTATATCTTCTTTTTCAAGAGTTTCTTCCACCGAAAGGGCCTTTCCGCCCGCGTATCTTACATGAAACGTCTTATTATTCTCGGGAAGGATCGAATCCTCAACGTGGATCTTGAGTTCACCGTCTCCTTTATACCTTGCAGCAAGCAAGACTTCCTTTACATTCACGACTCTGACCATTCCGTGGAATATCGATTCTCGCCTTAAGTTTCCAAAACTCCATTCTTTGACCACGCGCTCTAATCTGTCGGTCATGGGGCGTCTTACTATGGTTCTCGGATAATCGCTTGCGTAACTCTTAACAAGCCCCAAAAGGTTGTAAAGTGCTTCTTCGCCCTTATACATAAGACGCGGAACGCTCACATGAAGCCCACCGTCTCTTCTGAGTTCATAGGTAATAAAGCCGAAACTTTCTTTGCCCGGATATATGTAGGTATAAACCGCCTCTTTAAGCGCAGATTCCTCCGTCGCCCACTTAAAGGTATCCTCCGTAGCCGAAACCATTGCGTTATATTTTTCTTTTGTGTATTCGTAAGCGGCCTTTATATACTTAAGGCCCTCTTCCCTGTTTTCCTCAAGCAAAAAGCATCTGTCCGTATCATTTCCCGTAGGAAGCGCATTTGTGTTTATGTCATAGCTTGTCACATCGCAGGCTGTTTCATAGCCGTATTGTCTGTAGTAGGCCGTGGAAAAAGGAAACAGATATGAAAAGAGAAAGCCCTCTTTAAAACTGTCCTTTAAAAGCAGATTCATGATTCCCCGAATCGCGCCCTTTCTTCTGTAGGGAGGAAGCGTCGAAACTCCGCCGATACCGGCCATTTTCACGGTGTGACCGTCGAAATTAAAGCCATAATCGGGTCTGTAGACTACGCTTATCATCTTTCCGTCTTCGAAGGCCGCGTATCTGGCGTCTTCGCCGGCTGTGGGCTGCTCCTGCTCAATTTTAAAGCCAAAGGAAAGTGAGTAAATTTCGTCTGTTCTTTGGTATTCTTCGGGTCTGACTTTTCTGATTTCCACGTAAAATCTCCTTTGCTACAAAGAGCCCCATGAATAATCATGGGGCTCCGATGTGTAGTGCCAAAAATTATTTGCCCTGTGATGCAAGGAAGCTTGAAAGCTGCTTGTTAGCTTCGTCAACTACCTTCTGCATTCCGTTCTTTTCCAACTTGGTAAGGAACTCGGGAATCTTCTCGGTAGGATCTACAGCGCCGGTGCAAAGAGGAAGAACATATTCTGCCGCAACGTTTGCAAGTGCTGCAAATTCATTCGAAACATTTGCTGAGTTAAAGGTAAATCCGAGAATCGGGATTTCATCCGCATTTCCGTAGTAAGCCTTGAAGGTATCCCAGAAATCGGCGCCCTGACCTTCCTGAGGAGGAAGAAGGGTTACGTTTCCAAGACCGTTGGTCCAAGGCATGTAGTTGTCACGCTCTGCAGTAAATACTGCTTCACCAATGTTGTTAAGGTTGTAGTGAACACCTTCTACACCGTAGTCAAGAAGAGTGAAGAGGTAAGGATCGGTGTTAAGTAAGTTAAGGAACATCATTGCTCTGTCAGGGTTCTTGGAAGCGGTGGAGATTGCCATCATAGCGCCCTGTGAAGAGGTGGTGTCAACATAAGCGGGTGTGGTGGGAACCATTGCCACTTCGAATCCACGTTCCTTGGAAGCCTGGATTTCATATCCGAGTGAATAGGACTGGGTTCCGATTAAGTACTGACCGGTAAGCTGCTTGTCCGCACGAACGGTGTTAGCCTTCTCGGGGTTAGCCATATCGGGATCGATATATCCCTTAAGGTAGTATTCACGGGTCTGCTTGCAGAACTTCATGAATTCATCGGTAGCGAACTTGTTAAGGATCTTGTTTCCGTAAGCACCCTGGTCGGATGTCTTCTTGGGATTGATGTAGTAGGAAAGAAGGTTGTTGGAACCGGAGTCACCTGCAACGATGATTGAGTTGTCAACCATACGCTCAAGAACCGCACCTTCAATAAGCAACGGATAGAAGTTGTCGCCTTCGCCTGCTTTTACCTTTGCAAGGATGTCGCCAAAGCTGTAGTAGTCGGCCTTCTCGATGTCCTCTATAGTATAGCCGTATTTCTTAAGCAAATCAACATTTACGTCCCAGCAGTTCTGGCAAGCAATGTCCTTGTAGCCGTTAACTGCGTAGATACCGTAACCGTCTGCACCTTCGATGGTGGAACCCTTGATAAGTACTTCGGGAAGGAGGTTTAAGATGTCCTTTCCGTACTTCTCGATAAGGTTGTTATCGGGGTTGTCAAGACGTACATAGTAGCCGTCTCTTGCAAACTGGTTGTACTCGTTAAGTGTCCAGGAACAGGTGAAGTAGATATCTACATCTTCTGCGCCCTGTAAAGAAAGAACTGCGCCCTGATCGAAGTCGCCCCATGTTCCCCAAATGGGCTGAAGCGTTACGTTGAGCTTCTCGTCAAGGTATTCGTTTACTTTCTGAAGAACTGCAGTGTCATCGGTTACGTTACTTCCTTCGAGATACATCTTAAGAGTAACGTGATCTGCGGGTCTGTCCGTGGGAGTCTTTGAATCGGTATTCGTAACCGTCGAAGAAGATCCCGAAGCGGGTGTGGAAGCAGATGACACAGATGTTGATCCTGTGCCCTTGCCGCATCCTGCAAGCGAACCTAAAATCAGTCCGCATGTGAGAATTGTTGCTAAAACTTTTTTCATGGTTTTCCCTCCAATACATTATATGTGCGTAATCGACCTTTCGGTCGTGATTACCCTTTTACGGAGCCGATGGTAAGTCCCGAAATGATGTAGCGCTGGAAGAAAGGATAAGCGCAGGCAATGGGAACTACGATAAATACCACAAGGCTCATTCTTAAGCTGGTGCCCGGCAGGTCACGAAGAAGCTTCGTTGCTTCAACACCGATCACCGATGAATTTTTGATCAGGAAATCTGCCTGATTCTGCGCTTTCATAAGCAGATACTGAAGCGGATAAAACTTCGGTTCTCTTATGTAGAGCATGGCCAGGAACCAGTCGTTCCAGTAGTTGATCACGGTAAGCAGGGCCACCGTCGCGATACCGGGTTTCGATATCGGGATGATTATCTTAAACAGCGTATTGTACTCTCCGCTTCCGTCGATGGCCGCCGCCTCAATAAGTTCGGTTGGAACCGAGGTCTGTAAAAACGTTCTCATGATGATGATAAAGAACGGGTTTACCAGAGCCGGCACTATCAGGGCCGCGTAGTTATCGCTTAACCCAAGCATCTGCTTGCAGACCATATAAGTAGGTGCAAGTCCGCCGCCGAACAGCATGGTAAAGAATACAAAAAACGTGAAGAACTTCCTGTACTTAAAATCTTTTCTGAACAATGCGTATGCATAAAGCACACACATAAGCAGGCTTATCAATGTTCCGACCGTCGAAACAAAGAAACTGTTAAAATAGGATATCCACAGCTGGCTTCCCATGTCGAACACGAACTTGTAGGCTGCCGTGGACCATTCCAAGGGCCTAAAGGAGTAACCGATAAGCCGTATGCTTTCTTCCGATGAGAAAGAAATGATTATTACGAAGATAAACGGCAGTATACACAGGAGCGCAAAGCCTCCAACCAGGAGGTTGATTATGATCTCCGCCGGCAGGCTCACGCTCTGCAGACGGTTTCTTTTTCTGACTTTAATTTCGCTCATCGGCCACCTCCTAGAACAATGCCGAATCCGGATCAATCTTCCGGATCGCGGTATTTGCGATCATTATAAGGATGAAACCGACTGTATTCTGGAACAGGGATGCGGCTGTACTCATTCCTATGTTCTGTGAGTTCATCAAAGCTCTGTAAACGTAGGTATCAAGAACCTGTGTGGTCCTGAAGATACTTCCGCTGTTCTGGGGAACGGAATAAAACAGGCCGAAATCCGAGTTAAATATCTTTCCTAAGTCCATGATCAAGAGGATTATGATCATGCTTCGAAGATTGGGTATAGTCACATGCCATATCTGCTGCCATTTGCTGGCTCCGTCTATGGCTGCGGCCTCGTACTGGGTCTTGTCGATGCCGGTAATGGCCGCAAGATACAGGATTGTCTGGTAACCCATGTTCTTCCAAAGGTTTGAAAGAGTCAGGATTACGGGCCAGGGCTTGTAGTCGTGATACCAGTTGGTTGCTTCTCCACCCCCTGCAAGCTGAGCTTTTACGATAAGTCCGCTGGTAGGATCGAGTAACGCCATTACGAAGTAGCTGACTACTACCCAGCTTATGAAGTAAGGAAAGAACATAAGCGTCTGATATGTTTTTGCCGCAAACTTGCTCCGTACTTCGTTTAACATGATTGCAAGGGATACGGAGATCACTACACCAAGAGCTATCCACAAAAGGTTATATCCGATGGTGTTTCGAAGGATAAGCAGTGTATCCGACGAAGCAAACAGGAATTTGAAATTTCCGAGTCCCACCCAGTTCGAATGTACGATGTTGTTTATCAAAGAAGGCGCTTTGGTGTAAACCTTGTATTTCTTGAAGGCCAACACTATACCTGCCATGGGTATGTATCTTAACAAGATCAGCCATATGGAAACAGGTGCCACCATGGTGAGCAGCATGAGCGTCTTTTTTCTGTTTTTTCTTTTATTTTTTGCTTCCCCCAACAGTTTCACCTCCCGTTATCATTATTGTAATTTCAAGCCTTCCAAAAGTCGTTAAACCGATTTGTTATCTTTTGACTATATTTGGCATGTTGCAAAACGAGTCAAAAGGCTATTTCAGATCAAGGAAATCTTCAAAGATCTTACAGAGTTTTTCCGCATCTTCCCCGGTCTTCATTTCCGCGAAAATACGAAGCAGCGGCTCTGTTCCGGAGAATCTTACGGATATCCAGCCGCCGTCCTTTAAGTAGACTTTCAGTCCGTCAAGATAGGATATCTTTTCGACCTCATAGGGAATCTCCGGAAGTTCCTTGTCTTCAAGGATCCGTTTCTTTATGCTTACCTTCTTTTCTTCGCTGAATCTGTAGTCCTTTTCCGCAAGGGCCATGGCGCCGAATTCTGCCTTGATCCCTGCCATGATCTCCGAAAGCTTCTTTCCGGTCAAAGCAAGCATTTCTATAATGAGTGCGGCGGCGTAGATTCCGTCTTTTCCTTTGATGTGACCCTTGACTGCCATGCCGCCTGAAGACTCACCGCCGATGAGAGCATCGCTTTCATTCATCTTGGCGGAAATGTACTTAAAGCCCACGGGAACCTCGTGGCACTTGTAGCCGAAGCTCTCCGCGATTCTGTCAAGCAGGTGGGTGGTGCAGATGTTTCTTACGCAGTCGCCCTTGTAACCTTTGAATTTGACCAGATAGTAATAAAGCAAAACCAGGATGTCGTTGGGATGAAGAAACTGTCCCTTATCGTCGATGATCCCGATGCGGTCCGCGTCTCCGTCCGTGGCGATACCTATATCGAAGTTATAGTTAAGGACATGGGCCGTAAGATCTCTTAAGGTACTTGCGTTTGGAGCCGGAAGCTTGCCGCCGAACAGGGTGTCGTGGCGGTCGTGGATCATCTCCACATCACATCTCATGGTGATAAGGATGGTCTTTAAGCTGGTTTCACTGACTCCGTACATGGGGTCTAACGCCACCTTAAGGCCCGCCTTTCTGATGGCGGCCACGTCTACCGAATCAAGCACTGCGTCGATGTAGTCGTTTAAGGGGTAGATTTCGTGGATAAGACCTGCTTTTTTGCCTTCTTCATAATCCATGGCTTCCACCGGAATATCCGTCACGTTGTTGATGAATTCCTCGATCTCCGCAGTCTGCTTTTCATCCGCATCCCTGCCTCCGTAGGTGAATATCTTAATTCCGTTATAGATAGCGGGGTTGTGGCTTGCGGTGACCATCATGCCGTAGTGAAGGCCGTGGGTCTGCACGTAATACATGATAAGGGGCGTGGGTGCCGCCTTGTTCACCAGGAAAGTCTCTATCCCTTCCTTTGCCATGACAACGGCGATCCACTGCATGGTTTCTTTGGAAAGAAAGCGTTTATCGTACCCGATCACCATTCCGTCCTTTTCAACGCCTTCGCTCTTCATCTTGTCGCACATGGCCTTTGCGAGGATCTGTATGTTCTCTTTTGTAAAATCTTCTGCTATGACGGCTCTCCAGCCGCCGGTACCAAATTTGATCATTTCCGGTCTTCTCCTGTTGGTTTGCATAACTATTACAGTTTACATAACTACGGTGACTTTATGTGTCGTGCCCGCCTCAAATACGGGAATCTTGTCGGCCTTTGCGCCGTCTATGTAAATTTCGCTAACGCCCTTCATCTTGCCGGAAGGATTCTTTACGTTTATCTCGTACGTTGCTCCCCTGAATACCCTGGAAACCGAGAATTCTTTCCAATCAGCGGGTATACAGGGGTCAACAGTAAGGGAGTCAAAGTCGGGTTTGATCCCGAGAATGTGATAGGTTGCGGTGAAATATGACCAGCCCCCCGAGCCTGTCATGAAGGGATGTCTCGCCCTTCCGAAGGCCTTGTGATCCTTGCCGGCGATAAACTGACAGTAGGAATAGGGCTCGCTCTCTCTTATCTCGATAATGTCGTTCTGGTAATAAGGGCAAAGGGCGTTATAAAACTTCATGGCGATGTCGCCCCTGCCTATCTTGCAGGCTGCTGCCTGAGCCCAGGGATTGGGATGCGAGAATACCGCACCGTTTTCCTTAAGTCCCGGATAAACTCTTGTAACAAAGCCGATTTCGGGGTCGGGCTTGGTGTATGAAGGAGTGTTGAGCAAAAGTCCGTAAGGCGTGTAAAGATATTTATCGATGGCATCAAGGGTCTTTGCCGCTTTTTCTTCGTCCGCAGCTCCGGAAAGAATGGCCCATGCGTTTGATTCAAGATGAACCTTTCCTTCTTCGTCTTCCTTGCAGCCGATCTTTCTGCCGGATTTGGTTACGCCTCTTATGAACCAGTCACCGTCCCAGCAAACATCGTTGGCAACCTTCTTAACCTTCTCTGCGATTTTTCCGTACTTTTCAACGTCTTCGGTTCTTCCGAGTTTCGTTGCAAGTTCGATAAAGCTTTCAAGAGCCGCGTAGTGTAAGAAAGTTACCAGGGTGCTTTCTCCGCCGCCTAAGTTAAGGCAGTCGTTCCAGTCTGCCCGAAGGCCCTTGCAGATACCGTTGCTTCCCACCTGCTCGGCGGAAAAATCCAGGATTCTCTTTAAGTGGTCGTAAACGGATTCTTTGAAGTTTTTACCCTCAACAAAAGTGTCCGCGTAGGTGATCATTTCATCGGCAAAGGAAAGGTCACCGGTTTCTTTTATATAGACAACTATGGAAGGGATCAGCCACAGGCAGTCATCGGAGCAGGCATCATCAAGGGAATGGATGATGCTTTTATCTGCCTTCGGAACCACCGTGGGTGAATCAAAGTCGGAGGGCTTTCCCGCTTCTTCAAACCACTCGGGCTGGAAAAGATGCAGTCCGTAACCCTTGGTGGTAAGGCCCTTTAAGAGCTGGACGATCCTTTCTTTGCACTTGTCGGGATTTGAATGGACCACCGTCATGGAATCCTGAGCAGTGTCTCTGTATCCTAAGCCCACTCTTCCGCCTACTTCGATGAAGGAAGCAAAACGGGAGAACATTACGTTTATCTCGGACTGGTAAAGGGTCCAGGTATTGATAAGGGAATTCATGCCCTCATTGGGGGTATTGATGAGCATGGCGTCCGTTTTCTTTTTCCAGTAAAGGCGCAGATCCTCATATGCCGCATCGACATTCGCAAAGTCCGAATATTTTTTCTTAATGGGATATGCGGCTTTACGATCGCCTTCGCCCAGCATGAAGATGAAACGGACTTCTTCGCTGGGCTTTAATCTGAATTTCTTCATAAGGGATCCGCAATGGCTCATGCCCTTTTCTTCGGAGTTAAAGCACTCGCCGCGTTCAACTGCCGCAGGGTTTGTTTCGGTATTGTAGGTACCGATGAATCTGTCTCTTACGCAGTCATAGCCGTCGGGCTCGAAGTTTGCGGTGAAGTACTGGTAACCGTCCTCTTCATAGAAAAGGTCTTCCTCGATGATGCCGTCCTTGTATGAACCGCCTGCACAGTAAAGGCTCATCTGGAAATTGATGTTGTCTATCATTACGTGATGGAAAGAGAATTCAAGATATGAGAAGATCGAAAGATTCCTGTCGGTCTTTCCGGTGTTCTTAACCTTTACATCCCATAAAAGAACGTTCTCGCCTCTGGGGATGGAGAGCTTTTCCTCGGAATGAATGCCGTTGTAATCGCATTCGTAAACACTGTAGGAAAGGCCGTGGCGGGCGGTATATTTTGCTTTGTTAAGATCCTTGCCCACAGGCTGCCAGGAAGTGGACCAGTAGTCGGAGCTTTCGTTATCCCGCAGATATACGTAAAAGCCGGGTCTGTCCATGGGAATCGAGTTACCGTGGAAACGTGAGATTCTGTGATATTCGGGAGACTTGTAGAAACAATACCCTCCCGCAGTATGATTGACTACGGCCGCCATGTCTTCAACACCCAGATAGTTGGTCCAGGATGTGGGCAGATCGACCCTGTCGATCACGTATTCTTTGTTTTCGTCGTCAAAATGACCGTATTTCATATAAAAAACCTCCCCTGATGAAATAACCGTTAAGTTATTTTCATTATTGGGGAGGTTGTAATTTTTTCACATCGTCGATGATGTTATTTTTTGACGATTTTTGTGCAACTTAAGATTACAGGTTCAGAATCCCAGTTTTTCGGTGATTTCGCACATTTCGTCGATCATGGAGCCCACATATTCGATGGCTTCAAGGAGGGGGCCGTCGGTGGAAATATCGGCGCCCGCCATCTGCGCAAATTCCAGAGGCGTAACGGTGCATCCCGCGGTCATGGCTTTCTTCCAGTCCTTAACAGCCGCTTCGCCTTCACTTAAGATGCGTTTGCTCATCTTGGTGGCGATGGTAAGGCTGGCGGAATAGCTGTAGGAGTAAAGTCCCATGTAGTAGTGGGGCTGACGCATCCAGGTAAGTTCGGCGCCTTCGGTAAGTTCAACGGTGTCGCCCCAGAATTTGGTAAGCACGTCTTTATAAATTTTGGAAAGAGTCTCTGCCTGAACGCTTCCGCCGGCATCGATTATCTTGTAAACCTCACGCTGGTAAGCAGCCTCCAAAAGGTGCGTTACGAAGTTGTGATAATAGGTCTTTCCCACGGTGCAGCCGAGAACCCATCTCTTAAAACGAAGGTCGGGGTTGGTCTTTTCAAGATAGCCCGTAAGAAGCAGTTCGTTGATGGTACTGGGAGCCTCCACGTAATAGCGGGGAACGTCGGTATCGTACACGCCCTGCGCATTGTTGCAAAGTTTAAAGTGTCCCGCATGACCGAGCTCATGAGCCAGCGTAAACACATCCGCCATTCTGTTCTGCCAGGAAAGCAGGATAAAGGAAGCAGGCACGCCGTAAGGGCTTGAGCAGAAGCCTCCGGTGCACTTTCCGTCGTTGGTGGCATAGTCGATCCATCTTTCCTTAAAGGCCTTACGGATCATTTCAACATAATCCTCACCCATTACGGAAAGGCCGTCGGTTAAGTATTTTTCAGCCTCCTCCATGGTAACTCTGGGGTCGAAATCGGGATCTACGGAGAGTTTTAAATCCGCGTAGGTCATCTTGTCGAGCTTGTACACCTTCTTTATCAGGTTTGCGTACTTACGCATGTGGGGCGCAAGCTTTTCCATGATAACGTCGATCTGTCTGTCATACAGGTCTCTGGTGATCTCTTCGTTAAAAAGAAGGTAATCGAAAACATCCTTAAAGCCCCTGATGTCGGCCAGTTTCTTGTCCCTCGACACGTATGCGTTGTAAGCGGTAGCCGTTACGTTCTCGTACTGTTTGATCTTGTCGGAAAAGTTTCTGAAAGCGGCACGACGAACATCCGTGTCCTTTTCATACTCGTATTCGTCCTCAAAAAGCGCGTATCCCAAAGGATATTCCTTGCCGTTTACGGTGAAATTGTCAAAGCGCATGTCGGAAAGCTTGGCCTGATTGTACACGTTATAGGGCGTGTTCATGAAATCCGCAAGATCAGCCAATGCTTTTTCCGTTTCGGTGCTGAGAAGATAGGGCTTCCAACGGATAATCTCCTTGATTCTGTGAGAAACCGTACCGCCGGTCTTTACAGCCTCCTTAAGTTCCGAATCTTCCGCCCGAACCAGCTCACTGTTTACGAAACTTACCTTTGCGGAAGCGTCATTTGACATGCTCATGGCTTTGGTACACTTAGCCACAGCCTCGGTATTGGAATAATCCGTCTCCATATCAAGGGAAAAATAGTTTCCGGCCCGATAGGTAAGCTCGTCGATTCTTTCGCAAAGATGCATGCAGTCAACGATATTCTTTGCGGTCTTAAGGTTACCCTTATACTCCTTTTCAACCTTCTCTGCGATGGAAACGGCCTCTTCAAGGTCCTTCCACGCATCCTCCGGATTTTTGTAAATGAGACTTAAATCCCAGGTCTCCTTTACGGGTACTTCACTTCGTTTCATCCTCATATCCTCCTTTGTACACTGAATTTATTTTTTACGATGAACTATAAGTCTTCCTTCGCCCTTTGCATTCTGGTGCTGGGTAGAAAGAAGGGATTCCTCGATAATCTGGGTGCAGCTGGTGGAAACCACGCGATCCTTGTGATTTTCCTGTAACTCCTTAAGAGTGATCCCGAAGGAGTCCTCGATGTTTAAGAAGTGGAAATGCTGAAGACCCAGCGTAAAAATCTTTTCGTCATCCACCGGTTCTTCGTTAAATTCAAACCGGATAAAGGAATGACTCTCCTGATCGTATTCCACAAACATTCCCTTCGAAAGCTGGTAAAATTCGCAATGATTGCCGGCAAGGGCCTCGTCTCTCAACATATGCTTTATCATGCGTTTAAGCTGAGAGCCTTTTACATAAAGCATGTGGGCCGAATCATCGTAGGGGAAGCACTCGGAAAGGTCTCCCTTGGTGACTACGGGGCCGAGATTTTCTTTTCTGATACTTCCCGAACCAAGCAGGAAAATATCAAGTCCCAGAGCATCCTTAAGAATATCGGAAAACAGGTCTCCGAGTTCCGTTTCTCTGTATCTGTCGGGATGGGTAAGTTCGCGCACAAACTTGGTAAGAATGCGTCCGTACTTGGCATCCGTGCGGGATTTGTAAGAATTGATGACTTCCTCGATGGACGTATCTCTCGGGCAGTTTTCGGAATTAATGGGAATCGGAGTCCACTTAAAGGAATCGATGCAGTTGTTGTCGGTGTCGATCACAATATCGAATCTTCCGATCTGATCGGTTCCCGTACCTGCCTGAACAATGGGAATACCGTTTACCACGGCAGGCTCCTTAAGGAAAGTGTGGGAATGTCCGCCGATGATGACATCAACGCCCCAAGCGGGATCCAAAAGCTCCGCCAGTTTCTTGTCCTCTTCAAAGCCGATGTGTGTAAGAAGCACCGTAAAATCAATGTCCGTGGCATTGTAAGTGTTACAGATCCTTCCAACTTCCTCCGCAGCGTCCTCAACGCTTACGAAGGTTCCGATAAGGCCGTCGGTCTTACACTGGGCAAGTACCGCCTCGGTAAGGATGCCGATGAACAGTATCTTCATGCCGTCTCTCTCCAAAACTATGCAGGGATCGAAAAGACGGGCGTGGTTTGTCTGGATGTGAAGATTTGCGTTGACGATGGGAAAGTCGGCGCATTTTTCCAGAAAAAGAAGATGCGCCACACCGTAGTCAACTTCGTGGTTTCCGAGAGTGACTACGTCCGGCGCAAGCATATTCATGATCTGTATGGTAGAGATTCCCTGAAATTCGGAATCGATGATGGAGCCCCGGAACATATCTCCGGCTATTGCGTAAATAACGTTTTCCTCTTCGGAGCGCACTTTGTTGATGTAGCCTGAAAGCAGAGATACTCCCCCCACCAGGCTGCTGTCCACATTCTCCTCAAGAAAGTCTCCATGCATGTCATTTGAATGAAGCAGCGTAAGTTTTTTTAAGTTTTTCATGCCATTCTCCCCGTAAAATTTTTATGCACGTCCATTTTACCAAAGAGAATTCCGTACCGCAACAAGCTTATTCGCTCATGATCTTTTTTATGTCCACGGCTTTCATGGAACGGCCGTATATAGCCATTATTCCTTCGTAAACCACGATAAATACCGCGAGGGTTACAAAGAAAACGGGTATATCAAAGTTAAATTCCGGCACCCCTTCAATATCCGCAAACACTATCTCCACCATGATCTTAAGCAGGAAATACTGGTATGCGGAGCCTAAGGCAAAGCCTATATAGGCTGAAACCCTGTAGCCGTCGAGGACCGCCCTCTTGCATTCGCCGCTTTCGTATCCGAAGACACGCATCATGGCGATGTTCTTTGCATTCCCGCGTATCACCGTTGTGACAGCGATATAAAGAGTTGTAAAAGCAAGGACTATGCCGATCCCAAGGATCATAAGTCCCATCATCTCGCTGGCAAGTTCGTCCATACTTGCGGACATCTGGATCATTGACGAAAAACAGTAGGAAGAAAAGGCGATAAAGAAGATCAGGGTCTTCCGGCTCCTTAAAACGCTGCTTCTCATTTCGGCCACAAAGGTTTCTTTGTCCCGGCCGTTTCTGTTCTTTCCCTTAACGTTCTCGATCTCTTTCAAAAGATTGATGCAGGGCCTGTTAAGCTTAAAGCAGGCGTAGAATACCGCAATGGCCGCAAAGATGAGGCTGGGAAGTATCACAAGCACGATAAAGAGCGCGGGATGGAGCCTGATGGGCACATCGGGCATATAATCGCCTTCATTCTGTTTGTTATAAAAGACCGGCATCAGAATATAGGAAAAAGCAAAACCGAGAGCACAGCCCGTGAACACGCTCAATCCAAACACCGAAAAGCCGCGGGCAACTCTCAGATCCGAGTATCCGAGGGCCTTAAGGATCCCGATTTCCTTTGAGTGGCTGTCAATGTAATGCTTTATATAAAAGAAAAGCATTACCACCGTGGTTGCAAACAAACACCCTCCCGCACAGGAGCAAACAACTGTGGCAGTCATCTTCTGGGCATCAAAGAAAGCCTTGGATGCCGGATTGTCGATAAGGTCCTTTATGGACATGAGGTCGATATAATAGTTTATGAACATGTTGCAAACGGTCACGGCGCAGCATGTCATTATTGAGATTCCAAACAGTTTGAGGCTGTCTTTTATGCTTACGACCATACCGTCACCATCCTATCTCGTAGGCGGTCTTCTTGCCTGTGTTTTCGGAGATCTTTACGATCTTTCCGCTGTTCATTTCGATAATCCTGTCGGCGGTTTCCGCTATGTTTGCGTTATGGGTCACCATGATCATGGTAAATTTCTGCTTTTCCTGAAGCTTGATTATATAATCAAGCACCAATCTGCCGGTCTTTTCGTCCAGAGCTCCGGTGGGTTCGTCAAGAAACAATACTTTCGGGTTCTTTGCCAAAGCGCGTGCAATGGCAACTCTCTGCTGCTCTCCTCCGCTTAATTCCGAGGGGAATTTCTTTCTTTTTTCTTTAAGGCCCACGGCCTCGATATATGCGGAATAATCCCTGTTTCCCGCCAGGTCCGCTCCCATTCGCACGTTTTTATCCACATTAAGATGGGGAAGAAGGTAATACTGCTGGAAAATATAGGCGGTATTGTCCTTTCTGAAGCGGGTAAGCTCCTTTTCGCTCATTTTTGAAAGGGACCTGCCGTCATAAAGAACATCCCCTCCGTCTATGGTCTCAAGGCCCGAGATCACGTTTAAAAAAGTGGATTTACCCGAACCCGATGCGCCCAGGATCACCACAAACTCTCCGTCCTTTACGGAAACGGATACATCGTCCAATGCTTTAAACCGGCTTTCATCCCTGCCGTAATATTTTGTAAGATTTTTGACTTCTATCATTTCTTTCCTGCCAGCCTTTCTTTAAGTAATGATTTAAAAACATCGGTGAGCATCTCTCCGATCTTTTCGGGCGTAAAACTGCACATGGAAGTGGCAAGCAGGGTCGCTATGCCGTGGGAGTATATCCATAGATGCCTGTATATCACGTCCGCTTCATCTCTGGTTACCGGGTAGTCACTTGTGATGGAAGTTAAGATATCCTCGTAATTCACGTCAATCACGGGTAAAATGCCTTCAACTCCGATGTTCCCCGGAACCTTTCTCATAAACAAAAGTCCGAACAGTCTCGGTTCCTTCATGGCAAAGGTGATGTAGGCAATTCCGACACCCCTGAAGGCTTTATCTTCAGAAAGGCCATTTTTGATGTAGGAAGTGTAGATATCCCGGGCTTTGGCTTCAATACCCTCCATGACTTCAGTCATACTTTCAAATACGGTGAAAATGGGCCGGGGCGAGCAGTTAAGCCTGTTTCCCAGTTCCCTGGCCGTAACGGCGGAAGGCCCCTTTTCCCTAAGGATCTCAAGGCCCGCTTCTATTATTTCGTCTCCGGTAAATTTTGCTTTGGGCGGCATATAATGTCCTTTCTGCAACATTTGTTTTGCAACACATGTTTTAGTATAAATGTCTGTTTCGAATCTGTCAAGAAAGTCTTTGAAAAACTCATACTCCGCAACCGTTGACTTGTTTTTGCCCCCGCAAGACCGTACAA
>JAEEGK010007183.1_pt1 | contig 26580 bp, 20 predicted proteins | sample 8958771 | NCBI WGS metagenome assembly JAEEGK01 (sample SAMN16246547, study PRJNA631951) | gut metagenome | biome: gut microbiome; feature: rumen; material: SC-attached | host: Bos | place: Iran: Karaj | collected 2018-10 | reverse complement strand
TTTTTTATTTAATTAATAAATAACTTAAAACAAATTAAAAACCTAAAAAAAAAAAAAAAACCAAACAAAAAATGTCTGAGCAAAAAATAATAGAAGAACCATCCTTATACCAAACAATGAATCGTTTATACAAAGACAAAAATCCAATATGTCGAATAGTATACATGGCAAAAATAGTTCAACCAGTTTTTGAAGAACCAAAAAAAGGAAAAAGAGATAAAGAAAAAGAAAAAGAAATAACAAAATTAATAATTCCAAACTTTATAAATGATTTAAAATCAAAATTAAACACATTTTCAACTCAATCAAACATAATGTTAATATTCATAGGATCAATTTATTGTTTTGTAGGAGTAGAAAATACAACAGAAAATATAATGGAATTAATGAAATATTTAAAATATGAATCAAAAATGACAGAAAATGCAAATGTGATTGCATTTAATGAAGAATGTCCTTTTCCAACTTTTCCTGTTTGGTATAAATATGAAGGTGAAGTTTATGAAAAAGAAAGTCAAATTTTTAAAGATGTTATTATTCCTGAAAAAGCTTGGACTCTTTATGATAATTTTTTTTGTAATTATGGAAAAACTTTAAGAGGAATTATTAAAAATGAAAGTGATTTTGAAAATGAAAAAAAAGCTATTACTGATGAAGAAGTTAAATATGTTAAATATTTACCTACTATGAATGAAGTACAAATTTTTGAAGGTAAAGATTTTCAAAATTTAGATGAGTTTATTGATATGTATTTGAATGAAGTTGATGTTGAGTTTGATAATGATTTAGTTTATCCTTATTATTGGCCTATTAATATTTAAAAAATTTTTTTTGGTTTATTTTAGTTTTTTTTATTTTTTTATATTAAAAATGGAAATTTTTAAACATTGCTTTTTTTTATTATATTTTTTTATTTTTATAATTATTTTTATTATTATTTATATTTTTTTTTATATTATAATATATATCATAAAAATATTCTTTTAATTATAAAATATATAACAATAAATAGAATATAATAACTAAAAAATCAACAGTTTATAAAATAATAATTAACTATCGTTAGAAATATATAATAAAAATATTATTTAAATTTATAATTTAATATGGGAAAAAAAGATGAAGATCAACAATATTCAGATTTAATAAAATTTTCCCCTTCAAGTCAATCAACATATACAAATATATATCAAAAAATAGGAAAAGAATTAAATATTTCAGCATTTCCATTAGTTTATTATATTTTTCAAAGTAAATTAAACAGTATAAAAGTTGATATTATTTGTGTTATTTTAGAGTTTTTAGAAATTTTAACATTTCCAATTCAACAGAGGGTAATTTTTATTTTATTATTTTTTAGTATACTAAATTATGGAAAGGAGGAAAATTTTATGAAAAAATAAGTCAAAATTTAAGTTTTGTTCGTTTATCACCTTTTTTAGAAGGAAATAAAGAAATTTTATTAATAGTTTATTACATATTTATAATGGTATTATTAATTTATATGGGATTATTTTTTTATACATGCATTTTATTTAAAAATAATAAATTTAATAAAAGATGGATATTAGAAATTTTAAATATTCCATTTGGTTTAGTTGGAAATGCAATGTTCCTTCCTTTACTTCAAACTCTCGCTGCAATTTTTTATTGTGATTCCAAAACAAAACATTTAAGCTATATTTCAGAAATGAAATGTTGGAGTTTTGAACATATTATTCATTGTTTTTTAGGTGGAGCTGCTTTAATAATATTAATAACTTTCGAAATTTTTAATATTTATACATTTAGTGATATTAGAAAAAATTCTTTTTCTTGTACTTCGAAAAAATCAAATGAAGCAGATTTAAGTTTAATTTTACTTAAAATTTATGTAGTTGCTGAAGATGCAATTTATGCAAGAGAAGGATATGATTTTAGTGTAATTTTAATATCAGCAGCAATTTGTTTTTTTGTTGCATATAATTATTTTTATTATAGACCATTTTATAATAAAACAATTATGACAATTTACTTATGTTTAATATCAGTTCTTGCTTATTCTTATTTATGTTTAATTGCATGTTATTTATTAAGAAATTCTAACTTTGATGGTGGAATTGGATTATTTTTTTGTGGAAGTTTAATGATAGTTCTTTTTTTAATTGGAAGTTCTGTTAAAATGGTAGATTATGGTTTAGTAATAATGATTCCTTTAGCAATTAAAACAGAAAGGACATTTTTAGATAAATTAGAAATGTTAGAAATGTTACTTGATTTAAATGAAAAAGATAGAAAATGTCATATAATGTTAGATGGTTATATTGGAGTACATGAAGATTCATGTGCAATTAAAAATTGTCCTTTAAAAGAATTTTTAAAAACTGGAAATCAAAGATATTTATTAAGACATATTGAAGATATTTATTTACTTGGAGTTAGTAGATTTCCAACAAGTGTTACTATTAGATTAGGTTATGTACAATTTTTATTAAATAAATTACATAAAAGAAAACAAGCAGAAAATGAAATATTAGAAATTCAAGAAAGATGTGAAGCAAATTATAATGAACAATTCTGTATTTATCAATTAAATAGAATGATTGAAGCAACTGCTTTAGATAAATCAACAGGAAAAGATGAAGCTTCAGTTTTTGCAGAAATGAAATTTATTTCTATGCAAAAGAGTTTTAAACAAGATGTTAATGATGCTGTAATCAATTATTTAGAATTTTGGAATTTATTAATGATTTCTAGTGCAAATATTGTAAAAGATTTAGGAAAATTAGCTGATGTTGGTGATAAAATTGCAAAATTAAATGGAGAAATTAATGAAATGTATAAAGAATTAATTAAAATAAATCCTAATGATAAAGAATTAAATCAATTATATACAAGTTATCAAATTAATATATTAAATAATATTGATTTTGTTAATACTAATAATGATAAAGTTGATGAGATTAAAGATATTGATGATTCTAATCAACTTGTTAAAGAAAATAAAACAGTTATTATTTCTGCAAATCCTGAAAATTTTGGTATTATTACTAATATTTCTTTATCTGCTTGTTCACTTTTTGGTTTTGTTAAAGAAGAAATGGTAGGTCAAAATTTAAATTTAATTGTTCCTGAAATTTTCCAAAAACCACATAATAAATTATTAAAAAATAGAGCAAATACAATTAATCAAGAAAATATTTTTGGAGGAAAAGATGATAAACAATTAATGAAAGAAATATCACAATTTGCAGTTAATAAAGCAAGATATATTATACCTTTTTCAGCTAAAATTTATAGTATTCAAGGAGAAAGAGGAGAATTAAATTTCCTTGCTGCGATTAATCAAGGAGGAAATACAATTTCTTCATCAACATGTTATGTTTTGACAAATGAACAATTTTTAATACAAAATTTTTCTGCTAATGGAATAAATTTATTAAATTTACATTCAAATATGTTAAATGGAACATGTGAAATATTAAAATATATAAAACAATTTCAAGAAGAATTAATAGCAAGAACTATAGAAATTGAAAAAGAACATATTAAAATATCAAGATTAGATTTAAAAAAAGGGATTTTAAATAAGAAATTTAATAAACCAATTGTTGTAAATTGGAGTTTACGTTCACAGAAATTTATGGAAAAAAATAATATTATAAGTGATGATATATATAAATCACCTGGTGGAAAATATACTGAATTTAATACTATTAATAATACTATTAATAATACTAAAAAAGATGATGATGGTGTTTTTTTAGGAGGAGGTGATAATGATAATTCAAATGCAAATGCAAAAAAAACTTTTATTTTAACTGTTGAAAAATGCAAATTTGGAAAAGTAACTTATGGTTATTTATTTCGTTTTGAAACTGAATTTCATGATAAAGATTTAGAATTAGTTTCAACAAGTAAAGAAACAACTCAAGTTATTTTTACTGATAAAAAATATTCTAAACCAGGAAGAAATTTTTCTTCTTCTCATGTTAATAATATTAATAAAAATAGAGATATAGTTGCTCCTAAACCAAGAAAAATTGTTTCAATTGCAAATGTTCATGAAAATCTTAATAATAATATTAGTGGAAATAATTATAATAATAATACAAATAAACAACAAGTTTTAAATAAATTATTTGTTCCTAAAATGGAAAAACCTTTTATGTTAGATGTTGATAAAATGGTTTTTGTACAACATACAAATTTAGAACAATCAAATGATATAAAAGAAAATTTAAAAGAAATTGCAATTAAAAAATTATCAAAATTAAATGAATTATATTTAAATGCTGAGAAAAAAAGGAAAAATTCATCAAGTAATGGAAGTGAAGAAGGAGAAAATAATGAAGATGAAGATGATAATGAAAATGAAAATGATGAAGATGAAGAAGAAGAAAATGATGTAGTTAATTCAAGTTTAGAAGAGAATATAATTAAACCAGCACCATATCAAACAAATATTAAAAGTAAATTATTTCAAATTGCAGATGAATATTATCATGTTAAAATGGATAAAATAACTTTTATGATATATGATTATAAAAGTAGAACTACTGTTAAAGTAAATGATATTATTCATAAAAGTGAAGTTGAACAAAAATTAAGTGATGAAAAAGTTTTAACAAGTGATGAAAAAGCACAAAAAGAAAAAGAAAAAGAAGATAAATTAGCAGCAGAAAAAAAAAATTCAAAAAATGGAAATAAAAATACAGATAATCCAATTGATAATAATTTAGAACCAGGTAATAAAAGTGTAGAAACGAAAACATTTATAAAAGAAATTGGTTTTGCATTACAAAGAAAAGATACACAGAAAACAGTTTTAATAATAAAATTAGTATCATTATTTATAATTTGTATGATTCTTATTGAAATTGCAGCATATACATTTTTCCTAAAAAAAAAATTAGATAATATTGATATGTATTTAGAACTTTTAACAGCAGGAAATCAATTTTTTATTGATATGATAGTTACTCTTTTACATGTTAGAGAATTAACTTTATTAAGTCATGATGACTATAAAATTGTTGTTGGAACTGATAGAGAAGAATATATTCAAGAATCTATTCAAGAAGTTAAAGAATTATATCAAAAATTAGAAGAAGAATTAGAAACTGTTACTTCGGATTCTATGAAAGTTTCTAAAAATGTTTTTGAAAAATTAAGTAATAGAACTGTTGATTTAGAAGTTTTAGATGATAAACAATCTATTAGTATTACTAAAATTACTAGAAATGAAGCTTTTACTTTAATGGTTACTTCACTTTTTAGAATAAGTCGGAATAATATTTCTGAAATTATACCGTTGAATAAAGATGTATTTTTATTTTTAATTAATAGCTTAAATGCTAATTATGTTAATTGTATTGATCAACAAGATTTATTTTTTACAGAAATTACAAATGCTTTTAAAAACCAAATTAAAACTTTAATTATAATATGTGTAGTATTTGTAGTAGTTAATTTTTCCTCATTTTTTGTTTTTAAATATTTTTATGAAGATGTCGTAGATAAAAAAGAAAGTTATATTCAAGTGTTTTATTCCATAAATAATAAAATAATAAGTGATGCGTCAACAAGATGTGAAAAATTTTTATTTAAATTAAATAATAAAAGTAACAAAGATCAAAATGGTGGAGTAACATTATTAGATGATGATGAAGATGAAAGTTTAGCAGCAATGAATGAATTTGGTGATTTAGGATTAGAAAAAAATGAACCACCAAAAGAATCAAAAAAAGGAAAAATGCGTTTAGGTCGTCGTGGAAATAAAAATCAAAAACGTTCAAATCCTTTAATTTACTTAGTATGGATATTATTAATATTAATTGGTTCATTTGCTTTAATTTTTTCAACAGCATTTCAATCATTAAAATGTCAAAATGGAAAAGTAAGACAAGTTCAAATAAAAAATGAAGTAAATATTCAAGTAGAATCAATAATGGCATTTAATTTAATGAGAGAATATTTTTTTAATGAAGAAGCATTATATAATTATATTCCATTAAGTGATTATGTACCAACATTAATAGATACAGTTTATCAAAGTGTAAGTCAAGAACAAAGAGAAATTACAGATAATGTTGCATTTAGTGATGGTGATAAAAAAATTTATACTAAAATTATGACTGGGAATTTATGTGATTATGCTAATTTAACTGGAACTGATGAAGAAAATACTATTTATTGTTCTACTATGAGTGATGGTACTATTATACAAGGATTAACTATTTTACAAATGCATTATTTTGAAGAAATTAGAGAAATTTATACTAAATTTTTAATTTTACAAAAAACACAAATTTTATATAAACAACAATGTAAATTTAGTTATAATTTAACTTTATCTGGAACTGATGCTGCAGATGAGGAAATTCCTAAAGATGAAGAATGTTATCAAAAATGGTTAGATACTCATCCTTTAAATATTTTTAATTTAGAAAATAATAGAAGAATTTTTTTCCTTTTAACTGATATTATGATTCCTGCTTATAATGATGTTTATGTTTTATTAATTAGTCATGCTGTTTTTGATTCAAAATATATTTTAAAAGTAGAATTAATTGTTAGTTGTTCAATTGGTGCTGTATTAATTCTTATATATGTTTTTATTTGGAAAAGACATGAAGCTAGTTTAAATGAAACTATTTATAAAACTAAAAAAATGTTATCTATTATTCCTGTTGAAACTTTAATGAAAGTTAAAAATATTGCTAAATTATTAGGTATTGAAGGAAGTGAAACTGATCATAGAACTTCAAGTTTATGGGGAAGTTAAAATTATTAATGGGTAAAATTTAATATTGTTTTTAATGTATTATATATTAGTATTTATTTTAATTTTTCACTTTAGAAAATAAATGATTAAAATTTTTTATTTTATATAAATGAATTAAAAATAAATAAAACCATTATTACAAACTTAAAGAAACTATTATTAAACTAAACAATTTAACACATAAACCTAAAATTAACAAAAAATTTAAAAAATTAATTATTTTTTTTATATCATATTTTTCATAATTTAAAAACAATTACACCCTTTATTTCTTTTTTTCCTATTATCAGGAATATAAGAAATAATCAACTCTTTAATTTTTTCACTACATTTTTCATTATTTAAAATATCAATTATATCATCTTCATAAACTCTATTACTATCTAAAATTAATTTAACAATATCATAATAATTCCATCTAGCAGCAACAGCTAAACAACTATCTTCCATATCATAATAATTTGCTTTAATATTAGGATTTAATCTCTTTTGTAAAAAAAATCTTACAATTTCAGTGGCACCCTCCTGACAAGCAATATATAAAAGAGTTTTTCCATTTGATAATCTTTGATTAAATAAATAATGCTTATCTTCAGGTAAAAATCTTGATTTTTCTGGATTTGAATTAAATAATTCTTCAAATTCTTCTATAATATTTTTAGTATTGGATGATGATACTCCTTCAGTTATTAATTTAAATGCTTTTGCTTTTAAATTTACTCTTATAAATTCTTTTTCAACTTCACTTTTTCTTAAAAATTGTGTTAAAGTCATTCTTTTTTTTACTTTTTTATGATTTTCTTTTTTTTTCTCTTTATTATTTGAAGAATTAAGTATATGATTATTTATATTTGAATTATTTACTGTATTATTATCAAGAAGGGTATTTTTTAAAGTATCACAAAATATATCTTTATCATCTATTTTAACTACTGAAGGATGAATAAATGCATTTAACATTTTTTGAAAATTTTTTGTTTTTTTCCAAAGTGAACTTATTCTTTTTTTTTCTACACTATATGCACTTTTTCTTGGTATTTGATTATAATTAATATTAATGTTTAAATGTTTTAAATTTTTTGAACTTATTTCTTTTATAAATGATTCAATATTTCTTTTTGGAGATTCAATTGTATATGATGTATTATTTCTTTTTATTTTTTTATTTGAACGATTTTTCTTCTTTCTTGATGTGAAATTATTATTTATTGTTATATTTACTATATTTGTTGGTTCTTTTTCTGAATAATTTTGATCTATTTCATTTACTTTACTGTTACATTCTTGAATTGTTTTTAATTTTTTTAATTTAACTTGTTCTTCTTCCATTTTATTTTTTAATTTTTATCAAATCTATTTCTTCTTTTTTAAAATTAATATTTTTTAATTAAAAAATTAAAAAGATTTTAAAATAATTTTCATTTTTATATGGCATTAATTATGAGAAAAGATATTTTTTCTTATTTAGAATATTTGAATAATTTTGAAAATTTAATTTTGTTTTTTAATGAATCATTAATTTTAAAATTCAAAATATAAATAAATATATATTTATTATTTTTTAATATATTATAATTATTTTCTCATAATCAAAATTAAAAAAATTCATAATATAAAAAATAATTCATAAAATTTAATTTAATTAATAATAACTTTCATTAAATGAATCCAGCTCAAAAATTTTATGATTCATATGATAAAAATAATATAGTATTAAAATTAACAAATAGTTATTATCACAATAAAAATTTAGCTTTAATTAGAAATAGAAAAAATATGTTTAAACCTCCTTCAAAAAGTATTCCAAAAAGAATAAAAGATCCAATGGTAAAATATAGAATAGAAAAAGATAATGAAGAATTAGGAGAAAAAATAAAAGAAATAACAAATAGAAAAAAAAGAGAATTTGATAATGAATTTTTTGATAATTTTAAATTTAAATTAAGAAGAATTAAAACAAATTTAAAAAGAGAAAATCAAAAAGAAATTGATAAAGAAAATGAATTAATGTATCATAGAATGGAAATTTCAAAACCTTTTTTAAGTACAAAAGAATTAGATAAAGATTTTAAAGGAACACATAAAGTTTATGTTAAAAAACTTAGAAAAGTTAATGAAAATGGAAGTGTTGTTTTACCTAAAATCTATTCTAATCCTTTATTATATAAAAGAAGTGTTAAAACAGAAAATAAAAATGATGAGATTGAATATAAAGAAAAAGAAGAAATTGATGATGAAAAACATCAAAGTAAAGAAACTAAAGAAACTGTTCAAGAAACTGCTTAAATTTTATATATATTAAAATTAAAAATTTTTTTTTATTTTAGAAAAACTTTTTTTTTTTATAAGAATTGCTTTATTTAAAATGTTAAAATTTATTCATAATAATAAAAATATGAATAACTTTTTATATTTTGTTAATTAAATTATTTTTTTTCTAAATAAAGTGAATGACATTTAAATATTTAAAATATAAATTAAAATACATTTTAAATAAAATTTTTTTCTAATATAATTAATTAAAAAAACTTTAAAAACAAGAAAAAAATAATATTTTTAAACTAATTTCTAATAATTCATTCTTTAGATAATTGATTTAATTCTTTCAACAATAATCCAGTAGCATCAATTCCATTCTCTTCATCACTACTATCACTTCCATTTTCAGGTTCAATCTCAATATAAAGTTTTTCTTCATTACTACTATTTTCATCCTCATCAATTCCTCTTAAATATTTATTAAAAAATTTAGCAACTTTAACAACAATTTCCCTTGGTCTTTTACTATTATGTCCACCATCACAATTTTTCAAAATTTTAACTCCTTTAACTTTCTCAAACAATTTATCAGAATGTTCCTTATTAATTAATTCATCTTTATTAGCATGAATAAAAAAACAAGGAGTTTCAGTAAATTCAGCACTATCAATAGGATTTAATTTCTTAATATCTAATCCATTTTTTTTTTTAATAGTACTTCCAACAATAGAAATAGCAGCAGAGAAAATAAAATTAGGTAACTTAATCATTCTTCTAGCTAAATCTTTAGCCATATCAGAAAAATTAGCAAAAGGAGAATCCATAACCATAGCTTTAACTCTAGAATCTTTATGACCATAAATCATAGTAGTAGCAGCACCCATTGAACGTCCCCATAAACCAATATTACCAACACCAGGTAAATTACAAACAAAATCAATTATAATTTTAATATCATCTTTCTCATGATAACCAAGTGATAAATATTCACCTTCACTTAAACCACATCCTGCAAAATCAAAAACAAATAAATTTATATCACGACGAAGAAGATGAGGTGCCATTCTAAGACCTTCTAATCGAGATGAGGAATTACCATGAAGATATATTACTACTGGCATTTCTTTTGATGGACGTGATCCTGGTTCTGGTTCTATGAAAGAACAATATAAACGATGTCCTTCTGAGGAAAGAAGAGTGTAGTCTTTTCGAATGTAGGTTTTTTGGTTAAAAGTAAATATTGGATCACCTAAAAATTCTTCTGTGTATTCATCACGTGGAGGACGAATTATTGCTTTCCATAATGTTTCGTAGGAATAAGAAATTTTTTCCTCTGATTCCATTATTTTTTTTATTTTTTTTTTTGTTGTTTTTTTTATTTTTTATTTTTGAATTTTTTTATTATTTTTTTATTTTTTATTTTTTAAATATATAATGACTGAATTAAACGTTAGCCAATTAAGTAATACATCAGTTAATTTTAATGAAATGAGTATTGAAAAAATAGATGAATATATTGGAATTTTAGAAGAATTTATGAGTAAATCAGAAAAAGAGGGAAAATTTGTAGAAGCAGAATTAGCTAAACAGAGAATAATTCAATTAAATAAAGTAAAAGATAAAAAAAATTTAGAAGAAGCAAAATTTAGACATATGCAAGAAAAAGAAGAATTAGAATCAACTCAAAAAGAAGAATTAAATAAATTTAATATTGAAAGAGATAAAAAATTTTACGAATTAACAAATGAATTTCAAGAAAAACAAAATCAATTAGAAAAAGAACATGAAGAACAAATAAAAAAATTTGAAGAAGAATTTGATGAAAAATATTCAAAATTTATACCAAAACCAACAAGTGAATTAGCAGCAGCAAATAAAAAATTAGAATTATATGTAAAACAAAAAGAGTAAAATTTAAATAAAATAATTTTAATTTTTTTTTAGTTATCAAAAAGCACATCTTGCACAAATTGAAGTATCAAATATAGAAAATAGAGATAAAGAATTATTTGAAATTGAAAAAGCAAAAAAATATGAAAAAGAAATTGAAAATTTGAAAAATAAACAAAATATTGAAACTAAAGCTTTAGAACAAAGAATTCAAGCAAGTTATAATAAATTTAAAAAAGATAGAGCAATTAAAGTTGAAGCTCTTTTATTAAAATATAAAAATCGATTTAGAGAATTGGAAAATCAACAAAAAAATGAAATTAAATTACTTGAAAAAATAGTTAAAGAAGGTGATAAAGCTGTTAAAGGAAAAAATTTCATAAATTATAATAAAACTGTAAGTAAGAAACCTATGAATAAATCTTTTGCTTCTAAAAAAGAATAAAGTTTAAAAATAAAATTTATTTATTTTTTTATAAAAAAAAAAAAAAACATTTAATTTAATTTTTATTTTTTTTTTAATTTTTTTATTTAAAAAAAGATTATTATATAAGTTAATTACTTTTTACATTGTTTCTTATAATTAATGAAGCGATTAGATTTAATCTTCAAACAAAATATCTAATTTTTGTTTGTTAAATTTAACAATCTAGTTAATTAATTGATATTTATATTTCCTAAACAGCTAATTTTAATTATAAAGCTAATATTTTTTTTACATTTTATTATAACTAAAATCAATTGAACCCAAAAAACAAAAATATAATTATTATTTTAATAAATTACCTAAAATATATGAAATTAATTACAAATTTATCAATATTCTAATTTATTGTTTCATTCCTAATTTTTTTAATATTTTCGTTTTCGAATTTGTTATTGTTTTTTTTATTCTATTTTTCCAATTATCTCTTAAAACTGACATAAATTTCAAATTTTCAAATGAAGTATGATTTGTACTTCTATTTGAACTTTCAATTGAATCTGTATCTTTATTTTCATTCCAATTTGATGATATAATATCATCATAATCATAACAATTTAAATCATGTGGTATAATGAAAATCGAGTTTTTTGAAAAACATGTATATTTATCTGTGAATTCAGATGGAAAATGATACTCCATTTATATTATTTTTATGTTAAATTTTTAATTAAAATAATATCTAAATATATTTATTTTATTAGCTTTTTTCACATTTACTTTTTTTATAAAAAAACTGAAATTTCTATCAATAATAAATTATAAGATTTAATATTAAATATATTATTTTTTTATTAATTTAATTGAATAAAATATTGAAAAAAATTGAATTATATTTATTTATTTTCATTTAATGGTCTTGGATCAATATTTAAATCTTCTAATTCTTCTCCATCATTTGTTTCAGTTGTAGGAACAATAATATTTTGGGAGTTTGAAATTGAAGGTTGATAAATAAACATTAAAATAATTACTATTGCAACTAATCCTATTACCATACTTAAAAATATTATTAAAGTAAAATGAATTTTCCCTTTCATTGAATCATTATTTTGCTCATTTATTTCTGATGTTTGTTGACAATTAATTAAAAAAATGATTATTAAAAATAAATAAATTTTATTTTGCATTTTTTATTTTGTTATTAAATATTTAAATATATTTATGCTTTAATAAAATAATATTATGTTTATATTAATTTTTATTCAATCTTTAAAAACTAATAAAAAAAAATAAAAAAAATTTAAAATTCAATTTCAGAATAAAAAGGAATAATATAAACAAAAAATAACAATTAAAAAAAATCAAAAATCTAAAAAAAAATAATAATAAAAATTACCAATTTTAAACATTAACATCCAAATTTTTAGGAACTTCCCATTTAAATTCCTCATCCTTTCTTCCAAAATGTCCTCCACAAGCAGTTTTAGCAAAAATAGGTTTTTTAAGTTCCAATTCTTTAATAATAACACCAGGTCTCAAATCAAAATTCTTAATAACAATTTCACTAAGAATTCTATCAGTAAATCCTTCTTTAACAGTACCATAAGAATCAACATAAACACTTAAAGGTTCACTAATACCAATACTATAAGCAATTTGTACAAGAGCTCTCTTACATAATTTCATACTAACAAGACTTTTAGCAATCCATCTGGCAGCATAGGCAGCACTCCTGTCCACTTTAGAGCAGTCCTTACCCGAAAAGGCTCCTCCTCCATGGGCACCCCAACCACCATATGTGTCAACAATAATTTTTCTTCCAGTTAATCCTGTATCAGCTTCTGGTCCTCCAATAATAAATATACCAGATGGATTTATATAAAAATTAGTATTTTCATCAATCATATTTTGAGGAATAACTTCTTGAATTACATGAGTTTTTATATTTTCTTTTATTTGTTCATTTGATATATTTGGATCATGTTGTGCTGATATTAATATATTTTGAATACGAAGTGGAATTACATGACCATCTTCTTTTTTATATTCTACTGTTACTTGTGTTTTACCATCTGGACGTAACCAAGGAAGAATTCCTTTTTTACGTACTTCTGTTAATTTTAATGATAATTTAATTGCCATTAAATGAGAAAATGGAAAAAGTTCCTCAGTTTCATCAGTAGCATAACCGAACATATGACCTTGATCACCAGCACCAAAATCTTCTTCTTTTTTTCCTTCATGAACAGCTTGACTAATATCAGGTGATTGAATTGTAATTTTTTGTAATATATCACATGTTTTATAATTAAGTCCTTTTGCTTCATCATCATATCCTATTTCTTTAATTCTTTCACGAACTATTTGATCAATGTCAATTTTTGCTGTTGTTGATAATTCACCTGCAATAAGAATCATATTTGATTTTGCTACTGATTCTATTGCAACTTTTGAATTTGGATCTTGCTTTAAACATGCATCGAGAATTGAATCTGAAAGTAAGTCACAGAGTTTATCTGGATGACCTTCGGTTACACTTTCTGAAGAAAAGAAAAAATGACCTTCTTCGAGTTTTTGCATTTATTTTTTTATATGATAAAAAATTAATTTTTAATGGGTTTTATATCATTCATACAAGGTTTTTTATTTTTTTTTAAATTTTTTTTTTTTTTAGAATTTTGTTATCCGGTTAAATAAGATTAGATTTTTTATTAGTATTAATTAAAATTAATAGTTATTTAATATTATATGGAAAAAGATATGATATTATTGGACGATTTTTTTAAAAAAAGATAAATAAAAAAAAATAAATTTAATATTTAAATTGATTTAATATTATGAAAGAATATATTTCTAAAAAGAACATTAAATATAAATGAAATAATACTGAAATCCATAATAAAATTAATGCATATTATGTCCAAATGTATTAAAGAAATATATATATTCTTTTCCTTATTATAAAATACAAATAGAATAATATTTAATGAGAACAATTAAATATATAAACTTATATATAAAAAAAATTTTCTATTATCTCTATAACAATTCTTAAGTCATCAAACTTTAAATTAAAATAAATATCATTCCCACAAAAAAATTTTTTTCCTATTTGAAGATTGGTAAAAATCCAAATTTTATTATAAAAAAAGAATAATATCTAAAATAATAATTAAAATATATAAAAGGAAATTTATTAGTATGATTTAATTAAATAAAGAATATTTGTAAAAGATATATTTTAAATAAATAGAAATATAATTAAAATTACAATTTAATTTAGAAACCAATTTGAATATAATAATTTTAATTATATAATAAATTATTGTACAAATACCGTAATTAAAAGAACAGAAAAAAAAATAATTTTAAAAAAAATTGTTTAATATCTCCAAAATTAAATTAAACAAAATTATATGAAAAAAACTAAAAAAAAAAATAAAATAATTATTTCAAAAAAAAATATACATTAAAAACAATGAGAAATAAAATTTCCTTAATCTCAATTATTTTCATATTTAAATCAGTAATCCTCGAACCATTAAAAATTCATTTTACTCAAAAATCACCACATTCCAAATCAAATTTATATGAATATTTAAAAAATTATCATATATATACAGAAATTTTAATTGGAACACCTTCTCAAAAAATAGAAACAAAATTAACAATGGAATATTCTCCCTTTTCAATCAAAAGTAAAGAAATAGAAGGAAAATATGATGAAAATGCATCATCAACTTTTTCAAAATCAAAAAGTTATATAATTGATTTTTATATGCAAAAATTTAAACAAGGATATTATTCAACTGATATAATGAAAATCCAAAAATTAAATGGAAAAGAATTAGAAGTTAATGTTTCATATATTTTAGCAACTAAATTAGAATATAAAAGAGAATTACCATATGGTCAAATTGGATTAAAAATGGAAGATATTTCAATTGTAAGAGAACAATTATTTATTTCAAATTTAAAAAAAAAAGATTATATTAATTCATATACATTTTGTTTTGAATTTAAAAATGATGATGAAGGAGATATTATAATTGGTGAATATCCACATCAATATAATAAAAATTATAATCAAAAATATTATCATAATACACAAAAAGCAGATTCAAATGGAAATTGGAAATTTAGTTTTGATAATATATCATGGAATAATCAATCTTTTAATTTAGTAAAAGATGTTAAAATTTATATAGATTTAGGAATTATTGAAGGAACAAAACAATATAGAGAATTTTTAGAAGAGAAATATTTAAATATTAGTAAATGTGAAAGAAATTTATATAGTAAAGATAGTTTATTTTATTATACTTGTCCAAGTAGTCTTGATATTACTAAATTTCCTCCTCTTCAATTTTATAGTAAAGATTTAAATTTTACTTTTGTTTTAGATCATAATGATCTTTTTGTTAAAGATAATGATAAATATTTATTTTTAATTACTTTTGGTAATTATAGGGCTGATAATTGGGTTTTTGGGAGATTATTTTTAAAAAAATATAAATTAATTTTTAATATTGATAAAAAAACTATTGGTTTTTATTCTGATAATATTACAAATAAAAAAAAAGGAAATTTAATTATTTGGATTTTTGTTTTTATTTTAGGACTCATTATATTTGGTTTAATTTATTTAATTTATAAAAAATCTATTTTATTACGAAGAAAAAAAAGAGCTAATGAAATATTTGATGAATATGATTATACTCCTCAAATTAATGAAGTTGATGATAAATTTGGAATTAATGATTAAAAAATTACTTTAGAGTTGTTAAAATTTATTTTATTTAAATATTCATATTATTGTTTACGTATGTTTAAATTTTTAAAAATTTATTTTTTTAAAAAAATTTATAATATAATTTTGCAAAATATTATGTCAATTTTTCTTTTTGTTTAATATATTTCTTTTTTTATATTTATATTTTAATTCTTTTTTATTTAAATTATATTCATTAAATTTATTATCAAATTATTTAAACTTTCTGATTTAAAATTATTTAAAATTATTTTTAATTTAGCTTTGTAAATCTTTTATTAAATCATCTTTTTGTTTTATTTCTATTTAATATTTTAGCTCAATATTTTCTAATTGATTTTTTATTTTTTCAATTTCATTTTCCTTATTGATTAACAATAAATTATATTCATGTAGTTTAATTTTATTATTATTAATAATAATATTTATTAATCCTTCAATAAAATTTAAATAAAAATTATTTATATTTTCATCATTTATTTTTATTTTATTAAATAAAATAGAAGTTTTTAACTAATATAATGCATTTTTATTTTTTTATATTATAATATTTTTGGATAATTCAAAAATTTTTTTCTTAAATTCTTTTAAATTTTTATTTTCATTTTTGATTAATACAATTTCATTTTCAAAATTTAAAGTATTTATTTTATTTTCTTTAATAATTTTAATTTCATTTTCAAAAATTGAAATTTCTTTTCTTTTCCTAAAATAAATTATAATTTGATGATTCTTGTTTATAATTTTTATATTTTTACAGATTACTTCACTAAATATTCATTATCATCTTCTAATAATTTAAATTTTTTTAAGGAATTTTTTCTTATATATTTTTTTTTTATATTCAAACATTTTTTCTTCGTTTATATATATATTTCTTCTTCGTTTATATATAGTTTTCATATTAAAAAAATTATTTTTTATTAATTTTGTTTTATTTTTGTTATCATTATTTAATGTTTTTAAATCAGTACTCTCAGATTTATTATTATTTTTTTTTTTTATATTTCAATTACTTAATTATTTCATTTCTTTTTATAATTTTTTTGTTTTATTATTATTATGTTTTATTTTATTTTCATATAAAAAAAGGTGGTAAAAATGAATTTATTTGTTTTTATCATTAATATATTTATGATAGTAACTATCAATCATTTAATATATGTTTAAATTATCTGTTTATTTTTAATTATTCAAAAATATTTATTTATTTTTATTTAAATATTGATTAATTAACACAAAATTTAATCTTGTATTTTATTTTATTTTATTTAATAAAAAACTTAAAAGATAAAAAAGTTCTTAAGATTTTTTATAAACTTAATTTAAAGAAAATATGATAAAAATATTTTTATTTTGCTTCATAAAAGAAATTGATTGACAATTATACCTTCAAGCTATTAATACTAAATTAAAATTTATAAAATCTTTTTACAAAATTATCAATAATTATAATAAATATATATTCTTTTTATAAATTCTTAACAGTAAATAAATCTATTTTAAATTTCTTTCATTGATAAATAAAATAAATATACATCAATATTAAATTTAATTCATAATATTTTAAAATTAAAATTAGAATTCAAATTTACAACTTCTTTATTTCATTTTAAACTAAAAATTAAACAAATATGATTTGATTTGTACTTTATTTTGTTGATTCTTATTTTCTTCATCAAAAAAGTTTTTTTTTAATAAAGGAAAAGATGAATTTTCATTTTGATTCTTTTCATCTTCTTCACTTTCGGTTGTGTCGATTGAAAAACATGATTTTTTTGTTTCAAAATTTAACAAATTTTCATAATTAATCAATGGAAATGGATTTTTGAAATTAAAAAATAAAGGTTTTAAATTTTGCTTTAGTTTATAATTTATATATTTTTCATTTGATTTAAATGAAAAATCTTCATAGGATATATCATATTTTGAATATATATTCTTGTTATTTGATTGTCTTTTCATTTTGATTTTTTTATTTTTTATATTGAAATATATAACATAAAGATTGGAGGGAATAAAAATTATAAAATAAAATTAATATTTTTTTAATAAAATTAAGAAAGACTTATTTCCATTAACAAAAAATAAATGATAATTTTATGAAAAGTTAATTTTTTATCAATTTTAAAAAGACAATTTAAAGAATAATATTTAATTTATCTTCAATTTTTAAATTATAGAATAAATAAAATGAATAAAATTTTAACTCATAATTATTAAGTATAGTATCAAGAAAAATAAAATAACAATTTAAATAATAGAGAAGCAAGATGTTTAATTAAATTATTAATAAAAATTATTTATAAATATTATTAGTAAAACATTGAATTTAATCTCTAGTCAATTTGCAATTAAGAATATAATTACAAATTTTACAATATAAAAGAATATAATATTAAGTTCTAAATTTATATTATATAAATAAATATTTGTTTATAAAGATTTTTATATAAAATATCTATTAATACTTAAATATAATAAATTAACCTATAATAAATAATAAATAATTTAGTATATGAATAATAAATCTATAAAGAATTATAATTTAAACATATATAAATGAAAGCACATATATGTGAATGAAAAAATCAAATTTAAATGAAAGTTTTTAAAAAATACTAACTTTATCATCTTATAAATTATCAAAATATAATTAATAAAATTTCCATAAAAAATATATATAGTAAAAAATATTAACTTTTTAAATTGATTAATAATTATATTACAATAAAAATTAATTACTGAAGGAAATAATCAAAATATTATATATGATTACTAAAATAAAAGTAATAACACAGTTTTTATAGAATATTAAAACATAATAATATATATATAATATAATATAATATAATAGAATATATATAATAACTTCACAAATATAAATAGAAAATGTAAAATATATTTTCTAAAATAAATTTTTTTTCTTTTTTTTATTTATAAAATTTATTTATTACAATAAAAATTGTTTTACAACTTTAATAAAAAAATGACTGATGAAACCAAAAATAATCTATGAAATAATTGATATTATAATTAAAACATATGATATTAATTTTAATTTTAAAATAAATCTTATAGAAATAAATTCATCAATAATTAGATTTATAATGAATAATAAATCAAAACAAAAAACAAAATAAAATAATTTTCAAATAAAAATTAAAAGAATAAAAAATTCTCAAAATTGTTATTTTATATAAATAAATTGTATAAAAGTTGATTAAAATTCTTTACTTGAGAATCTTTTTTAATGAAGATTAAACAATTATCAATACTTTTTTCTTTTATTTAGATTTGATGATATTATGTATTTCGAATTAAATTTGTGATTTAATAATAAATTTTAATAAAAAAATTAAAAAAAATAATATTTCGTTTTTTTGTTATATTTCCTATTCTTTTGAATTACTGATTGTTTATTTTTTATTATAAAATAGAATATAAAAATGGTTTCTAAATAAATTATTAAACATAATGAATAAAAAAATATTAATTTTTATATTTATCTTTTTTAAACTTTTCTAACAAGTATAAACTATTATATATTATTTTTTAATTTTTTAAACAGCTTTTATTTTGGGCTAAATTTGTATCATTGGTAAATTAAATATATTAATATAATTATAATTTTGTTTAATATTTTCATTAAATTCAACAAATTCATGATTATTTTCTCCACAAAAATTATATTATTTCTTCTATCTTTTATTGAGATATCAAATTTATAAAATTATTAAATAAATAATATATTAAGTATAAAATAGATAAACTTCTCAGATAAATTCATTTTAAAAATGAAAAAAAAGACAAGAATTTATATAAAATTTCCAAAAAAAATTAAAAATAAATTACATATCTAATTTTTCAAGTTCAGTATCTTTCTTTCTTTTATCTTCAAGATATTGACTGTAACCTTCATGAACAGCTTTAAAAATTTTTTTAATTAACTTTCGAAATTCTCCAAATTCAATAACTCCACTTTTATCCATATCAACAATTTCTAAAATTTCCATTGTTTCATCTAAAGTAGGTCTTTTATAACCAAAGTCATCAGCAAGAGAGCAAACAACAACCCATAATTCATCTTCACTTATTTTTCCAGAATCATCTGTATCTACAGCTTGAAACAGTTGTTTAGTTACCAAATATAATTTTTTATTATCTTGAAGTAATTCACTTACATTATACATTTTTTTATTTTAATTTATATTTTTTTTATTTTTTTATTTTAAAAATTATAAAACAAAAATTTGACAATCCAAAATTCTGTTTAATAATAGAAATTTCCATCTTAAAAAAATGATTTAAATCAATAAACACGTATATTATTATTGAATCTTTAATTAAAAAAGAAATATTTAGCAATATTTTTTGATTCAACTGAGAATTATTAATTAAATTAATGAGTATTTAAATTTAATGATTCATTGAAATATTTTTAATGCTTTTAATATCACTGATTTTTGAAATTCAAAAATTTTAATGAATTTATTAATAATTATATATATTTAAAATAAGAAATTTCAAAAAGTTTTTATGAAAATATTTTTTCCTCTTTATTTTTATTAAAAGAGTTTTTAACATTTTTAAATTTATAAAATTCTTTATATTTTTTTTAATGGAAAAAATTATTTTTATTTCTCAAATATCTAATAATAAATCATATTGTATTGAGTATCCATTTACTGAGGAATATTTTAATTATTTACAAGCAAAATTCAAAAATGAGGATAATGAACAAAATTATAAAAATGAATTAGTAAATGAAAAAGATGGTATAATTCAAAATTTTATAATAAAAAATAATAATAATAATAAAGTTATTTTTGATTTAATTATTGACAAAAATCGTTATATTTCATTTCCAATTTGGATTGAAAAAAATAAGTATTATGAAGATTTAACAGATTCTAAATTGATTAATCAAAATAAAAATATTTTTAAAAAAGGTAAAAATAATGAACCTTTATTAATTATGTTTAATATTATTTTTGTTTTAGATAAAGTAAATACATTTACACTAAATAAAGATTTAATAAAAAATATTTCAGTCAATATTGAATCAATATCTAAAATTTTCTTATTTGAAGAATATAGAAAACAATATTTATCAAAAGAATTATCATCTTTTATAAATTTAAATAAAAAATTTTTTAATGATAAAAATAAAGAAAATATACGTTATTCAAAATATAAAGATATAATTTCTAATAAATTGTTAATGAATCTAAAAAATATATATGAAGGAATCAAAAATAATCAAATAACAAAAATCTTTATAAACAATTTAGAATTTAGATACAATTTTCAAATTACAATTTCAAATTCAAATCATCATAATATTCAGCCTTATCATTCAGCAATTATACAAAAAGAAAAAGAAGTAATTGAATTCTTTAGAGAAAATATTGATATTAATCCAATTTTATTATTAATTTTAGATAATTTTTCTCCATTTAAATCAATTGAAGAAATTAGTTTAGAATATAATATTCACTTTTCTATTCTTATTTTCTTTATTAATCAATTAATTTCTTGGAATTTTGCAAAATTAATATTTAAAATTGGGAATAATTCTTTATTTGAAGTTAGTTCTAATATTAATTATGAAAATAAAATTATTCAAAATCATATTTCTCCAATGGATGTTTTTACTGTTTTTGAAATTTTTACTTTTGCTAAACCTGGAACTAATATTAATTCTTTATATTCAAATTATTTTGAAAGTCAAATGGATAAAGGAAAATTTTTAAATATGTTGATTTATTTATTACAAAACAATTATCTTATTTTAACTTCTATAATTATTGACTCTATTCTTCCTTTTAAATTTGAATATTTTTTTGAAAAATTTATTTTTGATTCTTTAAATAATTTTCAAAATAAAAAAAATTCAAAAATGTTTTTTGAAGATGTTAATATTAATGAAAAGCCAAGTAATGGAAATAAAAAAACAATTAATTTATATAATTATAAAAGAAATAATGATATTGTTTATTATGAAGATATTCTTTTAGAAATTAAAGAAAAGTCAATTGATGATTATTATCTTTTAAATAGTATTACTTCATTAATTCAAAAAAAAATGTATATAGAAGAAATAAGTTATTATTCAAATTATAAAATTAATGAAATTTTACAAACTATTGAAAAATATCCAGAATTATTTAATATAATTATTGTACCAATATAATTTTATTAATAAATTATATTTATATATATAATTATTAATGAACATTTAATAAAAAATAAAAATATATTTAAAAATTTTGGAAAAACAAAAAAATTATATTATTTATAATTATCTTTAAATTATTCTTAAAATTGAATCATATTTTATATTTGATCAACTTGTTTTTTTCTAGTAGTAAAACTATATTTACGCATATAACTAAAAATATTTAATTGATTATTTTCATTATTTTCCTTTAAAGAAGGAAATTTTGGATTTAAGTAATAATTATTATTTATACGAATATTCTGATTTGATTTATTTATTTGTTTTATTTTAACATTATTATATGAGTAATTTTGACTTTTATTTTTACTTGAGCGTTTAGATAAAAGTTCCATTTGATTTCGATTAAATAATTGATTTCTAGTATAATTTATATAATTAAAATTTGGTTTTTTATTTTTTAAAAAATCTTTAGATTTAGCTTTTTTTAATAAATATGATTTCAAAGAATGAGAATCTTTTAATGATAAATTATTATTAGTAATATTATGGCTAATAATATTATTATTATCTGTTTTTGTTGTATTTGAAACAATTTTAGTTATTGTATTATTTGTTGAATAGTAATTAGAATTTTTTGTTTGTTGATTATATGAATTATTTATTATATTGATATTAATATTTGAAAAAAGATTTAATTCTTTTTCTTTTTCTTCAATTTTGATTTTTAAATTTTGAAAAGCTTTTTTTAATGATTCAATTTCTTTTTCTTTATCTGTAATATTATTTACAATTTTTTTATTTCTGTCATTTTTATAGTTTATTTCTTTTTTTAGATTTATATTTTCTTGCCTTAATTTTATAATTTGTTGTTCTTTTTTATCATTATTTAATAATCTTCTATCTTCATATTTTAATTTTTTTTTCATTTCTTCAAATTCATCTTCAATATCAATATATTCATCTAATTTATTTTCCATAAATTCTTTATGTAATTTTTCTTGAAAATATTGTTTTATTAATTTCCTTTCATTTTCTTCTAATTTTTTTAATGAATTTTCATATTGAAAAAAATCGTTATTTTTTAATTTTTTTAAATTCAATAATTCTTTAAAATCTTCTTTTTTTTGTTTTTCTTTAGATTCATAAACTTTTTGATTAATTAAAATATTTAAAGCATCTTTTATATAATATATTAATTGATTCATTGAAATTATTTGAATATTTTCTTGAAATTCTTCTTCATCCATTTCAATTTTACATCCTTTAATTTCACTAATTATTTCATAAAATAAAGTATATAAATCTTCTTTTGTTTTTAATTTATTATCATTTTTTTCATTCATTTGAAATAAATAAAAAAAACTAAATATAATTTAATAATTTGAATTAACATTATTTTAATAAAAATAATTATTTTAAAAAAATTTAATATAAAAAAATGAAAATATACATTAGAGGAATGACAGGTCATATTTATGAAATAGATGTAAACGCAAGTACACCAATTGAAAATTTAAGACAAGAGGTTGCAGATAGACAAGGAATTCCTTCTGATGTTTTTTTTTTAGTTTTTGGAGGAAAACCTTTAAAAGATGGATTATTATTAAGTGATTATCCAAATATTATTAAAGGATGTAGAATTCAATGTGTAGAAAAAACAATTGGAGGAAAAGTATAATTTTTATAAAAAAAAAATAGAAAAAAAATTATATATTTATTTTTATTATTTACTTTTTATTTTGAAAAAATATATTAATTAAAAAAAACAAAAAAAATTTAATATAAAAAAACAAGGAAATAAAAAAATGTCAATATTAATTATGATAATAATATTTATTATTGCATTATTAATAATATATGGTGTAATTTTAGTAGATTTAATAGCAATATTAGATGTTTTTTCAGTAAAAAAAAATTGGAAATGGTATCTTCTCCCATTATGTTACACAATATTTTTCTTAGGAGTACAATTAATATGTAAGGAAATATCAGCATCAGTAAACAAAGCATTTTACATAACAACATGGATAATATTAGGAATAGTATTAAATTGCTTTTTAACATCATGGCTATATTTATTAATAGGAATATTTTATAAATGGTCAAAAATAGCAGGAATAATAATAGTAATAATCATACCTGTAATATTATCAATTTATGGTCTTTTAGTACCATTTTTTATAACAATAGATAAAATAACATTAAAATATAAAAATTTTAAAGGAGGAAAAAAAACAATATGTCAAATTAGTGATGTTCACTTAGGTGCAGTTTACCAAAGAGATTTTAGTCAAAAAATAGTAGATAAAGTAAATGAATTAAATCCAGATATTGTAGTAATAACTGGAGATTTAAGTGATGGTTCATATCCTGTACAACCAAAATGGTTAGAACCATTTAATCAAATAAAACAACCAATTTTATATATAACTGGAAATCATGAGCAAATACATGGAAAGGAAAAAATGTTAAAAGCAGTTGCAACAACAAAAATAATTCATTTAAAAGATATTTATGAATTTAATGGAATAAATTTTATTGGAGTTGATTATGAAGATGATTTAAGATCAAAATTAAATATTTTATCAGATAGAAATCCTGAAAATGTAAATGTATGTTTAGTTCATGTTCCATCAATGAAAGCTGAAGAATTAAAAAATTATGATATTTTTCTTATGTTAGCTGGTCATACACATGGAGGACAAATTTTCCCTTTACATATTCCTACATTATTTTCAAATGCTTGTTTTTGGGGTTTATATGAAAATAATGGAAGATTTGTTTATGTTTCTACTGGAGTTGGTACTGCGAATGTTCCTATGAGAACTTTTTGTAAAAGCCAAATTTCTTTAATTACTATTGAAAATGAAGAAAGTCAAGATGATAATTTGAATTGTAGTCAGTTTAAAAGTGAAGAGGAGTTGAAAAAAAAGGAAGTTGTTCAATAAAAGGTTTTTAATAGGTTATTTTTGTAATTATTTTATTTTATTAATTTTTTTTTGTTTTAAAAGTGACTTTATTATTTTTTGGGATATTAGATTTATTTAAGAGTTATATTTTTTTAATATTATTATTATTATTTGAGTTGGATTTAAATAAAAAAAATGATTTTTTTTATTTTTTAGAAAGAAAATTATTTTAAATAAATAATAATGTTTAATATTTATAAAATATATTTTTTGTTTTTTTGTTATTTCCAATTTTATATAAAATAAATTAATTTTATAATAATCATAAAATTTAAAATTAAATATTTTCAATAATTTTATTTTTAGGAGATTATAAATGTTTAAATAAAGTTAGAAATTAATTTTTTAACTATTTTTTTTAATTTATAAAAAACTAATATTTACAAAATATTCTTTTATATTTTTTTATTCTTTACATTTTATATTAAGTTAAAAATTTTTAATTTTAAAGCAAATAGAATATTTTTATATATACATTTGAAGAATGATTATATTTGAACATTCTTTGTTTATTATTCAATAAAATGTTAAAAGGTTTTAACTAGACAGTATTCCAAATGGATAACTTTAATAGTTTAATAAAAAATTACCCACTATTAATTTAATAATATTTTTAAATATCAACTAATTATTATAATAGAATTTACTTTCTAAAATTATATTATATAAAAAAATACTCACTGAAATTAATATTAATTTTACCATCTAAATAATATTATTGTTTTTACACACTAAATATAATTTAATTATATTTTACAATCTTTAAAAATAATTATTAATTTTTTACATACTGAAAATTATTTTGAAATAATTATACATTCTATGATATTTATAACAAGTAATTTTTACTTTCTATAACATTAATTTTTATATTACCCTCTAGAAATCTATATTTTTTAATAATATTTTACATTTTTTATGAAATTACTTACTATAATATTTTTAATTGATTAATTACAAACTAATAATATTTAAAAATATATTTTTACTGACTATAATTTTTATTTTAATTTATTACTCACTATAATCATTCAGTTTATTTATTACAAACTAAAATATTTTTATTTATTTTATTTCATTACACACTATATCTATTTAGATAAAATTATTACCGTCTATAATTTTTAAAAGATATAATTTACAATCTATAATTATTTTTCTATAAATTTATTTACTCTCTGTAATTTTTGAATTATAAATGTAATTTACTCTCTATAAATTTTAATATAATTTTAACATCCTATAAAATATCTATATATATATATACTTGCTATTATATTAATATATTATATTTACTCTCTATTATATTTATAT
>JAEEGK010007182.1_pt1 | contig 26581 bp, 17 predicted proteins | sample 8958771 | NCBI WGS metagenome assembly JAEEGK01 (sample SAMN16246547, study PRJNA631951) | gut metagenome | biome: gut microbiome; feature: rumen; material: SC-attached | host: Bos | place: Iran: Karaj | collected 2018-10 | reverse complement strand
TTAAGTGGTATTGATTGTAATACTCAGAAATATATGCAAACTATGAATAAAACTTGGTTTGCTCTTGTTGTTGATCCTTATAGAACTAAAAGTAATAAAAAAATTGATTTCGGATGTTTTAGAATGTATAATAATGAAAGTATCAATAGGAAAATTCAGGAATTTGATTCTATCCCACTTAATAGAGCAGATGAGTTTGGTATTCATCAGAGTAAATATTATAGGATTCCTCATTATTTTTTCCAATCTAAATATGAAAGTAATATTGTTAGATTAATGTATAAAAATTATTGGGTTGATACTTTAAGCTCTAATTCTCTTTTAGTTAATGATGAATTTTTCAAAGAAACTGTAGAAGATTTAACTGCTAAAATGAAAGTTTATAATGTTAAAAGAAAAGCTGAAGAAATTAGAAATAAAAAAATGAATGATATTCATCAAAAAAAATTAGATGATCTTAGTATGATTAATACTCAAGCTAGTGTTAATTTACAAAATGAATTGGTTAAAGGAATAATTTTCCAGAAATAAAAATATATTCAAATATTTAAAAATTATCTAAAAAATAATAAATACATTTGAAAAAAAATTAAATAAAAAAAATTAATTTTCACAATCATGAATTATAGGATTATCTAATTTTTCATCAATTTTGGTTAATAATTTTTTAAACTCTTCAAGAGTTTTCTTCTGTCCTTTTTCTTTAGGATCTTCAATTCTTTGATAAATTAAATGAATATTTCTAGAAGGAGACATTATTCTATTATTAGAATTGATATTATTATAAGAATTTTGTGTAGAAATATTATTTTGATTCATATTTTTATAAGGACTAAATGGACTATTCACTTTTTTCATATTAAAATTTAAAGAATTATTTAATCTAAGAGGACTTAATATGTTTGGATTTGTGTTTGTTTGATTTAATATATTATTTGCTTTAAATTTATTTGGTGAAAAGCTATTATTATTCATTAAACTTCTATTATTATTATTTATATTGTTGAAAAGAGACTTATTTTGAAATGTACTTTTGTAATTTAATTCTTTTTCATTTTCTCTTTGATTAATTTTATTTTTCAAATTTTGATTCTCTTTATATAATCTTTTTTCATTTGTTTTCATTTGTCTAATAATATTTTTATATTTCTTTTCTAAACCTTCGTTTTTAGCAGTTTCTTTAAATAAATTTTGTTCCATATTATTATATTTCTCATTAATGAAATTTTTCATTTTTCTTAAAGATTCAGTTGCTATTGATAAATTTTGAGTTAATTCAATTTTCTCATTTTCTAATTCATCTTTTTCTTTCATTATTTCATTTATTTTTTTATCAAATTCCATTTGTTCATCTTCTTTATTATTTAAATGATTTTTAATTTCATTTTCTTTTTCATTTAATTCTTTTTGTAATTCTTCTATTTGATTTTTCAATTGATCAATTAATGCATCTTTATTACTTAAATTTAATTTATTTTGTTGTGATTCAAAAGATAATACCTCTATATCATGATTTTTATTTAATATTTGACCTTCAGATTCTATTAATTTTTCTTTAAGAATATTTAATTCTTTTTTTAAATTTGAATTTTCTATCTCTAAATTATTTATTTTATTTTCATATTCAAGTGATTTTGATTTTAATAATTCTTCTAATTCTAATATTTTTTTTTCATATTCAATAATTAATTCTTTATTTTTTTCATTTTCTTTTTCTTTTTTTTTTATTTCTGATTCATACTCAAAATTTTTTTCTTCTATTTGAGCTTGTAAATTTTCATTTTGAATCTTTTGATTTGATAATTCAAATTTTAATTTTTCATTATCAATTCTAAATTCATCTAATTTTTTGTTTAATTCTGTTATTTCATTATTTAAAGTATTTTTTATTTTTGTTTCTTTATCTTTAAATTTTTGTGTTAATTCTTTTTCTTTTGTTGAAAAATCATCTTGAATTTCATTGAAATGTTCTTCAATTATTTCATTATTTTTTAAATTACCTTCTTTTTTTTTTGATTTTAATTTAACATCATTTATTTCAGTTTCAACATTGTTTAATTGACTTTTTAAATTTTCATTTTCTGCTTTCAATAAATTATTTGTTTTTTCATATTTAGTAAATTTATCTTGACTTAATTTAAATAAACTCTGGAATTCACATATAATATTATTTTTAATTTTTAAATCTTCTTCATATTTATCTAAAGTATTTTTTAACATTGAATTTTCGTTTTCTAAATTTCTACATAACTGCATTAATTCTGTTATTCTTAAAGAATTTTTTGGTTCTTCCTTATTATTTAAAATGTGATTTGTATTATTCATATAATTTACATTCAGGTAATTTTCATTTTGATTATCATTATTTATATTATCTGTATTAATTATATTTAGATTTACGTTTGGATTAATATTTGAAAAGGATGTTGGAATATATTTTGGATCATCAACATCTGAATCTGTTAAATCACCTTCATCTTTTAAATTATATTTACTTCTAGAATAATTCATTTTTAACTCTATATCAGGATTAATTGATTCTAATGGATTAGAATTACTCTTTTCTTCCATTTTTTATTTTTATATAAATTAAATTATTTAAATTATCTAATTTTTTTATTTCAAATAAATTTGGAAAAAAGCAAAAATATTTATACACAAATAAATATTAATTATATAACAATTTTTATTAATCTAACAATACATAACATTTATAAGTATTGAAATAAAAAAATATATAAAATAGATATTATGAAATAAGCACAAAAAAAATATTTCCATCATTTAATGTAATCAAAAATCTTTCATTAATTCATTTGATTTGGAACTTGAAAATAAATTACTTTCTCCTTGAACAAGTAATTCATTTTCTAAATATGTTTTTAAGGGTAAACTTACATTATTAAAATCAACTTCTACTTTTTTAATATCTAATCTAAAGGGAGAACTTATTCTTTTTTTAATTAATTCTTCAAAATTCATTTTTTTAAACAATTCAAAATTTTTAATATCTCTTAAAGAATGAATTCTTTTATCAGGATTTTTACATAATATTCCATTAAAAAATTTATTGATTTCACTATGTTTAACATCACTAGGTAGAATTAATTTAGAATTTTTGATTTCTTCATAAATTTTCATTTGTTCATTACTTCCTTTTCCAAAAGGAAGATAACCAAAGAAAAATTTATATAATAATACTCCAATACTCCAATAATCAGTTTCAAAAGAATAACCTTTACCATCAATTACTTCTGGACTTATATAATGATTAGTTCCTATTATTGTATTTGTATAATCTTTTCCTGTCATATCTTTTGCTATTCCAAAATCTATTAATTTTATATAACCATCTTTTTCTATTATACAATTTGTTGGTTTAATATCTCTATGAATCACTCTCATACTTTCTAAATAATTTACGATTGAAAATAAACATGAGGCTATAAATACCATTTCATTTATATTCCTTATATCATCTTTTGGTCTTAATCTACAATATGATGATATTGTTAATCCATTTATAAATTCCAAAATATAATATAAATGATGAGTTGTTTTAAATGTGTTTATTAATTTACATATAAAAGGATGATTTAATGAAACCATAATTTTTTTTTCATTTATATAATACTTTACTAATTTTTGTTGACGTATATTTTTAATATAAACTGTTTTTGCAGCATAAATATTTATTTTATCATGTATTAAACATACTTTACCATATGCTCCATTACCTAATTCTCTTACAAAAAATAAATCATCTAAATTAAATGTTGAATTTTTCCCTTTGATTACTTCAAAAGCTTTATCAAGTAAATTTTTATTTTTATAATGTATAATTTCTTCATAAATATCTCTCTCAATATAATAACAAATACAAATTCCATTTGAAATAAAATTCTGTGTTTGTTTTGTTGGTTCTAATTTATCATCATCTGGTGTTATATCACCAAAAAAATCTCCTTGTTTTAAATCACCTAATAAAAAATCTCCAATCATTGCTTTAACTATTCCTTCTTTAATGATATATAATTTATCTGATTTTGGACCATTTTTTATTATTTTATGATTATCTTTAAATTTTTTTATTTTAACTGAATCTGCTAATTGAAAAATTTTCCATTCATTTAAATTTTCAAATAAATCATATTTTCTTAAAATTTTCATCATTTGATTAAAAGTTATGATTTCTTTATTATTACCTAAAGTTAATTGTAAAGTGTTTATTACATCATTCCATTCTGCTTCAAAAATTAATGATTCATCTTCACTTATAATTTCTGTTGATTTATTATTTTTTTTTTTGATTAAAATAGAACTAAATAAATCTCCAGGATTTGCAACAATTGTTTGATTTTCTTTTAAAATTAATCTTCCACAAATTACTAAAATTATTCTTTTTTCTTTATCAGGAACAACTGTATTATGATTATAATACATTAATTTAAAAAGAGGAAATAAATTTGAAAAATTTTTAATTCCTAAGAAACGATTAAACATTTCACTTCTTTTAATTGTTGAAATATATAATTTTTTAATTATTTCTTTCATATAATTTTCTCCTAAAATTGATTGAACATCTTTAAATGCTAATTGATAAATTACTGAATCTGTAACTGTTTCATAAGTATATAAATTTGCTCTTTTTTGAGAAAATAATCCTATTTCTCCTATTGAAGTTAATGGATTTATTTTTTTTAATATTTTATTTTTCCATAAACAATTTATTGAACCTTTTATTAAAAAATAACAATATTTATTTAATTCTGACATTTCTAAATATTTCCTTAAACGAAGTTTTAACATTTTATTTGTAATTTTATCTAATTTTGATATTTCTAAATTTGAAAAAATTGGAATTTGAAGTAAAATTTTTATTTTTTCATCTTTACTTTTAGATAAAAAATCATAATTTTTAAAATGTACTTTTGTTTCTTCGTTTAATAAAATTGAAAATATTTTTGCTTTTGTTGTTGTTTTTACAAAACAATCAATTTCAGAATTTTTTTCTAAAAGTTCAGTTGTAAAACAATCACCATTTATAAAATTATTTTCATGATCATCAACCATATAATTTATATTTCCATTTTCTACTATAATTAAAAATTGTTTTTCATCTCCTTTTTTATATAAATATTTATTAGGACCAAATAAATGTTTTACAAATAAAGATTTAATATTAATATTATCTAAAAAAGATTCTTTTTCATTTATAAATTTATTTTCATATAATTTATTAATGATAAATTGATATTCTCTTTTGGAAATTTCTTTAATATAATTTTTAGGTTCATCTAATCTTGAAGTAATTTTTGTTGAAGATATAGTTAAATTATCTTTCATTGATTCTTCTATATTTTCAATTTTTTGTTCTACTAAAGATAAATTATCTTCATATTCTTGAATAATTTGATTTACAATATCTAATATTTTTTTTTGATTTCTAATTGTTATTTTTCTTCTTGGATGTTTCTTCTTTGGTTGATCTTCTTCTAATAATCTTCTTATTATTAAATCATATTGAGTTTCTTTTTTACTTCTTTGAGTTGATATTTTATTATTTTCATTTGATTGAAAATATAACTTTAATTTAGTAAAATTACTTATTTTTGTTTCTATGGGAAGTTTATTTATATCTAAGGTTATTTCTTGTCTTTTTAATGAACTAAAATTACAATAACATACTGCACCCATATACTTATTTTTTATTAAAAACTTTTATTTTTATAGAAAAAATTATTTGAATTAATTATTAAAAGTTTATGTAGTTATTTAATGTATATTTTTATTCATATATAAAATTAATTAATTCATAATTTTAGAAAAATCAAATTAAAAAAATTATAATTTAAAATTTATATATTAATATTATTTATTTTTTTATTTGATTATTTTTTACATTATTGTTTATTGTTTTTTTAACATTTATTTTATTATTATCAAATTTAATGTTTTTTTCATGTGATTTATTATTATGAATATTTTTATTTAATTTTTTTGAGAATTCTTTTGCTTTTTGAATGTTAATATTTTTATTATTATCATTGACATTTTTTTTTAAATTTACTATTTTACTTCCATTATTTTCTTTACAAATGGTGTTATTATATTTTTTAATATTTCTGATTGGAATTTTATTTCTTAATTTTTTCTGTTTTTTAATATCATTTTCATTTTTATTAATATAATTTATATTGTCTATTTTGTTGTCACTACTTTCATTTAACTTACTAAAAGAATTACTTAAACTATGAATACAATTTAAAAATTGTCTTGGATTATTTATAATAGAATTTCTTGAACTTTTACTACTTATTAAACTTTCACTTTGGAAAATAGATTTTGGTTTACCTGAATTTAAAAGATTTAAATATCTATCAATATTTGTTGGATTAAAATTTATTCTTTTATTATTATAATCATAAACTTCTAATTGAGTTACTTTCTCATTTTCATTAAATGATATTTTTATCAATGAATTATCATTGAATGTTACATTTTTCTTTTTCTTTTCATTTTCAAAAATATTTAAATTAGGAAATAAAGTACTTTTTGATATATATGAATTTTTATATTCCTTTTTTAAAGATGGAACTAAACTAATTTTTTTTGATGAAATTGATAAATCATCTTCATTTAATTCTATATTTTTTTTATTATCCTCTTTCAAAGTTATTTTATCTTCAATAATTTTATCATTATTTTCTTCTGTTTTTTCATCTTCAAAATATTTAAAAGTTAATTTATTATTTATATTATTAATATTATTATCAATATATGATTCATTATTTATTTCAGATTTTAATTCATTTGAAAAATTATTTTTTTTTAATTGGTTTATTGTTTGATTATCTTCAGGTCCATTAATATTTATTATTTTTATTTCTTGACTTCCTATCGTTTCATTACCTGATTGATTTCTATCTGTATTATCTAAATTATAACTATTACTTAATATTTCTTTTTGTAAAATTTGACAATTTTCTAAATTTTTTTCAGCTTTTTCATTTTCTAAATCACTAAACTTATTTTTCCCTATATAATTGTATTCAACTATTTTAACAGTTTGATATTTTCCTTTTTTATTATTATCTTCAACATTTATTGTTTTATTTTTATTCCCATTAATTTGAATCTCAATTCTTTCTCCTTCTTCTTTAAATTCAAAATTTTTATTGTATGAATTGTCCTTAAATTTATTTTTATTTATAAAACTTTGAGTTGTCAAATTCTTTTTTATTTTTATTGGTTCTTCTTTTTTTATATGATTTTTTCCTATATCAAAACAATCTACTAAATTATCAGCAATTTCACTTAAATTTTCAGATTCTTTTGAACTTTGTTTAATTATATTCTCAATATTTCTTTGATTAAAAGGATTATATTCAGTTAAATTATAATTTAAATTATCATTGCTTTTTTCGATTTCTTTTTTAATTTTACTTATTTCATTAGGTTCAGTATAATGATTATTTAATAATATTTCATTAAAAAATGAAACTTTGTGTGCCAATAATTTAAATTTCAATTTTAAATTTATATATAATAAATCAGATGAGATTGAGGTAATAATATTTGACTGTGATTTAGTAATTTCATTTGATTTTGTTGAGGGAGAATAAACTTTTGAAAATTTTCTAAGGTTTTGATTATTATTATTTAAATATCTTGAATTTGTTTTTGTGAAACTAAAAGTAGGAATATGTTGGTAAATATTTGATTTTGACATAATATAATTAATTAATATTCAAATAAATAAAAAATAAAAAATTAAAAATAATAACTATTTACTTATTTAATTATTTAATTACTACATTTAAGTATAAAAATCTAAATAATAATTTTAAAATATATTTAAAAATGAATCCTCCAAATTATCAAATGAATCAAATGAGTCCAAATTTATCTTCATCAAGAACAAATTCAAAATTTATTCAAGGAATTCCTTCTGAATCAAATGATCATAATGAACTTGAATCAAAATTAGATGATGCAGTTAAAGGTTATCAAAATTTAAAAAATATATTTCAAAATTTCCAATCTCAACAAATGAATCAACAACAAATATTTTCCAATACATTATTAAATAATCAAAATAATATTTTAGGTTCTCCTTCAATAAATAATAATTTATATTCTATGGGAAGTCCAATGACAAATAAAACTTTTCAAACTCAAAATATAAATACCTATTTAAATACTCCCTCTTCAAATGTTACAAATAATGTGATTCAAAATTTTAAAAATGTTCTTGAACAAAGCGAAAAGACTATTAATCAATATAATAATTTTAATCCTCAAAATTTAAATATGATGAATGCTAATTTGAATGTTAATCCAAATACTTTAAATTTGAATAATAATTTAAATATGAATAATAATTTAAGCATAAATAGAAGATTAAATTCTTTTGAAACTAATCCTATTCAAAATATGACTTCAATTCCAAATAGAAATAATCAAAATCCAATGACTCAAAATGTTTTAGAAAATTTCAGAAGAGTGTTAGAACAAAGTCAACAAACTTTAAATAAATCAATGGGTCTTGGAAATACAAATATTAATTATTTAAATACAGATAAATATTTAAAAAACAATATTGATGATAATAATAATATTAATTTAAATAATAATCTCTTAAATAATGATAATTTCAATACATTAAATTATCAACAAAATTATAATTATAATTATAATAATCCAAATGACATTATTTCATCTCTTTCAATTCCAGAAATGAATAATCAATTAAATTATAATATTCAAAATAATAATGTTATTTCAAGTTCTAATAATTTAAACACAAATAATATAAATCCAACAAATACAATTACAAATAATTTAAATCTTGATAATAATTTAGATTTATTAAAATTGCAAAATCAAGTTTTAAATAAATCCAATTTAGATTTAAAGAATTATAATCGTTGTTTAAAAATAGAATTAAATTCTTATAAAAAATTAAATAGAAGTGCCTTAAATAATAATCCAGATAATACAAACAGTTCTAATAGTATTCCATTATCTCAATATGATAATAATGTTTCATTATATATTGATACTTTAAAAACTTCTTTAAATACTTCTCAAATGTCAAACATGGAATTAAATGAATTATTAAAAGGAGTTCAAAATAAAAATAATGAACTACAAAAACAAAATAAACAATTTAAAGAAGAAATAGAAAAAATAAATTCAAATACTAAAGAAAATAAAGAACCAAATATTAAACCTCCAGTTTTAAATAATGAAATATTATCTAAATGTAAAGAACTAGAAGAAAATAATGAAAAAGTTAAAAAAGAAATAGAAGAAATAAACGCCCAAATAAATGAACAAAAATTAAAAAATAAAAATTTACAAAATATAGTTGAATCATTTAATCAAGGTTCATATTCCAATGAAGAAATTTTAAGAAATTTAAAAGAAACTGTTTCTAGATTAAAAAATCAAAATGAAGAAAGTAATAAAATTAATCAAGAGATATCATCTCAACAAAGTAAAAATTCAGAAGAAATGAAAAGTAGAGATTCTCAAATAGAACTTTTAAATCAAAGAATTAAAAATTTAAATAATGAATTAAATATATTAAAAGATGAAAACAAAACTTTAGATGAACAAATAAGAAAAAGAAATAATGATATGTCTGGAGTTAATTTAAGTGTTCAAAAATTGAATAATGAAATTGGTAAAGTTCAATCTAATACCAAAACTTTACAAAATATTATTGAAAATAGAAAAAAAACTATTAATGAATTAAAAGAAACCCTAAAAATAATGTGTTCAATAAACAAACCTAATTTTGGTAATGTTGAATTTGCTTCTTCTAGTTCTAATAATGATAATAAAAAGCAAAGACTAGTTGAAATTTTACAAGATACAAAAATTAAAACTGATCAATTAGAAGAGATTAAAAAAAATTATACTCAGATTTTACAATTGAAAGATGAAAAAATTAATTCTTTAACAGATAAATTAAAAAATATTTCATAAATAATCTATAATATTTAAGTAATTTTTTTATTTCTTGATTTAACTGTTATTTCTTTAATTATTTAAATTTAAATGAAATTTAAAAATTTATTTTCTATTAAATTAATATAATATATATATTATTTAAACTGATTTAACATTTATGTTCTTTATACATTTTTTTGAAAAAAAACAGAATATAATTTTCATTAAGACAAGGAAAAATATAATACTAAAAAGAATAATACAAATATCCCTAATTAACAATTTAATACAAAAATAGTTTATATAACAATTAAAATTAAATATTTTGCACGAATTATAACATTTATCTGTATTTTCATCATTTTCAATGATTACATTTTCTCCATTATTATTTGTTCCATTTCCTTGTATAATTTGAGTTATTCTTTCAGTTGAATTAAATTCAATTAAAATAGAATCATCAATTTCAAAAAGTGAATTTTTTAATGTTACATTACACCGATTTTTTATTTCAATATCATTTATAACATATATTTTTTTTTCAATTTCATATAATTCTTTCTTTTTGATTGAAATTTCATCACTTGAAAGTGAAATAATGTTATCATTACAAAAATAATTTACATAAAATAGAGAATCTTCTTCACCAAGATTATAAATCTTTAAATTTAATTTTCCATTATTACTCATTGCTTCAAAATTTTCTATTTCTCCTTTTATAATTTTTCCTTTAGATACATTAACAATAAATTTAATATCATCACTAACAATTTCTAAATTTAACATTGTATTAATATTTCCATTTAAGATATAAACAAATTTTTTTTCCGAACCATCACTATAAAAAGAGTAATTTTTTTCTAAATGATAAAATAATAAATATTTAGGATTTTTACCATTAATAATATTATTATAGTCTTCATTTTCAAAATGGTATATTTGATTATTTAAACAAGATCCCTTTTGAACTTCACATCTTTGTCCTTGAGTATTAAAAGCATAATATCCTACTCCGATTTTATCACATTCTCTACCATCAATACTGAATTTTTCTCTTTCTAAAATCATCCAATTAATTTTTCCTTCAAGTACTTTAATATGATTAATAGGTTTAGAAGGAACTATTAAATAATATGAAGATAAATCTTCGGGTAAACTATTAGTCGGTAAAAAATCTCCAATTATTTTAACAGAAATGTTACCATCTTCACTAATTACATTATTATTGTTTGGACTTAAAATTAAAGTATATAATACTTCATTACTTATAGTATCTTCAATATTAATTGTTATTTCATAATCTATTTTATATTGTAATATTTTATAAGCCGAATACCATAATTTATCAAAAATCAAACAATGAGCAGCTGAACTTCCATTTCCAAAATTTAACTTTTTACAATCTCCAAATCTTTTATTATCATTTGAAAATAGTAAAGATAATGGTGGACATGAACAACAAAATCCTTCTGAATAAGGAATTTTTTCATTATATTCATTTTTTGAAATATCACATGTAGTGTCTTCAATATTATTATTATCTTTACATGATAAATAATCTGTCATAATAATTTTTTCTTTTGGATAATAATTAAAGTCTTGAAAATATATACAAGGATATATTACTTTAACTTGTGATTTTGATATAGTTATTTTAATTGGATTTTCTAAACGTTTGACAGATGAATTATCATCTTGTGAAATCTCAGTTAAAGTTGTTGATATAGAATCTGAAGATTTAAATTCAGCATTTTGAACAGTTAATGACAATAATATCTTATTATGACAGGATGAGTTTGAAGGACATTTTTCAATTCGAGATTTTGATAATAATGATATTTGAAAAGAGAAAAAAGGTAAATTAAAGAAGATAATTACTAAAAAAAAAGAAGACATTTAATTTAAAATTATTAAATAAAAGAATAAATAAAAAAAATAATAAAAAAGAAATAAAAAGCAAAAAAATAAATAGACATTTGCGGCGAAAGTTCTATATTTGAGATACTTGAGAGTGTTTTTTTTAAAAATGAGTTTTTTATTAATATTATTTATTTATTTAATCAATTTCTATTTTTTTTCTCCTTATTCTTTTCCTTCTTTTTTACTTTGTCTCTAATTCCTCTTCTTTTTCCTCATTTTCTTCTTTATCTCCTCCTTAACATTCTTCACTTTTTGTTTTATTTTTTCCTTTATTTCTTCTTTTCTCTGATGATTTAATTTTAATTTAAAAAATAATATATATATATATATTGGTTTTTTTAAATATTATGGATAATGGGAAAGGAATTAAAAATTTAGAAAATGATGATGATATTAATGTTTATAATGATGAAATGTATATGTTAGGTGATGTGAAAGAATGTGAAGAAGAAGAAAATGAAAGTGAAAATGATAATAATAAATGTTCAAATGGAATAAATACATTAAATAACAATAATATGAAAATAGAAAATATAACATTACCAAAAGAGAATAATAACGAAGAAAAAGAAAAAAAGAATTTTTCATTAACAAAATTAAACTATAACAATCAGAATCCAAATAAATTTTCTTTTAATCAGAGTAATAATAATGAAGAAGAAGAAGAAGAAGAAGAAAATTCAATTCCTTTAATATCATTAAAATTTTTATCAAAATGTCAATGTTGTCAAAATATATTTAATGGTAGAATAAATATACCATATTTATTTAAATGTGGTCATTTTTTTTGTAAAAAATGCATAGAAGAAAATTTTACTGATGAAGAAGGAATAAAATGTCCAAATGATGGTTTAGTAGCATATTCATTAAAAGAATTAAAAATATTAAATAATTTAATTAATGATAATAAATATATTGAATCTTCAAATAGAAATGAAATTTTTTGTCATATTCATAAAGAACAAAAATTAACTCATTTCATTGAAAAAACTAAAGAAATAATTTGTGTATATTGTGCTTTTGAAAAATGTAAAAAAAATCCTAATTGTGAAATTAAAGAAATTAAAGATATATATTATACTATTCATAATAATATTGATAATATTATTAATGATTATCAAAATTATAGTGATTTTATTCAGCAAAGTTTAAATATTATTAAAATTAATAAAGAAAATGAAGAAAGGAAAATTGAAATTTTTTTTGATAAAATTATTAGCAATTTAACTGAAAAAAAAATTGAAATTTTCAATCAAGTTGAATTTTTATATAATGAAAATATTAGGAAATTTAATCAAGAATTAAATTTGTTTTCTAATTTATTTGAAGAATGTGAAAATTTAAAAAACGAAATTGAAAACTCGAAAAATAATTTTTTAGACATTTTAGATAATTATAATAAAATAAAATCAGAAATAAAAGATTATTATAAAATAAAAATTCATTTAAATGAAAGTAAATTTATATTTGAACAAGATAATAAAATTTTAAATATAATAAATACATTATTTGATTTGAAAATAATTCCTAAATTTTTTTCTTTTAATGGAATAAAAGAGTTTAATGAAGAAAATAAAAAATCAACACTTAATAATAAAAATAATAATGATGTATTTGAATTAGAAGAATATAATAATTCAATTAATTCTAATTCAAATATTCAAAATGAAAATAAAAATAATTTATTTAATTCCTTTAATATAAAAATTAATAAATTCTCTTTTAGTAAACCAATCAAAAATAATTCAAAATTATATAAAAAATAATTATAATTAAATTTTTTAATGATAAATTTTCAAATAATATTTTAATTATAATAATTAAAAGTTAGAAAAAAAGAAAAAAAATAAAAATTATGAAACGAATTATTTTTTTTTTTTTTCTTTATTATTCTCATTTTTAACATCCACATTAGGATATTTTTTTTTATAATATTTAATTTTTTTTCTTAATAAATTTAATTCTTCTTTTTCAACATTAAGAGAATATTCATTAGATAATCCAATATATTTATCTAACCAATCAATCATATATTTTAAAGGTTCTTTTGGTTTATCTGTAATAACACAATTAATTAAAGGTTCTAATATTATTCTAACTTTTTCTTCTAAGAATTTAATGTCTTGTACATCATTCATTTTAATTTATTTTTATTTTATTTTTATTTTTAAAAAAAAATTTATATTTTTTTTTTATGTAATAATATTTCTTCTATATTTTTTAATTTTTGATTTATTTCATTATAGAAATTATCATTTAATTTTTGAATATTATAATTATCATAATTTTCAATTTCATTATTATTTTGATTTAATTTAAAAATTGAAAATTGTTCTGTTATTAAGTCATTCAAATTAAATGAATTTATATTTCTTTCCAAATTTAATATTCTATTATCTAATTCTGTTAAAGAGGATAAATCAATTATTTTATTTCTATTATTTTTATTTTCTTCATTTATATTTTTTTCTTCCTTTTTATTTTTTATATTATTATAATTTTCAAAATTATATCTTTCTCTTTGAATATTATCTTCTCTAAATGATAAAAAATTTTCAAAAGTTAAATCTTTTTTTTCTATTGTATTTCTATCACTTAAATGAATTTTATTTTTTGAATTTATATTTTTTTTATTTAAAATACTTTCATCTAAATTTAAAGTTTTATTATAATTTTTCCCTTTTTCAAATAATAATTTCCCTCTATATATTTTATTATTATTATAATAAAGAATATTTTCTCTTTTAAAACTTTCTAAATTATCTAAAGATTTATTTTTATGTTTTCTATGATATATAAAACTATTTTTTTCTTTATTTATAATATTTTGTTTAATTTCATTATGTCTATTTTCTTTATTAAATAAAAGAGATTCAAAAGTTAATCCAGTTTTAATTGGTTCATTATTATTTTTATGTTTTTTATGTATATAACTATTTAATTTTTCTATTGTTTCTTCATTTCTTTTTGAATTACTTCCTGAATTTTCTTTTTTTGTTAAACTCATATTTTTTGAATAATTTTCTTTGTTTAAATATTTTGATGTTATATTATTATTATTTATTTTTGTATTTCCTGTTGAAGAATTTCTATTTATTTTTATATAATTAGGGTAATTTATTCCATTTCTTGCAAATATTTTTTTTTTATCCATTTATTTATATTTATTTAAATATTTATATTTTAAATAAAAAAAAAAAGAAATTTAAAAAATTTTTTTACCTCATATATTTTAAATAATAGATAATAATATTATTTTAAATTATCATAAAATATATTAATTCAAATTGAATATATTATAATAAATTCAAAATAATAATACCATTTAATTATCTTGAAGAAGAAATTAATAAATTTTTAAAGCTAATAAATACGTTAGCTTAAAATTTGGTTAATAATTAATTCTTCTTCTGTTAATTGATTTAAGAATTGTTCAAAATTAAAAAATTTTTTATTAACTTCTCTAACATCATTAGCATTATAAATATAATATTTTAAATAATTCATAACATTAAATAAATCAACATCATTTTTATCATAATAAAAAGAGTTTATTAAAATACCATTATTTAATTGATTGGAAAAAGAATAAATAGAATTATCAACTAAAATTATATTTTTTAAATCAATATCTTTAAAAATTCTTAAATCTTTTATATTAATATTATTAACTTGTATACAATTTTCTCTATATAATCTAAATTTAAAATAAATATTTTTTGGGTCTAAAAAATTTAAAATTTCATCTGCATAATTTTTACATGAAGCTGTGAATATTCCTATTATAAAATAATTTGATAATTCTTTTAAAAATTCTTTTAATCCATTTCTTATAAAAATACCAACTTTAATTATTTCATTTTCATCTTCAAAAGATATTATTTTATCATATTTATTTATATTATTATTTATAAATTCATTGTTAAAATCTGCGTGAATTAAAGTTTCGTCTAAATCTAATAATAATATTTTTTTTTTAGAATTTTTTATTTTTGAAATTTCTTCTTTAGGAAAATTTTCATATATTAAAGGATTATTTAATATATATTCATAATTTATTTTTTTTAAATATGATATTTGGGATAAAGTTCTTGTTACATAATTATCATAATTTCCAGCATAATTTTCACAACAATTAATAGGAATAAAATTTATATTATATTCTATATTTAATATTTCATTGTCTTCTGATTTTATTTTTTTATCTGAAAATTCTGTTTCTTTTTTTATTAAACTATTTTCACTTTTTAAAATTGGATCATCAATATTTTCTATTAATATATTTGCCATTTTTTAATATAATTTAGTTATAAATAACATCATTTTATTCCATTTTAATATAATATTCTATAATTTATTAAAATATGATCTAATAGTTATGTTAAAATTATATTATAAAAAAATAATTAAAAATTGAATAAAACTTCATTTTTTATTTAAATAAAAATATTAAAAAATAAAAATATTATTTGAAAGAAATATAATAATTATCATATAATTCATTCTTTTTGAAATCTACTTTTCTATATTTTTTTGAAATAAATTTAGTTATTTTTTGATTTCTCTTCTTTATCATTTATTATATAAAGTTAGTTACATAAAATTTATTGTTTTCATTTTAAGTCTTCATTTTTTATTTTTCTGTGTTCTATAATAAAATCTAAGTAAAAATCCTTTTGACAAATTAAAGAAAGCTAAAAAACTAAAAAATAATTATAGTAAGAAAAAACCTTTTTTTAATTATTTTCTATAAATTTAAAAGATTGTTAATATTAATAAAATAAAAATGAACACTTTAAAAAATATAAAAAGAGAAAACAGAAATTTATTTAACTCGAAATTATATTTTTCAATTTATCATTATCCAAAAAATCAATATGACTCAAAAACTGTTAATAATGATATTTATATTAATATTGATGAAATATATATAAAAAATTATTTATCGAAAGATCTTCTTGAAATGATAGGTTATTCATCAGAAGAAAAGAAAAGAAATAATAATTCAAACTTAAAGGAAGAAAAAAATGAGAAAAATAATATTATGAAAAATACTATTTTAAAGATAAATTCTTTTTCAAATGATAATAAAAAAATAAACGATACTTCTTTTGTTCAAAATAAAAAAATAAAATACAATAAAAAAAATAAAAAAAATTTTGTTGAAAGAGAAGGCGATTGGACTTGTTTTTATTGTGGTAATTTAAATTTTTCTTTTCGAAAAATTTGTAATCGTTGTTTTTCATTAAGAATAAATTCTGAAATTGAACATGATAAATATATGGAAAATGTTTTATATATAATCAATGAAAATCAAAAAAAAAGAATTTTATTAAATGAATGAAAATACTAATTTTGTTTTATTCAAATTGTAAAATAGATAAAATGTTAATAGATAATTTTTGTTATAATATAGTTTTAAGTTTTTGTTTTCGTTTTTGTTGTGTATTAATTTATTTTTTGGTATTATTAAATAAAGAATAAATAACTATGATTTTTTAACTTTAGTTTAATATAAAAATGTAAAAATAAAAGAAAAAAAAGAAATTATTTTTTTTAAAAGTAAAATAATTATTTTATTTATAAACAAAAATGTATTTTTTTATTTTTCAAAAATAAACTTTCAAAAAAAAAATAATTAATAAAAATAAAAAAATAACTATTAAATTTTAATAGAATAAAAATTAAACATATAAAATAATTAAATATGTCAGATAATTCAACACCACAAACTTCTGAATGTTCTCCATGCATTCAGAATATAAATAATACAATTGAAGAATATGATAGAATTTTAATTCTTTCAATTTCTCAATTATTAGAAGAAATAATTAAAAAAAATAAAAGAAAAAAATATAAAATATTAAAAGATATTTTTTATTCTGAAATGATACCAAAAATAACAATTTCTGATTATATTTTCAGAATTGTCAAATATACAAAAATAAATATTTCAACTTTAATTCTATCTATAACTTCAATAACTTCTTTAATGAGAAAAACAAGAAATTTTCTTTCAATAAATAATATATATAAATTACTTATAGTTAGTTGTTTTTTAAATGCTAAATTTTATGAAGATTATACTTTTTCTTCTAAATTTTATGCTAAAGTTGGTGGAATTTCTCTTAAAGAATTAAATTTATTAGAAATAGAATTTTATAAAAAAAATAATTATTCTCTTTTTATTGGTGAGGATATGTATAATAAGTATCTTAATTTTTTTCAGTTAAAAGCGAAAAAAATAAAAGTATAATTATTATTAGATTATTATGTTATTATTATTTTATGACACATTTTTTCCCTATTTTTATTATTAAATGAATTTATAGTGTAAATAAAATTATATAGTTATTTAATTGTTTGGAGTAATTTTATACAGTTTTTTATTTAATTTATTTGTTGAATTAACTTTTTTTAGGTCTTTTAATTTTTTGAAATTTTGTTAGAAATACTTTATCAAAATAAAAAAAAGTAATGTTAAAAATAAATAATTTTGCAAAATTAAATAAGTAAAAACCATTATTTAATTTATTTTAAAAATAAAAAAATAAAAAATAAAAATAAAAAAAATAAAAAATGGAAAAACCCAAAAATGCAGTATCATTTTCCTCAGAATTAAGGAACAAAAGTACAAAAGAACTTCCATTACCAGATCAAAAAGAAGAATATAAAAAATATAGGAAATCAGGTTCAATAAGAATAACCCCAATGGAAAAAGTAATAGAACTTCTTCAAAAAACACGAAATATAAGAAATCCAAGAGACATAAAAATAATATCGGATTATTTAACAGAACATTTTGAATATTTTAAAAAAATAGAAACAACAGAACCAGAAAAATTAGATAAATTATGTAAAGTAGTTAATATAGAAAAATATACTAAAGGAGATCCAATAATTCAATATGGTGAAATAGGTGAAAAATTTTATATAGTTTTTAAAGGAAGTGTTGAAGTATATAAACCAAATTATGAAGAAAAATTTTTATCATTAGGAGATTTTTGTACATATATGTTTGGTTTAAAAAAAGAGAAAAATTATTTAAAATATAATAGAATATTAGAAAAAAATAAGCATTTAAATATAGATATAAATACTTTAACAGGTTATGAAAGTGAGAAATATTATACAAAAAGAAAAATGCGATTTTTAATTGAAGAATTAGAATTATTAGGTGAATTCAAAGAAGGTTTTGCTTTTGGAGAAATTGCTTTAATTAAAAAAACTACTAGAAATGCTACTGTTATTGCTAATGATAATTGTTATCTTTTATCTATTTTAAAAAATGATTATAATAAAATGATTAGAGAATTAGAAGTTAAAAGATTAGAAAAAGAAATAAATCAATTTAAAATTGATTTTCCTATTTTTGAAAATTTAGGAGAATATACTATTATTGAAATTTTAAATTGTTGTAATCATATTAAAGTTAATAAAGGTGATATTGTTTTAAATCAAAATGATGAAGATGATAATATTTATTTTATTAAAAATGGAATTTTTCAAATTTATTCTTCAATAAGTTTTTCTTGGTTAAATCAATTTTTATTATATATAATAAATTCAAAGCAAAATATAATAAATTTAATGGAATTATATAAATTAAAACAAGATAGTGATATTATTCAAATGATTGCTATAGAAAAAAAATGTGTTATTCCTTCTCCTTTTAAAAATAATGTTTTTAAACCAAGATTATTAGTTTCTAATAAAGAAAAAGAATATCCTATAGATATTAAAAGTGATGAAGAAGAATTAAATAATCCTCATAAATTATTTAATGTTCTTATTAAAATTATTGATTATAAAGATATTATTGGATTTGAAGATTCTATTGAATTAAAAAAAAAATTTTATTCTTTAAAATGTATTTCTTCTAAAGGAGAATTAGAAAAAATTCATTTAGTTGATTTTATTAGAATTATCCATAAATTAAATGATCAAAGTTTAAGAAATCAAATTAAAAAAATGATAATAACAAAAAAAGAAATTTTTTTCCAAAATTTAAAAAATACTTTAACAAGAAAAGCTTTTAAATTACAAGATAATTTCCAATCAAGATATGAATATATTGTCGAAAAAGAAACAAACAAGAAAAATAATGAAGAACAAAATTCAAACAAAATTATTTTGAAAAATAAAAATAATGAAAAAATTTCTGATGAAAAAGTAGTTTCTATAAAAATAAGAGGTTGGACAAAAAATTTAGATGATGTTTTAGAACAAGATATATATTTAACAAGAGGAAAAAAAAGAAAAGAAAATTCAATTTTTACAAAAATAAAAGAACAATTTATTAAAGGAAATAAAAATAGTAAATTAGTTCCTTTTATTAAAACTGAATTAACTACAACAAAAGAAGATAGTAATTTTCCTATTTTAAATGAAAAAAATTTTCCAAGTAATTTTCATTCTCCAAAAAGTAAATTTAATCAATATTCTAATTCTTCTTCTATGATGAAAAAAAATCAAAATTTAAGTTTAAGTACTAATTTTTTTTCTTCTTTTGATAATAGTAGTAAAGTAAAAAGAAATCAAAGTAATTATACTTTAAATAGAATTTTTTTTTCTCCTAAGAAAAAAAGAAAAGATAAAAGTACTAAATTTATTTCTTCTTTATATAGAAAGAGAAATAATTTTATTATTAGAAATGGATTAAAAACTGATATTAAAGAAAATTATAATAATAAAAGTAAAATAAATAATTTTAAAAGTAAATATGAGAAAATATCTTTAGATATAAATAAAAAAAATATTTTAGGAACAAATTTTGAAATAAGAATGAATCTTGGAATATTAAAAAATCCAAGTATTTATACTGAAAAAGCTATAAATTCTGCAACTAATATAATATATAAATAATAATTTCTTATATTTTATATTTTTATAAATTAAAACAATTAAATCAACAATTTTATTATAAATAAAATAGAAGTAGAAGTATATCGATAATAAAAATTTTATTTTTTTAATAATTTAAGTATTTAATTATTTAAAAAGAAAATATAATAATAATAAAAAAACAATCTTTAACTCTTAATAAAAAAATCTTTATATAAATAATTTTCTTTTTTTTTATTTTTTACTATTCTTTTTCTTGTTTATAAAAAAGTGATCTTTGTTTTTTAAATTTTTTTCTATTAATATTAGGAACGGAAATACTATTAGTTTGTTTATCAACATCATCAACAGATTTAATAGTAATTTCTTTAATAATTTTATTTTCTTTAGATTTACTTCTTTTAACAGAATTATTAGAATCAATAGAAAAAAGTCTAACAGTCTTTCCAGAATTATTATTTGAATTAATAATATTTTCTTCTTCTTCAATTAATTCTAATTTATTTAAAAAAGAAGATGAAGAAGCTCTTTTATGTTTTTGAAAATTTAAAGTTGCTGTTATTTTTCTTTCTATAATAAAATTTTTTTTATTATCTTCTATATCTGATGAATCTATTCTTTCTCTTTTTTTTACTTTATTTATATTTATTGGAGTTTTCATTTCTTCTTCTAATGAATTTCTTCTTAATACATTTAAATTTATTATTTCTTTATTTTCTTTTTCTTTTTTTTCATTTTCTTCATTTTCTTTTTTTTTATTCGTTAATAAAGGAACTAAAGATTTTGAAGATTGATATGATTTATTTTTAATTGGTTCATTGGAATTTTTATTTGGATTATTTAAAAATTTTTTAATAGAATTTAAACAAGATTTATAATCAGTTAAATGAACATCATATAATTTTTTCACAATATTAAAATATTGATTATTTAAACCAAATTGTTTTCTTGATAAATGAATAATACTAAAGCAAATTTCTAAAGGAGAATATTGAATAGCAATTGGTGTTAAAATAATATCTGAAAATATTTTTTTTCCATAACAATAAATAATATTACTAAATTCTTTGCTTTTATTTTGTATTTCATTTTCAAAAACATAACCATTATACATAAATAAATGTAATAAATCATATGAATTTAATAAATTTAAATCATATTTTAATATTTTTAAACATTCAATTTCATTTTGATTTATATCAAATTCATCAATATCATAAGAAATTCCAATTGAAGTATATAAAGGAATATCAGGTTGAATAATATCTTTTTCATAAAATTTCACCGATAATAAAAAAGAATTGATAACAAATAATTCAAATTTTTTTTGAGGAACATTTTTTTCTTGATGAGAAAATATATAATCCATATAATGTAAAGCTAAATAAAAAGATGATTCTGAATATTTATAATATTCTGAATATTTTTGTAAAAGAGAAATTGCTTTTTGTCTATTTTTATAATAGGGATGAAGTGAATTTATTATTTTAAATTCTTTTCTTATCACGTTATTATATAAAGATAATGGATTTATTTCTGTGTTTTGTTGATAAGAAATTGGCTTTGATGCTATAAATGTTTTTGAGTCTGATAATGAAAATATTATTGAACCACATTCTATACAATAATTATAATTTTCTAATTTAGCAATTGCTCTTATTTTTTTTTTTTCATGTGTACATCTTACATTATTTACTTTCATTTTTCAATTTTTTTTATAATATATTCAATAAATAATTTTAATGATATTAAAAATAATTATTTTTATTAAATTCTTAAATAACAAAAATAACTAAAAAAAAATTAAAGAAATATAAAAATTAAATTAAAAAAAAAATTTGAAAAGTAAAAATCAAATAAAAAAAAGTTTATAAAAACTTTTAAATAATTAAATTTATTGTTTTTAAATTTCATAAATATAATTTTAAGCATTAATAACAACTTCTTTTTTCAAAGATTTTTCAACACTTTTAGTAAGTTTTTTAGTATCAATTTCACATCTTTGACTTTCACATTTATAATATTTTCTACAATGATGGAAATAATCACATTTAGTTCCTTTTGGAGCCCATTTAACTTGATTATCTTTTGTTCCTTTTAAAACACATCTGTAATCTTTACATACCCATTTTTCACAACAATATGATGTGAAATCACAATCATCTCCTAAATTCATACATTTTGTTTTTGTTTTTAATACTTTTTCATATGCTATTGTAAAAAGATTATGAGGAATAAAAATGATATTTTTGACATTTTTTTATTTTTTTTTTATTTGATTTTTTTTTTTATATAATTTTTATTTTAGTTATTTTTTTTAAAGAGTTTTTGAAATTTTTTTTTTTATGATTGTTTTATTTTTTTTTATATATTTATAATATTTATTTTTTTTTGGGCTTTATTAAATCTAATAACTTTTTTCCTTGTTCTTTTAAACATTTTATTAATGGATAATTTTCTTTTTCATTAAAGAGGAAACCCTTTTTTTTATTTTCAATTTTTTCTTCATAATTAAATAAATTCTCATATTCGAATTTTTTATTTTGTTCTTGTTCATTTTGATATTCACAAATCACCCTAAAATGAATTTTTATATTATTTATTATAATTTTAACTTCTTCTCTTTCTTCTTTTGTATAAATTATCTCCATTGAAATCATTAAAGTTTTTTCTAAGAAAAAAATTTCATCATAGAAAGAAACTGTTAAATTTAATTTTACAAATTGAAGAAATATACTTTCAGAATCACTTTTAATTGGATCTTCATTAATTGAATAATTACCTTTTAATAAAATATTTTTTATTTCATTATTTATTTTTTCATCATTTGATAAATTAAATAGAAAAAAATTTTCTTTTTCATTTTCATATTTCTTCAAAATATAATCTTTAAAATTATTCGGAAAAGAAAATCTGATGAGACTTAAAATATCATATATAGGTTGAAATATGAAATTATTTTTATTTTGGACTTTTTTTCCATTATACATTAAAAAAAATTTAAAAAAAAATTATTTTAAACAAACAAAAAAACTAAACAACTTAAAAAATTTATCAAAAAAAAAAATGGGAAACAAAAACATAAAAAGAGTAAAAACAGAAGGATTTCCATTAAACGATGATAAAGAGCAATTAAACACAATAGAAATTTATAATAAATTATCAATAGAAGAAAAGGAGAAAAAAGAGGAAGATAAAAATATAAAAATAGTGAAGAAACATAATAAAGAAAGTGAAGATGGAAAATTAATTGATGAATGTTTATCAAAGCATTTTTTTTTTTCTTCATTAGAAAAGCAAGCAAGGAGTGAAATAATAAGAGAAATGTCTCAATGTTTTGCATTAAAAGGAACAATAATATTTAAACAAGGAGATATAGGACATTATTATTATATTATTAGTGAAGGTAGTGTGGAATTAATTATAAACGGAGAAAAAAAAAAAGAAATAAAAAAAGGAGAAAATTTTGGTGAATTAGCTTTAATATATGATGTTCCTAGAAGTGGAACTGTTAAAACTTTATCTGATTGTTATTTTTGGATTATGGAAAAAAGAAATTTTAAAAAAATTGTTAATCATATTACTCATATTACTTTTGAAGAAAATAAAAAATTTTTCCAAGGAATTCCTATTTATTCTGCTATTGAATATGAACAAAAAAATATATTATTTAATAATTTATTTAAAGAAATTTATTTAGAAGGACAAAAAATTATTAGTAAAGGAGATATAAATTATTGTATTTTTATCATTAAAGAAGGAGAAGTTAATGTTATTAATTCAGAAAATGAAATTATTAGAACTTTAAAAAGAGGAGATTATTTTGGAGAAAGAGAAATAATATTAAATGAAGAAAGTAAATATAATATTATTTCAAAAAGTAAATCTATTGTTTATGCGATTTCTTCTACTACTTTATTTAAAATTTTAGGAAATAATTTTGAAAGTATTTTACTTTTAAATTTTGTTAAAAATGCTTTATTAAGAACTAAAAATTTTAAAAAATTTAATGTTAAATTATTAGACCAAATTAGTGATTTAATTACTGCAAAATTAGTTGTTAAAGAACAAATTATTTATCCTAAAGGATTTGATGTTTCAAGTACTTTAATTACTTTAATAGATGGTGATTTATATGAAAAAGAAAAAAAATCAATTGCTCAAAGAGGTACTTTATTATTTGAAGATGATATATTAAATAATACTAAAAGAAAATTAAATCATAATATTACTGCAAGTAATGATTGTTTACTAATTGAAATAGATATAGAAAAATTTGAAAAATATTTTAAATGTTCTATTAAAGAATTATTAGATAAAAGTTCTGCAATTGAAAGATTAAAACAAGTAAATTTATTTAAAACTTTCACAAATGCAAAATTAGAGAATTTATCAGAGAAAATAAAAATAGAGAAGATACCAAATGGAAAAAATGTAATAACTCAAGGAGAAGAAGGAACAAGATTTTATATAGTAAAAAGTGGTAAAGTAGATATATTTGTAAGAGATAAATATATTAGAACAATGAATGAAAATGAATATTTAGGTGAAAGAGCTTTATTTTTTAAAGAACCAAGAAGTGCTACTGCTAAAGCAAATGGTGATTGTGAAGTTTTTTATCTTGAAAAAGATGATTTTATTTCTGTTATTGAAACTAATTTAAAAGATTATTTAATGAGTAGATTATATTTACAAGATAATACTGTTCAATTACAAGATTTAGAATTTTATGATAGATTAGGTAATGGAAATTATGGTTTAGTATCATTAGTTAAATCAAAGAAAAATAAATATTTTTATGCAATTAAAAATATATCAAATAAACAAATATTATATAGTCAATTAGCACAAAATTTAGAATTAGAAAGAGGAATATTATTACAAATAGATCATCCATTTATAGTAAAATTAGTTAAAACATTAAAAGATGAAAATTATGTATATTTCTTAATGGATTATATAAAAGGAAAAGAATTATTTGATGTAATTAGAGATATAGGTTTATTAAATAAATCTCAAGCTCAATTTTATGGAGCATCCTTAATGCTAGCAGTAGAATATTTACATGAAAGGAAATTTATATTTAGAGATATTAAACCAGAAAATGTAATGGTATTAGAAAATGGATATATAAAATTAATAGATTTTGGGACAGCAAAAGCAATAAAAGATAAAACATCAACAATAATAGGAACACCACATTATATGGCACCTGAAGTTATTTTAGGTGATGGTTATTCATTTCAAGTTGATTTTTGGTCAATTGCTATTTGTATATATGAATTTATTTGTGGTGCTGTTCCTTTTGGAGAAACTGCTGAAGAACCTATGGATGTTTATTTATCTATTATCAATGAGTAAGTTTTTCATTTTTTTTATTTATTTTTTTTTCTAGTCAGTTAACTTTTCCTTCTTTTGTTAAAGATAGAGATTTTAAAAATTTAATGCAGTTAATGCTTAATAAAAATCATTTGAGTAGATATTCTAAATTAGGACAAATTAATTCACATATTTGGTTTCAAAATTTTAATTGGGATGATTTAATTTCTATGAATATGAAACCTGCTTTTTTACCTAAGTTAAAGAATAAGGAATTAACTAAAAATCCTGTTAATTATTTAGATTTTGTTAAAACTTGCCCTGAATGGGAAGAACCTTCTGATCAAGTTTTACCTACTGAAGAGAATAAAAAAGAATTTAAAGAATGGTTAAAAAGGTTTTAATAATGTATAAAAATTTATTTTTTTTCTTTTTCAAGTTAAGAAGAATATGATTATTTTATTTTTGTGATTTTTAATATTTATTTATTTTTTTTAATTTTTACAATTAATTATTTTATATATTATTAAATTTTTAA
>JAEEGK010007179.1_pt1 | contig 26587 bp, 21 predicted proteins | sample 8958771 | NCBI WGS metagenome assembly JAEEGK01 (sample SAMN16246547, study PRJNA631951) | gut metagenome | biome: gut microbiome; feature: rumen; material: SC-attached | host: Bos | place: Iran: Karaj | collected 2018-10 | reverse complement strand
TCCATTTGTACTTATATTTTTCATTTAAATTTCATTTAAATTTATTTTGACTGTAAATCCTTCTTTTACATTAATTGACTTTTCTTCAAAAGAAAAACTTATTACTATAATAAATTGTTGTAGAGCTTCATAAGTTGTAATTTCATTCCCTATTTTTTATTTATATATTATTTCTTATTTACCAAATATAATTTAACTATTATCGAACCTAAAGAAGAATATTCATTTTTTTCTTTAATATAAAATTAAAATTTACATTTATATTATAATTGTATAATCTTTAATTAAATTTATAATATTATATATAAAGTTTTTAATAAACAATATAAATTTAAATATTTTCTGGTTAAAATTTTAATAAAAACCCTATTAATGCAAGTAAGATGAATAGTAAATTAAATGAAAAACATTTATTGAGATTCAAAATATTTTTAAAATGAATTAAGAGTTTTAATCTATTTTGTTTAATAAATAATAAAATCATATTCTAATAAAAAAGAAAAAAACAATAATCAATATTTTGAAAAAAATCAAATATAATAATATTCATGAAAAACCGGAAAAACAAATATTAATTAAAAATGATTTTTTTAAAAATAATAAAAAAATGGAAGGTTTTGAAAATTTGGAAGAAATAAATCTCTCCAAATCTCAACAATTATTTAGTAAAAATTTTTTAAAGGCATCCCAAAAGATAGAAAAGAAAAATAAAGAAACTCAAAAGAAAGAATCTTTCAATTTTCTTCCACCAAAAGATGAATCCAAATATACATTAAAAGAAGGAACAAATATAGTAGAAGGAATATTAGTACAAAAATTTTTATTTAATGGTGAACATTCAAAATTTTATTTAGGTTATATAGAACAATTAAACACAACAATAATGATAAAAAGTTTTGATTATTCAATGCAAGATGATAATTTTTTTGAAACGTTATCAGAAATAATAGAAAATATTCAAAATCTTTCTCATCCAAATTTATTAAGTTATTTTGATGTTGAAATAGTTAAAAATGGAAGTACAGGAATAATATTAATGGAAAATTTTGAAAATTCAATTTCTTTAGAAAAATATTTTAAATTATATAATAGTCAAAATCCCAAATCAAAAGGTTTAAATATAAATCATATAAAAATAATAATGAAAGGAATATTAAATGGTTTAAGTTACTTACATCAGAATGATGTATATCATTCAGAATTAAATTTAAAAAATATTTTAATATCAAAAAATGATATTTCAAATGTAAAAATAATAAATTATTCAATAAAAGCTAATAAAGAATTAATTCAAAATAATCCTTATTATTCTTCTCCAATAATAGCATTTAATAAAAGACCAAGTTATGAAGATGATATTTGGAGTATAGGATGTATATTATTTGAATTATTTTGTGGTTATAAGCCTTATTATGATTTAAATGCTTTTAACACAAGATGCTCTTTAGCTCAATATATTACTCCTCTTGAAGAGGCTAATGATGATTTGAAAGATATTTTTTATGATAGGAAAAATAGAGTTGTTTTAGATTTTTTAAATAAATGCTTTAGAACTACTGAAACTACTAGACCTAAAGCTGAAGATTTATTGAAACATAAGTTTTTTAATTAAATATACAATTTTTAATTGAAGAAAAAAAATTATATTTTTTTAGAATTTTTATTTATTATTTAAACATTTCTTTTCATTTTTATTATGTTATCGTTTCTGTTTTTATAATTTTTTTTTATTATATTTTTTTTAGATTTTATTCTATTAATTTTTGGTTAAGGATTTTTATTTTTTTTTTTGATTTTTTCTTATTTTTCAAATAATTTATTTTGCATATAAATAAAATAAGCAATAAAAATAATATTGAGCAAATTACATAAAAATAATTATGTTTTATTCCTCCGAAATTTTCATTATACAAGCAAAAAATAAGAAATATAATTCCTACTCTAATATTTATAATAACTGATAAAATTGTTGAAGAATAATATTTCATAATTTGAACAAAAGAATAATAAGGAATACAACTTGAAACAAAACATTTAAAAATCAAAATCAATAAATTATTTCCGAAAGGAAAATTAAATTCTTCTTTATTCACATTAAAATAATTATATAAAATTATAAAAAAAGGAAAAAAAACAAAAATAAAACAACCAGAATAACCAATTAATTCAATAATATCTATATAATAAAAATATTTATTGATTTTTCTCTTTAAATAAAAAATTAAAATACTAATTATTAGAAGATAACCTGAAATGAAGAATAAAGATTCATGATCATTTTCATAATTAAAAGGTAAAAGAGTAAAATAAGAAATAAAAATAAAACAACAAAATACAATATTGGAAAATATTATTAAAATATTTAATAAAGATAATTTTATTCCTCTTGAAAATAATTTTGGAATTAAAATTAAAATTGAAATTAAACAAGTAGAAATATTATCAAATAAAGGAATTGATTTAATAGAATTATAATTAAATAAAATTTGAGAAATAAAAAATAATAAACCGATAATAATTGCAAATTTGTAAAAAGAAGTATAATAAAAATAAAAAATTTCATAAAATTGTTTTTCCATAAATTCAGAAAAATTATCTTCATATTTTTTAATTAAACTGTTTCTATTTTCTTCATATTCATCATTCTCATTTTTCTTTTTAAACCTAATATTTTTTTTAATACAGTTTACTATAAAAGAAATTGGAATAAAAAAAATAAAAATTGAAGATTGAAAATATGATGAAATTAAAGGATGAAAATTATATGAATTTATTTTAAAAAAAATTGAAGAAATTATTGAACTTGTAAAAAATAATATCATCCATAAAATTCTATTATTTAATTTTTTTTTATAACTTTTTTGTCTCTCATATACTTCTTCCATTAAAAAAAATATTTTAATCAATTAATTAATAGAATTCGGAAAATAAAAAAGAAAAAGAAAAGAAAAGAAAAAATAATGAACAATAAAAAAATACTGTTTTACATTAAAATAATGAAAAAAAATTAAATATAATAATTTCATAAATTTCAATTTTTAATAGCAAAGTCATTTTTCAATAACTCATTCAAAAATTTTTCTTTTAATTTCTTTATTTCTTATATCATTTATATATAAAATGACGTTACTTTGTTATTTACAAACAATTTATATTTTTTTTAAAATTTTTTCATAAAATTAATTATTTGTCAAACTTCCTTTTCTTATTTTTTTTACTTTTGATAAATAAGGATTTTTACAATTAAAATTTACTTCTGTTAATTTTATTTTATCTTTTATTTCTTTATCTTTAATAATATTATTATTTGAACTAGTGTTTTCTATATTTAAAGAGTCTTCAATTTGAGAAAAAATTTTTGTTATAATTTCCCCGCCTATTTCATAACTAATTTTCCTGTTAGACATTTATTTATTTTTTTTTAAATATTTTTTCTAATATATTACCCAAAAACATAAAAAAGAGGAAATATTATTTTAAAAAATATTCCCTTATTTAATTCCTTAATTTAGGTAAAAAGAATTCATAAGAAATTTAATTTTACAATATTGAAATAAAATATTTCTATAGATAATGTTTATATAGATTTAATATCCTTTATTTTTTTTAATTAGATATTTAAATAAAAATTTTAAGAAAATTTATATATTTTTATATACTTTTTCAAATACTTTATGATATTATTTCTGTTATTAAATTATTTGATTCTTCTATTTCATTTATATCAACATCAATATATTTAGGATTAAAATTTTTAATATTTGAAAACAAATTTGATATTTCTTCTTTTGCAGTTATTAAAGCTGAATTTTCAGTTAATTTTAATAAAAAATTATTTGAAGATTTAATAATTAAAAAAACAATTTTTTTATTTATTTCAGATTTTTTTCCTTCATTATCTAATTTTTTCCCTATTTCATCAATTATAATTTTTAAATATTCCAAATATTTTTTATCATAAATATTAATAATAATAACTAAAATTTCTCCAAAAGAAAAAGATTCATTTTTTAAATATCTAAATTTTCTTCCTAATAAATAATTATAATCATAAATTGCAATTTTAGAAATTGAATTTTCATTTTGAATAATTTTTATATTTTTTCTTATTCCAATACAATTATTATTATAGTTTTCAGAAAGTAAATTTGAAATTTTTAAAATATCAGGATCATTACTTGTTTTTATTATTGAAATATTATATTCTTGAATATTTTTATTATTTGAATCTTTTAATATTTGTAATTTATCTAAAATTCCTTTTTGATAATTATTTTCATCTTTATTTAAATCATCTTCCATTAAAAAAATTTAAAATAAAAAAAATATTTTTTTATTCTTTATTATGAATAATTATTTTGAAAATCAATTTTTAAAAAAAATAAAATAGTTTAAAAAGGAATTATCTTAAGATTTTATAGGTAAAATTTAAGAAATAAGAAAAAGAAAGAAAAATTGATGAATTTAAATTTAAAAATCAAAAAAATATTTTTAAAATTTAATTGTTAATGAAGAAAAAAATATTTATCAAGTTTTAAAAGTATTTATTCTAATTTGGAAAGAAAGATAAAGAAAATAAAAAAGAAATATTAAATTCATTCACAAAATTTATTAAATTAATATTTTTTTAGGTGAAAAAATAAATAGATTAAAAATAAATATATTTAAATAAATTAGAAATTCAAAAGATGTTTTTTTTTTGAATTTTATTTATTTCATAAAAAGCGAAGTATAAAAATTTTTTAAAACAATAATTTTTAACTTTCAATAGATAATCTAAAATTGAGATGTTTATAATAGTTTGAAAAATAATATAATGCTTTATCACCAACAAGGATATTTTTTTTCTTGTCAATCACAATTTTTTTTATTTTATTGTATCAAATAATATATCCTTCCTTTAATCTATCTAACTTACTTAAATTAAAAAAACAATTACACTATAAATTCCTTTATTGATATGATTTAATAATTCTTCATTAAAACAGTTATATAAATATACTTTGTAATTATTTATTATCTTTAATGTGTAAATTCGATGAAATTTATTTTTTTTTAATTTTTTGATTTAAAATGTATATAATTAAATGATATAAAGTCATCTAATTAGATATTTTCAAAATTAAAAATAGAAAAATTCTTTAAATATAAATAATTATTTAATTTTTAAGTAACAAAAATTAAAAATAAAATAAATCTATTTAGAGTCCCACTTTTTGTAAAATATCATCATATGGATAATTTATAGAATTTAAATATTTTTTTCCTTTATTAATAATCAATCTCAACTCATCTACTTTTTCTTTCATATTATTTAAAAGATAATACAATACAATGGTTGTATAAATTGCTTTCTTTTTTTCTTTAATATCATTTTGAGAATTAATATAACTTTCAATTTTATTATATTGTTCTTGAACTGATTTAACAACATCATTAGTAAAATTATTTTCATCCCAAAAGCCTTCAATAATATCTTGTCCCATTAACAAATTACTTAAATAATTTGTATCATTTTTTTCCATTTTCTTTGACATAATCTTTGGATTTAGGTCTTTATGTTTTTCCATTTCCATTGGCATCATATTTTCTTCCATTTCCATTGGCATTTCCATTTGCATAAAATCTATTGCCATTTTTTTTTTTTCCTTTCTCATTGGCATAGCATTCATTTTTTTGTTCATTGGCATAGCATTCATTGCCTTCATTGCCTTTTTCATTGGCATTAAGGATCCTAAAGACATCTTTTTGATCTTTGGCATTGCCCCTTTCGTCATATCGCTCATCACATAGTTTGATGCAAAATTCACACCTATACCCCTATATGCATTATTAGACATGGCCAAAGGAATTGCATTAATATGTTTCAGATAATGTTGATTATTTTGATTTAATTCTACTTTTATTAATTCTCCTTCTGTATTTAAACCTTCTTTCAATAATTCTCCGAATAATGATGTATTTTTTGAAAGAACTTGATATTCTTTTGATAATTTTATTTCATCTTCAATTTTCATATCTTTTTTATTTTTTAATAAATTACTTATTATAATTTTACTTAATTGATCTCCTACTTCTAAACTAATAATTTTATCAACATTGAAATTTTTTTCTACATCTTTTATAGTATCATTTGCTTTTAAATTAATATCAATAGGACCTTCATTTTTATCTGTGGATATAAAAGCATAATTGATAATATCATCTTGATAAGAAATTTCATCTAAAGAAGGCATAATATGAATTTTATTAATTCCTTTAATATCAAAATTAATATTTGTTAGATAAGGTCTTAAACATTTATTTAAAGTATCAATAACAATATGATTTAATTCTTCAATATTAACAACGAAAGAAGAAGAACCTTTTCCTATTTTTCCACATCTTTCAATTAAAATTTTATCAAAATTGTTTCCGATTCCAATAGCTTGAATTCTAAATCTAGAATTATTCGCAGAAATACAATTAATACATTCTTCTCTATCATGAACTTGACCATCAGTTAATAAAAATATATTTTTAGCTAAATTAATATTACTATAACTACCACTTGCAAAAATATCTTTTAAAGGACCAGATATATTAGTTCCTCCCATATTAGCTGATAAATTATTAATTACTTCAATGATATTTTGAACATTTTCTTTATTATATTCAATAGGCTTCTCATTATAATATTTGTATTGTGAACCAAAACCAATTAATTGAAAATATGATTTTGGAGGAAGAGATTGAATAAAAAGAAGAAGAGCTTGTTTAACTAAATTTATAGGTTTTCCACTCATACTTCCACTTTGATCAATTAAAAAAATAAATAAACCAGGAGTATCATTTTCATTATTTTGGAAAGTATTATAATATGAAATTTTATTATCTTCATCAATTTTATCACCAATTGGAATTTCTTTTATTTTATCACTTGAATAAACATAATTACATACATAAGAATATTCTTTTCTTTCAGGATTATATTGACTATAAATCATAGGAGTATTCATTTTTTCAGTTCTAAATAATATATTAAAAAAAGGTTGAATATCATCAGATTTCCTAATAAAAGATTTAGCTTGAATATTTTTATTTTTTATAAAATTAGGTTGAGAAGGTAAAACCATTGGTAGTAAAATTGGTTTAACTGGTCCTGGTTGAATTGGGGGATGAACTGGTATTTTTTTTTTTTGATTTGAGGGAATTTCAAAATCTATTATCGCCTTTAAATTATCATTCTCATATTTTATTGTTGATTTTATATTTTCTTCATCAAGGAAAAATGAAATTAATCTTGTTATTTTTGATGATGTTGTTAAAGTAATTTTACCTTTTATGGTTTTATTATCTGGTTCATTTCTATTCATTTCTTTATATTGAAAAGAAGGATAGTGTTCCATAATTGAAAATTCATATGACATATCATTTGAAGTTAATAATTGAAGAAAAGAAGTTTGTAAAATAATTTTTTCTTTTGGAAGAATATTTCCAATAATTACATTGTAACTATCACCATCTGTATTATAATTTCCGATAAAACCTGTATTTCCAGATGAGATAGAATCATCATATTTTTCTTCTGCTTTTTCTTTTGGAAGAATTTTCGAAATTACGGTTTTTGAACCTATTGTTACTACAAAGTTATTTAATTGGATTTCTTGCTTTATAGGAAAATTTATGCTTAATTCTATTGGATTGGATAAAAGATTTGTGAAATATTGAGTTGCTTGGGTTGAGAGAAAAACTTCATTTGCTTCACAATTTAAAAAAACGGTATTTTCATCTTCATTTGACATTTTTTCAATTATATTTTTATTATAAATTATTGACTTTAATAATAAAAAAAGGAGACTGTAAGTCTAATTAATTCTAAATTAAAATTAAAAAAATATTAATAATAAAAATAATCCTTAAAAAAATAAATAAAGTGACATTGAATAGTGATATAAATAAAAAAATTGAATGAGGGTTTGATTTTATTGTATATAATATCTTTATCAAAAATAAGAAAATAATGATTTAGGAAAGAAATAAAATGATTAAATTAGTTTTTTTATTTATTTTTGTTAAAATTATAATATAATTTCTATTGTGATAATCCATTTTTAATTATTTTCAAAAATGTTTTGAAGTTTTCACTTTAAAAAACTTAATCGAAATATTCCAGTAAAAGGCTTTTTTTTAATTATATTTAATTTAATTTTTAAATTTTAATTTGTTAAACAGGGTGAATAGTTAAATCAAAAATAAATTTAACGTTTTTTAATCTAAATACTAATCCATTTAGAGGTTTTAAAATGTTATTTCTTTTTTTTACATATCTATAATTCTAAAAGCAAATAAATTGTTATTTTAATCTATATTAATTAATTTGAAAAATGAATTAGTTTTATATAAAGTCTTTTTTATTCAATAATTAATTTGATTAAAACAAAGAAAATAAATTAAATTTAAAGGAAATAATTCATGACATAAAAATTGAGTTGACACTCATTATTATTATAATTATTTTAAATGATAAATCTATAAAAACTTTTTTTATTTTTTTTATTGCAAAAAAAAAATGAAAATAATAAAGGATAAAATCATATCAATTGTTTTATAAATAAATTAAAAATTATTATTTTGCACTTGTTTAAAAAAATATATAATAGGTTTAAAATAAAAATAACTTAATATGTTTCTATATTTTTTATTTAAATGTCAGAAGATAAAATTAATTTAACAGAACCTGGAATTTTTAATTCTTTAATAAATTTAGAAACAAATTCAAATCGAAAATTATTGATTACTGAAAATAATGATGATTTTTTAACATTAGAGTTTATAAAAAATGAGTTTAAATATAAATTGATAAAAATTTTATTTTTTTTTCAAAAACATTTATTCTTTTTTATTTTAATTCAATATATTATAGGTTTTATCTTTTTAGGTTTACCAATTTTAATTTATAAATATAATAATGAAAAATTTCCTCTTTCTTTTAATTTTTTAATATCCAATATAATACTTTTATTATTAATTATATTTTTTTTAGTTTATAGATTATATAATAATAAAAAATATTCAATTTCAAACTATTTAACTTGGGAAAGGAATAATATACTTTTAAATATTGAAATTTCTTTATCCTTTATAATCATATTACTCAGTTTAATATTTTTTTATTTTTTTGAAAAAAAAATAAAGACATTACATATTTTTTTTAGTTCTAAAAATGGAATTTCATGTGATGATGAAGATTTAATTTTTAAATTTTTTCTTTTATTTTATTTTGAAAATCCTAATTCAAAATCTTTTTCCATAAATTTCGGAAATGAAAGTAAAGATAAAATATTTAAAGAAATTAAAAAATCGATTTTTTATTTTTTAGTTCCTTTCTTTTTTTTTACTTTAATTAAAACTACAAAAAATATTTTCATAAAAAATAAATTTTGTGTAGAAAAAATTATAATTGGGTTTGATATTATTATTGGAATTATTATAATGTTTATAAGTTGGGAAAATATATTTAAAATAAATCTTAAATACGTTGAAATTTTTTTATTTTTGATTTTATTTCTTTTTTATTTACTTTGGGACTTAAAAATTGTAAAGAAAAAATTGTTTAAAAAAAAAGAAAAAAAATTTGGAATTTATATATTACCTTTATATTATATATACTTAAGTTTAATATCAGATTTAATTTTTATTATTGGAATATTTTATGGTTTTATTTCCTTTATTCAATATTTATATTTTTCAATTAATAATAATGAAAATTTTGAAAATATTGTTTCTATTTTTTATAAATTAAAAATTTCAATAATTTTATTGATTAGTGGTAATTGTTTTTATTTTGGAAATAAATTTTTAAGTGTAGTTTTAAATCCAATTGTATTTGAATTTTGTCCTTCATTTTTAAAAAATCAAAATTATATTAAAATAAGGAAAAAACTAAAAAATTCATTCATAGAAGAAAAGAAATCAATCTATGAAATATATAGTTTTAATTAATTTAAAAACATAAAAAAAATTATTTAAAACTTTTATTATCTTTTTTAAAACAAAAATTATATTCTTTCTAAGGGTTTATTGTTATTTCAAATTCTTTTTATATATAAAACTATATATTATTATCATAAATAAAAGAACTTAAATTTATAAAATTCTGAATTTTTAAAACGTTTAAATTTTATATATCACTGAGAATATAATTTAAAATTATAATATTTTTTTTATGATCTTAAAAGATTTAATTTTTGGTTTTAACATATTATTTTTTTTGATAATTTCTTTTTTAATATTAGGGGATTGGGGATTGGGGATTGGGCCCAATCCCCAATCCCCAATCCCCAAACATAATGAAATGGAAGACTTAATAAAACCTTAAATATAATAATTTATATTTTTTATATTAATTTAGAAATTTTAAAATTAATTTGATTTATTTATTAAATCAATTAACTTATTATCAAAGTTTAATATCTAAAAAAATTAAGATGCAAAAATTGAATGATAAAATAATGTTGAAGAAATATTTCAATTAAAGAAAGAATAATTGATAAAAATGTATTATATAGGGATAAATGAATTATTAAATTTTAATAATATATTTTTTTTATTTATTTATATATTGATATGTATAATATTAAATTCTAACTTTATATATTAACTCATATTATTAAAATTCTTCAAAATAAGTTTATTTTCTTATTTAATCTATATAATAAAATTCATATATAAATCTTTTATTTATTATTTTCTTCTAATTTAACAACCACATAACTATTTTCTATTTCTTCCATACTAATTTGAGAAGTTAAATTCACATATTCTTCTTCAACCTTTTTAGCAATTTCTTCATCAAAATCAATTGTTTTTAATGACAATTCAATTTTTTCTGAAAGTTTCTTAATATTTTCTTTTAATTCATTAGTATCTTTTCCTAACTTTTCATCTAAATCATTTTTAATTTCCAATTCAATTAATTGATAAAAATAATTTTCAATTTTGAACAAATTCATATTTAATTTTTCGATGTTTTCAGAAATTTTTCTAAACTCAACAAATAAAGATTCATATTCTAATCTTGAAGATAATTTTCCAATTAAAAAATTTAAAGTTAAACTAGTAGCAATGTTACTTAATTGGGATTTAGGGAAAAAATGTAATAAATTTGTCCAACTAAAACCAGACTGTAAGCTTAAAGTAATATATAATAATAATTTTTTATAATCTATTTTTGGATCCATACGTATATGAGAACATAATGTAGTTGATAATTTGAATAAAGATTTTTTAAATAAAATTCCAGTGTATGAACCTTTATTATTTTCTATTTCAAATATTTTTTTATTAAAAATAAATCTTTTATTATAATATGTTAATAAATAATCAATGTAAAATATTATAAATTCAATGTGACAATGCCATTTAGATAGTTTTTTTAAAAATAATTCATATTCTTTTGATGCCATTACTTCTTTTGTAAAAATAGATTTTATTGAATTTGAAACTCCAAGTCTATTAACTTTAATTAATTTTAATATAAAATTATCAAGTTCTTTTGATAAATTTTCTCTGTTATTGAAAATTACTAATAAAAGATATTTTTGTTTATATTCATCGTTTGAAAATTGTTCAAAATAATAATTTAATATATTAATTAAGTAAGGTGACTGAATTGAACTTAAAGAATTATGAATTTGAGGAAAAATTTTTTTATCATAAAGTTCGTTTATTTTTGTAATATCATCATTTGATAATTTCAGCTTTTTTAATTTCGAAAACAATTTCTTTAAATTAATATCATTAAATTCAAAATCAAAATAATCATTTTCAATCAAATCTAATATTGATTTATTTTCAAGTTGATAATTGTTTATTTCCATAACTTTTATTTATTTTATATTCAATCTTGATTTTATATATTTATAGATTATTCAATAAAATATAATTGAATATTATAATCTTTATAATAATTAATTTTTAATTTAATTAATATGAATATTATTCTTAATTTAAATTTAAAAAATGTCTAAAGAAAGAAAAGATAGTTTATTAGAATCAAATAATCATAATTTAACGAATAATATATTAATTAATAATAATAATATTAAAGAAGAATTGTTTGATTCTCTTTTTGAATTTGATGCACCTCAATTTTTAGACTTAACAAAAAGAAATGAAATTTCAAATGAAGAGTAAACTAAATTTTTTATAATTATTTTTTAGACTTAAAAAAAATAATGAATGGTTTCAAATCGATCATTCAATTAATATTCAAAAAAAAAATAATAAAAAAAAAATTAGTCAATATAACAAAAAAGAAATTAGATTAAGTTTAGATATTCAAAATGAAAAAAATAAAAGTCAAAGATTTAAATCTGTTATAGTTAAAAATTCACTTATGTCAAATAGAGAAAGTCTGAATTCTCCAATTAAACAAAAAAATGATAATAATAAAGACAATAATTATGAAATTCATATTGTCAAAGAAGTATCTGAAAATAAAGAAACTTCTTATTTAAAAAAGAAACCTGAAAATTTTGATAAAATTGACCCGATTAAATTTCCTTTTTCGATTAAAGAAATTTTAAATGAAAAAGATGAAAATAAAAATAACATTAATAAGAATATTCCTGTTAAATTAAATGGTAATAAAAATGAAATAAATGAAAATAATAATAACTCAGAAAATAGGAATTTAACTTGCTTTAATGATCAAATTAATTGCAAAGGAAATAATAATGTAAATAAAAATAAAATAAATTGTTCTAATGATTACAATACAATTCCTGAAATAGACGAAATTGATAAAAGTAAAAATGATAAAAAAGAAAATGAAAATAATAAATTAAATTTAAATAATTCTAAAGACAATAGTTTTAATTTTTCATTTGATGATTTAATTCTTCCAAAAGAATTAAAATCAATATATGATAAAAAAAAAATAAATAAGGAAAAAAAAGTAACTAAACCAAAATTAAATAAAACAAATAAAGAAAATAAATGTAGAAATGCTATAACAGTATCAATGAATGTAAATAAGATTAAAACTTTAAAAAGAGGAATAAGTACAGATACATATAATTATTATTCAAATAATAAATCCTTATCAAATAGCACGAACAGAGGAATAAGTCCACAAGAATTTCATCTAAAATTATTTAAAACAAAAGGAAAAGAATCATTAAATAATTCAATAATAAAACCAAAATCTGCAAATTTTCTAAAATTAAATGTTAATAAAATTACTTATTGTCCAAGAATTCATCCTGAAAGAATAATGAAAAAATGGGGTGAAATTCATAATAAAAATTTCTATGATTTATCACCAAATAGTAGAATAAAAGCAAATGAAGAAATGAGTAAAATGATAAAAGATGGAATTATAAAATAATAACATTAAATATTCATAATATATTATTATATTATATAAATTATATAAACAAAAAAAAAACACAATTATTAAAAAAAATTTAGAAAAAAAAAAAAAAAAACATGAAAAAAAAAAAAAAAAAAAACAAAAAAAAAAAAAAAAAAAAAAAAAAAAAAAAAAAAAAAAAAAAAAAAAAAAAAAAAAAAAAAAAAAAAAAAAAAAAATTATAAAAAATAAAAAAAAAATAAAAAAATATAAAAAAAAAAATGATAACAGCTCCTAAGACAAAAACCCATAGAAAAAAGCCAATGTATATGACATTAACAGATTTTATGCGTATACAAAATGAGATAATTCCATCAAATGCTGAATATGAAAATAGAAAAGCATTAGATATAAAGTTACAAACTTTAAGTGCAACAAAAGCGAAAAATTGGCCTGATAGTTTAGAAATGAAAAAGAAAAATCAATTAGAATATACAAAAAGGAAATTTTTAGAAGATGAAAAAAGAAGAAGAAAAATTGATGAAGAAGAACATAAATATAATGAAATTCAAAAAAATTTAATAGTAGATAGAGCTAAACAATTATTATTTGAACAACAAGATGCAGTTAAATCTTTTAATAGCAAATTAATGTATTGTGATATGTTAAAAGAAAGAGATTATCAAAAAGATATTCAGAATAAAAAAAAAGAGATTGAAAATATTATAGATAAAAAATATTATGATATGGAACTTCAAAAAATGGAAGATTATGATAAAAAAGAATTAGAAAAAAAATTATTAAATGAACAAAAAAGAAATGAAAGAATGAAAATTATTAGTGAACAATTTCAAGATGCTAAAATTAAAAGATTACAAGATTATCAAGAAAAATTAGTTGAAGGACAGTTAATGAAAATTCAAGCTCAGAAAAATTTAGAAGAAGATAAAAGAAAAAAAGAAGAATTAGAAAGATTAAAATTAGAACAAAGAAAAAATTATTTAGAAGCTAATAAATTATTAGAAAAAATGAAAGAAGAAAAAAAACAAAAAGAATTAGAAGAAGATAAAAAAATAGAAGAATTTGCTTTTAAAAAAAGACAAATGGATGATTTAAGAAAAAAAGTTGAAGCTGATAAAATGAATGAAAAGCAAGCACAAAGACAAAAATTAATTGATAAACAAATTGAATATTTAAATAGTATAAATAAAAAAAAAGAAGATGAATTAATAGAAAAAAATTTAAAAGAAAAAGAAGAAAAAAAAGCAAGAGAAGAAAAAGAAAAAAAAGACAGATTTGATAAAATGCAAAATGAAATTAAATTACAAAGAGAAGAACTGATAAAGAGAAAAGAAGAAGAAAAAAATAGAATTAAAAAAGAAGATGAACAATATATTGATGATTGGAAAAAAAAAATGAAAATGATTGAAATGGAAGAAAGAAATGAATTACTTGCAAAAAAACAAAGAGATAAAAATTTAGCTAAATATCAAAAATTACAATTAGAAGAAAAAAAAAGATTAGCTAAAGAACATTTTATGCAATTAACTCAAGATTCTTATAAAACTAAATTAGGTTTAGAAATGGAAACTGATGAATTTTTACAATATGCTGAATTTTGGATTAAAGAATATAAGAAACAAGGAAAAAATATTAATCCACTTCTTTTAGAATTGAAAAAATATAAAAGTAATAATCATTTCTAAAGATATTTTTAAAAAACAATTTAAAATTTATTTTTTTTATTTTTAAAATGAAAATTATTTAATTTGTTTTTATATTTCATTTAATTATATAATTCGTTATTTTAGTTATTAAAAATGATTAAATAATTTATATCTTATTATTATTTTTTGTTTATTTTTATTTTATTAAAAGTCTTTTTTTCTTTTTTTTTTTCTCAATTTTTTGAACTTCTCCTTTTAAAACAGGAGCATAAATATCAATTAAATAAAGAAAAGGAATTGATAAAATGTGTAATATAATATCAGAATATAAAGGTAATAATTCATCATAACAAAAAGGAATAATTTTAGTAATTTCTTGAGCAAAAGGAATAGTTAATTGTAAGGTAATATAATGTGAACTCATAAAAAAAATACTTCCAGTTCCAAACCATGCAAAAATTTCAATATTTTCTAATAACATTCCAATAATAATAATACCAATAACCCCTAATAATGAATTAAAAATATATAAATTATATGATAATCCATAATCTCCAAGAGCCATTACATTTCCAATGGAACCTGGTTTTATATTATAATTAGCTACAAAAAAAGATATGATTAAAAGACCTAAACAAATACTTAGTTTTAAATAAAAATTAAGGGTATATAATGTGTCAATTGTTTCTTTACAATAATATCCTATAAATATATATATTATTGCAGTACAAGAAACATCAAAAGATAAAGGAAAACCTAATTTAATTTTATCAGTTAAAATATTTGTTAAATATCCTAATATTAAACATTCTATAGTTGCTAAAAAAAGTGGTTGAACTCCTCTTTTTGATAAAAAATAATTGATATTTAATAAAAATTGATAAATAATGACGCTTAGAAACATACAAGGAAGAAACCATAAAACTCTATTATTATTAATTTCACCTAACATTAAATTAGAACCATATAAAACTCCATAAAAAAATTGTCTATTAAAAGAATAAAGTCCATTTGCATAAATCATACACCAAATAAAATAAGGAACCATTAGTCTTTGAAATTTTTTGTTAAAAAATTTTAAAGTAGAATTACAATTTCTTGGATAAGATGAAGTATTCATTCCATAAATAAAAAAATATAATGGCATATGCCAACTACAGAAAAATCTTCTTATATAAGTAAAATTATTTTTTAATTCTATAAAACTTAAAGTATGATCATATATAATACAAAATAATCCAATAAATTTTACTACATCAATATATATTAATCTTTCTCTTTTGATAAATACAATATTTGTTTCTTGATGTAAACGAGGAGTTGATTTTTGACTACTTACTACTTCCATAATTTATTTAATAACAAAGAATAATGTTTTAAAATTAAAACATACTGAAAATTAAATGTTGGAAAAAAATTAAATATTATTCAATATTTAAAAAATATGATAGGGTCAAAAAAATATATGATAATCTTTATAATCAATTTATTTAATGTAATAAAATCAAATTCTCTTTTTGATTATTCACATTCTCAAAATTCCCCTTTATCAATTCAAGTAGGTTCTTTAACATCAATTCAAGGAGTCATTCCTTTTAATTATTATAATTTAGGATTATGTAAACCGGATAATTTAATAAAAGAAGAAGATAATTTAGGTGAAATTTTAACAGGACATCAATATTATAACACAAAATATGAATTATTTACAAATAAAAATGAATTTTGTAAACTTTTATGTACTACAGAAATAACAAAAGAAAAATTAAAGGAAATAGAAAAAACTTTTAATAAAAATTACAATTCAGCTTTTTTCTTAGATAGATTACCTGCAGGATTATTTAATTATAATCCAGAAACAGGAGAATCAAATATAGATTATTTTTCAGGAATTCCATTAGGATATTCATCAGTAAATAAAAGTGAAATATATATATATAATCATTTCCAATTTCACATAATATTAAATAATAAAACTCAAAATAATTTTGAAATAGTAGGTTTTAATATATTACCAATATCAATTTTACATGAAAAAGAAAATAAATTAAAATGTGCTAAAAATATAAATGATATAAACTCAAATTTTAAACATGATAAATCTATATTAAAGGAAGGATCAATGACGTTTACATATGATGTAATTTTTGAATATTCAAATTTAACAATGGCTTCAAGATGGGATCATTATAAGCCTTCAAATAATAGAATTCATTGGGCAGGAATAATAAATTCTAATTTAATAATATTAATATTTACTACATTAATAATAATAATTTTTTGTAGGGGAATAAAAAGAGATGTAGAAACATATAATACAAGAGTAACAAATGAAGAATTTTTAGATGAATTTGGTTGGAAACAAGTTTGTAATGATGTATTTAGAGCACCTCAAAAAAATAAAATGTTATTATCATCATTAATAGGAACTGGAATACAATTATTTTGTATGTTATTTACAACATTATTATTAAGTGTTTTAGGATTTATGAATCCAGATAGAAGAAGTAATTTATTAACATTAGGTTTATTATTCTTTGTTTTTATGGGAATTCCAGGAGGTTATTCAAGTGCTAAATTTTATAGAATATTTAATGGAAATAATTGGTTAAAAAATTCAATATTAACTGCCTTTTTTTTCCCTGGAATTTTATTCGTTGGATATTCAAGTGTAAATATTTTATTAACAATAGAAAATTCAAGTGCTAGTGTTAAATTTCTAGATATATTTTCTTTACTTGTTCTTTGGTTATGTTGTTCATCTCCTTTAGTTTTAATAGGAAGTTTTTTTGGAATTAAAAGTAAAATGATGAACATTCCTTGTAAAATTAATGCACTTCCAACTACAATTCCAGAAAAAAAATGGTATTTTAAATTAAAAATTACTTTTTGGATTTCTGGTATTTTATCTTTTAGTACAATATTTGTTGAATTAGTTTATGTTATGGCTTCTCTTTGGAAACATCAAATTTATTTCTTAGCTACTTTTTTATGGATTTCTTTTTTAGTTTTAATTATTGTTTCTATTGAAATTACTATTATTTTAATATATATTAATTTATGTTATGGAGATTATGTTTGGTGGTGGAAAAGCTTCTTTTTAGGAGGTTCTTGTTCTATTTATATTTTTATTTATAGTATTTATTATTTTTTCAATTTAAATGTTACTAGATTATCGGCTATGATTGTTTATTTTGGAATTATGAGTATGATTTCTATCATTATTTTCTTAATTTGTGGAAGTATTTGTACTATTGTCACTTTTTTTGTTTTGAGACAAATTTATTCTATGATTAAAGTTGATTAATACTTAATTTGTCTTCTTTTTTATAAGTTAAAATAAAATATATTTTATAATAAATTAAATTGATTGTTTAAAAAATTTTTATTATTTTTTTTCAAATAAATTTAAAAAATTATTAATTCTCAAGATTCAGTGAGAAGTTTATTTAATTTACGTAAAGAAGAAAAAATTTTTGATGATTTTGGTTGTTCAGTTGTAGATATAATAAATCATCCAGGGAGATTATATTTAACAGAAAATTTTTTATTTTTTAATTCTACATTAATAGGCTTTTCTACTAAATTAACAATTCCATTTAATGATAAAACAGAATTAAAGAAATCATCAAAAAATACTATTCAAGTAAATGTTAAAGGACAAAAAAAAGATAAATATCAATTTACTTCTTTTAATGATACTTTAATTTCATATAAAAGAATAAAAAATATATGTAGAGCATACATTGAAAAAATCACTCCTTCAAATAAAGATAATAAAAGTAATGTAAATATTATTTTATCAGACAGTGAAGAGGAAGAAGAAGATGATGATATTTTAATTAAGTAATATTAAAAAAAATAATAGTTCTGATACTTTGAAAAAAAATGCTAATATTCAAGGTATAATTAAAAATTTTGAAGATGATAATGATGAAATTATTAATTTTCCTCCTTTAGATTCTGATAATAAAATTGAAAATTTGAAAGTTCATTATTGATTTACCAATTAAAGAATCTTTTAATAAATATTTAACAAACCAATATAATGAAAGATGTTTTAAAGCATATTAAGAATTTTTAGGTATTACAGATTGGAGACAATATAGTGAAAATAATAATAATAATAATAATAATAATAATAATAATAATAATAATAATAATAATAATAATAATAATAATAATAATAATAATAATAATTTTTTTGATTGTTTTGCAGATAACAGCCAAAAAATAAGAAATTTAACATTTTCAATTCATTTAAATGGAGTACCGTTTATAAATCAAAGTGATGTTAAAAAACAACAAATATTAACAATAGAAAACAATGCGATATTAAAAATAAGAGGTTCATCAATGAGTGTAGGCGTACCATATTGTACATATTTTTCAATTGAAGATCAATATGAATTATATCTATATAAAAAGAGTAAAAAAAACAATATTAAGGATAATAAATTGGAGAAATTTTTTAAAATCAAGTTTACTTCAATCAACAATAAAAAAAACTTGTAAAACAGAATATCAAAAAGAAACAGATACTTGATTCAATTTATTAAAAGTATAGGAACTAAAGTTAAAAAATATTATCCTCCTGGAAAGAAAAAAAAAGATGATAAAAAAGAAAGCAAATTATCTCATGGATTAGAAAAATTTCAATCTCTTGGGCAAAGAAATAATTGGAATTATCGTACTTTTATTCTTATGATATGTGATAAACTTTTAAATGAAATTGATTTTAAAACTTGTTTTTTATTGTTTTTTTTTGTTTATATTTTATCTTCGATTATCTTGTAAAATTTCTTCTCAAAAAAGGGAATTAAATTTTTAATTAATTCATTAAAAAATATAAAAGAAAATAATATCATTGATGAAGGTTTATAATATTAAAAAATGAATATTATATTCAACTTAAATAATATTTTCGGAATATCTAAATTATTATTTTTTACAAACTATTTTAATTTTATTTAAACTTGTATTAATTTACATTAAACAATTGTAAATTTTTATACAAGAAAACTATTACTTTTTTTAATTAATTAATAGAAGAGATAAGACAGGTAAATTTCAAATCAAAAAAAGTATAATTCTATATCTTACAAAAAAGACTGATTTTGGATAAAATTTTTTATTCACAGATAAATAAGAAAGAGGAATTTCAATTATATAGAAGATATTATTTAATTTATATCCCAAAATATTATTTTATTAACAACGACTTTTAAATCAAAAATAGATTGTAAATCCATAAATATATTTATTTATAATATTATTTTATTTTACTTAATTAAATTTACATCAAAACAAAATTTATGTAAATATTTAAGTAAATTAAATATATAAACATTTAAAATTAATTGAAATTAATATTATAAAAAAAAATAATAAAAGAATATATGGGTCAAGAGAATAATAAATGTTGTTGTAAATCAAAAGAAATTGATGAATTAAATATAGAAACTATAAAGAAAGAAATTATTGAAAATGAAGAAGAGTTGTTTCATCAAAAAATAAAAGAAGATAAAAATTTAAAAGATTTAAAAACATATATAAACTCAAAAAATATTTCTACGACAAAAGATGATGCTTCAATTAATAATATTAGTGATATCAAAGATGAAAATCTTAAAAGACCATCTATTCTTTTACATTCTAAAAAATACAATATACAAAAAGAAATTAGTGGTGAATCGTATAATAATCAAAAAAGAAAATCAAAAAAAAATTTAAGTAAAAGAGTAAGTTTTGGAGTAAATTCATCAAAAAATTTAGTTTCATTTAAAAATAATAGTGATGATAAAAATAATTTATTGCATTACAATAAGATTCAGAGTGTTTATAGAGGATATATTTATAGAAAAAAAATATTTCCCAAATTAAAAATTGAACTTAATAATCATTTAATGAAAATATTAAAAGAATTATATGAAAAATACTTAACAAATAAATTAAAATCACAAGAAGAAAATTTAGGAATAAGACATGATAAAAATACATATAAAACATTATTAAATTTAGAACTTGAAAAAAAATCTAATAGAAAAATGATAATATTATTTACAAAATTATATATATTAAAATACAATAATAAAAATGCGTTTTATATAGGTCAAATTACAATAAAAAATATATTATCAGGAAATGGAATATTAACTTTAGAAAATGGAGAAAAATATTCAGGAATATTTGAAAACAATAAATTAAAATCAGGTAAATTTATAGATGAAGATGGAATTTATTATGAAGGTAATTTTAATTTAACAAATAAATTAGAAGGAAATGGAAAAAAAATAACATTAAACAATGAATCAATTTACATAGGAAATTTTAACAATGGATTAAAAGAAGGAAATGGAAGTGAAGAAACAAATAAGATAATATATGAAGGAAATTTTAAAACAGATAAAAAAAATGGTTTTGGTAAATTATATTATAAAGAAATAAACGAACACTATGAAGGTCAATTTTCCAATGATAATATAACAGGAATAGGAAAATATTTTTGGTCAAATGGAGAAATTTATGAAGGAACATTAGTAAATGGGAAAATGAATGGAAAAGGAATTTATACTTGGCCTGATGGAGGAAGATATGAAGGAGATTATATTAATAATATTAAAGAAGGAAATGGAATTTTTTTTTGGGCTAATGGAAAAAAATTTGAAGGCCCTTTTAAAAATGGAAAACCAAATGGTGAAGGAATTTTAATTAATGGGGAAAAAAAATTTAAAGTTAAATTTGTTAATGGCATACTTAATAAACATGTTAAAGAATATAAAGGAATTGATGGTAGATATTCTAATGATGAACAATCTGTTAGTGCGTCTTTTATTAGTAAGTTTAATAATGAAAAAATACTGTTTGATAAAGATATTGTAAGTAGAAAAAAAAATAAAGGAAGAAATAAAAAAGATTTAATGACAAATTTAAAAGAAAATATTAATTATAGTTTTGGGAAAAATATTATGCTTTATAATTCAAATACTATTAATAATAGTAATAATATTTTGAGTATTAGTAATAATAATAATAGCTATAATGATAATGATAAAGAATTTGTTCAAACTACAGTAAAAAGAAAGAAAAAAAGAATTCTTACAGAAAAAGATTTAATAAATTTAAACAATTAATTCATTGTTTATTTATTTGTTATCTATTATAAATAATCATATTTTAAAAAAAGGAAATATATATCATTGTATTTTATATAAATTAAAATATTTTAAATTTAAATTAAAAATATATAAAATGGAAAAAAAAACAATGGAAAATATAAATTCACAATATTTAAGTAATGACCAAATTAAAATTTACTTAGAAGCTTGCTTGGACCAAAAAGTTCAAGATTTTAAAGTTTTATCAGATAAAATTTCTTCAACAAATAATATAGATTTAAGTAATAAAGATGAATTTGAGAGACTAAAAGATAGTAAAAAATTTCCAGAACAAGATAATCTTTTTTATCGTGTTTGGATTTATCAATATGAAGGTTTAAAGGAATTATTAAAAGAAAATGAAGAACAAGTGATAATTAGAAATAATAATAATAGAGATGAAGAAAAACAAACTAAAAATATTGATAAAGAAAAGAAAAATTTATCATTTAGATTTACTTTTGGAAAAATAGATATTAAAGATTTACAAAAAGAAAATTTATTTTATCAACAATTAACAGAAAATCCAAATGTTAATTTTGATGAATATAAACCAACAGAAAATGAAATTTCATCTCAGAGAAAAAATTTAAAAATAATATTTTTATATGTAAATTTAGGAACTCCTTTATTAGAAGAAGATTGTGAAGTAGAAGAAATAGAAGAAATAAATCCAAATAAAAAAAGAAAAGAAAAATATAAATATTATTATAAATATGAATTTGATATTGATAGAATTGTTTATTATAGAAATATTTCATTTAGTTTATATGAAGAAAATGAAAATATATCTTGTGAATGTGAATTAAATATAAAACCAGATTATTATTGGATTTTAGAAGATAAAGAAATAGGATTAAGAAAATATTATTGTCCAAATTGTTTTTCAAAATTACAAGATAAAGAAAATTATAAATTAATAGAAAATACAAAATATTCAATAAGATATTTTTTATTTTGTCATGAACCAGGACATAATACTAAAAAATATGAATATTATTGTAAACAATGTAATAGAGCTTATTGTATAAAATGTTTAACAAATGAACATAAAGATTTAAATTTAATTCATAAATTAGTTGAAATTGATGATATGGATTTAACATCAGTGAAAAGTTTTTTTAAGGAAAAATTAGAAAAAATTCATAAAAAAAAGAAAAAAAATGATGAAATTTGGGATGAAATAAATGAAAGTGGTGATAATGCAGAAAGTTCTTTAAGACAAAGAGAAAGTAAAGCTATTATAGATGTTAAAAATGAAGTTTTATCAAGATGCACTTATTTAACTAGTTTAGGTTATGAATTACAAAGAATGATTAGTGAAATTGATGCCAAGAAAAAATTCATTGAAGATATGAGGAGAGATTCTAATGTTGCTAATTATTTAAATATGAATAATATGTTCGTTGAAGATATGAAAAAACATTATTTACCTAATTTAGAATATATAGAATCTATCCCTTTAGAAAAATATTTAGAAACTTTTCACAAAATAGATAAAAAATATCCGTTTAACCAAGAAGATGCAGAAGAAAGTGAAAGTTTCGACATATAATAACTCAAAATTATAATATTATAAATACATAATAATCCCAAATAAATAAACCCAAAAAAAATAAAAAAAAACAAACAATTAATAAAAATAAAAAAAGTCATAATAAAAAAAAATGGGATGTTCATCATCACGTACAATAGATCCTCACTTAGACCCAAACAACATAAACCAACATGGAATAAACATTCCCTTTAACGAAGTAATAGTAAATGCAGAATATCGTTTCCGTGATTTTGAAGACACAGATGATGATACATTTATAGGAGCAGGAGTGAAAAGAATACATAATTACAAATGTGATCTTACATATGATAAACTAGATTATTTAAGACAACAATTTTGGTTAACAAGAAATCAATCAGATGATAATTGGTTAATATTAAAACAATGCTGTCAAGGAGATGAAATTGGTGCCAAACAATTATTAGAAGCTAATCATTTAATTTGTATTGAAGGAAATATAAGTAAATGTTATTCTATGGCTCAACCAAGTTTCATTTATCGTGTTCCTAATTTTTGTATTTGTGATCCTCTACATGAAATAGATTATGATCAATTAGAAAAAAATTATGATCAAATTAATGATGATAATATTAATATTATTGTTAATTATAATCGAGAAAATTATAATTTTAAAATAAGAACTAAATGTACTGGTTATGATTTAAAATATAAAATAAGAAAAAGAATTGGAATTAATTCTATTATGAAAGAAATGACTTTATTATATAAAGGAAGTGAAATTATTGATTATCATTGTTTATATTTTTATAATGTTGAAGATAATGCAACATTTAGTTTAATTACAAGAGATAAAATAATTGAAAATGATGTTAAAAAAAGATTAAGAAAACAAGATAAAAGAGAAATGAAAATTCGTACTATTCCACAAGAAAGTGAAATGAGTGTTACTGTTTTTAATAATAATAGAGTTCCTTATCAAATGAATGCTGATTTCAATTATGATAAAAATTCTAATGTTTCTTCAAAAGAAATGAGTATTAAATCTATGAACACCAAAAGTATGAAAAATTCTGAAAGTAGTAGTGGAAAAAATAGTCAAAGTCAAAGTCAAAGTCAAAGCCAAAGCCAAAGCCAAAGCCAAAGCCAAAGTCAAAGTCAAAGCAAAAATAATGAATATCAATTGTCACATAATGGGGAAAGTAAATCAGGAAATAAATCCGAAAGTGAGGATATTTAAGTAAAATAAATAATAATGAAAAAAAGTTTGTAAAGTTAATTTTGATTTTTTATATATTTATATTGATGAATTATTTGAATATTTTTTTTTATTTTTTTTATATATTGAATCAAAGATGATTATTAATTATTATATTTGAGAAAAATATTTTTCCAATGGTTTAAAAATTTTTCTTCATTAAATATTATTAATAATACTTCTGTTTTTTCAACTGAAACAGATTTGATATCAAGATCAATTTCCCATTAAATATACATATAATCAATTGTGATTCTTTATTTTTCTATAAAATTCTATCAAGTATCCAAAGATTCTAAAACTTTCTTTTTCATTTATATTAATCACAACAATAATGGTATGGTATTTATCAAATAAAGTCTTAATAAACTTTGAAATTTTTCTGTTCCTTCTATACAAATATTTAATTTCACAGTTTTTTTTCCAAATTGAATATTTTTTTGATTTAATATCTAAGCCTACTGTAATATTATAAAAATCAATGAAATTTTAAGTTATATATATCTTTATTAAACTAGCTTTGTTTGGAAAAGTAGGATATTTCATCATTACTTTGAACTTGAAAATTCTCATTTTTTTGAATCTGAAGAAAAGTTAGTAGAAATAGAATAATCGTCTAATTCTTCATTTATAATACATTATAAATTGCCCTATTTGTATTCATTTCCTCTCTCGATCATTTACTTTTTGATATTCTCTTATTGTCAATTTTTCTTTTTGTTTCTTATATATCAATAATATTTTTTGATAAAAATAAAAACAATTATAATAAAAATTAAAAAGATAAATTATAATGGAGAAAAAACAATTACCATCAAAATCATATAATGACAAAATAAAAACACCAATGTATAGAATGGTAACAAAAAAGACATATGGTGCAAAGAAATACTATTATTCAGTATTACCATCTTCTAAAAAAGGAGATGAAGTAGAAATAACAATGAAAACAGGAAGTAAATATATTGGTCAAGTAAATGATAAAAATGAAAGAAATGGATTTGGAAGATATTATGTAATTCATGGAGGAACTTATGAAGGATATTGGCTAAATGGATATAAAAATGGTCCAGGTAAATTTTATAATAAAGAAGGAAGATTAGTTTATGATGGTTTATGGGAATGTGGTGAACCACATGGACAAGGAATTTTATATGATAAAAATAATAAAGTTGTTTATAATGGATTTTTAAATAAAGGAAAAACTAGTGATGGAAAGTTGTGGACTATTTATAAATAATGATATATGTCATTATGGAAGATTTTATTATTATTTGTTTTTCAAAAAATATTAATTAATATATTTAATTTATAATATATAATTCTTTACTTTTATTTAGGATTATATTTTTTATTATTTGAGATTTTATATTTTTTTATGAATTATTTGAAGGAATAGTTTTCTTATTTTATGTTTTGACTTTTGGTTTCATTCTTTTTATAAAAATAAAATTAAAATCTTTATAGAGGTGCTGCCTTCTGGGAAAGGAGTTGCCTTAAAATGACTCAAAGAATAATTTTTTTCTATTAATTCAATTTTAGGAAAAAATATAACTTTTTTTTAATCTTAATTAAATAAATTTTTTGATAGCGGATGAAAAAATGTCCGTAGGGCGTCCTGTCTGCTGACATTATAATAAAATTATAAAAATT
>JAEEGK010007178.1_pt1 | contig 26587 bp, 21 predicted proteins | sample 8958771 | NCBI WGS metagenome assembly JAEEGK01 (sample SAMN16246547, study PRJNA631951) | gut metagenome | biome: gut microbiome; feature: rumen; material: SC-attached | host: Bos | place: Iran: Karaj | collected 2018-10 | reverse complement strand
CTCCGAAAGGAGGGGGTAAGCTCATAGTGAAGGACATGGTTCTGACACCCAAAGCCATTTCGCTGAAGGAGGTGATGGTAAAGCCCGACCCGCTGCGGAAGAGGGGTGACACGCTTTCATACAACCTCGCATCATTTCTTAGGAAAGGTGATGTGACGCTCGAAGACGGATTGAAGAATCTGCCAGGCATCAGCGTCTCGGATAATGGTGCCGTCAGCTATATGGGCAAGGACATTTCGAACTTCTACATCGGCGGTCTCGACATGCTGGGAGGCCGCTACAATCTTGCCACGAAGAATATCCCGGCAGAGTACGCCACTCAGGTGGACATCATGAAGCATCACAAGCATCGTAAGATAGATGCTGACGAGGAGAGCGATGCCGTGGCTATCAATGTGAAGCTGAGCAAAAAGGCACAGTTCAAGCCTTTTGGACAACCAGAGCTTGGCGTTGGCGTGAGGGAGAGCAAGGTCTTGTATGCAGCAGGTGCTACTGGCATGATGTTTACCGATAACTTCCAGTTGCTTGCTTCTGCGAAATTTAGCAACAGCGGCAACTTTGGTCTCAACGATATGGTCAATCACTCTGGCGGCGACAACTTCGGTTCGCTGGCTACCGACAAGCTCCCTGCATGGGGACAGGCCGTCAGCGGTGTGGGCGAATCGGTCTATCGCACCAATGGCTATGGCAGCCTCAATGCCATACAGAAGATAGACAGTGTGCGACAGGTCAGGGTCAATGCTGACTACACCTACGAGCGCATGACGAGCAGCGCCAGTTCGGAGGCGTACTACTTTGCAGGCGGGGATTACAAATCCCCTCAAACGGATAACATCTACATCTTCGAGTCGGTCAGTCCGCTGGCCAAGGCTCACCGCCCCATGCTGAGCGTGAAGTTCGAGAACAATGCCAGCAATCATTATTTCTCTGACACCTTCAGCGCCAAGGCGCAATTCCTCACAAACGAAAGTCCCGTCCACACCCTCCCCGAGGGAGTAGCCCCCCCTACGGCCCCCGAGGGGGCTTCAATAGTTTCAAGAGCTGGGTCTATAGTAGCCCCCTCGGGGGCAGAAGGGGGGGCCGGAGGGGGGCTTCTCTCCCAGCACCGAGACGCCACCTCCATCAATCTGCACAACAACTTTTGGGGAACCATACGTATGGCTGGGAAGAAACTGTCGTTCACAAGCAATGTCGATTTCATCCGCACGCCTGAGGTCTTGATGCTGATGTCTGATGTTTCGCAGAGCGGTCAGAGCACCCAGCTCAACACGCGCCATAGCACTTCCGTGCAAGTGAAACTGGGAAGCAAATGGAAGATAGACATGCCTGTCGACCTCACAGCCAACTACAACTTCATTGAGACGAAGCTCGTAAAGCCAGGCTTCGCTGACCAAAGCCAGCAGATGAGCGGATGGAAACTCGTGCCAAGCGTCAACCCTTCCACCTCATGGACATCGGCAGACAGGAAGTTCTATTCATCGATGGGACTCAATGTGAAGATTCTGAATCTGAATTATCTTTCCAGGTACGCTCATCAACGCACTACCATGTCTGAGGTGTTTGCTGAGCCACATGTCTTTCTCCGCTACACTTTCAGCGCAACTTCTGAACTGAACTTCAGCAGCGGTTTCAGCAACGCTGCCGGCGACATCATGGATCTGCTTACCACGCCTGTCCAGACAAGTTATCGCAACACTTCCGCAGCATCGGGAGTGATTGCCAAGAGCCAGTCGTGGAGCACCGACCTTGGATATACCAAGCAAGTGCCCTTCAGCTACTTCACCTTTGGCGCAAATGCCAGTTACAGTCAGGGCAAACGCAATGTGCTCTCATCCCGCACAGTGAGTCAGACGGCAACAGAGAGTACGTCGATATTCCGTGACAGCCATTCGCGGTCGGCAAGTGGAGGTGTCAATGCGTCGAAGAACATCCTGTCCATTTTCACGAAGCTCTCTGCCAATGCCAATGTGTCGTGGGGGAGCAGCGAGTATATGATGCAGGGCGGTCTTGTCACCTCTTACCATACGGGCTACAGCGTGCGTCTGCAAGCCGACATCACGCCAGTCCCGTGGCTTGAGACAAACATCAAGGGCGACTATGGAAAGGACTTTATGCGCACCACGTCCTTACGCCAGTCGTCCGACAATCTCCGCTGTACTGGTTCGGTGGCAGTCTTCCCGATACCAGCCATTGAGATACGCAGCACATGTAACTATATGCACAACATGGTAGAGCCTGGCAAGTACAAGGATGCCTCCATGCTCTCAGCATCGGTTCAGTACAAGACCAAGTGGGCTGTATGGAAACTCACAGGAGAAAACCTCCTCGATGTGCGCCAATATAAGCGCACTTCATTTGTGGATACCGACCGCTTCGTGCATACCACGAACCTCGTAGGTCGCACCGTCATGCTAACATGCAAACTACTAGTGGCAGGTAAGAAATAAAACACCTACGACTACGGTCTCTGCGGCCGCACCGCCCTAATGAGATTAACGTTTAAGTTGTAAGTTAATTGAAGAAGACATAAAGAAGATTAGTTCTTGACTGAGCCAAGCGGTAGAAAGAACAGAAACTGCAAAAAAGGCGTAAAAATGTGCCTTAAATAAGCGTTCAACATAAAGAAAGACAGTTATCTCAGAAAAATGTTGTACCTTTGCACCAACAGAACCCGCCACGTTTCCAGAGTGAGAAAGCGGCGGACAGAGTAATGGCATCGGTAAGCAGTTGGCTTGAAAGTAAACTGCGCCTCAAAGTCAGTGCAACTAAAATCAAAGTAGTAAGACCAACGAAAAGCACTTTTCTAGGGTTTACATTTTGGAAAAGTACCCACCAAACTGAACCAAATCGTCAGAGGATGGGTCAACTACTACCACATAGGGAGCATGAGCACCGACCTTAGAGAGAAGGTCTGTCCTTGGATGCGTCACAAGGTAAGAGTAGTGATAGTAAAGCAATGGAAGAAATATGGTACAATCTACAAGAATCTATTGATACTAAAGAAAATCCTCAAGAGCAACCTTGATGATATGGCAATCTACCAAGCCGCAATGACAAGGTTAGGATGGTACCGCCAGTGCGGAATGTCCGTCTCCAACTTTCTTCTTAGTCCCAAGGTGCTAGCCATGCCAAGGGTGAACAGAACTGATAACGCAAAGAGCCGACCTGGCTTGGTCGACCCTTATGCTTTGTGTCAGAGTTTGCGAACTCCTATATGTATGTAACGCCGTATACGAGACCCGTACGTACGGTGCAATGAGAGGTGCTAGGGGAGAAATCCCCTACATCTACTCTGTTTTTCATTGTTTGTGGTTGTTTAGAGGTCTCTAAATACAATATAACAAAATTCTTTTAGTCTGACTTCACTTTGTTGTCGAATGAAACAGATACTAATAGTACTTGGCCTCTACGGCCTCGCAACCGTCAAGCAGGCTCCGATGGATGTGCCTTCCATTATCCTCCCCCGTTGCCTGATAGCGTTTGCCCTGCGGAGTGTAGTTACACTTGAATCCGGTGATGTGCTTGTCACTACAGAACTCCTTCGGGTTGTCCACGCAAACACTCTTTACCGAGATGGATAGCTTGCCCATTTCCTTGAGATCGACAGTATATCCATGCTGCATGTAGAACTTCACTGCATCGAACAACTCCCGCAGTACAAGCCTTACATCCGAGGCCTTGGCGGTACAGTTCGACTCTATCATCTCTTCAATCTGTTCTAGGGTGATAGTACCCTGTTTCACAGTGTGGGCATAGTACTTTCCATAGTTCTCACTACCCTTGATTTTGTTTTGTAATAGTCTGTATTGAATAGCCATATTGCTGAAATTTGGTGCAAAGATAAACAAAAGAATTGAAGCAGCCAAGACTTTCGCTATCAAATTCAGTGAATTTGCGTTTCAATTTCAGTGAATTTGTATCGCAAATTCAGTGAATTTGGTCCTTAGCGAATTCTGGTCATGAGCGTTTGCTAGTTCATATTCATTTCGGACGATTGGTACTCACCATCGTGGCCGCAGTTACTATCTTTTTGTGAAGATGATGATATTCGCCAAGCAGGGCCTTCATCTGTTGATGCACCTCCTTAGGCGTGCGACATGTTTTTTATTATCTGTCGAGACAGCGGGCAATCTCCGGGTAGAAATCATTGAGGGTAGGATATTGCTCGCGGTGGGCGGCATAGTAGCGGAGAGCGGCGACTGCGTCGAGCATCCAGGGGAAGCCATTGCCCATCGTTTCGATTTCTAGCGTCTTCATGGCGAACTGATTCAGAGCGTGCTCGTAGAAATAGACGATGACGGCGGCACGGACCAGGCTTTCGTTGACGACGATGCGCCAGTCGTTATAGTGCAGACTCTCCATTGACTGCTGCGAGAGCTGGAGCAGCTTTGCCCCACGTCCAGAATGGTGATAAACAACTGTTTCATGTTCTTAATCTTATTTTGGCTATATAATACCTTAGCGCTTCACGGGAGTTATCGTATAGCCTTCCCGCTGGGGCTTGATGGTAATCACGCGGTCGTAGGCCTCGGGCTTCACGCGGTACTCATCGAGCACGTAGATGCAGGTGCAGCCGACGCCGGTGGTGGCGTAGTCGAGGTTCAGGGTGTAGCGGTCCTGCTGTGGCTGTAGCTGGTAGGTGAACTGGCTCTTCGTTAGGTTGTCGGTCGTAAACTGGTAGGCGTTGAAGTTGAAGTGCTCGTTCATCGAAATCTGAAGGCCGTGGCCCTCCTTGTCGAGCAGCTGCACGTAGCGGTTATCGGTGCGCAGGGCGTGGTCCTGCGGGAAGAGGTAAGGCTCGTACATGTCTTTGACGGTCTTCGTCCAGACGCCCACCTGGTAGCCCGTCTTGCGGTCGGGATAGTTCTCTTCGGGGCCACGGCCGTACCAGGTGATGCGGTCGAAGTCGTTGGCCACGGAGGTGGTGAAGCCAATGCGCGGCAGGAGTTCTGGTAGACGGCCTTGTCCCTGCGGACTCAGATGGTTGTCGATGCGGACGGTGCCGTCGTCATAGAAGTGGTAGGTGTAGTCGAGGGTGAAGCCAGCTAACTGTACGCCGGAGATGTAGAGGTCGAGGGCGCCGTAGGACGAGGCGCCGACCTGTACCAGCTGGCTGACGCGGACGGTCGTCTCATGCTCATTGCGGTTCAGCCGTACCTCAGCGGGACGGATACGCAGCTGCTGCACCCCCTTCGAGAACCACAAGGTAGCAATCTGGTTGCCATAGCCCTCGGCATAGCCGCCGTTGACGCGGTAAGCATCCCACGAGTCGAATTCGTTGGCAATCGGCGCGCGCCACAGGTTGAACTCCACGGGCGACTTCAGCACCTGCTTGCCAGCCACCTCGATCTGTTCCAGGTTACCCGTCTGCTTACTGATAACGTAGCTGAACCCAGAGCCGCTGATGGTGATTTGCCGGTCGTCCTCTTTTGATTGGAGCGATGATGAAGCCAAAGAGGCTTCCGGAGCGGGGATATTCCATGAGGTAAGCTCCAACTGGTCCCAGGCCACCTCATGTCCGGCCTTGGCCCATACCTCATCCTTCTTTGTCGTCGAGGTTATCGTCACGCGGTATTCCTTGCCAGGCACAATGGTGGGCTTGTGGTAGGGTATGCGCACCACCTGCGACTGCTGGGGGGCAATGTTGAATTGGATGTCGCCTTCTTCAATAATGTCGCCGTCGGCCATCAGCTTCCAATGGGAGGCATACTGCGAAAGGTCGGTGAAGAAGAGACGGTTGGTGACCTCAGCTTCGCCCGTCTCGGCATTGAGCAGACGGATGCTCAGGGGCTGAGTGGTCCACTTCATCTGCTTCATCTCGGGCTGCGGGGTGCGGTCGGGCCAGATGCTGCCGTAGGTGCGCATGTTGCCGCCGATGGTGTAGAAGGTGCCGGTGTCGCCATTGCCGTCGAAGGTGAGGTAGAGGACAGCGTCCTCGGGGCGACCCTGCTCGTTGCTGTCGAGGCAGCGGTTGTAGATGGCCACGTTGTCCATCTCGGCGTCAGCAGTGAAGGTGGTCATCGGGTCGATGGCGTGGTTGCCGGCAATGCGGCCGATATTGATGGGGTAGGGGAAGTTGCTCAGCACGCCGCGCTCGCCGCCGCCACCGCCGCCACGTCCGGGGCGACGCTGGCCGGGCTGCTCCTGGGCAGCGGTCTTCTCCGAGCCTTTCAGCTGGCCGTCGATGTAGAGGCGCATCTCCTTGCCGTCCCACGAGGCAACGACGTGGTGCCAGTTGCCAATCCAGTCGGCAGGCAGGTCGACGTCGAGTGTATGCTTCACGCCGGAGTGCAGGTAGAACTGTAGCTTGTCATTGCCGCGCTGCACCACGCCGAATTGCGTGTTGCCCTTCGTCACATAGGGTGCACCCTCGTACATACCGCAGAGCTTGCCGGGCTTCACGTCGAAGCTGACGGTCAGGGCCTTGCTTGAGAGCTCCACGTTATTGGCACGATACACCTCTACCCACTCGTCGTGGCCGCTGAGGCGGAGCGTACCCTTCACGACCTTGGCATTACCCATCAGATGGGCAGGCGTGTCGTAGGGCGAGCTGTCCTTCAGCGGACGTATATGTTCGGTAATTCCGGGGCTCACGAAATCCCAGAGGGCACCGCCCATCAGTCGCGGATGACGACGGATGACGGCCCAGAACTCGTCCATGCCGCCGCCGGCGTTACCGGCAACCGACAGGTACTCGTCCATGAATGACGGGCGCGGGTCCTCCGTCTCGGGCACCATCGCCGTGTTCATCTCCAGCTCGTAGGGCGTCGGGTAGCGCGGCCCGATAATCTCCTCGCCGGGGTGGGCGTAGGCATTGCCGCCATACATGAAGTAGCGCGTGGGGTCGAGTCGCTTGCCCTCCTTCACCACCTCGGTAATCAGCGGACCTTCGCCGCTCTCGTTACCTGCACTCCAGAAGAGTACGCAGGGGTGGTTGCGGTCGCGCAGCACCAGCTTCTGTACGCGCTCTAAGTACATCTCGCGGAAGCGCTGGTCATTCGAGATGTATTCCGTGGCGTGGGCCTCGGTGCCAGCCTCGTCGATGATGTAGAGGCCGTACTCGTCGGCCAGCTCTATGTATTTGTTCACGGGGGGATAGTGCGACGTGCGCACGGCGTTGAAGTTGTGCTGCTTCAGAATCTCCATGTCGCGGCGGATGGTCTCCTCGTTCATGGCGTGTCCCAGTTCGGGGTGCTGCATGTGGGTGTTGGTAGCGTTCACCTTGATAGGTTTGCCGTTCAGGTAGAACGTCTGGTGCCGGATCTCCGTCTCCTTGAATCCCATCTTGCTCATGATGGTCTGCATCACCGTGCCCTGCTCGTTGAGCAGTTCCAGCTTCAGACTGTAGAGCACGGGCGTCTCGCTGGTCCACTTGTCGGGGTTGGCAATGAGCGACGACAGCTCCACCGACTTCTTGCCCTTGCCGCTCATCGTGAAGCGGTCGGTGGTCAGCTGCTTTACCTGACAGCCCTTCGCGTCGGTCAGCGTGGCGCGCACGGCATAGGTGCCGCTGGCATCTTCATATTTCTTCACGTCGACAGCCACCTTCATCGTGGCATCGCGGTACTGGTCGTCGAGGTCTGTGGTGACATACCAGTCGAACAGCCGCGTCTTGGGCGTGGCGTAGAGCGTCACGTCGTCGAAGATGCCGGCCAGTCGCCAGTAGTCCTGCCCTTCCAAGTAATAGCCGTCTGAGTATTTCAGCACGCAGACGGCCAGCACGTTCTTGCCCGGCTTGAAGTAGGGCGTCACATCGTACTCAGCCGGCTCCTGACCTCCCTCGTTGTAGCCCACCTGCTGGCCGTTCAGCCAGACGAACGAGGCGCTCTGCACCTTCTCCAAGCGCAGGAATACCTGCTGTCCCTGCCACTTGGCGGGCAGGGTAAACGTCTTGCGGTAAGCACCCGTGGGGTTGTACTCGCGGGGCACGAAGGGCGGATTGGCCTTGAAGGGTGCCGGCACGTTGCGGAACTGCGCGTCGCCGTAGCCCGCCATCTCCCAGTTCAGCGGCACCTGTATGGTGTTCCACTTGCTGTCCTTGAAGTTGGGCTGGAAGAACTGCTGCGGCACCTCCTCGGGCGTGTTGGCAAACAGGAAGCGCCACGGGCCGTTCAGCGACAGGTGGTCGTCGGCCAGATAGTAGGCATGGCCCTCCTCCTGGCCCTCCTCGAAGACGGCGGTATTCTCAACGTAATCATAGATGTGCTCCAGATACTGGGCGTTTGCCTGCAGTGAACAGGCAGCTGACAAACAAAGGAAAAAGCCTTTGGCGTGCGAAAAGATGGTCTGCATAGTTGTTTGGTTTACGGATTTCGCTGCGAAATTACAAAAAAACTCCCAAATAGCAGCAATCTGGGAGAATTATTTGGCTATTTTTAGGATTTTACTTATGGTACACGTATTCCCTGATGGCAGCCACCAGTTCGTCGTTGAACTCCGGGGCTTGAGTAGAGATGCGGAAATGGCAGGGCTTGAGGCCCTCGAAGTTGGAGGCGTCGCGAATGAGGAAGTCGTGACGGTCCAGCAGATATGCCTTCAGTTCGGCTGCCGAACTCTGCTTGATGGAGCAGAGCATGAAGTTGGTGCAGGTGGGGTAGACGTGAATGCCGAAGATGCTGCGCAGGCGATTCCCGAGGTAGTAAGTCTCAGCAAAGAGTGTACTCATCAGCTCGTGGTAATCGGGAATCCCGTTGTCGAGCAGCCAATGGCCCGCCTCGATGGCCAGGGCATTGACCGCCCACGGCCGGCTGTTGGCACGCAGACGGTCGATGACGGCCGACGGGGCGATGACGTAGCCCAGTCGCAGGCCGGGAATGGCGAAGCGCTTCGTCATGGAGTGGATGACGATGACGTTCTCCAGCGCAAGGGCTTCCTGGGCGGTGAGCAGTGTTTTGTAGGTGTAGTCCTCGTACGACTGGTCGATGACGAGCCAGTGGTGGCGGCGCGACAGCACCTTGACGGTGTCGGTAGTCCTCACCTCGCCGGTGGGGTTGTTGGGATTGCAGAGCCAGCGCACGGCGCCACCCTTTGGTGCCTCTTCATAGCCGAACATCCGGCAGGCGTCGGCATACTCGCTGAACGTGGGGTGGCCCGTGGCAAACGTCCGTTCGTGGCGCAGTGTCTGGGCTATCAGGTAGATGGCGTCGGTAGCTCCGTTGGTGACGAGCACCTCCTCCGGACTGACGCCTCGCTCGGTCGCAATCTTCACCTCTAACGAGCGTGCCTCAGGCTCAGGGTAGTGACCGACGACGTCCAGTCGGGTGGCCAGATACTGGCGCAGTGGTCCGGTGTCTATCAGTGGCGATATGTTGCTGCTGAAGTTGCAGCGCAGGTCGCTGTGCAGGTAAATGTCGTCGCCGTGGCCTTCAATCATGATCGGTGAGTATTTCGTAGATTCTGGGGACGTCGACATACTGGCGCACGTGCTGGGCCAGCTTGTCGTATTGCTCTTCTTTGAATTCGGCGTGAGTCAGGTGGGGGGCTGCAACGGTGTTGCAGCATAGATGACAGGCGGAGAGGAGGTGGCTGATGACGGGAGGGTTGTCGAGGAAGCCGTGGATGTAGGTGCCGATGCAGTGGTCGGTCTGAAGGATGGCCTCACTGGTGTCGCTGATGCCCTGGTGTATCTCGTAACCTTCGCACTGCTGGCCGTTGAACATGAAGGTGACCTGCTGCGTCGTCTTCTCGGCGGTCATCGTGGTGTGGATGGGCAGCAGACCGAGGCCGGGCAGGGTAGGGATGTCGCCCTCGATGCCGTCGGGGTCGTTGATGGTCTGGCCGAGCATCTGATAGCCCCCGCAGATGCCAATCACCATCTTACCCTCGCGATGAGCCCGCTGGATGGCCTGAGCGCAGCCGTTACGGCGCAGTTCCATCAGGTCGTCGAGCGTCGACTTGGTGCCTGGCAGGATGATGACGTCTGCCTGCTGGATGTCGGAAGTGTTGTTGGTGTAGAAGAGGTTGACGCGAGGGTCGCGCTCCAGCGTGTCAAAGTCGGTATAGTTGCTGATGTGTCGTAACAGCACCACAGCGACATTCACCTTCCCCTGAGCCAACTGGCGTCGTTTCTGTTCAAGCGCAACGCTGTCTTCTTCGTCGATAAAGATGTTTTTGTAATAAGGCACGACGCCGAGCACAGGCACGCCGCAGACGCCCTCCAGCATCCGGCGACCGTCGTCGAAGAGGCGCAGGTCGCCGCGAAACTTGTTGATGATGATGCCCTTGATGAGCCGGCGGTCGTCGGGTGTCTGCAGGGCGATGCTGCCGTAGACGCTGGCGAAGACGCCGCCCCGGTCGATGTCGGCCACCAGTATGACGTCGGCCTTGGCGTGGCGCGCCATCGGGAGGTTCACGAGGTCGGTGTCGCGCAGGTTAAGCTCCGAGATGCTGCCGGCTCCCTCCATCACGATGGGGTTGTAGCGCGCGGCGAGGCGGTCGAAGGCGTCGCAGACCTCCTTGCGGAAGTCTATTTCCGAGGCTCCCCTGCGCCAGTAGTCATACGCACTCTTGCTGCCGATGGGCTTGCCGTTGAGCACCACCTGGCTGGTATGGTCCGACTGCGGCTTCAGCAGCAGGGGGTTCATGTCGGTGTGGCAGGGAATGCCAGCTGCCTCAGCCTGTACGGCCTGAGCACGGCCAATCTCGAACCCTTCGGGCGTGGCGTACGAGTTCAAGGCCATGTTCTGGGCCTTGAAGGGTGCCGGCTGATAACCGTCCTGCCTGAAGATGCGGCAGAAGGCGGCGGCAATGACACTCTTGCCGACGTCGCTGCCTGTACCGGCAAACATGATGGGATGAAGGGATTTGCGATTTTCCAATTTTCGATTTTCGATTTAGATGTGATAGAGGTGGGTGTAGCTGGCCAGGACATTCTTGTAGCGGAGCACGGGCGTGGGCACAGGCTCGCCCTTGGCATTAAAGACCTGGACGATGCTATTCGGCACTTCGCCCAAGAACTGGGTGTAGTGGAACTCATGGCCCCGATACTCCCTGCCGTCGAGCGTAAACCGGCGGTAGCCTAACGACAGCCGGCGGTCGGCACGGCGAGCGGTGATCTGATAGGGCAACACGCCGCACATCGGGTATTCGCCGTCGTCGGTGACGATGCTCCGGCATAGGTACATCATTCCGCCGCACTCCGCGACGATGTGGCCGCCCCGCTCGGCATAGTCCCTGATGGCATGGCGGCAGGCCTCGTTGGCCACAAGCGCCCCGAGGTGTTTCTCGGGATAGCCGCCGGGCAGGTAGAGCAGTCCGACGCCGCTGAGGTCGGGCACGTCGTGCTCCGGGTCGAAGAACCGGACGTCGGCGAGGCGGTCGATGTTCTCCTGATAGATGAAGGAGAACGACTCGCGGTTTCTGGCTATCAGCGTGTAAGCAGCTTTTTCCATGCTATGTTTTCGTCAATCAGTTGTACCAGCTTCTGGCTCTCGGGCAGCACCGAATAGTCAAGTCCCAAATAGCGCGAGCCCTGCTCGATGTCGGCCGATTTGGGCAGACAGCCGAGGTAGCTGACCTGCAGTTCGTCGCACACCTCGCTGAGCATCCGCTTGTGGCGTTCCGACCCCACCTTATTAAAAATGACGCCCGCGAAGCGTATGTCATTCCTGAAACCGATGAAGCCTGAGAGCAGGGCCGCCGTAGAGTAGGCCGCCGACCTGGCATCGACCACCAGCACCACCGGAATGTCGAGCACGCGGGCAATCTCGTACGTCGAACCGCGGTCGCGGTCGTAGCCGTCGAACAGCCCCATCATGCCCTCGACGATGCACACGTCGGCATCGGCGCCGTAGCGGCTGTAGAGCTCAACGACGTGCTCGGGCGTGGCCATGAACGTGTCGAGGTTGATGCTCGGCCGGCCGCACACCGCCTCGTGGAACTTGGTGTCGATATAGTCGGGCCCGCACTTGAACGGCTGCACACTGTAGCCCTTCTGCGTGAGCAGTGCCATCAGTCCGCGCGCAACGGTTGTTTTACCGCTGCCGCTCATCGGTGCCGCTATGAGGAATTGACATTTCACGACTGCAAAAGTACAAAATATTTCCGAAAACAGTTGTTTATTCACAAAATATTCGTACCTTTGCAAGCAGTTATTGGCAATCTGGCGGCTGACGCTGCCACGATGCAAGGGAATCCGGTGAGAGTCCGGAACTGTACCTGCAGCTGTAATCCCCGTTCGAGAGGCCTGCTTGTATAACGCCACTGGGATGTTTCCCGGGAAGGTAAAGCAGGCTGGGGAAAGTCAGAAGACCTGCCTTTAAGACACGAAGTACGACCGTACAGGAACATACGGTTCGGAAAAAGGAAACTGTTTATGAAACGGAGACAGAAACTGGCCCTTGGCCTTTGGCTGTTTGCTGTTGGTGCGCAGGCTCAGGCCGTATGGCGCTCCGACAGTCTGCAGGAGGTGGTGGTGACGGGTACCGGCACGCAGCATCTGCTGAAGGATGCCCCCGTGCAGACCGAGGTCATCAGCCGCCGCCAGCTGCAGCAGTATGCGGGCAAGAGCATCGAGGACATCCTGACGGGACTGACCGCCTCGCTTGACTTCAGCGAGAGCGATATGAGCTCGCGCCTGCAGCTGAACGGCCTGGGCAACTCGTACGTGCTGATACTCATCGACGGGCGCCGGCTCCACGGCGACAACGGCGGCGAGAACGACCTCTCGCTCATCGACCCTCACAACATTGAGCGCATCGAGATTGTGAAGGGCGCATCGAGTGCGCTCTACGGCAGCGATGCCATTGCCGGCGTCATCAACATCATCACCCGCAAGCACACCGCACAGGGGCTGATGCTCGAGAACACCACGCGCATAGGCTCCTACGGCGACATACGCCAGCACGACGGCATAGCCCTGAACTACGGCCGCCTGTCGAGCTACACCAACTTCCAGCTGCAGCACAGCGACGGCTGGCAGAACACCTCGGAGGAGGCACCGCAGCAGACGGAGTATCACATCACCGACTCCCGCAACAAGACCGTGAACCGCCACACCAACTGGCAGCTGGCCGAGCGGCTCATCTACCAGCTGACGCCCGACGTCGAGCTGTATGCCGACGGCACCCTCTACTGGAAGCGCATCTACCGCCCCAGCGGCCACCATCCCGGCGTCGACGTGAAGACGTGGGACCTGCAGTACGACAACTCGTCGGTCTCGGCAGGCGGTAAATGGAAACTGAACGCCACCGACGTCATCACCCTCGACGCCGACTGGAAGCGCCACGCCTACAACTACATCTACACCGACACCACACTGACCGACGGCTACGTGAAGGGCCGCTTCACCAACTACTATCCCTACTTCCCCGGCGACGTGGAGCTGCAGAGCGACCAGCGGCTGACCAACGTCTCGCTGAAGGGCGTTTTCAGCCTGCCGTGGGACCAGCGGCTGAGTGCCGGCATCGACTACCGCTACGACTGGCTGAAGGCACCGATGCGCGTGGCGGGCGGCAAGGCCACCGACAACACCGAGGCTCTCTACGTGCAGGACGAGCTCGAAATGCTCAACCCCCTGTCGCTCACCGCAGGCCTGCGGCTGACGCGCAACGAGGGTTTTGGCCTGCGCCTGACGCCCAAGCTCTCGGCCATGCTGAAAGTCGGCGACCTGCGCCTGCGGGCCACCTGGAGCCAGGGCTACAAGACGCCCACGCCCAAGGAGCTGCACTACCAGTACATCAGAAACATGAACGGCGTTTATCTCTACCTGGGCAACACCGGCCTGAAGGCGCAGCACTCCAACTACTTCGGCGTGAGCGGCGAATACACCGTCGGCCGCCTGACGCTGACCGTCGCCCCGTATTATAATAAGGTGAACGACATGATAACGCTGGTCACTATTCCCGCCAAGCAGGCTCCCGCCGAGCTGATTGCGAAGTACGACCCCATTAAGGTGCGCCAGTATCAGAATATGGAGGACGCCAAGACCTACGGCGTCGACGTCACCCTGCGCTATCAGGCCCCGCACTTCACGGCGGGCGGCTCCTACAGCTATCTCGACACCGAGGCCAACCAGTATGACGCGGAGAACGACGTGATGCAGCGCGTCGTCATCGACGGCATGGCCCACCACAAGGCCAACGTCTACGCCACCTGGAGCCGCGACTTCACGCCCCGCTACCAGTTCGGCGTCGGCGTCTACGGCCGTCTCTCATCGAAGCGCTACTATCAGATCGACGGCGACGGCAGCGGCTATCAGCTCTGGCGCCTGACCACCTCCCACCAGCTGGGCAGCAGCTGCCGCCTGGAGGCTGGCGTCGACAACATCTTCAACTACTGCGACCGCACGCCCCACGGGCTGCACCTCGGTACGACCACGCCGGGCCGCACCGTCTACGCCTCGCTTACCGTGCGCTTCAACCAAGGCCGGAAACTCACAAACAAGTATAAGTCAAACTTAAATTCAAGCAACAATGAAACAGATTAAGCTACTTCTGCTGGCCATGACAGCCGTCATCGCCAGCGCAGCCTTCACCGCCTGCAGCGATGACGACGACAACACCAACATCGAAAACAACGCCCCGGCACTGTCGAACTACGAGAAGTACCAGCAGGCCGTCAACAAGACCGTGAACGCCCAGAAGAAGAGCGACAAGGTCATCCTGCTCGTGGCCTTCGGCTCGACGTGGGAGCAGGCCTACGACACCTTCGACAAGGTGGTCAGCGATTACAAGGCAGCCTTCCCTGCCTGGGATGTCTACCTCTCGTTCTCAAGCGCCATCTGCATCAACAACGCCCGTGCCGGCGAGAACGTCGCACCCAAGGACTACTACGACCCCGAGCACTGGCTCACGGCCATCGGCATGGCCGGCTACTCGCAGGTTGTCGTGCAGTCGCTGCAGGTCATTCCCGGCGAGGAGTTCCGCCGCGTGCGCGACAGCTATGTCAAGGACTTTATGAACAACCGCAACGGCGACTTCACCGCGAACTACATGCACCGCCTCGACCGTAACGTCGTGGTAGGCACGCCCCTGATGGCCGAGGTCGACGACACCTACAAGCTGGCCCAGACGCTGAGCGCCGAGCCCGACGTGAAGGCTGCCGCTGAGCGCGGTATCGTCGCCTTCATGGGCCATGGCAACCCCGAGGGCTACGACTACTACGGCGGCAACGTGCGCTACCTGCAGCTCGAGAGCAACCTGCGCGTCATCAGCCCCAACTACTACGTGGGCACCGTCGACATGGACGGCACCTATGCTGAGGACGTCCTGGACCACATCGGGGGCGGCTCGTTCCAGTATGTCGTCGGCGACATGCCCGTTGGCGCCATCTATCCCAAGAACACCTCGAAGAAGGCACAGCTCTTCGTGCTGATGTCGATTGCCGGCGACCACGCCCACAACGACATGGCCGACGACGAGGACAAGGAGAGCTGGTACTCGCTCTTCAACAAGGCCGGCATAGCCACCGAAGCCTATGAGACCAACTTCACCGAGGCCTGCTGGCGCGGCTACAAGCGTGGCGGCGACTACATCCCCGGTCTGGCTGAGCGCTCGGCCGTGCGCCAGCTGTGGATGAACCACACCCGCGAGGCCATTGCCAAGCTGGGCACCGAAGAGGCTCTCTCGACGCCGACCACCGCAACAGAAGAATGATGTTTTTACGTGTATTATTATATAAGTTAACCTGCGGAGATGCTGTCGTGAGACAGCATCTCCTTGCTACTCTGCTGCTTCTTGGCAGCCTCCCGCTACAGGCGCAGGTGCACCGCATGGTGAGGGCCGACAGCGTTGACCGCTCTTACAACCTGAACCCCATCGTCGTCACCGGCTCCGGCCATCACCAGCGCCTGAAGTCGACCGCCACGCCCGTCCACGTGCTCGCCGCACAGGAAATCCGCGAACAGGGCATCACCACCTTCGAAGAAGCCCTGCAGCGCATGCTGCCCCAGGTCTCGATGGCGCCTAACAGCATGGGCTCGCAGCTGCGCCTCAACGGCCTGGGCAACAAGTACATCCTCGTACTCGTCAACGGTCAGAAGCTCACCGGCGACATTGCCAACAACACCGACCTGCAGCGCATCAACATGGCGCGTGTCAAGCGTATCGAGATTCTCGACGGCGCCGCCTCGTCGCTCTACGGCAGCGATGCCATTGCCGGCGTCATCAACATCATCACCGACCAGCCCACACCGGCCAACGGCATCTCAGTGGCAAACGCCACCACCGTCGCCGCCCACGGTAAGCTTACCGAAAGTGCTACGCTCGACGTCAGCACCCACGGCTTCGGCTCCTACACGTCGTTCACGCACGACCGCGCCGACAGCTACCGCAACAACAGCCTTGAGTACGTCAAGGGCAGCGACACCGAGACGCAGCCCTCGCAGGCCCCGCTCTTCACCGGCTACCGCTCCAGCCTGCTCGCCCAGAAGTTTACCTACAGCCCCAATACGCAGCTGGCCCTGAACGCCGGCCTCGACTACTCCTACAAAATCACCGACCGCCCGAACACCGTCCCCGGCGGACTGCCCGTTGGCGGCACCGACTATGAGATGCGCTACAAGGGACTGCGCTGGAGCCTGGGCTCCGTCTACAAGATGACCAGCCGCAACAGCCTGCAGGCCAGCTTCACCGTCGACCGCTTCCGCTACGGCAAGGAGTACGACGTAGAAACGAAGACCTACGCCGTAGGCGACTACGTGCAGTCGAAGAAGCAGCGCACGATGGAAGGTGAGCTCAAGGCCATACTCGGACTGACGCAGGCCTCGACCACCATCATCGGCGCCGACTGGCGCAGCGACCGCCTGAACGCCACGTCGGGCGACATCAGCAGTCAGGTGTACACCCTCGCCGCCTATGCCCAGCACGAGATGAAGCTCTTCAGCAGCCTGACGGCAACCCTGGGCCTGCGACTGACGCATCACGAGACCTTTCACGAGCACCTGACGCCCAAGGCCACGCTCATGTACGGCCTCGGCCACGTCAACCTACGCGCCACCTGGTCGATGGGCTTCCGCACCCCCGGCCTCGACGAGCTCTACTACCACTACTTCTCAGTCAACCGCGGCAAGCCCCAGATCAGCTTCGGCAACCGCGACCTGACGCCCGAGAAGAGCCACTACCTCGCCCTCAATGCCGAGTATCGCAGCGACGTGATAGCCGTCAGCCTGACCGGCTACGTCAACCGCATCAGAGACATGGTGGTCAAGCAGAACATCAGCGTCGACGATGCCACCCGCCAGATGCTGCTCGCCGAGTTTCCCGAGATGACCAGCGAGCAGGCCGGCAAGATGGTCAGCTACGCCCGCTACCAGAACAGCGACAAGGGCGACGTCAAGGGCGTACAGCTCAACGCCTCGGCCAATCTGCTGCCGGGCTTCAACCTCTCGGCCAACTACGCCTACACCTACGCCCGCACGAAGTCGGCCGACGAGTGGACCGTCCTCGAGCGCAGCATACGCCACACCGCCACCGTTGCCGCCAACTACCGCTACTCGTGGCGCCGCTGCCGGCTGAACCTCAACCTCAACGGCCGCCTGCAGTCGAAGACCTATTACCCCGGCTACGAGGACGCCCCGGGCTACGGCCTGTGGAATTTCAACGCCTCGCTCCGACTCCCGCTCGCGCCACTGACGATTGAGCCGTCGGTCGGCGTCGACAACCTTTTCAACCGCGTCGACCGCCGCATCGACTCCAGCCTCCGCAAGTATGCCCTCTACAGTCCCGGCCGCATGCTCGTCGTCGGTCTGAAAATGAAACTTTACTGAAATCTACAGTAGCCGGCAGAGCATGTCCCTATACGCTTCAACCTTCTTGCTGAACGACAAAGGGTATGCACGCGACGAAGAAGGCAGTCGACAGAGAAGAATCTGCTCGCCATCGAGGTTCTTGGCATCAGGAATAGCTATAGAACTGTTGACTTTTGGAATTACAGGGATGTTGAGCGAGGCACAGACCGTCTCTGTGGCTTTCTCACCCGTGGTCACAATGGCGCGACAGTGGGGCAACTGACTGAGCAGTACGCCGATGTCGGTAGGCTCCACTACCTCAAGGTACTTGTCGGAGGCATTGTCCTGCAAGCGCCGTATCGCAGTCGACGTGTCGAAGAAGGCAAGCCCTTTCTCTTTGCAGAAAGCGACGATGTCCTCAATCTTGAAACGCTTCTGCCCGAGGTCCACGAAGCGGTTTCTGTCACCAAAGAAAACTTCGCCCTCAATGCGCCAGTGGTCGTTGATGAAGTTCGGGTAATAGAAGTCCATACACCACCGTTTCCGAGGTGGCGGAAAACTGCCGAGGAACAGCACCTTGGCATTAACGGGCAGGAACGGGCGCAGCGGATGATACTCTACGCCATTGCTGCTGCGGACAATGTTCTCTGTGTTCAGATAAGAATCCATTTACTACTTTTTTGGGGGCAAAGTTACGAAAAAGCAAGAAAGTAACAAAAGATTTGGAAGATAATAAGGAAATTTGTACCTTTGCAACGTTCTACGCTGAAATATGGAGAAACTGATTGCATTATATAAGGAGTGGAGCGGCGACATGCCCGCCACGACCGAGAAACTGCCCGGGGCAGGGAGCAACCGCGAGTATTACCGATTCCGCTCTGCCGACGGCTCGAGCGTCATAGGCTGCATAGGCACCAGCCGCGACGAGAACCACGCCTTCGTCTACCTGGCGCGCCACTTCACCCGCCGCAAGCTGCCCGTGCCCCGCGTGCTCGCCGTCAGCAGCGACGAGTTGCGCTATCTGCAGACCGACCTCGGCAACGTCTCGCTCTTCGACGCCATACGCGGCGGACGCGAGGCCGGCGGGCGCTACACCCTGGCCGAGCAGCAGCTGCTGAAGCAGACCATCCGCGAGCTGCCCAACATACAGATACGCGGCGCACGCGAGCTCGACTTCTCGAACTGCTACCCGCAGCCCGCCTTCGACCAGGACTCCGTGCTCTTCGACCTCAACTACTTCAAGTACTGTTTCCTGAAGGCCACCGAGCTCGACTTCCATGAACTGAAGCTCGAGGCCGACTTCCGCCTCATGGCCAAGGACCTCACCCAGGCCGGCGACGAGCAGTGCTTCCTCTACCGCGACTTCCAGGCGCGCAACGTGATGCTCAGCCAATCACCATCACCCAACACCCAACAACCATTCTTCATCGACTTCCAGGGCGGCCGGCGCGGCCCTTACTACTACGACCTCGCCTCGTTCCTCTGGCAGGCGTCGGCACGCTATCCCCACAAGCTGCGGCGCGAGCTCGTCTACGAGTACTACAACGCCTTGAAGCAGTTCACCGAGGTGCCGTCGAGCCATCACTTCGTAGCCCGCCTGCGCCTCTTCGTACTCTTCCGCCTGCTCCAGGTGCTCGGCGCCTACGGCTTCCGCGGCTACTTCGAGCGCAAGCAGCACTTCATCGACTCCATACCGCCAGCCATCCAGAACTTGCGCGAGCTGTTGGCATCGGCACAGCTGCCTTACCCACACCTCGTCGACATTCTGCAGCGCCTCTGCGCCCTTCCGCAGTTCCAGCTGCTCGAGGCCACTGCCTCGCGTGCCGACGGCTACAAGACCACCGAGCACAACCCCTACAAGGCGCACCCCCTCGACGGCCCGGCCACCTTCTCGAAGTACGACGCACAGGGACCACTCGTGGTCAAGGTCTACAGCTTCAGCTACCGCAAGGGCATTCCCGACGACGAGTCGGGCAACGGCGGCGGCTACGTCTTCGACTGCCGCTCCACCCACAACCCCGGTCGCTATGAGCCCTATAAAAAGTTGACGGGCCTCGACGAGCCCGTCATCCGTTTCCTCGAGGACGATGGCGAGATACTCACCTTCCTCGACTCTGTCTATCGTCTGGCCGATGCCCACGTGCGGCGCTACATCCAGCGCGGCTTCACCAGCCTCATGTTCTGCTTCGGCTGCACCGGCGGCCAGCACCGCTCAGTCTACTCTGCCCAGCATCTGGCCGAGCACATCCACCGGAAGTTCGGCATCGAGGTGCGCATCGTCCACCGCGAGCAGGGCATCACCCAGACCTTGCGCTGAGCCTACTCCCACTCAATCGTGCCCGTGGGCTTCGGCGTCAGGTCGTAGAGCACGCGGTTCACGCCCGGCACCTCTGTCACGATGCGCTGCGTGATGTGGTGCAGCAGCGGGTAGGGAATCTCCTCAATCGTGGCCGTCATGGCGTCGCGCGTGTTCACCGCACGGATGATGACCGGCCAGTCCCAGCTCCGCTTGTTGTCCTTCACGCCCGTCGACTTGTAGTCGGGCACCACGGTGAAGTACTGCCACACCTTGCCCTCCAGTCCGTTCTTAGCAAACTCCTCGCGCAGGATGGCGTCGCTCTCGCGCAGCGCCTCCAGACGGTCGCGCGTGATGGCACCCGTGCAGCGCACGCCCAGGCCGGGGCCGGGGAACGGCTGGCGGTAGACCATGTTGTCGGGCAGTCCCAGCTGCTTGCCCACCACGCGCACCTCGTCCTTGAACAGCAGCTTGATGGGCTCTACCAGCTCAAACTGCATATCATCGGGCAGACCGCCCACGTTGTGGTGCGACTTCACGGGCCCTGACTCCACAATGTCGGGATAGATCGTGCCCTGAGCCAGGAAGCTGATGCCCTCCTGCTTGCGGGCCTCCTCCTCGAACACCCGGATGAACTCAGCGCCGATGATCTTGCGCTTCTGCTCAGGGTCGGCCACGCCGGCCAGCTTGTCGAGGAAGCGGTCGGTGGCGTCGACATACACCAGATTGGCGTTCAGCTCGTCGCGGAACACGCGCACCACCTGCTCGGGCTCTCCCTTGCGCAGCAGACCGTGGTTCACGTGAACCGACACCAGCTGGCGGCCCACGGCCTTGATCAGCAGGGCAGCCACCACCGAGGAGTCTACGCCGCCCGACAGGGCCAGCAGCACCTTCTTGTCGCCAATCTGAGCACGCAGCTCCTTGATTTGCTCGTCAATGTATTGTTGGGCCAGGGCGGGAGTCGTGATACGCTCCATGTCAGCCGGCCGCACGTTACCTGTAGTCATAATCTTTTCTCGTTTTAGTGAATAATACGTTGGTAATTGGGTTGCAAAGTTACATCTTTTTTCTGACATACGCCAACTTCAGCCCCTTTTTTATACGTAACGCGCGAAAAAATCCACGCGCCGCCTCGTATGAGGTGGCGCCTCCTGACTTACAAACTTACAACTTACATTTTTGGTTTTCAAATCAATCGCCGGGTGAAAATAGTAAAATGTAAGATGTAAGATTCTCTCACCCCCCCCAGACGCTTCATTTCCCCCGGTGGAGAATTATTGAGGCATTTATTCTTCGTGTCTTCGTGTTCAGTTAATAAGGCTTGAAAGGCCCCTGAATCAGCCTTAAATCCCGCACGAATATGATGAACAGATAAGACTTCTGCCAGGTCTCCTGCAGAAAAAGGCTGGATATAATTGGCTCATAACAATATCCAGGATAAAAGCAGACTAAGTGTTGTGGCGTATATCCGAGACTGTGAATGCCTAAAAAAATATGGTTCTAATCATCGTGTAATAATTGATTCTGACATGTCGCCGATTCTTATTTCAGGAGATGTTACAGGCAGCGGCGCTGTCGATGCCCTGGACGTGATGACAACCATTAGCCACATCCTCGGACAGAAGCCTGTACAGTTCTTTGAAGAAGCTGCCGACGTGAACGGCGACGGCAAGGTTGATATCACCGACGTGACGGAACTCATTGAAAAGCTAAAAAGTAGAAAATGACTCTGCGTACATAAAAAAGTACACAAAAAGTCCCTTTTTGTACTTCGAGCGGGCCTCGTTGAACTTACATGTGAGGTCGAGTACCGCGGCTCTGGTGCCGGCGAAAAGCAGAAGGCGAGGATGTAAGTCGTAAATACCAAACATTGTCGGCGTTTTATCATCCATTGTCGGCGTTTTATTATCCATTGGCGCCGTTTTAGCATCCATTGGCGCCGTTTTAACTTTAGTCAAGGGTAAACAACGGCTTTGCCGGCGTGTTACTCCGACTTTGCCTGTGCCTTTAACCAACAAAGTCGGCATTAACTGCATGTATTACCGGCCAGTTCGACAACGGCAAATGCTCCATTCGTCACAGAAGGAAACATTTTATCCCAGAAATTTGGCCGATTCTGCAACTATATGTAACTTTGCATCGTCAAATATAAAAACAGGTAACAATGAATATCCGTATAGAACAACCCAAAGATTACCGTGAGGTAGAGAACCTTACACGTGAGGCATTCTGGAACGTCTATCGTCCTGGATGCACAGAGCACTTCGTACTGAATCAGTATCGCACCAATCCCGACTTCATCCCTGAGCTTGACTTGGTGATGGAAGAGGATGGTAAGATCATCGGCCATGTGATGTTCTCGAAGGCAGAAATCATCCTTGATGATGGTTCCCATTTCCCTTCCTGGACTTTCGGCCCTATCAGCATCCACCCCGACTACAAGCGCAAAGGCTACGGCCTCAAGCTGCTGCAGTATGCATTGGAGAAGGCTCGCACAATGGGTATCGGCCTGCTACAGATGGAGGGAAATATCGAGTTCTACCGTCATGCAGGCTTCGACTTGGCCAGCAAGCTGAACATCCACTATCATGCCGAGCCGCGAGACTCGGAAGTGCCTTATTTCCTCGCCCAGGAGCTGATTCCCGGCTATTGGGGCAATCGCGAGGGAACCTATTGCCCTCCCAAGGGTTACTTTGTGGCCGATGAGCATCCTGAGGCTTTCGAGGCTTACGAAGCGACCTTCCCGCCGAAGGAAAAACTCCGCCTGCCAGGACAATTAGGATACGAGGAATAAAGAGTTACTATGGCAATAACGAGCGAGAGACTGAGGCAGACGTTCAGCGAGGGTGGTGCGCAGGAGATTTATCGGGAAGTCAAGGCTACAGGCGATTTCCTCGGCTTTGCACGACGATATGTCTTCGATAAAGACTACCGCGTGTCGAGGAGTGCCTTGTGGGGACTGACCAAAGCTACCGACGAGGAACTGTCAGAATTGCAGGTGATACTCAATGAACTGACAGACCAGGCCATGCAGACGGAAAATTCGTCTGTCAGGCGGCTGACTCTGAACGTCATCGAGCGATTGAAGCTGGGCGAGGATGATTTGCGGACAGAATTCCTTGACTTCTGTTTCGAACACATGGTCAGCATTGAGGAGTTCCCCGGCATCCAAACCCTCAGCATGAAGCTCGCTTATCGCATGTGCAGCTTTTATCCAGAACTGATGGATGAGTTGAAGCGCACCCTTGAAGCGATGGAGATAGACTATTACAAGCCCGCTGTAAAAAGTCTGCGCAAAAGGATTCTCAGCGGGAAATTCAAATAAAACCAATATGGAAACTGATCGTATTATACTACGCCCTTGGCGAGACAGTGATGCAGAGACGCTGTATAAGTGGGCTTCCGATCCTGATGTCGGGCCTCGTGCAGGCTGGCCACCGCATAAGAGTGTGGAGGAAAGTCTAAAGATTATCCGTACAGTATTTAAAGATGCAACCAATACTTGGGCTATTGAGTTGAAAGAAACTGGCGAGGCTATTGGGGCTATGGGTTACGGCCCATCGTGCGAATGCAATCTGCCGGCTCGCGAGGGTGAACCGCTCATCGGCTATTGGGTGGCAAAGCCCTATTGGAATCAAGGTATCTGTACGGAGGCGCTACAGTTGATGTTATACCATATCCGACAAACGACTAACATCAAATCGCTCATTAGCGGCCACTTCGTTGACAACCCCGCCTCAGGCCGGGTAATGGAGAAGTGCGGTTTTGTTCCAACAGGCGAAACCTGCATCGATGCGAATCAGTATCAAGGCGAGAACAGACCAATCAGAGTATTGAGACTGGAAATTAACAAATAAAGATATTATGGAACAGAGATTTTGTCAGAGTTGCGGCATGCCGCTCACAGAGGATGTCCTCGGCACCAATGCCGACGGCAGTAAGAACGAAGATTATTGCATGTACTGCTACAGGGATGGAAAATTCCTGCAGGACTGCACGATGGAAGAGATGATTGAACATTGTGCGCAGTTTGTCAATGAGGTGAACAAAGGGCTGCCACAGCCCATCACAAAAGAGGAGTATATCGGCCAAATGAAGATGTACTTCCCACATCTGAAGCGCTGGCGCAAGGAGTTGACGGTTAGCGATGAGATGCCAGAAAACCCCGCTTTGAAAGGCGTGAAAGATCTCATAGCTAAGATGGCAGACACGCTACCTATCACCTACATCTCGTCAGTCGATGAGGAGGGCTATCCCTGCACTAAAGCCATGCTATCGCCACGAGTCCGAGAGGGCATCAAGACGTTCTATTTCACCACCAACACCTTCTCGCTCCGCGTGGCCCATTACAAAGCCAACCCCAAGGCCAGCATCTACTTCTGCGATGCCAAAGGCTTCAAGGGTATGATGCTGCGAGGCACGATGGAGGTACTGACGGATGCAGCCTCAAAAGAGATGATTTGGCGCGATGGAGACACGGAGTACTATCCCGGCGGTGTGACCGACCCCAACTACTGCGTGCTGAAGTTCACCGCCGCTGATGGCCGTTTCTACAGCGATTTCTATCCACGTAGTTTCGTGATTGAGTAATATCTAACTGAAGAGAGAAATATGAAACGAACATTATGCCAATGGTGCTTGATGTTGCTGACGCTGCTATTTGCAAGCGCCAACCAGTGCTTCTCACAACTCCAGCCGGACCAGTTCAAACCCCTCAGCGACTCCGTCTATCAGACTGTGCCGGAATACCTGTCGGGCAACAAGTATCAGAAGGATGCTATCCTCTTTATGGACATGGTGGCTGACACACATCCTTATTATATTAAGGCAGAGCGACGCGCTGAATGGTTTAGCAAGAAGCTGGCCCTCATGGAAAAGTGCAGGAACATTGAGACCGACGAAGCCTTTGCCGATGCTCTCATTGACGCGTTAGGACCTCTCCATGACAAGCATACTGACCTTACAACGATGAAGCGTATGCAGGAGAGTAAGCAGAAGGTAAATAAGAAAGACGAGACGGCTGATGTTCCCGGTCCTATTGACAGGGAGCATATCATGCGTCGCCATGATTCCTACTACGACTATCAGATATTCCCGGACTATCACATCTGCTATCTCCAGTTCAACCAGTGCGTGAATGCGAAGGACTATCCCTTCGCTAAGTTCCTCGATGATATGTTTGCCAAGATGGACGAGAACGGTGTAAAAACACTGGTTGTAGATGCGCAGTATAACAACGGCGGTAGCAGCCAACTCTGCGACGAGCTACTCATGCATCTCTATCCCTTGGACAAGATGAAGTTTTTTACGACCTATCTCCGTTTCTCTGACCTCATGGCAGCCTATAACCCAAGAATTGCTGTAGCCAAGAAGAATTGGGAGGACAACGGCCACAAGAACGAACTCTATCAGATTCCTGCACCAAAGATTCCTGCAGACTTCCAGCAGCCGAAGCTATTTGAAGGACAGGTGGTCTTCGTCATGGGCAAACGCACTTTCAGCAGTGCGGGTATGCTCTTTACCTTGGCTCGCGACAACCATATTGGCACTATCATCGGCACAACCTCCACCTTCTCGCCCTCGCACTATGGCGAAGTACTCCCTTACCGTCTTCCCAATACAGGTGTGCTGGGTAGCATCTCCTGCAAGTTCTTTGCCCGTCCGGATGCTGCAACGGTGGATGACAAATGTATGGAACCGGATGTAAAGGTTGATCTCGATGACAAAGATGCTTTGTGGCAATATATTGTTGTGAATTACGGAAACAAATAAGATGAGACGACTGCCGGACATCATAACTTTGCTCCGAATGGCAGGCTCTTTTGGCCTGCTCTTTTATGATGTGACGAGTGTGGCGTTTTGGATTATTTATGGTCTCTGCGGCATCAGCGACATAGCCGACGGATGGCTGGCTCGGAAGTTGAAGTGCGTTACCAGGACTGGGGCATTGCTGGATAGTGTGGCAGACATCTGCTTCGTAGCGTGTTGTGCCTGGCAGCTCCTGCCGATACTCAGATTGCCGCAATGGTTATGGCTGTGGGCAGGAGTAATTGTCGCGATTAAAGTCGCGAATCAGCTTTCGGCACTCGCGACGTACGGGCGCTGCTGCTTCCCTCACACCCTCGCGAACAAGTGGACGGGATTCCTGCTATTCATTGCAGTACCCATGACATTTTGGTCCATCATCCCCATCACCATTGTAGCTTCCGTCGCCACGTTTGCCGCTATACAAGAGGGACATTGTTTAAGAATGAATAAGAGGAAGTCCCGCCATTATTGCATGGCGCTACTGGCCGGGAGTAAAAGAAAGAGCAACGATGTGTTAATTCCATGTTAAAGTATTCATTTCTCTTGACTCGTCCCTAAGGTCATGCCTTATCTTTGCAGTCGCTTAGCAAATACATCGCGCGATATGAGTAAAAAAACAAGGTTAAAAGTCGGAGAGTTCTCAGAGTTGATGCAAGTAACAGTTAAAACCTTGCGTCATTATGAGCAGAAGGGACTACTTGTGCCTGACGAGGTGGACGTGTGGACGGGCTATCGCTATTATAGCATCAACCAGATGCAACGGCTTAAGACCATACGTGACCTACAACGTCTCGGTTTCTCGCTGGATGAGATTAATG
>JAEEGK010007177.1_pt1 | contig 26588 bp, 13 predicted proteins | sample 8958771 | NCBI WGS metagenome assembly JAEEGK01 (sample SAMN16246547, study PRJNA631951) | gut metagenome | biome: gut microbiome; feature: rumen; material: SC-attached | host: Bos | place: Iran: Karaj | collected 2018-10 | reverse complement strand
TTTTAAAAATGGAAGAATATTTTGAAAAATAGAAAATTTATTGTTAAATATAATTCAAATAATTTTTTGGTTTAGACCATTATAAACAATCAATACTTAATCAATAATTTAATATATTTATAAAATTTAGTTCTTTTTGTATAAAGTAATTATTAAATATAAAATAATATAATAAACATTTCCATTATTTGAAAGTAAATAGAACATCAAATCAATTTCTCACTCTAAAATTACTTAAATCTAGCTCTCTGTTCTGTTGAAAGCTTAAATCATAATAATAATAGAATATTGAATTATAATTTGAAATAATAGTTTATACTTTTATTATAATTAAATACATTATTTCTTTTTTATCTCCAAACTCCAATAAATTAAAATTATTTATTGAGAAGTTAAATATTTAAAATTTTACCTTCAATTTATTTATTAATTTTCAATTTTTGTTCTTAATTTCATTTTTTAATTTTTTTTTCATTTAAATCTTCTAATAATTATAATTTTCTTATTGACATATTTCTTTTTTATCTTTAAAATTAATTTTTTATGATACATTTTTATTATATTATTTTAACAAAATTAAAAAATCAAATTAATAAAAGGACTATAAGATATAATAACCTCAATATTTAAGAAATAAAAACATAATAATTTAAAAATAATAAATTTACTTTACTGGTATTTTTACAAAATAATATTTATAAACATTTATTCAATATCTTTTTCAATATCAATATTATTTTTAATATCTTCTAAATTATCTATCAATGGAATAATTTTTTCTTGGAATGATTCAGATAATTTATAAAAATCTATAATTTTATTAATTATTAATTTAATATTATCTTTTGTTAGTTCAAAAGAGTTCATATTTTGAATGATTGTTAAAATTTTAGAAAAAATAATATTGTCTTTTATATTAGTTATATCATTATTTCTTTTTAGTTCATTATTTATATCTAGTTCGATAATTTGTTTTGAAAAAGTCTCCCAAAAATTTAGGTCTTTTATTATATTGCAATTTTGAATAAAACAACTTAAATAAATCTTTTTACCATTTTTATTTAAAAAAAAATAAGTAAGAGACATAATTATAATTAACTTTAGATTTCCAACATTATTTTCTTCTTGTGAAATATTGATAAAAATTTGATTTATTAATGAACCAAAAATTTTCATTGATTTTGCATTTTTAATACTTAAAATCCCTTTTGACCTAATTTGATTTATATATTTTAAGAAATAATCTCTTAGTATTTTTTGTTTCAAATATTCAGGTATAATATATTGTAATTTTTCATTAATTTCTCCTAATTCAATTAAGTCGTAAATAAATTGTTTTATATTTTGTTTTTTTTTTTCTGTTTCAATATCAATTTCTTTAATCATTTCAGGAAAATCATTTATAATTTTCTCTAATATTTCAATTGCTGTAGAATCAGAATCAATTAATTTAAATGTCATAGGTTCATATTTTAATAAAGGAAATTCAATTGAAATCAATTTTAAATCTTTTTCTTCTTTTTCATTTTCTTTTTCTATTTTTTCATTGTCATTACTTATTGATATATTATTATCTAGACAAGACACTGATTCTAATTTTTTTGTTAAAACAATTAAATTTTCTTTTAAACTTTTTTTGTATTGTAAATAATCATTTTTAATATTTTTTATTTTTGAATATAATTCTGAAGAAAAAATATTTAAATTGTTATTACTATCTAAATAATTTTGATATACTGATTTCACTTCAGATTGAGTTATTTTCTTTTTTTTTTCTAATTCTTGAATAATATTTTTATTTTTAAAACTATTATAATTATCTATATATAAGTTTTCTAATTTATTTAATGTTTCAATATATTTTTTATAATTGTTGAAATTTAATTCATATTTTTCTTGAAATTCCTTTAAAATTATATTGAATTTATTTGATTCTTCTATAAATTTAAAATGATCTTCTTCAAATTTATTTGTAATACCTTGAATAATTTCTCCAACAACCATTAAAATATATTGAAATTTTTCCTGAGTTGAATTAAGAATATTCAGAAACACTTCATGAAAAAATGTTTTTGGTTCTATATTTATAATATCATTTGAAACTCTTTTCAATAAGATATGTATTTTAGATAAAAAATCCTTTATAAATTCTTGATAACACATAAGAACATTTCCAATATTTCCTAAAGTAAAATCAAGACATATTTCTTCATTTTGATTTGTAAAAAATTTTTCTATTTGATTTTTTTTTTTTTCATTTACTTGAAAATATAAAAGATTATTTTGATAACCATTTTCTTTTTTAATACTATCTTTTAACATTCAAAATTATATTTTTCTAAAAAGAAATAATTTATAATATATAATATTTAACTCTGAAAGAGAATATATTTTATACATTAATTATTAATTAAACTATATAAAATTATCAAAAGAAAATACATCAACCCCAGATCTATATTTTTTCATTCCAGAAACAACTAAATCACCATTAGGTAATTGGACCATTGAATTGATTTTGGTATAAAAATTTAAATCAATTTTTCCAAGAGTCTTCAATTCAACTCCATTATAATACCATTGCTCCAAAATTTTTTTTCCATCAGATAAAAAAGTACCATCGTTTAATTTTATAAAAAAAGTACTGGTTGTTCCACTTTCTTGACTTTTCATATCATATTCTTGAAAATTAATCATTTTAAGAGGTAAATATGATTTTGGAGGAAAAATAATAGTTGTTTTATCAAGAAAGAATAACGAATTTGCATAAATTAAAGGAAAAAATTCAGGTTGAAAAATAATATATTGTTCTAAATCTAAACAAAATACTTTTTTCTTGTTTTCTCCATATTCTTTTAAAAAAAAAATACAATTATATTTTTCCATTTCAACAATAGAACTTATTTTTTTATCATCTTGAATAATAATTCTAGATTGATATATATTATTATTGTTATCCCAAATAATTATTCTACCATCATCACCACAAGAAATTAATCTATTATTTGATAATTCAATACATTGATTTATTTTATCTTTATGTCCTATTAAAGTTTGTTCTATTTCGAATTCATTATTTGGTAAAAGTTTAATAATTTTAATCAATTTATCTTCTCCAGTACTTACAATTTTATTATTTTTTAATTGATATATTGATGTTACTGATTCTTGATTATGAATATCTATTAATATATCTATATAATCTAAAGAATCTTTTGAATAAATTTTTATTAATCCATCTTTACTACATGAGGCTAATCTACCATCATTTAATAATATCAATTGATTAACTGGGCAATTTATATTTTGTAGTTCGTAAATTTTATTTAGTTTATTTATATTATATTTTTTATTTATATTCTGTTTTTTTTGATTTGAATTTAGGAAACATCCTGGTAAATTTGGTATTAATGATTTACTTCTTTTAATTTTATGATTTTTGAAAGTTGATTCTAATATAGAATATTTATTTTTATTTAATATTGCTTCTAGAAAAAAGTCTTGATCTAATTCCTTATTTACAATATCTTTAAAATTTATTATCTTTTTTATATTTTCTATCATTTGATAAGATATTTTTTGCACTTTTTTGTTTTTATTATATAAATCAAATAAATCTTTACATAATTTAATTTCATTGGAAATCAAATGTTTATATTCCTCATAATGATTTTTAATATCAATAAAAATTTTTTCAAAATTATTTAAATAATCTTCTGCTTTTTTTAAATTTAATTCAAATTTATTTGTTTCATGTTCAGAAAACAATTTTTCATTTATATTGATTAAATTGTGTCTATAATGATCATTTTTGCATTTTTCACAAATATTATAATTACAACTCTCACAAAAAAAAATCAGCTTTTGATTATGGAATGAGCATAAAGAGTCAAAATTTACAATATCAATATTATTATGAAAAGCATGTAAATAACTATGATCTAAGCAAAAATATTTTAAACATCCTTTACAAAACCAAATATTTCCTAAACTTGAATGATTAATACAAGAAAAACAATTTACGTTTTTTTTTGAAAAATTTTCATTTTTTAAATTATCAAATTCACAAATTGAAATTTGACCATTATGAGAATTTGGACAAGAATATTCGAGCATAATTGAATTTTGGTTTTGGATAAGAGAAAGAAATGGAATTGTGAAACATTCTGGACATCTTATTGTGTTTGGGAGTTTTTCGATATATTTTTTCATTTAAATTTAATTTTTTTTAATATTCAAATTTTTTCCTATAAATAATAAATAATTGAAATAAGAAAAATTTCATTTTTTTTATTTCATATTTTTATTGTTCATATATTTTTTTCTTTGTTTAAGAAAATTATAAAGTTTTTGTTTATTTTTGTATAAAGGGTGTTTTCATATTATTGATTTTTTTGAAAAACGGAAAATTATTTTAAAAATATATAAGATTTTCTTCGTTAAATAATTAAAATGTATATGATATAATTACAAATAAATCAGAGTATTATATTTATTTTTATTCATTTATAAAATGATATTTTACCTTTAAAGCAATTTTCAATTAATTTATAGAAAAGAATATTTTACATAAGAATTTTAAATGATTTTTCTCAATGATTAATAGAATGTCTTTTTATAGAACAACTATTTTAAATTAAATACTTTCCAATAAAAAAAATGAATAAATAAAGTATTTTTATTTTTACTTCAATTTAAAAACTATTTAATTAATAAATAAAATTAGATATGATTACTGAGAATGAAACCATAAATCTTTAAATTAATTTGGTTCATTCTAGATAACATATTTGTAAATCTAATATAGCAGATTAAATAAATTAAAATAGAAAATGACAGTATATAAATATAATTATATTGCTATAGTTGATGTTTTATTAATAAATTTCTTACTTACAATTATAATCAACGAATTTTTGAAATTTAAATTGTTATAAATTGTAATAAAATTATGAATAAAATGTTTGATATCTTCTTAATTTTGATAAACTAAAAAAATGAAAGGATTTAATTTAATTGTTTTCAAGAAACTTTTGTTCTTTTTGTTTTTTAAATAGAATTTATTTATAATGAAAATATAGGTTTATTGTTCTTTATTTTTATTAATTTAAATATTTTAAAAAAAAAATTTTAAAGAAGAGTAAATATATTATTTTAAATAAAATTTAATATAATATGAAACATTTTCATAATACATTTATAAACAATAAAACAAGTAAAAGTTTTAAAAAATTTCATTAAATAAATCTTGTTCATTCACCTGTTTATTATCATCATTTTTAGGTAAATTTTTATATATTTCTTCAGGATTTTTTCTCATCATAAGTGAATCTAATTTAGTAGTTAAAAGTTCAATTAAAGATTTAATTTCAAAAAAATTTGCCGCATGAATAAGGTCAATAATAGTATTTATATCTATATTAGTATATTCTTTATCAAAATTACTCATTTCACTTTCAAAATCATAAATAGCAACAACTCTATTCGTTTCTTTTGGTTTATTTTTATTATAATATTCAAGAAAATCTACTATTTTTTTGGCAATATCATATTTAATATTATGAAAAGAGAATATTGGTTGATTTCCTTCAGGTAAATCCTCTACTAAAGTATTTAATAATTTTGATTGTTTAGAAGCTTCTTTAGACAAAGAAATTTCATTATTATTTTCAGTTATTAATATTATTTTATCCATTTAAAAATTATTTTGAAAAATATTTTTTTAAAAATAAAATTAATAAAAAGTCATTTAAAATTTAATATTTAATATTAAATATTTAAGATGATAAAAAAAGAAGAAAAAAGAAAGATATGATATAAAAATCTTTAATAAAAAAACTAAAATTTAATTTTAGATGAAGCAACTTCTGTTTTGATTTATAAAAGTGAATTTAATAATAAAAAGAATTAAATTTACGTAATAGATATCACTATTATTATATATTGCGATAAAAAATTAGAATTAAAAAGGAAATAATAAATAAAATTCGGAATTCATAATGAATTTATTAAATAAAATGATTTATAAACATTCAATGGAAAAAAAGACAAAGTAAAAAATATTAAGAAGAAGAAAAAGGAATAGTAGTGAAATAATGGAGTGAAGTTTTTTCTCCGGTAAAATTTGATTTAATGTTTTTTTTGATTTTTTATATTTTAAAATCTTTTCATCAAAGACAATAATTAAAGTTAAATTTTGAGATTCAGTTGTTTTAAAGCATGAGGATTAAAAAAAATAGATTCCTTATTTTTATTCATTCCAATTTTATTCATATCATCCATATACATTTTAGCTCTTTTTAATTGTTTAGTCAATTCAGCATTTATATTATCTTCACCAATTAAAGCACTTAAAACAACATTTTTTTCAACGTTATATCTTTTCTTATAATCATTCCTTAAATATTCATTAAAAATTCTATCCATTTCTTTTTTTCTTCTTTCTTTTAAATATTCTTTCATTTTATCAATTCTATCTAAATCTTCTAAATATTGAAATAAATCTCTCATTTGTTCATGATTAATTAATTCACCAGATCTTTCAATTAAATCTTCTAAATCTTTTAATTTAATTACAGGAGGAATAGTAACTAATTCATTAATACTTTTTAAATTAGATAAATCAGTATAATCTTGACTTTTAGCATAAGCTTGATAATCATTAAATTTTTTTTTTTCAGTTAAATAAATTGAATTTTCAAGATGACTTATTTTTCTTCCTCTTAATGTTTTAAATTTATTTACAACTTGTTTAATTCCACTATTATTTAAAATTTCTCTTGATTGATTTAATTTTTCATTTAATTCTTTTATTTTTAATGAAACTTTTGCTAAATCAAATATAAAATCAATTCCTCCTTGATCTAAAAAATTAGGAATATAACTCATTAATACTTTTTTTCCTAATAAATATATTTCTTTTATTATCCATGATAAACCTTCATTTCTTGTATCTTTCCCTTCTTTTAATAATTTTAAATAATGAGTATATAATTGATCTTTTACTAATTTTTTTGTTTTTTTTAACATATCAATTTCTTTTTCAATTTCAAAAATTTCTTCATTTAATTTTTTTTTCTTTGAATATTTTGGATCTAATGAAAGTCTCATTGATTTTGCTTTTTTTTCATCATCTGTTTTTTTTTTAAATAAAAATAATTCAAATTCACTTTGATTAGTAAATTTAAGATATTGGGATGTTGATGATATTGTATTATTTAAATCATTATCTTCTTTTGTTTCATTATTTTTTATAAATTTTGGTTTTTTTTTTTGAATTTTTGATACCTTTACTTTTTCATGATTTTCATTTATTTCTTTTAGATAATTTTCTTTTTGTTTATTAAATAAAGTAAATTTTTCTGGATTTGCTAAAAAAGAAATATTTAATTCAGTATCATTGATTTCTTCATCTAAATTTGATATTTCATTTAATTTTTCTTCCATTTCTCCTTTTTTTAATTTAATTTTTTCATCAATGTTTGCAATATCATTTTTTAAATCATTTTCAATTTCTATATGTTCAAATCTTTGATAAATAATATCTTCTGTTTTTTCTTCATTAATTGATTTTTTCATAATGGTTAAAATTGAAGGCATAATTGACTTTAATTTATTTATTGAATGATATAATTCTATCATATCAGTTTCACGTGTTTTAGATTTTTTTGAATGTGTTTTCAAATTTTTATTTGGGTTTATGCTTAATTTAATAACTGTTTCTTCATCTTTATTGAATAGTTTTCTTAATGTTGTATTACAATTTTCATTTGTGTAACGTGACATTATAAAAAACGATAATATTTTTTATTTGATGTTTTTTCAGATAATTCTTTTTTTAATTTTTTTTCTATAAATAAATTTTTTAATATAAAGGAAATCTAGAAACTAAAAATAAAGATTTTTCGAAAATAAAAATATTCAACAATTATGTATTCATGATACTATATCAAACAATAATATATTAATCCACTTAGAATATTTATTCTTTAATTCTCTTAATAAATACAAATATTTATATAATTTAAATGTCATAATTTGAATCAATTTAAAAGTATTATTTATAAATCAATTTTTAACAAAATATTATATTATTTTATACTATTTAAATCATATTAAAAATTGCACTTTTTTAATTCTTTACTTTTGCGAATCGTCCACATTAAGTAAAATTTGAATTCTTCCCTTATCAGTGGCATTAACAATAATACTACTAACAAAAACATTAGTAGTTAATTTATAAAATTTTTTTAAATACCCTGTCATACAATTTTCATTTACAAACATGGAACATTCCACAATATCTTTAGAATAAGGTTTAAAATATTCATAATGATAATTTTTTTTATTTTTATCTTCTTTGTTATTTCTACTCCAAATATAACAATATCCATTTTCACTTCCAGAAATAATTAAATCATAGTTTAAATCACAATGTGCTCTAATCATACTTTTTTCATTAACAAGTCCTTTATATTTATATATCATTTTACCATCTGGCATAGAAACATATCTTATTCTTGAATCACAAGTTGTTATTAATGCCGAATTTCTATTAACAAATTCAATATTAGTAACTTTTTTTCCTAAAGAATTTTTTCCTACTCTATTTCTAACAACAAAAGAACAATTGTATGAAATTTTAGGTTTAATGTCATATATTATTATTTTTCCATTATGTGTTCCAATAGCGACATTTTCTCCAGAAGGAAAAAAAGATAAACTAGTGATTTTTTCTTCAATATTAAAATATTCTGGTTTTTTATCTGATATTATTTTCCATAATCTAACAAATCTATCTAAACATCCGGAAATGAAAATATTATCATCAAAAGGATAAAAAGAAACACAAGTTAACATATCATTGTGAATAAATTTTTTTATAAAACTTTGTTTTTCATTTATATTCCATAATATTACTGAATAATCAAGTGATGCACTTAATAAATATGAAACATTTATTGATGACCATGATAAATCTATTATATCATTTGTATGTTCATTTAATATCTTTTTCGGTTTTTCACTTAGAAAATTTAAATATGATATTATTTGATTTTTATCATAAGAAGATTTAAAATGTTCATATTCATAATTCATTATTTCAAATATTTTTACTATTCCTTTTTTTCCTCCTGATGCTAAAAATTTTGAATCATAACTAAATTTGATTACCCAAATTGGAGAATCGTCAATATAAAAATTTTGTAATTCAATTAAATTTTTGAAGTGACGATTTTTTGGATTTGAAATATTTTTTATTTTAACCGGAATTGTTCTTAATTTAGATTGAAGAAATTTTAAATTTATATCTGAATCTTTTATTTTTTCGAAAATAATTGAATTTATTTTTAATGAATTTATTGATATATTATTTGAATTTGGATTTTCTTGTTTAAAATCAATTCTTCCACTATGAGGAGAATTAATTAATATATTATTATCAAGTTTTAATGAAAAAGCTTTATTTTTCGTAATTTTTTTTTTGCTTGTACTAATTTCTTCATTATCACTGTTTTCACTATGAAAATTACTACTATTACTTTCATTTAATTGAAATTCTTTTGTAATTTTTTCTTTTTTATTTTGAAAAATAATTTCATTATTATCATTTAAAGAATTACTGTTTTCTTCAGCACAATCTTCATAAAATGATTTATTTTCATTTTGAAAGTTTGAATTATTTAATATTTTATTATGTTTAAATGTTATTTGATTTTCTTTATTAGTCGTAAAATTTGTTTCATTTTGAATTGTATTATTTAAATTAAAAGTGTTTTGATTTTTTGAAATATTTTTTATTTTTTTTTTATATTCTTCTTCAACTTTTTTAAATTCATTTAATTCAAATGAATTCTCACATGCCTCAAAATATATACTCTCACTTCCAAATGAATTATCATCTTTTTGCCTAATTATATAATTTCTATTTATCATATTTTTTATACTATAATTTACATATTTTCTTTATTAAAAAAAATAATAATAATTCTTTCTTAAAAATATTTTAGAAATTCAAATAAAAGTTTTAATTATTAAAAAATGATTTAAAAACTCTTCTGAATTTAATTATATTTTTATTTAACCAAATTAAACAAATCTTCCATTGAATAATAATTTCCTTTTTTTCTTAAATTACCAATTAAACTCATAACTTCCATTTCAGAAAGTATAATTCCTAATTGAGTAAAACCTTTATGAATATCTTCCAATGAGGCAAAATTAGTTCCTTGAGGATCAATAACAGAAAGCATTTTAACAAGAAAATCATCATAATTTTCATTTTGAACTTTTCCTTTGATTTTCCCAACAATAGTATTAACATTAGAATCATGAAATATTTCAGGATTATCTCTCATATATTTCCTAGTATATTCATCACATTCAAGAAGTTTGAAAATAAATTTATTAACATAAATAACATTTCCAGGAACAAAATCTTTTTCTGAATAATAAGTTTTAGAATAAGGATTTTTAATTCTTTGTTTTTCAATAAATTTACTAGATTGTCTTCCTGTATTTTTCCCTGCAATTTCATAAACTTGAATAGCATTATCTCTTAAATAAAAAGATACCATAAATTTCCTTTCTTCATCAGAAGGACTATCAGAAATTAATTTAGCTAAAAATCTTAAAATATGTTTATCTCTTTTGAATTTTTCAGTAATATATTCTTTATTTTTACCAGAAGGATCTAAATAAAATACATTAAGTAAAGAATCTTCTTCAGTTCCAAATCCATTATAAGGAGGAATTTGATGAAGTATTCTTGTTTTATTTTGACTTGCTTTATAATTAAATGATGACATATCAATATTTAAATTATCTTTATACCAATTTTTAGTAAATTCATCACATCCTGTAATTTTGCATTTTCTTCCATAAATAAAAATAATATTTCCTATTTTTAAATCTTCTGGTTTATAATATTCTTCATTTTCAGGTTCTAAACCAGGACAAAAAGCTAATCTTGGTTTTTTTGGTAATTTACATTTTTTCAATAAACGAGGAAAAGGGTCTTTTCCTGAATTATTTACTAATTTTTCACAAACTTCAATTTGATTATCGGCTAAATAATAATTCATTCTATAACTTTTTTCTTCTTTATCATATTTTTCATCATACCATATAATATCAAAAGATAAAACTTTCCTATCATTTTCTAAAAATTGTTTTAATCCACCATTTGGATGACCACCTCCTAAAAATACTTCAGTAAATTCTTTTTGTTCAGCAATATCCTTTTTAATTTTTTTAAAATCAATATCTTTGAATTTTTCACCAAAATCAATTTTAGGTATATTTTCAGGAGGATTAAGTACAAAACCTTTTTTAGTATAATATTCAAGAGTGAATTTATCACAATCACAAACTCTAAACTTTTTTCCATAAATATATAAATTTTGTCCAATATTAATATCTTTCCAATCAATAGGGCATTTTTGTTTAGTTTCCCATATATTGACTCTTCTTCTTTTAATTAAATCACCTTGTGGCATTCCAGAATTTTCTTCTTTGTTTTCTATAATTTGAAAAGTATCATCATCTAAATAATATAACAAAGTACAAGGACGAACTCTCCAATTTTCATAAGCACTTTCTGTTACATGTTCATCGAAATATCCTTTAAATCTAAGACATACTTTATCAAATTTTAACCATTGAGGACATATTAATTGAGATTGAGCAACTTGAGGAGATGGCTCTGTTAATGATACTTCATTCTCGTATCTAGATTTTGTAACTGATGGTAATTTTTGTGATTGCATTAAAGTTGTTAATGATTTTAATGTATCTGGATCATAACGCTCTAATCCTCGAGGCTTTTCTAAACATGTTCTGTATTTGAAATTAAATATTTGAGGACGGTATAATATTTTTTCTTCTTCATCTGGCGGGTTGAACATTCTTATGTTTTTAGACATTTTTTTTTATTTTTTTTTTCAGCGTTTTTTATAAAGTTTTTGTTTGCTTTTATGGGTTTTTTAAAGAAGTTATTTTTGATAAATGCATTATTTTTTTATTTAATTTTTTTATTTAGAAATTTGGGTTAAATAATAAAAAAAAATTTATACTAGTATATTAAATAAATATTGTTTTTTAAGTGAGATTTGTTTTTAGTAATATTCCATACTCCTTTTATCATTTTTTCAAAGTAATTATCATCATCAATACAAAAAGAAATATACTTATAAAAATCAATGAATTGAGAATAAGTAATAAATCTTTGATTTTCATCATTTAAAAGTTCAAAATGATATTGGTAATAATCTAAAAACTCAGCTAAAATATCTTCATCATTTCTTTTTCCATTAATAAAATCAGGATGTCCTTTTGGATTAAATTTATTTTTAATATCTTCCAATCTAATATAAGTTTTACTATCATACCTCATTAATCTTTCAAAAACCAAACCAATTAATTCAATTCTTTTTTTATTTAATTGTCCAATCAAATCATTTATTAAATCTTCATATTCAATGAAACCTTTATTACATAATAAACAATATTTATTATAAATATTATAAATATCTTTATTTGAAAGACCTAATCTATAATTATCAATTATTGTTTGAAAATCTTCAAATGAGACTCTTTTTAAATTTTTACTGTCTAAAAGGATAAAATTTCTTCTTAATGATAATAAACCCCTTGGTCCTCTGCTTTTTAAAATATTTTTAAGTTTTTCTAATGAACTTAATAATTCTTTTTTTTCATTATTATTATTCCCCTCATTTTGCAAAATATTATTCACTGGATAAATATTTTCATATGAATTATTATTATTTAAGTTTTGATTATTTATTTTATTTTGAGTGAAACAATATTTTAAAATATTGGAAAATAACTTTTCATCAGTAATAAATGGAGAAATATTTTCATAGTATTCAATAAATTCATCAAGAGAAATTAAAAAGTTTTCAAATGGAATTGAATTTTGAATTTTATCCAAAGATATATTATAATAATAATGATGTAAAGTATGAAAAGTTTCGCAAAAATCATAAAATATAATTTTTTCATTTACTAAATTTCTAATAACATCAGGATGATTTTTTGGATCATAAAGTGTGAATAATAAAGATAATGTTATTCCACCATTATATTTTTGATAAATATTTTTATAAACTGTTTCTAAAATTAATTTCCTATTGTCATTCAAATTTCCTCTTATATTTCTTTTTAATTGTTCATAATCAATATAATCAACTTGTTCAAATAATTCTTTAATTTCTTCATCTGATAATTTTAATTTTAATTCTTTATTTAAATTAATTAAATCAAAAATTCTTAATTTATTATCTTCATATAAATAATTATATAAATCAAAAAATCCTCTTATTCCTCTTTTCATTAATTCTTTTCTTATTCCTTCAACAATATTAAAATAAGGATTAACTTTTAAATTTGAGGGAACTTGATTAATTTGTCTTTTTAAAATTGGAGAATTTCTAATTTTTTTTTTGGAAATATTATAAAAATTTTGCACAAATTCAATATAATTTAATTTAGAATCAATTCCAATATTATATGAGTAAAAAATAGATTTTAGTTCTTCATCTGAAAATTTTGTTATTCCAATTCTTTTCATAGTATTAATAAAATCATTTAATGAACAAAAACCATTATTATAAATATCATAATATCTAAAATATTTTAATAATGTTTCTGAGTCACAAGAATTTGAATTTGTCTTTAAAAAAATTTTTTCTGCAAGTATTTTTTCATAATTTGCTATTAATTTTTCCCTGTTCATTTATATAAAGAATTAAATAAAAATAAGCATTAATAACTTTTAAAAATAATAAATATTCAAAAAGACTGAAATAAATAAAATTAAATTAATTCTTTTCTCTCATAAAGTAGATATAAATATATCAAAATTTATGACAATTAATTGAAGAATAAAATAAATAAGTAAAAATTAAAAATTAATGTTAGTAATAAAAAGATAATTCTAATATTGGTAATTCATGAAATATATATATATTAATATGATTGAATGTATATCAATGTTTTAGTGAAGGATTTAATGAATTTAATATCGACTAAAATAAATATCAATTCAAAATCCTTGAATTGACTATATTAAAAAATCAAATTAGATTGGAATTCATTGAACAATTTTTTTTAGATTCAAAAATATAATAAAATAAATGAATTTTTATTTTGTTTATTACATTTTAACAAAGAATCATTTATTTAATAAATAATTGACTCAAAAGAAAAATCACCCAAAATTGATTTAAAAAAATCTTTGTAAATATTCTCTATCTGCTATCTTTGATTTATTAATGATAATGAAAAACCATTTGAACTAGTGAAAATAAAGGTTATTATATAAATATGAATCTAAAAACAATGTATTAATGAATAATCCACAAAATAACAACAAAACTATAATTAATCTTTTTTTGTTGAACAATAAATTAAAATATTTATTTATCAGTCTAAAAATATTATACTCCTTCTCTCCCTAACTAAAATTTTTTTCTTCATTAAATGTATTTGAAAATATCATTGAAAACAATTTTTTATTTCCTTTAATATTTTATATTAGTTTTATTCAAAATTTCATGGTTATAATAATTCTTTTAAAAAAATATAATAAAACATAATTTTTGATTCTAATCAAAGAACTATTTAAGTTTCTGAAAATTCTTTTTCTTTAGAAAAAACATTTCTCCATTTAAAAGATTTTCTAAATAACATAATTAGAATTAATTGAATTATAATTTAGATTATCTTCCAAATATTTAATAATCAATCAAATAAGTATTTGGAATATGGTATAAGTGAAATTATTATTTATAGAAAAAATATGAATTTTCTTCTTTTTGATTTAATTTAAAGAGATTAATGTAACATAGAAATAATAATAAATTTGTCAATAAATAAGTAAATTCCATTATATAATATGAGAATTAAGGTTTTTTAGCAACAAATAATGACATTTTTTACTTAATTTTTTTAAGTTTTACATTATATTTTAAATTTAATTTAAATATAATAAATGGGAAATAATTAATTTTCTATAAATAATATTTTTTCATAATCCCTTTAATTTTTTTAAATATTTCTTATTAAATAAAAAAATATTGAAATAAAATTGATTTATTTTTCTTTTGGGAAAAGCATTTTTTTAATTTGAGGTAAATATTGTTCTTTACATAAATTTAACCTATCTTGTAATCCATTACTTAAAATAATTTTTTTATCATTATTCATTAACCTAATTCCACCAAATTTATTCTCGAAATATTCATTATCAATAATTAATTTACATTTATAATCTCTTAAAGTTTCTTTTTTCATAAAATCAGAATAACTTTTTTCACATTCATTTAAAATTGATTTAACATAATTTTCATCTTCTTTCCTAATCTGAAGATAACATGTTGATTCAAGTAATTTTACCATTGATTCAATTATTAATTGTTTTAATAATTTTTGATATTCTTTGTTATTTGGATTTGCAAATTCTTTCAATTTTTCTAAAGTTTCTTCTACAATTTTATTCACTAAATCATTTTTTTTTTTCATTCTTTCTAAATTTGATTGATTTTTTGCTGTTGAAACTTCAATTTTATTTTCTGTATATTGTTCATCATATTGTTTTTTATATTTTAAATCTATTTTCTTTTTTTCATCGTTCATTATTTTTTCTCTCATTTCAGTTAAAGCTCTTTTATTTCCTATTTTTATTTCTAATATTTTATCAAAAGTATTTTTCCAAATTGAACGAACTATTTTTGAATTTTCGAAAGCAACATTATCATTCATTTTTTATTTAATTAAATTATCCACAAAAGAAATTATCTTGAATTTATTATAAAAAAGGAATAATTTAATAAACTTTAATTTATTTATTCTATTGTTTGATGTTTGAGTAATTGCATTATCATTTAATAAACCAGTTTGTCATAACTGTAAATTAAATTATTCTTTCAGGAACTTCTTATTGTTAGTTTTCTTGTTATTTCATTCATATATTTGAATAATTATTATTATAATAAATCTTGATCATTTATTAATTTGATATTTCCTTTAATGTATTAAACAACTTTTTGAACTTTGTGAATAGGATAATTAAAATTAAGAAAAGAAAATTAAAAAAGAAGAAAATAAAAAAAAATCTCTAAAATATAAAAATTTTATTATATAATTGGAACATCAGGGAATCTAAAAGAACAATGATAAGTTATATATCTTAATTAAATGAAGTGATTGAAGATGCGTCTATTAGTTGAAAAGAAATAAAAACAAATATATTTTTATTCTTTTCTTACTATTATCAATATAATGAAATTTTTATGATTACATCAAATTAATCCAAATTAGGATTCTGCAGAAAAAGTACAAAAAGAATTTTAAAAGATTAGAATTTTAATACTCCTTTCTTCTGTTTATAAGTTATGAAAAATTACTAAAATAATAATCTAAAGAAATTCTTTAAAGATCATTATAAATGATGTAATTAACCAAAAATAATATAATTTTGCATATCAATCAAATATATTTATGAAAAAAAAATATTTTCAAAGTTTGGAATTTGTTAATTGGGAAATTTATATAGGAAGCTAATAGATTGAGAATCAATGGACACAAATATAAAGGAATTCGTTAGATTAATTTTTCAGAAAAATATTTAAATTTTTATTTTAGGAGAGATTTTTTTTAATAAATTATTTATTATAATTTTTATTTCTTTAATGTTATAAAAATTATAAGATCCCTGTTATTTTAAGAAATAGACAAAAATGAATATATTTTTCATTTTGAAATTTACTGTCAAATCCACTTTAATAAAATTATTTTTGAATTATTTTTGATATTCAATAATCTTTAATTTGTAATTTTTAAAAAATAAAAGAAATCCATATTTAATACAAAAAATAAAAATTCAATTAATTCTTATTTAATCCATTAAAAAAGAAAATTAATAAAAATATGTACGAAGATTACCCACTGACTTTTTTAGAAAATGATGAACTTCCTATTGATTGTGAAATATCAAATGATATGTTTTTTTTTAGAGATAATGTAAATGTAATAAAAGAACAATTGATTGAAAAACCAGAAAAAGAAGAAAATATATATAAAACTGTTCCAGAGAAAGCCACAGCTCAAACTGAAAATGAAGAAATTGTAGATTGTCAAAAACAAGAAAAGCAAAATAATATTATTATCATTTTTCCTAATGAAAAAAAAGAGTATTTAAGAAAAAGAGGAAGAAAAAAAAAGACTGACAAAAATCCTTTTGAATGTTATAATAATAATCATAATAAATTTAAACCTGATAATATTAGAATTAAAATTAAATCTCATTATCATAATTTTATCATTAATTTTTTCAATGAATTAATCAGATATCATTATAAATTTCAAAGATTTAAATTTAGGAAAATTTCATATTTGATTACAAAGGATGTTACTATAAAAAATAACATTGAATTAATGAATATGAATTTAGGCGATTTTTTATGTCAAGATGTTTCAAGAAAATATAAATGTGAAACGGATGTAAATAAACAAATTGTAAATAATCTTAAGTTAGTGTTTCAAGAATATTTTAGTTTCACATATTCTTATTTTTACAAAAATGTTTATATTAATCCTAATATTAAGGAAATCAAAAAAAAATTTGGTTTAAAAAAAAACATTGAATTTTTTTATGATTTAGTTAATAAAATGAAGAATGACACTTATAAAAATACACTAATTGAAATTGCTAATAAACATTTTATTGAAACATATATTAACAACAAATTAAAATATCAGAATAAAATCAAAGAAAAAGAAAATGATGTTGATTTCAAATTTAATGTATTAAAAAAAGACATATAAAAGATTAATTTTTAATATTATATTTTAAAGAAAATATAACTAAATTTTAAAATGATAAAGAAAAAAAAGAGTAAATAAAAATTTTTAAAATCTCGATTTAATATATTGTAGAAAAATATTAACAATAAATGTTACTATAGTATTTAATATAAATATATAAATAGTTAAAATATTCTAAAAAACTTATTAATAACAAAACAATTCTTTAAATTTTTTTATTTTTCAATTTTTAATATACCAACTAATAAAATGAGAAAAAACATAAGAGATTATAAAATAATTCTTCTTTTTAAATTTCAAAATAATATATTCAAATTATTAAATTCAATGATATGAATATATTTATATATTCTTTTAATTTTCATTTAATTGCAAAATCAAAATAATTTGTCCTTGTATGAAGAAATCAAATTCTGATATTCACTATTTTTGTCACTGAAATGACTTATTGTTTTATATTCATTATCTGAATAAAGAATCAATCTTCAATTTTTTTTTTTGTATATTTTTTTCTAAATTTTTTATTACGAGAATTTAGAAAGGAAAAAAGTATGTTCTTGTTCTTCTTGATTTTCTTTTAATTGAGTTTCTCTCTTAAATTTATTTTCATTATTTTTATTTTTTTGATTAGGTATCAACTTTTTCTGAATAATGTTTAGATTTGAAAAAAAGTATCTTTTTTATAGCTCATACATCATCTTGTTCTTTATATCTTTTAATTTATTTTGATACTATTTTAATTTATTAATACTTATTGCAGCATCATAATAATCCTTTAAAGGAATTTTTATTGCTTTTAGGATATAAAATTTTGTTTTAAATAAAAGATAGAAAATAAAGATAAGTATTCTCTAACCACATAAAACTTCACGATAAAAAATTGAAAAAATATTTTTATTGATATCAACAAAAATTCACTCATTACTATCACTAGACAATTTAATTTGATTGATTTTATTAAAAAAATTTGAAATAAAATTGAATTAAAACAATATTTTATTTGAATCGTGAATAATTTTTCTTTTTACTTTATATATCACATTAAATCAAGAAAATTTTGAGAAAAATTAAAATTATTTTCTAAAGAACAATAGAATCTTATAAAAATCCTTTCTTTAGAAACTGAATTAAATTATATTATATTTAAATTAATTAACCATAACTTTTATTCTTTAGATAATTAATATAAATAGGAAAAAGTAATTGTGAAGAAAATAAAAAATCTATCATTGATAAAATATCCTCTTTTAAAGAATTAAATTAAAGAATATCATTAATATTTAGAATCTTTCTTGTATTTTTTTGATAAAAAACTTTATTATTTCTGATGATTGTTTGGTCAAAATAATTCTCTTCATAATTGAAAATTAATTTTCGAATTTTAATTTTATTTTTTTCATTTAATATCTTTAATTCATACAAATTATATATTTTTTTGAAAAATTGTATTCACTATTTTTTCTATTTTTCATAATAAAATCTATTTGATTTTTCACATTCTTTTTCATTATGTTCTCACATTTTTCATTAAAGTAATATTATATATAATATAAAGTAACATTAAAACATTTTTTTCTTATCAAAAAAAATAATTAAATGGAAAATTTAAAATTTATAATTTATTAGTGAAAAATATAAAAGAAAAGAAAAAAAAAACATGTATATAATAATAATAAAATGCCTATAAAAAATTTTGGTTTATAATAATAATTTAATAAAAAAAAATAAAAAAAATAAAAAAAAAGAACAATGAATTTGGAGGGTCTGAATTGACCCTCCAAATTTAATTTTTACATTTTTTTTTATTTTTTTTTTTTTTTTAATTTTTGAAGTTTTTGTTCATAGGAGTAAGGAAAATACATTTTTTTTTTTTTTAGTGAATTACAGTGAATTGTTCAGGTATTTGGCTTAAGACTTTTTATTCGATAAATAAGTAGAAATAAATAACATAAATAATTTTTTTTTTATAATTTTTTTTTTTAACAAAAATCAATAATTTTTGATTAAATTTTTTAATAAATAATTTAAATTAATGTTCTTAAAAAGAATTAAAAATAATAAAAGTTATTGGAAATAGTCTTTAGATATGATATTATGTGTAAAAAAGAAAGTAGTTAATGAAATATATGAACTAAAAAAGTTAAATTATCAAATTAAATTACAAACAAAAAGAATAGATTCATTAAATAATATTTTATTTTAAGTACCAATTTTTTATCAAAATGTTGTGAAAATCATTTGTTAAAGAAGAAATCTATTGTAACTTTTGTAAAATCTGTTTCTTTATAATCTTTCATTTTTTTAAATTATAATTTATTTTATCATTAATTTTTTTATTTAATTCTATTTATAATTTGATTAATAATTAGAATCAGAAAACAATAAAAATATTTTAATGGAAACTATTCATTTTATCATTAGTTTTATTTTTGGGTTTTTCATATTTTTTTTATCTACTTTGATTTTTAATAGTCATTTCTATTCATATAAAAAAAAGAAAATTAAAAATGATATATTAATTACTGAAAAGAGTGCAGCAACTTTATTATGTTTTATTTTTTATATGATAATTTGTTTATATAATTTTTTAAATGAAAATAATGGTGATTACACATTGGAAAATAAATTATCTAAAATTCAATTAATAATATTTAATATTTTCATATCAATGTTTTTCTCATTTAGACTTTTTATGTCTTTTGAATTTTATTTGACATATAAAAGACCAAATTACATTTTTAATTCAATAATACACAATTATAAATCATATTTACGGTATGAAATAATATTATTGATTATAACTTTATCATCCAATATATTTTTCTTTTTTTTAGAAGATATTTATACAGGAAAAAAAAATTATAAAGAAATTCCTTTTTTTTTGTTTGATAAGTATAAATGGATTATATTTTTTCTTTTTTCTTTTATCTCACTTTCTTTGTATTTAAAAACAATGAATCTAGTTAGGTCTTTAAGTTTTAAAACAAAAAATAAATTCATAAAAATATGTAAAAAAAATATATTTTTATCTTTAATTTATTTAATTTTTTCAATTTTACATGGAATAACAATTTCATTATATGAAATAAATAATATAAATCCAAAATATTTAATAATATACCATCACATTTCATCATATTCTTCTTTAATATTAATTTTAATGGACCAATCAATTGAATTATATTATTTATCAATTTCAAAATTTTGTCAATATAAATTAAGAAAAACCCTTGTTTATTTTATTAGACAATTTTTTCAAAAAGATAATACAATTATAATTGGAAATAAAAATCTACCTGAGAATTCAACAATTAATGATGTTTCAGATTTTTCATATGAAACATCAAATCTAAGTGAAAATTTAATTGCTTTTGCTGGAGATGAAGAATTAATAGAATGTTATAAAAATGGTTATATATTTGAAGATTATTTCTTTGATTATTATGAAGAAATATTAAATATATCTTTAGTATCTATTTTTAATATTTATCAAACATCACAATTTAGTCAAAGAGCTCAAAGTAGAAATTTAAGAGAAGCTTTTAATATCAGTAATACTTTATCTATGAGTAAAAGTAAATCTTTAGGTAAATTTTCTCTTAGTCAAATTGCTCCTAATAAATATGTTTTCAAAAAAAATGATTTTGAAGAATACAATGGTTTTTTATTTAATAAAAATAAAATAATAAATGATCCTTATTTTAATATTAAAGTTACCGCTTCTGTATTTCATGTTCCAAATATTATTGAAGTTTTAAATTTTAGAAATTTAAATGTTGAATTTATTTCAAATTCTCTTTTATCACATCTACACAATAAAACTAAAGATAATTGTTTTTTTCAAAGTTTAATTTGTTCCAATGTTCAAGAAGAATATTTTAATTCATTAAAAAATTTGTCAATAAAAACTAAAGATAAAGAATTTCAAATAGATATTTTTCAAACTGAATCAATATCAATAGATTTAGATTCAATCTTAGAGAATTATTATGTTTATATTTCAAATACCACAAATACTTTTTTACCTATATTATTAGGAACATTTATTATAAAAATTAATAATTTTTCATCTATGTTATTTTTAATTTCAAGAAATACTTTAGTTGAAAATATACAAAAAGACACTTTTTCTTTTTGGCAACTTGTAAGATTTGAAGAAAAAAAAGTATCAAGTTTAACATCTTCTCAAAGTTTAAATAAGTCCTTTATTGTTAAAAATGATCCTATATTTGAAAGAAATTATGAAATAGAAACAAAATTAGATGATGAAAATATAAATAAAATTCATTTAAAAAATTATTTTGATTTTTTTGATATTCTAAAAAATGATTTAGATTGCTTAAAAAAAATGAAATTAAAAAAATTTCATTTATTAATGATGTATTATGAATATGAAAATACTCAAAAACATGAATCAAAAGGGAAATTAGTAATTAAAAAAAAAGGAAATAATGAAGCAGAAATAATTAATATTGGATCTCATAAATCTTTAAGTCCTTTAAATTTTTCTTTATCATTAAATAATGAAGATTTAATTTCTAATAATAATGAAAAACCTGATGGTAATATATTAGAATTAGGAAATAATATTAATATTTGTAGTTATGATGGAACTTTTCATCATTTCAATTGTTTATGTTATTTTATGTTTCAAAATTTATTTGAAATCAAAAAAAATAATATGTTTTCAAAAGTTTATGATAATTTTTATAATAATTTGAAAAATTATTTTTCTGAATTTGTTCAGATAAAAAATGATGTTTAAAATAGTTTTGATATATAAAAATTTTTTTTTAATTTATAATTAATTATTATTTAAATTAAAAAATATGGAATAATGAATATTTTTTTTTGGTTTTATAAATAAAAAATATCATTTCTTTTATTATAATTTTTATCGTATACAATCCTATAGAATATTTTTGAAAGCTTAAATTTAAATATACTCCTTAGAGAAGACTAATGAAAATTCTATCATTTCATTCAATATTTATAAAAAGTTTATTGTCAATAATCAATAAACAATAAGTGTAAATATTATTTTTAATTTTTTTAAATAAAATTATAAATATATAAAAATTTTTCAGCGATATATTTATTTTTTAAATTAAAGAATAATAATAAAATTAATATAAATGATAAAAATAAGATAAAAAATTATAAGAACAAATAAAAATTTATGATTATTTGACTTATTCTAACTTTTATTTTGTTATCATTGTTAGAACTTCCGTTATATGTATTTAAATAGGTGGTTTAATTTATCTTCTGAAAATATATAACAGAGAGATTAAGATTTTTTTTTATTTAAGTAAGAAATAAATTTTAAATGAAAGTCATTTATTTATTAATTATTGTTTTTCATTTAATTTATCTATTGCTTAATATTTTATTCTCATGTAGTTTTCATTGTTTTTATCTTTTGATTAAATATTTACTATATATTTTTATTTTCTCTATCTCTTTTTTATCATTATTTATTAATTTTTCAAGTAGTTGACGGTATAATTTAATTTTTAATCTCTTCCAAACTTTTGATTATCATAAAATTTCATATTGTTTTAATATTTTTTGAATATTTATCAAAAGCATTTGCTTTATACTTCATTGATATTTAAATATAATATAAAAATTTTGAATATTAACTGTGATTTTAAAATTATTATTCGAATAAAAATCTTAATATGAACTATATTTTCCATTTTTTATTTTCTTGTTTTCAACTTAATATACTTTAATTCGTTTTTTATTAATATCTCTACTTTAATTATTTCTTTTCCTCTTCTAAGTCGTTCTATAATTCATCTTTTGTAATCTAAATATTTATTTATTTTTCTTTGTTAAAAATATTGAAATTTCACAATATTTTAGATTTAATTTTTCAGAAAACCTATTCCTAAATTAAGGGTTTCTGATATTAATTAGAAATTAAAAATGAAAATGATAAATTATTAATTTTTTTTTAATTTATAAAATATATTTTAATTTAAATATTTATGTATAATTTTATTATTTAAATATTAAAATGAATGTAAAATAATATAATTAATATTAAAAATAAGTTTAATAAAGTAAAATTAGTTATTATTTTTTATAAAATAATGAATGATTTAAATGAAAATAATAACATTCCATTTTTTGATAAACTTACCCAATATGATATAATGAATTTATCAATAGATATAATTCCATCATTTATATATATAATATTAATATCATTAGTGATTTATTCAACAGAAAAAATATATTATACAAGTTTTTTAGTGGTGTTAAAAACTTTATTGTTTATTTTTACTTTATTTATTTTGAAAGGTTTATTTCGTTCATTTTGCATAGCAACAAATAAAATAACTTTATCTCATTATAAAATAAGTATAGTAACAATGGATTTAATATTAAATATATGTTATTACATTTCAATAATTTTATCATATTTAATTTTTTCAGGAAGACCTCAAAATAGTTTTATAAAAAATATATATATAACAAGTTTAGTATTTGCAATTACATTAATAGGAATAATAAATTTAATTCAAGAAGCAATTAATTTATTAATGATAATAATATGTTTCCCAATTATGGTTTATAATTTTATATCAAATCCAATTGATTTTTATTCTAATTTTGGAGTTGCTCCAGAAATTGTAAATAATTTACCTACACTTAAAGCAGATAAAAATCATTGTAAAGAATGTGTTATTTGTACTGAAGAGATTGAAGAAGGAGATGAAATTTTAATTCTAAAATGTCCTGGAAATCACTTTTTCCATTCAAATTGTGTTAAACAATGGTTAATGCAAAATTTCTCTTGCCCTTTATGTAGAAGTAAAAATATTTTATAAAATATTAAATGAATTTTAAAAATTTAATTCGTCAAGTTTAGATTGATTATTTTAATTATATTATATGATTTATTTTAATTTTTTTTCTTTTTTTGAGCTATATTAGGAGCATAATTAAAAATAAAACTATTTATTATATTTGATGAAAAGTTAAATTAAAATAATTAAATTAAAAAAATTATCATTAAAACTCAAATTTAAATAAAACTTACGAATGAAAATACTTAATTTCAAGAAGAAAAAATGATAAAAATAATAAATAAGTTTAATTTTCAAATAAATAGAATTTGATTCATTCAATCGAAGAAGATTTTGTTGAATAATATAAAATTTACTTAAATCTTCTAAATTAACAAAAGCTACTTTAAAGTTACCTCAAAACAACACTGGATTAAGATATGGAACATTTACTATTATAAATAAAATATATTAAAAATTGAATGTCCATTATTTAACAAAAGTGAGGTTAATTATATTGATTTAATAAATAATTAATCCATATAAAATGAGAAAAGATTCCAGTATGATTTTATAAAGAATTTAGAAAAAATAAATGTGTTTGAAGATATTATTTTCAAAAATTAAAGTTGAAACTGAAAAGAAAGTAAAAGCATGAATATTGAAAAGGATAAAAGCTAAAATGCTATTTTTCGAATTATCAAATAAAAGAAGAAAATTCTTGTTATATATTTTCAATTTATTTGCTTATTGAATCATTTAAAAATGATATATATAAATTAGTTTATTGAATAAGATTTGATTTAATTATAATAATTATTTTGATTATATTTTTTTAAATGAATATTTTGTTTAGATTTTATTTATAAAATTTTAATCATAATTTAATTATTTATTTGTTTTATTTAAATATTTCAAAATAAAGTAAATGTATAAATAAAAATCTCAAAAAATTCATTGTTAAAAAAAAGAATTTTCAATTCTTAATTTGTCTTCAACATAAATAATAGTTAGATAATTATTTAAAACAAACAATTTCAAAAGGAAAAAATATTTCAAATTTTAATTTTTTGTTGAATATCTCAAAAAATGTTAATAAAAAAACATTTATTTCATAAAGTTTCTTTAATTTATGGTAAAATGAAAAAAAGAATCAAAAAAACCCAAAAATGATTGTCAAAATTTTTAATGATTCAGATTATTCTTCTCCAAAATAAAGAGGAATATTATTAAAAAAATTGTATTTTTAAAAAAGAGAAATTCTCTAGTAATAATTTTTAGATTTTAATAAGATATTTTTATATTAAAAGATATAATTCAATAAATTTATTTTTTAAAAATTATATTTAATTTATGAATTTTAGAATTAAAAAACAAATGAAAAAACATCAAAACAAAATAGTTTATAATCAAAAGTGAAAAAATAATTTAATAAAATCAACTATAATAAATAATAATGATAATAGTATAGAGAAGATTATAGTCTAAATAAAAAGAAGAATCATACAATATTTATAGAAATATCAAATAATCCAAATAATCAAAAAAAACAATCTCATTATAATAATCATTTTACTCATATTAATAAAATTAATAATAATCTTCGTAAAAAAACAAAAACAAGAAAGTTCATTAAGTGAAAAAGAAAAAATTGAAACAAATTAAAATTCTCCTGAAAAAAACAGTAAAATATTAAATATTACTTATATTAAAACAATTAATATTCATCCAAAAAGATTTAAATCAAAATCTCTAAAAAATAATTTTAAAGATATAAAAATTGGATTTAATTTCCGTTCTCATGAAGATAAAAAAGAATTTATACCATTAAAAAAAAATGGAAAAATTTTAATATCTACTTTATCAAGAGCTTTAATTGATATTTCAAAAGATAATAAAATTTCACAAGGACTCAATATAACATATAATAATGATGAAATT
>JAEEGK010007176.1_pt1 | contig 26594 bp, 18 predicted proteins | sample 8958771 | NCBI WGS metagenome assembly JAEEGK01 (sample SAMN16246547, study PRJNA631951) | gut metagenome | biome: gut microbiome; feature: rumen; material: SC-attached | host: Bos | place: Iran: Karaj | collected 2018-10 | reverse complement strand
CTAGTGCATCCCGGCGGACCCGGAATTCAAAGATTAGTCATTTCAGCAAGATTAGCACCTTTACCACCTAATTCACTGCGCATTGCAGCATCGCCTTCGGCCTTGCCGTTACCGAAGAAATAGACAAACTTTGTCTTTGACATTTGAGCTTCTTTCTCCTTAAGTCACATTAAGTCACATATCTTATTATAGTATAATACCATTGAAAAATAAGCGATGTCAATGTATCATGTGTCAACGAAACAACTTATATCATCAGGGAAATATACTACTTTATGCAGATTTCTTATAAAACGCTTCCTGTTTATGAACAAAAACAGCGGATTCTCGATACATTAGCTGAAAATCAGGTTATTGTCGTACAAAGCCCGACCGGTTCCGGCAAAACGACACAGCTTCCGGTTATCCTTCATGAAGCAGGTTATTCAAAAAACGGAGTTATAGCAGTAACACAGCCACGTCGCATAGCAGCACTTTCCGTGAGCGAATTCATAGCAAAGCAGCTTAAAACTGATTATCCGGGTCTTGTCGGTTATAAAATGCGGTTCGAAGATAAAACGGACAGCTCAACGCTTATCAAAATAATGACGGACGGCATACTGCTTCAGGAGATGAAACTTGATCCGTGGCTCAGTAAATATTCGGTCGTAATGGTAGACGAAGCGCATGAAAGAAGCCTTAACATCGATTTTGTCCTTGGGCTCTTGAAGCGCATTCTGCCCGACCGCCCCGACCTTAAAGTGATTGTTTCTTCTGCAACAATGAACGCAGAGGCTTTTTCTGAATATTTTGATTTTTGTCCGATTGTAACGATAGACACGATAACTCATCCTGTTACAGTGATTTACGACCCACCGGGAATAACAGCTAGTACGGCAAGTGCATCTGCGGAAGACGCACTTTTAATGAAGATAGAGGATATTATCGACCGCGTTATTTCAAACAGGCACCCAGGCGATATCCTTTGCTTTTTGCCAGGTGAAAAAGTTATAAAAGACTGCATGAAGCGGCTTTCTCATGCGACTTTTTCCCGCAAGATTCATCTTGTGCCGCTTTACGGAAGACTTGCGAAGGAAGAGCAGGAACGAGTTTTCGATTCGGCTCCGTTCGGCAGGCGGAAAGTCATTATTTCTACGAACATAGCAGAAACGAGCGTCACGATTCCAGGCATAACGACTGTTATAGACAGCGGCCTTGCAAAAATGAACTTCTATAATCCGCACACATACACATCAAGCCTTACAGAAACGACGATTTCAAAAGCATCCTGTAACCAAAGGAAAGGACGTGCAGGACGGACCGGACCAGGTATATGCTACAGGCTTTATCCAAAGAAAGATTACGATACGCGCCCGATTTACACGACGGAAGAGATTTACAGAACCGATTTGTCAGAAGTCGTGATGAGGATGTCCGAGCTTGGAATAACTGATTTTGAGCAGTTCCACTTTATTTCACCGCCACCAAGAGAAGGGATGAGAAGCGCGGTTGAAACCCTTAATATGCTTGAGGCTCTGAACCCGGACAACACGCTGTCCAAAACAGGTTTGATAATGGCGAAGTTCCCGCTTTTGCCACGAATAAGCCGAATAATAACGGAAGCGATACTGCGGTATCCGGAAGTTATGGAGCAGTCGATAATAGCGGCGGCTTTTCTTTCCGCGCAAACGCCTTTTGTGCTTCCGCCGGGTGAAGAAGCTGACGCAAGGCAGGCTCACCACCGCTTCCGCGACATTCAGGGCGATTTTATGACTTACGTCACGCTTTATAACCTGTTTACAAAAGCCGAGGACACCGAAGAGTTCTGCAGCATGAACTATCTTGATGAACGCGTCATGCTTGAAATTGTGAACATAAAGCAACAGCTTGAGCAAATTGTGTCTAACGACGGCATTCCTGTTCTTTCAAGCGGAAGCACCGACGACTATCTTTGCTGTGTTGCCGCCGGACTAATACAGTTCGTTTGCATCCGCTCAGACAAAGAAAGCTACAGAACGCTTACTGCCGAGAACATACAGATTCACCCTGGCTCAGGACTTTTCCGCACGAGTCCGCTTTACATAGTTGCCGGCGAAATCGTCCGAACATCGCGTATGTTCGCAATGACAGTTTCTCCGCTCACAAAGAACATACTTCACAAACTTTCTGGCGACATAGAAAAGCAGCTTCAGTCAGTTCGAAACTACAAGGATGACGATTTCGCCGGAGAAAGCGGAGTATTTCTCGGCAATGCGCCGTCTGGGGCAGGCTCGTCCGGCGGCAAGAAAAGAGGGAAAGGCGCTGACGCAACAAGCCGTCGTAAGGACGGAAAGAACGCCGCCGCCGAAGATTCGCTTACTGACGAAAACTCGCTTTGCATAGGCAATGCCCGCTTCGAAGTGAAAAAGGTTAAGGGTAAGAAAAATGTCATTTTGCCGTGGAAAAAGCTGCATGACGAAATTGTTGCTGACCCGGAGGCTGATATTATGGCGAAAGGCGGCGGCGTAAAAGGCATTAAAGGCGTTATCCAGATGGATTCGTACACGCTGCTTGCCGGCGAAAAGCTCGACTTAATCCTTAAGCTTGCCAAGAGCCTTGATTTTTCTGTTCTTCCGAGCGACAAATGGAACAGAAAGATGAACGCGCACTTCCCGGAAAACAAAGTGGAGATTGCAGCCGCGCTCGACAAGATTCTTAGAGTCACGGAAGCTAAAGCGAAAAGCCGCGAACTTGGTTTTATCTGTCTTTTTACGGACGGGAACGGCACTTACTGGATGAAAGTTTCGCGCGGCTTTTCTACTGCGTTTAACGAAAGCCTTTCAAGTCTTGAAACGCTTATAGATGAAAGCGCGGGCGAGTTTTCGGAAGAACAGAAGGCGCGGCTTAACGCGGTATACAGAAAACTTCACGATTTGTATGAATAATTTTCAAAGCCATTCCATTAACATACTATAATTGTTCTAATAATTGTATAGCCAACAGGTCCCCTGCATGGTCACTATTGAAGCCCGTAGGGCTGAACTTGTGGCAGATGCAGGGTGTTGGCTATACAATTATAATATCGCATTTAGTTTAATGAAATTGACTTTCACAGCTCCGTTAAAAAGCGGTTTAAGAGCATTAGGCCGTCGGCGTTCAGCGCGAAAACCGTGTCGCCATCTTTTTTGAACCGCTCCGCGCGGCCCAGTTTTTCCCATTCGGCAAAAAGTCCGTTTTCCGCGCCAATCCGTTCGGCTAGCTCCTTGTCGAAACGCTTCCTGTATTCTGATGCGCTTACGCCAGAACGAAGCCTGAATCCCATCATTAAAAACTCGTACTCGCGCGTCGCTTCATCGAGCGTTTCCGCTTCTTGCGGAATGTGCGGTGCCGCGCCACGGGACGATGGGGCTCGGGACGATGCGCCACAACATGGCCTGTCCGCACCTTCCGCCGCCGAGTATGAAGCCCGCGCCGACGCAACCTCACTCTTGTCAGCACTCCCCTCCGTTTGAAACGCTGCCCACGCCGCCGTATACTCCGACACTGAACAAACGCCTGTCCACCTTTCGCAGCCGACTGTGCCGGACGCGCCCGCACCGATGCCTATAAAATCTTCCATGTGCCAGTACGCTGTATTATGCCGGCTTTCAAAACCAGGACGCGCAAAATTTGAAACTTCGTATTGAATTATGCCGGCTTTTTCAAGCCGTTCTTTGCCTAAAAACCATTGACGATCCGCATCCTCATCGGTGCAGGGCGCGTCCCCGGAGCGAACTTGCTCCCAAAGCGGCGTGCCCTCCTCTACCATCAGCGAATAGAGTGACACATGATCCGCGCCAGACGAAATGACTTTCTCAACACCTTCAAGGAAATCTTCGTCCGAAAGAAACGGCAATCCCGCTATCAAATCTGCCGAAAACCGCCGCGGGCTCTCTCGCCGCGCACTTCCAAAACTGCCGCATTCACATCTGCCGCACCAAAACTGCCCGATGCACTCCAGCGCAGAAGCAACGGTTTCCGCATCCGCCCTTCTTCCTATAAACTTAAGGACACGTTCACTACATGTCTGAATGCCCACAGAAAGCCTGTTCACCCCAATATCAGCTATACAATCCAGAAAATCGCGGTTTATATCAGCTGGATTTGCCTCTATCGTAATTTCCGCATTATCATCAATCCCGCCCGGAACAACACTACGCACAAAATCAAACAGCTCGTGCAGTTGCTCCGGCACAAGCAAGCTCGGCGTACCACCACCGATATATACAGTTTTCCAAGAATTCGGCTTATAAAGGCTACAGCGGTAGGAAAGCTCCGTTTTCAGCGCAGAAATATAAGAGTCAGGGACAGCTTTTGAACAAGATGATGGAACAGAAAAAAAGTCACAATAAGTGCATTTTGAGCGGCAAAAAGGGATATGTATATAAAGCGGGTAACTGTTTTTCACAGCCGTAAGACGCCAATTTACAGCGTACTAAAAGCAGAGAACGGGAAATACCTTAAAAAAGCCTTTCCGCCTATTCTGCTTTTCTGAACTGGACCATACACGCGGGAATCAACCGAAGAAATTCTGTCATCAGCGAGCAGGAAATACTCATCTTCCCCAAGAACTATTTCTTCCAATTGCGCTGGAATACCTGCGTTACTCAGATTTTTGCCTTTTGCCTGAACAGTTTCATACATGCGCGGAGTAAGCTCGAACTCCGTTAAATAATGCTGTTCTCCAGCCGGCTTTATATAAAGCACATAATCTTTCATATAAACAGAATCGCCTGGCAGACCGACAACACGGCGCAGCGAAGGATTACCGGAAATAGCGTTTTCCGGCACGAAAACCTTGTATTGTTGGAACGAAAAGAAGGCAGTAACAAAATTGACGGCTTTTTTAATGAACGAAAGCTTTTCCTCAAATACAGGCTCTACATAAACAACCGAGCCGCGCTCCAAATTCCTGTCAAAAAGCGATATGTTCCACGAAGAATAGTTAGGCGTAACAAAAACAAAAGAATCTTCTGGAAATTCCGGCATCATCGCTTCTGACGTAACCCGTACAGGAAACATAAGGAATTTAAGCACAAGGTTCATAAAAACAAAGACAAGAAGACAGTTGCGGATTATAACGAATACTTTTTTATGAAATTCTTTTCTTGATGAAAACGAGAAATCGTACGGATTTGATGCCATGCCATTACAATATCATATAGACTTGCTGTTTTCAAGTATTATGCATATAATCACCTTGATATGGCAGAAGGCACAAAACTCATTGCACAAAACAAAAAAGCATTTTTCAATTACCAAGTCGATGAAAAATACGAATGCGGCTTGGAGCTTCAAGGAACGGAAGTAAAATCTGTAAAAGCGGGAAACATCTCGTTTCCGGATGCATTTGCAGAAATCCGCAATAACGAAGTATGGATGAAAAACTGCCACATCGCTGAATACTCTTTCTCATCGATTTTCAACCACAATCCGGACAGGCCGAAAAAACTTCTTCTTCATGCGGAAGAGATAAAGCGGCTTGTGCGAAAGACAGAAGAAAAAGGATACACGCTTATTCCGCTAGATTTTCACCTTAAAAACGGAAGGGTAAAAGTGACACTCGGTGTTTGTAAGGGTAAGAAGCTGTACGACAAACGCGCGGATATAAAGGAACGCGACAACAAACGCGACCTGCAGCGCGAATTCAGGAAACGTCTCGACGGTTAGTTTACCGTTTAGTCGCCTGACAACAAACGGCGTGCCACGTTTCACCGCTTCATTGTACGCCGTTAAACGGCGGACCACGTCTCACCGCTTCATTGTACGCCGTTAAACGGCGTGCCACGTTTCACCGCTTCATTGTACGCCGTTAGGGACCACTACACTTCCCTGCCGCACCACGGTGCACTTGCCGTCCGCAAGCGACACAATCGTAGAAGGTAACGCATTCCTTTTGTCGCCGTCGTCGATTATAAGCTCAACTTCATTTCCGAACTCTGCGACAATATCAGCTATATCAGTTAAAACAGGCTTTCCGGAGCGGTTTACGCTCGTGGAATAGATTGGGGCCCCAGTTTCACGGATAACTTCGCGGAGCCAAGCGTCTCCTGGGCAGCGGACGGCGACAGTCGATTTAGGCTTCGTAGCACTCTCGCCCGCGCCAGATCCGCCTGTTCCGGCAGTTTCAGCCGTCCCCGCAACCGCGCTACCTCGCTTATCATTCACGATAATCGTAAGAGCGCCCGGCCACAGCGAAAAAAGCTCGTCGGGTATCGGGTCGTCTGTTATATGCTTTATATTTTCCGGTGCGGCTATAAGCTGGATAAACGGTTTGTATGCTTCACGGCCCTTTATGCGCCGAATCTCTGCGTCCGTACCGCGCGCATCACTGGAACCGCACGAAACTCCAGACTCGCCGCATACGTCCGTTGCGCACAAACCACTGGAACCGCATGAACCGCCGACAATCCCCGAAAATCCGTACACCGTATCTGTCGGGATAATTACAATTTTCTGATTTTTTAAGGCTTCCGCCGTCACAAGAACAGATTTACTATCACATTTGAGGTATTTCATTCACAATTTCCACAGGCAATGTTATCTCATCGTTCCCGTTCACAATAACTGCCTCTACAGTTTTTTTGCGCATGGAGCATAACGATACAACCATCATTATTAACATAGAAATAACAAAACCTGCAAGACCTGAAATCTTACATATATATTCAGGAACGAATGAAATATCTTCTATACGGACAACTGTGCCGGTATCGTATACATTGTGCTCCGTAATACCCATGCCAGTTATCTTTATTATCTTCTCGCCTTCGTATGAAAAACCAAGATTACGCGCATACGATTCTATAATAGAACGGTCAGTACGCAGCGCGTTACACTCGGAAGAAAGCAGATCGTTCACTTTCTGTAGCTGCGCCACGTTCGCCGTAAGCCGCATTTTCTGCTCATAAAGCTGATTGTACGCATAAATTCCGTTGCGTCCTGCGGTGATTGAAAGTAAAATATATATGAATGTGCCGATGCACACGGATATCATAAACTTTATTCTTGTCATAGTTTGTTTTTCGGCACAGATATTTCGTTTTTTTATAGGGAAAAGTCGATTTTAAAACAGAAAAACATCAAACCATGGATTTATGTCATGAAAACCCTTGCTGATGGCTTAAGTTTTAAAATTACACCCCTAATGAAATTAAGAATTAATGCCGATAAGAATACAGGGTTATTATATAGAAGTGCTTTTTGAGCGATTTGGCTTGGTGCTTTCAAATTTCACCCGAAAACAAAAGGCGGAGCAGCTATGTCATTAGAACTTGATAATATTAGTGAACCGAATAATGAAGATACAAAACCGCAGGAATTAGATAAATACGGTGTATGGATTAAAAATTCATCACAAGACAATTTTACTGACTCTTTTGACATACCGGCGGCATCTGCCGCAGACGGCTTTGAGAGCGCGTCATTCTCTGACCTTTCTGACTTTGACACAGACAAAAACAACAGTGAAGATTGGAATTTTGATCTTTCTGAATTCGACATACCCGACCCGCCGGAGCTTTCCGGTTCTGACACGACATCCGACGAGCTTCCACTTGAAGCGGCGATGAGCGATACAGAAGATGGCGCGGCGGCTTCCGAGAGTTTTGGCGAATCCGAAACCACAAGCGCGGAAGCATCCGATTTTGACACGACAGACGACTTCAACGTTGCGGACGAGACTGCGACAGATTTTGATATGGGCGATAAGCCTACCGACATGCCTGCAGAAGCTCCCGCAGCAGAACCTGTTTCTGAACCAGCTTCCGATGCTGTCGAAACGACACGCGTAGACCCATCAATGGACGGATTTTTGCCGTCTGCCGCGACAAACGACATTGATATATCAGATTTTTCCGACTTTGACTTTGGTGACGACAGTTCATTCCCAGTTCCTGATAGTATAACCGGACAAACATATATAGAAGAAACTGTAGAAAAATCTGCACCGGAAAGTGCAGAAGAAAAAGCAGCACCAGTGTCAGAACTAGTTGCGGACGACATCGTTGACACCGACATTTTCGAACAGGCTTCATCCGCACAGAATGAAGAACCGGTAACTGTGCCAAAAGCAGAACCGGAACCAGAAACACCTAAAAAACCGATTTCAGGCTTCGACGAAGTTTCTTTGGACGATCTTTCAACAGGCATGCCTGATCTGTTAAGCACTCCAGAAGCAGAAACGATTTCTGAGCCAAAAGAAGTGTCTGCTACGCCAGAAGCAGAAGAGTTTTCTGCAGCCGGTGAAGAAACATTCGGCGATATCGAATTTGAAGATATTACAGCTGCTATTCCTGTAGAAGCAAAGGCTGTTCCAAAAGCTGAAGAAATAGACGAAGTTGCGGAAGCAATCTTTAACACAGAAACAGAGGAAATAGACATTGACGCATTCTTGAGCGACTCCCCTGCTCCCAAAATGGGCGGTACGGAAGAAATCAGTCTTGAGGATTTTATGTCAGACTCCGATTTTTCTGATGCATCAGAATTCAAAGAGTTCATGTCTGCTTCTTCGGCTCCGGAAAAGAGCGATATCCTTAATGACCCGCCAATAGACATGTCGCTTACGTTCGACGATTCTTTTGTACTTGAAGCGAGCGACAATCAGGATGCCAGTGCCGAAGCAGAAATCCCGATAGATGATTTTGTTTCGGACATTGTTACTACTGGCGAAGAAACATTCGACAACTTTGATGATATTTTTGATAACATCACGGATATGAACGCTCCGGAAATTCCGGACATTCCTGATGAACAGCCTAAAGTTGAAAGCGATGTTTCTTTTGATGAAGTTTCAGAATTCGATGATTTGCTCAATTCTTTTGAGGAATCTTCTAATAAAGGTGCAACAGAAATCCCTGTCGTTGTACCACCGCCAAAAGCAGCTAAGAAAGTTGATTTTGACATTCAAGTAAATCTTGATGAATCAGAAATCAAACATGAAACAATAGAGACAACAGATGATTCCGAAGAGGATGTAGCTGTTTCTTTGTTTACAGATAAGGGGTCGTCTGCATTGGCAGCAGGAGGCGCGGCAATGGCTGCGGCAGCTCCGACGTTCTCTATGGCTGACATTGATGACTCTATTACATTTGTTGATGAAACACCAGGTGCTCCGGCATCTTCACTTATTGACGATCTTTCGTTTGAAGGAGTAGAAATCGTGGATATCTCAGAAAAACCGACCGAAAACAATCCGATAGAATCAGAACCTATTCAGAATGAACCTGCTGAAGTTTTACAGCCATCTGCGCAACCGTCAGATTTTGTAGAAGAGCAAGAGGGCTTTGATTTCCCAGAAATTGACGATGAGCTTTTCGAAAAGGCTGTCGCGGCGGGAGCAGAGCCGGAAACTCAGGCTGATATTACAGAGAATGTCCCCGAAGATGAGCCGAATTCAGGCATTTCTTTTGACGATCTGCCCGATATCGATGATATTTTTGATACAGCCGAGCAGGAAACATCTGGAACGACAGATGAACTTCCTTCTCTTGATGATATACCAGACTTTGTTCCAGAAGAAAACAATGCCGATTCAGCAAGCATTGGAGCCGGTATTGCAGCGGGTGTTGTAGGTGCAGGCGTTGTTGCAGCGATGGCATCAGATGAAGAAACACCTGTCGTTGAGGAAACTCCAGTTGTTGAAGATTTCGCCGTTACAGAAGAAGCACCGGTTATAGAAGAAACTCCAGTCGTTGAAGAAACTCCAGTTGTTGAAGACTTCGCCGTTACGGAAGAAACGCCAGTTATGGAAGAAACTCCAGTCGTTGAAGAAACTCCAGTTGTTGAAGAAGATATTCCAGTTTCTACAGAAGACTTCGACATTACCGAAGAAGCGCCAGTTGTGGATGAAACACCTGCTGTTGAAGAAGAAGCACCGGTTTCTGCTGATGAAATTACGTTCCCAGAGGAAACGCCAATTGCTGAAGAGCCTGTCGTTGAAACAGCTTCTGTTACTGACGACTTGCCGAGCATGGACGACTTCAACTTTACTGATGAAGCGGCAACTTTCGAAGAAACGCCTGCCGTTGAAGAAACTCCAGTTGTTGAAGACTTCGCCGTTACAGAAGAAACCCCTGTTTCTGAAGAAGCGCCTGTTATAGAAGAAACTCCAATTGTTGAGGACTTCACCGTTACGGAAGAAACGCCAGTTATGGAAGAAACTCCAGTCGTTGAAGATTTCGCTGTTTCAGAAGAAACGCCTGTCTTAGAAGAAGATATTCCAGTTTCTACAGAAGACTTCGGCATTACAGAAGAATCTGCAGTTGTGGATGAAACACCAGTTGTAGAGGAAGAAGCCCCTGTTTCTGCTGATGAAATTACGTTCCCAGAAGAAACACCAATCGCTGAAGAGCCTGTCGTTGAAGAAGCACCTGTTTCCGAAGAACCTGAAATCGATATACCAGTCGCAGAAGATTTCGGCTTAACAGACGAACCTGTTGTAGAAGAAACTCCTGTTACAGCAGACGATTTTACGTTACAAGAAGAAGAATCTTCTGCAGCCGCACTTGGTATGGGCGTACTTGGAGCCGGTGTTCTCGCTGCATCAGCCGCACTTTCTGGTGATTCTGAAGAAGAATCGTTCGATTCATCCGAATCAAATGAATTAAACGCAACAAATGAACTTGATGTAGTTGAGAATTGCATATATAATGATAACCAAGGTGATATGGAGGTTATTTCTGACATGAACGATTTTGATATTAATAATACTGATTCCTTAGATAATTCAACGGAAAATCCTGTTCTTGATAAAATAGTTAATGAATTATCTACTCTCAGAAATGAAATGGCATCCATTAAAGCCGAACTTGATATGCTTAAGAAATCTGATGGCGGAGCTGATTCAGCCGATGACATAAAGCTTCCAAATGCTGAAGCAGAGGAATCAACAGGATTCTTCAGTGGCGATGAAGACGATGAAACAATCGCACTTTCTGGCGACGAGCTTAACAATATTCTTAACAGCGCCGCATTCACCGAAGAAACTGCTGAGCCAGAAACAGCAAACGAAGCTACTGAGCCAGAAGAATCACAGACACCATCTTTTGACGATACTCCAGAAGAACCAGAAGCACCTGCAGAAATGCCAGTTTCAGAAGATGATTCTTTAACTTATGATGATGGCGAAGGTCCTGATACATCAATCGATTTTAACGAAAACGTATCTGAGCCAGTTATTGATGACATAAACTTCGATATCGACAATGAAGAAAATCAGGCTCCAGAAGAGCTTCCTGAAGAAATTGATATTCCTTCTTCAGAAGATTCATTTGTTGTTGACGCTGCCTCTCCACACGATTTCTTGGAAGACAACGATCCTACACTCGACGAAGCATTGTCCTCAGATAAGGTTTCTTATCTTAACGAAGATTCACTTGATAACGTTACTTTCGGCGAAGCAAACGAAGAAGCAGCCGATGATTTTGCACCAGAAACGTTCGGCAGCAGCGTAGAGCCTCCGATAGGTGAAGATATTGACGATACTCCAGCAGAATCTGTATTTGAAGGCGAGCAGTGGAAGCCAGAGCCAGAAACAGCAGAACCTTCTTTCGATGCAGAGCCTGCCGCTGAACCAGTTGTAGAAGCAGAAACTCCAGCAGAAAACAACGTATCTTCAATGCCTGATAATCTTAAGAATGATGTTAAATCTGTTCTTGCTTATATGGATCAGCTGCTTGAAAATCTTCCTGAAGAAAAAATTGCAGAGTTCGCAAGATCCGAACACTTTGAAGTTTACAAGAAACTGTTCACTGAATTAGGACTTGCCTGAGATGGGTCTTTATAAGCTGATTACCGAAAACTATTTGAAGTTTCAGCAAAACAACTCCAGTTTTCATGGTCTGCTGAATCATGCTGAGCATATTTTACGCTCTTCCAAATTCAGCAGCCCTACAGATGAACCATTCATCTTTTTCAGCTCTTTCGTTGAAGAACTCGGCTTTTCAAAGGTTTGTATTCTTCTTCCTGACGAAAATCAGCTTAAAATCTTTTTTTCATCCGGATTCGATTCTGCTACCTTTCAAAAATCAGAATCAACAAAAGATTTTTGGGACGGGACATTACCTTCAGAAGATTGGTTTCTTGCGACTGGCGAAGATTTAGTTTCTTTCAGACAGCTTTTCTCTGACAGTGATAATGCAGAAATCTCAATGCTTCATTTAAAGAAAATTGTTATAAGCGAAGAGCCTTGTATCCTGATTATTGCTGAAAACACAAAGCAATCACTTGTTGATACGGATATGGTAGATCTAGTTCTACCCTCTCTTATTCCGCATATACAAAGCTGCCTTGACACAAAGCGCATCACATCTGGCACTACTTTTGCCACAAGATTTGAGACAGCCGTAAATGCCGAAAACTCGCTTATAGAAAACGCTAAGGGATTTATGTTCTCAGTGTCTTTGGACAAATATTTTGAATCCTTTGACAATCTTACACCAGAAGCTGAACACCTTCTCTTCAAGAGTCTTCATTATGCAATAGGTATCCTTACAAAACTTCCTGATATTATATATGCTGACTATAAGACAATAAAAATTATCAGGTTCAGCAACAATGACCTTGATGAAGAACTTTATGCATATCAGCTGAAAAAGACTGTTTCCCCGATTTTCTCCGCAGATAAGGCCGATTTAATCGATATACAGTACTTAGGCTCTGCAACAGATATAAATGAGCTGGCCGATTTTCTTCAGCGGTAGCCTTCAATGGATATAATCCTTAAAAACAGCAGAAACGGCAGCCTTACATGCACTAAAGACTCTATTTCATTACATTCTACATTTGATCCCGAAAAAGAAGCCGAGCGTTTTGTTTCGTTAATAGAATCATCATATACCCCTTCCTTTATAGTTATTACCGGACCATGCCTTGGGTATTCCGCACAATACTTAAAAAAACGTTTTCCCGATTCAAAAACAATTGCCATCCAATATTCAACAGATTTTGAGTCAAATTCCAATAACTGGGATTATTCTTTTTTCATAACAAAACAAGATGATACTGATTTTATAAATGACAGGCTTTTTTCGATTATTGGTGAAGAAAAGCTTTTTTCCACACTTTTCCTTTCTTGGAAGCCTTCTGAAAAAGCCTGGCCAGATTTAGCCGCAATGCTTTGGAAATCCTTCAAAGATTTACTTGAAAAAGCAGAGTCTGTAATTTCAACTCGGAATTTTTTTAACAGACGTTGGTTTTTGAACTCAATCCGATTTTACAGCTCTGTAAAAAAAATCTGCATACCAGAAAAAACAGATAAGCCTATTGTCGTTACAGCAAGCGGGCCAAGCCTTGGACATTCGCTGCCCTTCCTTAAAAAATACAGAGAATCTTTTGTTTTGATTGCCGCATCATCTTCTGTTCTGCCGCTTCTTGAAAACGAAATAATACCAGATTTTTGCATAACGACAGACGGCGGCTGGTGGGCAAAAAAACACCTTGAACCGCTTATAAGGCTCTATAAAAGTCGAGGAGTATCCGTTCCTATCATTGCACCACCGGAAGGTGCTGTTCCAACTGAACTTCTTTCAAACGCACCGATTGTTCCGTTAAGTTATTCAGACTTCCCGGACAAACTATTTTTTGAAGCTACAGGCATTCCTTTTATAGCGGGGGAACGGAACGGCACAGTAAGCGGAACAGCCGCCGTCCTTGCACTCAACATGACGACAAGCAGCGTTTTTTTCTGCGGACTTGACCTTGCACCGTCCTTAAAAGGCTTCCAGCATACGCAGCCAAACGCGCTTGAACCAATAAACAACCGTCAAGACATCAGAATAAAACCAACAGAAACTCGAATAACAGCTTCGGCTTTCTCTGGAGGCAGTTCTCTTGGCATTTACCGGAATTGGTTTTCTTCTCGTAACGAAAGCTTTTACAAGCGCGTTTTTAGGATCGTTTCAAATAATGACTCGCTAGAACCTATCCCCAATCTGAAAGACATATGTATAGATTCTGAAACTCCAAAATGCTTCACGGAAGGTAATTCGGATAAGGACCTTTCATATAAAACTTCAGAGTCAGATACAAAGCGCACAATAAAACAAATGTACCAATTCTTAGAAAAAGTAAAAGCAGAAATTGATACAAACGCAGAAAACCCTTATAATATTGATTGGTATAAAATTGCCGCATTAAAAGAAGTTGTTCTTTCTGAAAGAGCTGGAAACAAAGCTGTTTCTGATGGAATAAAAGAAAAAACAATTCAGCTTCTTGAAACGGCAGTTACGCTTGTAAACCGAATGAGTAAATGAGTTCTAACATTTTCTACACAGGGACAAAAAGTGCGAAAACCGGAAAAGATGTGCCTGTTCTTTCTAACGGAAGAACTTTTTTTTCTGAGTACAATCCGGAACGCGATATTCAGTTTTACGCCGCCGCTCCGTCAGTCAAAGATTCCGGCTTTATTCTTGTAGCAGGACTTGGGGACGGAAGCCACATACACGCATTGCTCGATTCAAACCCAAATGTTTTTCTTCTTATTCTTGAATACAACAAAGAAACGCTTGAATATCTTTTTGAAAGCAGGATTTGCAGCCCCGATTTACGGATCAATCCGCGAATATCTTTTACAACACCAGAAACACTTTGTACAGACTTAAAAAACACATATATTCCCGTTTTATACGGTACTTTTTTATATCACCCGGTAAAATCATGGCAGCTTGCGTACGAACAGCTTGTTTGCCATGGGAGCGGCGGCGGAAGCGCCCTAAAAGACTTTATACAGGAAACTCTTCACGATATTGCTGCCGATTACGCGACCCAAGCGCGTTTCGGGAAGCTTATGCACACAAATATTTTGAAAAATTTGAAGCTGCTTTCAGAAGATGCTGGGAAGTGTGTTTCAGAAGCAGAAATTCGCACTTTTGTCGCACAAAATGATGATAAAGAAGCCGCCGTCATAGGAGCTGGACCGTCGCTCGACGAATCAATGCCTGTGCTTAAACAAAACAGGAACCGCTTTTATATAATTTCGACGGACACAGCATACAGAACGCTTTATAGGAACGGAATTAATGCAGATATGGTCGTTACACTCGACGGTCAGAATGCGAGCATATCACACTTTATGGGCATTGATTCGTCGGAAACTATAGTCGCCGCAGATATTTGCGCGAATGCCGCCGCCGCGCGGAACCTTATGGAAAAAGGGCACAAGCTCTATTTTTTCACGACTGGGCACCCGCTCGGAACGCTTGTAAACAGCTGGTACAAAAGCGATTGCGCACCAAGCGCAACTCTAGGCGCAAATGGCGCAACGCTTAGCGCAAAAGGCGCGCCCTCCGATGCTCCTCTCCTTTCCGTATACACTGCTGGATGCGGAACCGTTCTTAGCGCGGCGGCGGACATAGCCGTAAAAGCCGGCTTCCGTTCTATCCGGTTTTTCGGTGCCGACTTCGCTTATAAATCCGGAAAACCATACACACGCGGAACTTACCTTGACGATACATTCCTTACTACCAGTTGTCGCACAGTTCCAGAGGAAAACGCGTTCTGCACGCTTTGCTACAGAACAGAGCTTACAAAAACAGTTGAAGGCTATACAACTCCTCTCCTCTCTTCGTATAAAAAAAACTTAATCTCTTATATCGAAGCACATAATGCATCATTCTCTTTTGTTACATCATGTTCAAATCTTCCTGAAAAACAGGCTTCTAAAATAGCAGAGCTAAAAAAATCTCATCTTCCTTTTGACTATGACAAGTTTATTTCGTTTTTTATCGATGGCCTAAAAAATAATGATAAATCTTTACTATTCTCGATACTTCCTTATGCAACATGGATAAAAGAAAAAGAAAAAAATGCCGATATAAAAGATATATTTGCGAAGGCCGTAGAGATTACGGCACTTAGAAGGAGCTGAAATGAACACCAAAAGCTTCAGATTTTTTGTTATTTTTATTCTGATAATTTTTCTTGCGGCTGTTGCCTACTTTGTATTTGGTATTTTTCATACAATCTCAGCAAACTCGACTATTTTGAACGACCGTTTTTCCGAGCTCTCCGGTAAAATCATCTCCTTAGCAGATGAAACTTCCCCTTTTTCTGTATCGTTTTCAAATCAGCTTGAAACAGAACTTTCTGAAAATCCATATATCTCTTGCATTACACTTAGTGATTCAAGCTCTGCTTTTTTTGCATGGCCAGCTGATTCATCGCACTTCGTAATAAATCAGTCTGGAAGCCCAGAAATCTCTGTTTCTACACCTGCGTTAAAAACCTTTTCCGAGATTATCCAAACTTCTTACGGTGAAATTACAATCTCCGCAGCGCTTAACACGATCCTTAAATCGGAATTTTATACAGTATGCTCACGTACATTCATAATAATTCTTGCTGGTACAGTTTTTGATTTCCTTCTTTTAATCTATCTTGCGTTGTTTACACAATCTTCTTCAAAAGAAATGAATAAAACACTTGAAGATATTGAAGAAGAGATAAATACCATAGCAGGTAAAAACGAGCCTAAAGAAACGGTACAGCCAAAAGCCGCAGAAACAAAACAGGCAGAAACGAAACCAGTTGAAGAGAAAAAAATTGTTGAAAAAGAAGAAGCCGAACAAGCTGATTCTTCCGACCCGGCAGGACTTTTCTCTGAAAAAAGTGGTTTCGGTTGGGAATCTTACTTGGAGCCGCGCCTTGATGCAGAACTTATAAGAGCCGCTTCCAACGAAATGGATCTTTCACTTTTCATCATAAACATTCAGGATATTGATAAAGATTCTCCTGCATTTAATGCAGTATGTGAAACAATGCTTGAATTCTTCCAGTATAAAGACATGGTTTTTGAATACGGTGAATCAGGATTCGCAGGTATTCTTGTTAATACGAACATTGACGGCGCAATGGCTGCGTCTGAGCTTCTTTATACAAACCTTAAAGATATTTTCAATGAATATGAATGCAATGCAAGCTGCGGCATCGGTCTTACGACACGCTCACTTAGGCTTATAACTGGCGCAAGGCTTTTGAACGAAGCGAAAAAAGCTGCAGAGAAAGCGATGGGAGAGAAAACGCTTCCTATAGTTGCATTTCGTGTAAATCATGAAAAATCAAAGCAGTATCTCGCTGATTCAGCAGAAAGATTTGTAAGTTAATCGATATCGATTTCTTCTGATTCAGCTTCTTCCAAAGCGGCTTCTGCGGCAGCGCGCTCGTCTTCTTTTTTCTTGAATGCGTCTGTTACTTTACGGACTTCCTCTGACTCTTCATCAAGCGTCTTAAGTTCTTCAAAAAGTTCGGAAGCTTCTTCATCTTCATCAAGCTCAAGAAGTACTAAAATAAAGTTTGCGAGCAGCTTTTTATCGACAGGATTCCGTTCATAAAAGCCACGGTAAAGCGCGCTTGCTTCCATCGTCTTCCCTTGTTTTGCAAGCACGTAGGCATATGGCATACCGATTGTTATATTATTTTGGTCACGCTCAAAAATCCTGCTGTAATACTCTTCTGCACTGCTCCATTTGTTTTGTATGGCATAAATCCGTGCAAGATTATAGGTGATAGTCAGATTTTCTTCAGGAAGCAAATCCTGTGTTTTTTCGTAATACTCAATTGCTTTGTCGTATTTTTTTAAATCGTAATAGGCGTTCGCTATGTCGTAGTATTCAGCTGCGAGCGTTTCCGTAGAAACTTGAGCGGAACCGGAGAACAAATTTGCAAAGTCATTTCCTGTTGAAGAGCAGGAGCAGAAGAAGAGTAAACAAGCTAAACTAATGGCCGCCAAAAGAGTAATCCGGTTCCTCATAATCCGAACGCCTTATTGATCCCGTATTAATGACCGAGTACCGTATGCTCGATTTTTCTGAGCTGAGAGCGGTACAGTCCGGCGATATTTGAGCCGTAGTCTGCAATCAGCTGGATAATGTTGCGCGGTGTGTCTTCCGTGTCGCGTCCGTTAAGGCGGTCGCCGGCATCACCAAGTCCTGGCATGATGTACGCAGAGGCGTTAAGAACAGGGTCCATCCAAAGCGTGTAGCATGTGCAGTTTTCCAAAGCGCGAACAACGCGAAGGCTTCCCTTAAGGGCTGAAATTACGTTGAAGAACTTAATTGACTTTGGTTTAACGCCCTGGCTCAGAAGATACTTCACAACAGTTACGAGAGAACCGCCTGTGGCGTTCATCGGGTCAGCGAAGATAAGGTCTTTGCCGTTAAGGTCATCAAGGTTATAGAAAGAATTGTTCAAATCAAGAACATACTCCATGTTGTTTTCTTTTTTGGACTCATCGCGCTTAATCTTGAAAAGAGCGAACGGAGTAACGTATCCGTGAGAAGAATATTCCTCAATCTCTTTTGACATAATCATTGAAGGAAGAAGCGCGCCGCGAAGCATAACGCACATAACGGTGTTCTCAAGCTTGTAGTCAATGTCCGGAACTTTATGAACCGCGTAGTTCTGTACAGGTGACGTAACAGGTGTTTTTACAACGAGGTAGTTTTTGTTGTCGGTGTGATTTCCTGTGTAAGCAAGGCGGAAAAGCATCTCGTAGGCGCGCTGTGTGTAGTACACGAACTCATTGTGACCGGTTCGGATGTCGCGAAGTTTTGCGATTACACGAGAAGCTTCAGCATGACTTTCTTCAGGCGTTACAAAAGAGAATACGTTAAGTCCTGGAACTTCATGGCAGATATTCTGCATAAGCTGTCCCATCTCATCAAAAATGTCGATGACTTTTTTCTCTTCTGTCGCAAGCGTTGAGCTGAATCCGCCGGCGGCAATTATTTTAAAAGACTGCATTGCTTTTTCATACAAGCTGTCCATCTGCGAAAGATAAGCCTGATCCTGATCGGTAAGATAACCGTCCAGATCCTCTGCCTTTAACACAATCTTTGAATCCATATTTATCCTCCAATTAATAACGAAACTATTGTCTTTATATCCATATTCATGCCGGTACACTTCATAGAAAGCTCGGAAAGTGCCTCCGTTTCTATCTGTCCGGACGGCTGCGCTTTTTTGAACAGGAATAACGCAGGTTTAAGCGCATGCTTATTTGTAAACGTCATCTCCATATCAAGCACATATTCGTTTTCTGTTTCTTTTGAAAAATCACCAGATGCTGTATCTGCGGCAAGCGTTATCCCGTTTCCTATTATGCTTTCTATGAACAAGCCTGCCTGTGAAGTATAAAACGAAATTTCCGTACCGTTACTTGAAAGAATATCTTTTTTACTTCGTATGGTACTTTGTTCTGTATTCTGTTCAGTTGGCGCAACCTCGCGGATTTCTGGATAAAGCTCATCTTCATATGCAAAAAGCCGCCGTAAAAGAACTTGAACATCAGAAGAAGATACGAGCATTACAGAGTTCTGAATAACAGCAACTTTGAATCCCATCGCGCTTTCATAGTATTTAAGCGAGCGGCCTTTTTCCTCAAAACGGCGAGTTTCCCATCCGTTCTTTTTTGTAAAAACCATATCAATAAAAACAGGGAAATCGCCTACGACAGCTGCGTTTATGGAATTGTCCGCAAAGTTGACGGACGCATACATATACTGAGAGCGGTCAAGCAAATCTTTGCTGTTTTTTTCTGTTAGTCCGACGATATACGTGTTGAGTATTGTATTGCAAAGTTCTTTATTACTTTCTACAGGGATTTTTACATACATTGAGTCAGTGTCTGGCAGAACATCAGATGCAGAAAACGCTTTTGTCATTTTTACGGTCTGACATCCTGCCAACACTAAAACGATTGCTGAAAGAGCAAAAAAACGAAGAAAATTTATTGTGATACGATGAAAATGTGCGTCTGATGATTTGCAACTCATACGTACCACAACAAAACTCCTATACGCGGGCTATAACAGCTTTCCAAACTTCATCGCCGGCTTCAATTGAAACCGCGTTAGCCGGCAGGCTGTCAGCCCACTCTATCGATACAGCAAGCGTTTCGCCGGTGATGTAATCGGTAAAGGCTTCATACGACTTTTTAAGGATGTCGGAGCCTGTAAGCTTTATCGTTATGCGGTCTGTAACTTCAAAACCGCTTTCCTTACGCAAGTTCTGAATGCCGCGCACGAAGTCACGTACAAAGCCTTCCATCTTAAGCTCTTCTGTTATCTCAGAGTCGAGCGCGACTGTAAGAGTACCGTCGTTTACGACTTTAAGCGTTGCTTTTTCAAGGCGGTCAACGATAATCTTTGTTGAATCAAGCTCAACAGTCTTGCCCTGAACATCAACACTCAACGTGGAGCCTTCAAGGATAGACTGGATAGAAGCCTGGTCGAGCTGCGTAATAACCGCCGCCGCTGCTTTCATAAGCGGGCCAAGCTCTTTTCCGAGCGTCTTAAAGTTCGCCTTTGCGTTGTATTCAACAAGCTCGTCTTCCCTTTCGTGGAAAACGACTTTCTTTACGTTAAGCTCTTCGCGGATTGACTCTTCCATTTCAAGAAGAACAGCTTTTTCATCCGGGTTCCTTGTTACGAACTCGACGCTCTTAAGCGGCTGTCTGTTCTTAAGGTTGTACTGGCTTCTAAGGCTGCGTCCCATGGAAACGGCTTTCTGAACTGTCTCCATCTTGAACTCAAGCTTAAGGTCGCGTTTTGACTCGTCGCAAACCGGGTAGTTAGCCAAGTGTACAGAAATTGGGTCTTCGTCAGTGCGAAGGTTCTGCCACATTGCTTCTGTGATGAACGGAATTACCGGTGCTGCGACGAGTGAGAGCGTCTTAAGTGCGATGTAAAGTGCCTCATACGCTTCTGCTTTGTCGCTGTCGTTCTCGCTCTTCCAGAAGCGTCGGCGGCTCCGCCGTATGTACCAGTTGTTAAGGTCGTCAATGTAGGACACAATCGGGTCAATAGCACCGGAAAGGTCGTAGTTGTCGAGTGCGGCGGAGACATCACCGGCGAGTTTCTGCGTAACAGAAAGCAGCCAGCGGTCAAGCGGGTTCGTAGGAAGCGCGTTGTCGAACGCGTGTCCTGTAGCTTTTACGCCGTCAATATTTGCATACGTGATGAAGAAACTGTAACTGTTCCAAAGCGGGATAAGGATGCCCTTAAGAATGTCACGAACACCGTCGTCGCTGTATTTAAGGTCGTCCGCTTTGACCGCGGCGGAATGCATAAGGAAAAGGCGGAGCGCGTCTGAACCGAACTGCTGTATTACAAGTGCTGGGTCTGTGTAGTTGCGCTGGCTCTTAGACATTTTCTTGCCGTCGGAAGCAAGAACGAGACCGTTAACAACGCAGTTTTCAAACGCAGGCTTGTCAAAAAGAGCCACCGCAAGAACGGTAAGTGTGTAGAACCAGCCGCGCGTCTGATCCAGTCCTTCAGAGATGAACTTTGCCGGGAAGTGGCTTTCAAAATATTCCTTGTTCTCGAACGGATAGTGCTGCTGTGCGTATGGCATTGAACCGGACTCGAACCAGCAGTCAAGAACTTCTGGAACACGTTTCATCGTTCCGCCACACGAGCACGGAATTGTGATTTTATCTACAAAGTGCTTGTGAAGGTCTTCTGGGTATGTTCCTGAAAGGTCAGCAAGCTCCTGGCGGCTGCCTACGCAAACCTGCTTTCCGCAGTCCGGACATTCCCAAACTGGAATCGGGTTACCCCAGTAGCGGTTGCGGCTTATAGCCCAGTCACGTGCGTTTTCGAGCCATTTACCGAAACGGCCGTTCTTTATGTGTTCTGGCTGCCAGAAAATCTTCTGGTTTGCTTTAACCATGTTGTCGCGGATTTTGATTACGTTAACGAACCAGCTTCCAACAGCACGGTAAATAAGCGGGCTATTGCACCGCCAACAGAACGGATATGAGTGAAGAATCTGGTCGCGTTTTACGAGCTTTCCTTCTGCCTTAAGGCGGTCCATAATATCCTTGTCGCAATCTTTTACAAACCGACCTTTATAATCCGGCACTTCAGCTGTGAATTTACACTCGTTATCTACCGGGCAGATTGTAGGAACACCGCTTCCCTGGAAAACTTTGTTATCGTCCTCACCAAAACCAGGTGCTGTATGAACGATACCAGTACCATCCTCAGTAGAAACGAAATCTGCGTTGAATACACGGAATGCGCCGATTGACGCTGGATTACCATCGCTTCCGTCCGTAGCGTTGTAAAGGTCTGCAAAATATGGGAAAAGCGGCTCATAGCGTGAATCTTTAAGCTCACTACCCTTCTTTTTCCATACGATTTCGCATGCGGCAGGATCTTTGTAGTATGCACCAAGGCGGCTTTCTGCAAGAATGTAGTATTCATCGCCGTCGTGAACTTTTACGTAATCGATATCCGGGCCCATTGTAAGACCGAGGTTTGAAGGAAGCGTCCACGGAGTCGTCGTCCAGGCAAGGAAGTATGTGCATCCGTTCGCCATATCCGGATCTTTTGCCGCCGGAGAGGCTTCTTTTACCTTAAACCGGATTGTAATTGCAGGGTCGTGCACATCCTTATAGCCGCCCTGAGCAAGCTCGTGGTTTGAAAGCGGTGTAGAACAGCGAGGACAGGTCGGCAGGATATAGTGACCTTCATAGATAAGCCCTTTATCCCACAGACTCTTGAAAACCCACCAAATAGACTCCATATACTCAGGATTCATCGTCTTGTAGTCGTTCTTAAAGTCAACCCAACGGCCAAGACGGGTAATCGTCTCTTCCCACTCTTTTGTATAGCGCAGAACGCTCGCGCGGCAAGCTTCGTTGAACTTGTCAATACCGTATTTCTCTATATCTGTCTTGGAGTTAAGTCCAAGCTCTTTTTCAATGAGGTTTTCAATCGGAAGACCGTGGCAATCCCAGCCGAAACGGCGCTCAACCTTGTTGCCTTTCATTGTCTGGTAGCGTGGAATAATATCTTTTATTGTACTTGGCAAAAAGTGACCGAAATGAGGAAGTCCTGTTGCAAAAGGAGGTCCGTCAAAAAAGACGTATTCAGGGCAACCTTCCCGCTGACTTACTGATTTTTTGAAAATATCGTTGTCTTTCCAAAATTTAAGGATTTTTTCTTCCTGCTTAGGAAAACTTACTTTTGGATCTACTGATTCGTACAAAATATTCCTCCGTAAGCATCGGTCTATTCAAGAGCCAGATGCTATTATAACCGAGTTATTATGTCATAAATCTTGTTTTTGTTCTATAGGGGATAACAGGAATGGGGATAATACAAATGGCATTATACGGCGCAGACACTTTTCGTCGTTACGAGTCTGTTATTTATGAAGCAAATTCTATTCTGAGGCCGACTTTTTTATAAAATCAAGAAGGATTTCGTTGACTTTATCGGGCTGATCATCGTTTGCATTATGTGACGCTCCTTGAATCATTATAAGCGGGAATCCTGTGCGTTTAGACCACTCCTTATTATATGCCCTTACTTTTCCAACATTATCCTTATCTCCGAGTAGCAGAATAGTCTTGCATGGAATATTCAAATCTTTATTCTCGGGAATGAAAGCCGCTTCTCCAACATACAAGAGGTGACACAGCTCTTTTTTCGTGTAGGAGGACAACATTTCGTGCATTCGTTTCTGTGCAATCTCTGTTGCTCCGCATACCTTGGCCATAGAAGATCTTAGCAATTTATCAGGAAACATTCTGCACATCCATTCTAATTGAGACAACCAGAATAAATCAGATTTCGAGTAGTAGTCTCCGAAAGGAGCACTATCAATTGAAACGAAGCCTGCGGCTTGAAACGGATGCTGATCTATATAGTACTGGGCTAACATTCCGCCCAAAGACTGTCCAATAAATACAGCTTTTTCTATCCCTTCGGTTTTAAGGATTTTATCCAGTTCACTGCTGACATTGGCGTATGAAAATCCATCATACGGCCTTGATTTACCATGGCAGGGACAATCCCACACCACGACTTTGAACTTATCTTTAAAAAATAAAAGTTGAGTTTCGAATAAGCGATGATCTGCACTTAGACCGGGCAAGAAAACCAATGATACAGCACTTTCAGTTTCATTTGTCCAATAGTAGGTTATTCCACGATTGGAAGATATTGATTTTTCGTTCAAACCGACCATATCTATACTCCTAAAGCTCAGATTTATTTTTCAATATTTTCTGCAGTCACTGTTTCGCTAAGTTCGTCAAAGTTAAAAAATCTTAAACTTCGCGAAACATAAACAACTCTATCCTACAGTACAAAAAAAAGCCTGTCTAGTTATAACCAGACAGGCTTTATTCATTTAATACGAAACTAGTTCTGTATCACATTATTTTGCGTAAGTTGCGATGAATACACCAGCCGCAACTGCTGTACCGATAACACCGGATACGTTTGGTCCCATAGCATGCATCAAAAGGAAGTTACTTGGGTCATACTCAAGTCCGACCTTGTTGGAAACACGGGCTGCCATAGGAACAGCGGAAACACCTGCCGAACCGATGAGCGGATTGATCTTCTTCTTAAGGAAGATGTTCATGATCTTTGCCATGATAAGACCACCGCATGTAGCGATTGCGAAGGCAAGGAGTCCAAGAAGGATAACACCAATAGAACTTGGGTTGAAAATCTTCTCTGGAGTCATCTGTGAACCAACACCAAGAGAAAGAAGAATAGAAACGATGTTCATCATTTCGTTCTCAAGTGTCTTTGAAAGGCGCTCAACAATACCAACCTGCTTGATGAAGTTACCGAATGCAAGCATACCGATAAGCGGAGCTGCCGGCGGAAGCAGAAGAATTGTCAAAACAAGAAGAACGATCGGGAAAAGAATCTTCTCTGTCTTTGAAACAGGGCGAAGCTGATCCATCTTGATTTTGCGCTCTTTTTCTGTTGTAAGGAGCTTCATGATCGGCGGCTGAATCATAGGAACAAGAGCCATGTATGAATAAGCTGCAACTGCTGTAACAGCCATCATCTCAGGAGCAAGTTTACCAGCAACATAAATTGAAGTAGGACCGTCTGCACCACCGATAATAGCGATTGCACAAGCCTGCATCATGTTGTACTCAACACCAGGGATAAGGTTCATGGCAGCAACACCAAGCAGTGTTGCGAAAACACCGAGCTGTGCGGCACCACCAAGGAGCGCCATCTTCGGGTTTGCGATAAGCGGACCGAAGTCTGTCATCGCTCCGATACCCATGAAAATAAGCATCGGGAAGAACTCGTTTCCTACACCAGCTTTATAGATGATATGAAGCATACCATCCGGTCCCTGTCCCATTCCAGCGCCTGGGATGTTAACAAGAACAACACCGAATCCGATCGGGATAAGAAGCAGTGGCTCAAAGCCTTTTGCAACTGCAAGCCAGATGATAAGGAATCCGACAGCAATCATAATGAGCTTCTGCCAGCCTGGAGCTGTAGTTGCAAACTCAACAGCACTCTCAACTTCAACTTCTTCCTCGGCAGGATTCTCGCCGAAGATCATCTGATAAATACCAGTGTTATGCCAAAGGCTCTTAAGGAATTCGCCCGGCTGAATCAGCGGAATCTTCTCTGATCCCTTGATAATAGCGGTATTCATTGTGCTTAAAGATGGAGAAACTCTTGTGTTTCCGTTATCCGCGAAGATATTTGTTACAAAAGAGAATACCATCGATACTGCAAGAAGAACCGCAATAACTTTAAGAGCTTCTCTGCTCTTTTTATTTTCTTGACCTAACATCATATACCTCAATTACTGAATCTCTGCGATTGCCTGTCCTGCCTGAATTGAATCACCAGCATTAGCAAGATAATGTACAGAACCGTCAGCAGTTGCTTTTACTTCAAGCTCCATCTTCATTGACTCAACCATAATGATTGTATCGCCGCTCTTAACAGCTGCACCTTCTGCGAGAAGGTTCTTCAGAAGAGTACCAGCTACAGGAGCATTAACCGTCTTTCCGTTTCCGCTTGCAGCAGCAGGTGCGCTTTCTGCAGCAGCTTCAGCAGCAGGAGCTGCGCCAGCTCCACCGCCGATTGTAGCAACAAGCTGACCTGCCTGAATTGAATCTCCAGCGGCAACACAGAAATTGATTGCGCCGGAAGCTGTAGCTTTTACAGGAAGCTCCATCTTCATTGACTCAATCATCATAATATCCTGACCTTCTTTAACATCTGCACCGGCAGAAACAAGAAGTTTAAGAACAGAACCAGCTACAGGAGCTTTGATATCAGCACCGCTTCCTGTTCCGGCTGCCTTAGGCGCAACTTTTGCAGCACCCGCAGGGCCGAAAGAAACATTGTATGCTGTTCCGTTTACGTTTACTGTCATTGTATCGGCAGCCGGGCCTGTAGTTACGTTGTATGCTGTTCCGTTTACGTTTACTGTGTATGAACCGCCCTTTCCAGCACCAGCTTCTGCAACTTTGAAAGAATCAGAGTTAACAGGACCATTTGCTCTTTCTTTGAAGAACTTAGGAGCTTTCTTCGGGAACATAGCGTATGTAAGAACATCCTCTGTTGAACCGTTTCCGCCAGCAGCTTTTGCTTCTTCAACCATCTTGTCCCATTCCATCGGGATTTCGTCAGCAGGGCGGCATGTCATCGGCTCTTTCATTCCGCTCTTCTCAAGAGCGACCTTAACAAGGTCTGCATTCGGCTCTGCAGGAAGCTTACCATATTTACCAGTAAGAAGTCCCTGGAACTCAGGTGTCATCATCTTGTAGCGTCCCTGAAGAACGTTAAGAACAGCCTGAACACCAACAATCTGTG
>JAEEGK010007175.1_pt1 | contig 26597 bp, 27 predicted proteins | sample 8958771 | NCBI WGS metagenome assembly JAEEGK01 (sample SAMN16246547, study PRJNA631951) | gut metagenome | biome: gut microbiome; feature: rumen; material: SC-attached | host: Bos | place: Iran: Karaj | collected 2018-10 | reverse complement strand
CCGGACTTGCATTTATGTCTCTTCCAAATGTATTCAATTCAATGGGACCAGTTGCAGGCCGAATTGTTGGAGCCTTCTTCTTCCTCTTTATGAGCTTTGCTGCTCTTTCTACAGTAATTGCTGTATTTGAAAATATCGTAGCATTCCCAATGGATAAGTTTGGCTGGAGTCGTAAAAAGGCAGTTCTTATCAACTTTGCAGCTATGCTTGTTTTGGCAACTCCTGCTGCTCTTGGTATGAACGTTTGGTCTGGCGTTCACTTTGGTGCTCACATCGGTTCAATCGACGCTTTGGAAGACTTTATCGTAAGTCAGAACCTCCTTCCACTTGGTTCTATGCTCTTCCTCCTCTTCTGTACTCTTAAGAAGGGCTGGGGCTGGGATGGCTTTATTGCCGAAGCTGATGCCGGAGAAGGAATTAAGTTCCCTAAGAACAAGGTTGTTCAGTTCTACCTCCGCTACATTGCACCTCTCATCATTTTGGTAGTATTTATTGCCGGATATTTTGATATTTTTGGTAAGAAATAATAAATATTAACTTTCTGATAATCCCGTGTTAGACATTCAGTCGGACACGGGATTTTTTTTGGTAACAGGATTTTTTTTTTGCAATTTATATGTAAGATTGATATAATTATTCCAATTAAAACCTTAAAAACCTATCTTGTAAAAGTAAAATAAATCAATGTTTTCAGTAAAAAATTAGACTCGGAAAGGGAATATCAATTTTGTTTCTTTTTATGGAGATTTTATGAAAAAAATTATTTCTACACTTGTAGTTCTGGCTCTTTTTGCAGGAAGCATTTTTGCTTTGGATTTGGATGTAGCTTTTGGTGGTGCTTATGGTTTTGCTGCAAGAAAAACTGTAAATGAAGATACTGATGTTACTACAAAAATTAAGGACAACGCTTTTGGAGTAAAAGCAGGAGTAAAACTGGGACTTACAAATGATTTAGGCATAAAAATTAATGCAGGTCTTGTTTTCCCAAAAGATGGAACAAAAGTTATTACGACTGATAAAAACGGTAATTCTTCAGAAGCAACTTTAGACTATGACAAAACTTCTGTATTCAACTGCTTTCTTGGACCTGTTTATACAGTAAAATCAACAGATACATTAAAAATTGATGTTGGTCTGGGTGTGGACCTTGGATATAATAAATATGTAAATACTACACCAGAGACAAAGGTTGCTGGAATTGTTACAGTACCTGCGACATCTATTTCAACTTCGTATTTGTGCTATGGATTTGGTGCAACAGTAGCAGTTCAGTGCAAGCTTGGAAAGAATATGGCTTTACAGCTTGGTGCAGATGCTGCATATCTTTGGGGAAATAAGGTAGAAGTTGTAACAACTGTAGGTTCAAAGTCAGATACTTCTTCTGATGATTACAAAGCAACGGCTTTCTATTTTATTCCTGACCTTTCCTTAGTTTATAGATTCTAATCGAGGTTATAACCAAACCACAGTTTTGCTTTGTCAAAACTGTGGATGAACCTGGTAATAATTTCAGTTAAAATTATCAATCCATCAGGTTCGTAATTGTTTAAAAAATTACATTCTGTTATAATTCTTTATATGAAGAACAAGCAAAAGAACGAGCTTGCAGTTTGTGGGTTCGCGACAGTTAAAAAATTAGAAAAGAATCATCCCGAAAAAATAACCCGTCTTTATTTTACAGAAGAAAAAGCGCCTCTTTTTGGTGGCCTTTGTAAAAAACTAGCAAAAAATCATGGCATTTATAATATGAAACCGGCAGAAGAATTGGAAAAACTCTGCGGTACAGTTCATCATCAAGGTGTTGTCGCCATGATACAGGCTCCTATCATTGAACAGATTGACTCAGACATCACAGATTCCTGGATTCAAAATAAAGAAAATGCAATTTTATTGGACAGAATTGGTAATGCAAATAATTTTGGTGCAATTGTCCGCTCTGCTGCTTTTTTTGGCATAAAGAATATTGTAATTCCTATGGATGAAGCACAAAGTTCAATTACAACTTCATCTTATCGCGTTGCAGAAGGTGGAATGGAATATGTAAACATTTATTCTGTACGCTCAATTGCACGACTGCTGGAAGTTCTCCAGGGGAAAATGATTCGCATTGGAACAGATTTGAAAGCTACAAAAACTGTCAGTGAATTGAATCAGTTAAAGCAAAAGAATCTTCCTTTCCTTATTGTTCTTGGAAATGAGGAAAACGGAATCAGTGATGTTGTAAAAAAGAATTGTGATGAATTAGTGATTATTCCTTGGGCAGGAATGGCAGACGGAGAAAGTAATGTAATTGACAGTCTTAATGTTGCCCAGGCTAGTTCAATCATTTTTTACGAATTGAGTAAATAGTTTCAGACTTAAAATGCCTCAAACTTTTCTCGTGTTTTATTAACTGGAAATCAATTGCCAGTGTTACTGGTATTTGACGATATAATTGCTGCTTAAAAGGCAGCTTATAGGAGTATTTAATGAAAAATTATTTTGATTTAAGTGGTCAGGTTGCTGTAGTAACAGGCTGTTCTACAGGACTTGGTGTACAGATGGCAAAAGCATTAGCTAATCAGGGTGCTAAGATTGTTGCCATTGCAAGACGTAAGGAGCTGATTGAAGCTGTAGCTAAAGAAATTGCTGATACCTACAAAGTAGAAACTTTAGCTATCACATGTGACATCACAAGCACAGAAAAAGTAAATGCTGCTGTTGATGAAATTATGGCTAAGTTTGGTCGTATCGACATTGTTATTAACAATGCTGGTACTGGTGCAGTTGCTCCTGCAGAAGACATTACAGATGATCAATTCTATAATGAAATTAATATAGACATGTTCGGTTCTTTCAGAATTGCCCGTGCCGTTGCTAAAAAAGCAATGATTCCTGCAAAATACGGAAGAATCATCAATATTGCCTCAATGTATGGACTTGTTGGTAACAAAGTTGCTCCTTGTTCTCCATATCATGCAGCAAAAGGTGGAGTTGTAAATATGACTCGCGGTTTGGCTGCTGAATGGGGTAAATATAATATTACAGTAAACGCTATCTGTCCTGGATATTTCTATTCTCCATTAACAAAAGAAACTTTGGATTCAGATTTCTTCCAGCAGAATGCACAGGCAATGATTCCTTTAAGCCGCTATGGCAACGAGGGAGAATTGGATACAACTGCAATTTTCCTTTCTAGTCCGGCTTCTTCTTATGTTACAGGTGTAATTCTGCCAGTTGACGGTGGATATACAGCAATGTAATCTGATTAGAAAGATAAGATTATAAAAAATCATAAAAATAAAAAAGCCGTGCAACGAAAATTATAATCGTCGTACGGCTTCTTTATTTTGTTGCCCGTACAGTTATTAGCACGGCACGGGAACTTTATTCAAGTCAAAAATTAAACTTTGAACAAATCTACCTGAGCACCAATCTTATCAATTGTAGCTTTTACAGTATTAGAAATACCACTCAAAGTAGCACCAGTTTCGTTGATTTTCTGAGCACCTATGGCCATTTCTTCCATACTTACACTCATGTCTTCTGTTGTTTCTTTCAGGGCATTCATATCATTTACAACTGCATCACTCTGAACAGCCATATCTTTAGAAGAATTACGAACTTCGATTGTGTTGTCATTCATACTGCGGAGGGCATCTGTAATTTGTTTAGAACCGGAGTTTTGTTCTTCCATTGCAGCTCTAATCTGAAGTACGAGTTCATCCGTTTCTTTAAGTTTTGTAGAAACGACAGCAAGGGAATCGCTGGCTTCTGTAGAAGAAGATACAACTTCAGAAATTGAAGAACGGATGATATTCAACTGTTCACCAATCTTCTTTGACTGAGCAGAAGAGGTTTCTGAAAGCTTACGGATTTCATCAGCAACAACGGCAAATCCTTTTCCTGCTTCACCAGCATGTGCAGCTTCGATTGCAGCGTTCATAGCGAGTAAGTTTGTCTGAGAAGCGATAGAAGAAATAGCCTGGTTTGCTTCCTGAAGCATCTGAGACTGGCTTTCAATCTGCTTGATTCTTTCGTTTACATTCTGCTGCTTCAAAATACCAGCTTCGGCATTAGACTCAAGACTGTTGAAGGATTCGTTCATCTTTTCTACAGAATTATTAACTGACATGATGTTACCAATCATTTCTTCAACGGCAGCAGAAGCCTGGGTAACACTGGCAGACTGATCTTCAATCATCTTATCGAGATTAGCGATATCTGTAGAAATAACTGTAACGTTGTCATTTGTATTTGATACGCTATTGCTCTGATTTTTAATCTGCTCGTGGATACTTTCAATATTTGCAATAATCTGTGTGATAGAAGTTGCCGTGTCGGTTGTACCAGTTGCAAGTTCTTCACCACCTCGGCTTAATTCAACCTTAGATTCCTTAATATTTTTTACAATTTCTTGAAGTTTATCCATGAATAAGTCGAACTCAATAATCAAATCACCAATTTCATCACGTTTAAAGAGCTTACATCTCTTTGTTAAGTCAGCATCACCACTTGCAAGGTCTGTAAGGAATACAGTTACGTTTCTGATTCGGTACATAATCCAGTTTGTGAATGTGAAACTAACGATAGATAAGAGAATTACAACAGCGATTACAACCGGAACTACAATTGTCATTGTATTTGTCTGGACAGCTTTGATAACTTCCATTGACTTTGCAACAAAGAGCATACCAGAAACTGTTCCATTAGAATCGATTAATGGACTGTAGCTTGTGTAATAAGGAATGCCATTGATTGTGTTGCCACCAGTGTATTGTTTTCCGCCGTAGAGAACCTGTTTTGTGATGGCGTCGTTGTCCAGTTTGGTTCCAATAAGTTTATTGCCCAAAGTAGTAGCCATTCGGACATTACCCTTAAAAACTGTACAATCAACACCGTAATTTGATGAAACAATACTGATGAGTGTATCATCTCCACTATCTGAAAGGTCATAGCCTGCTACAACAACACCGACTATTTCGCTTCCTTCGTGAATAGGTGCGGCTGAAATAAGACCATATCCTATATCACCGATTGTTTCAAATGCAAATGTTACTTTTCCAGAAAGTGCTTCTTTTATAAAAGCTCTGGAAGATAGATTTGTACCAGTATTAATAGCAGTTCCACTGACAACAACTCCATCTTTTCCTGCAATTGCAAGTAAATCCAATCCGAAGATTTTTGTCTGTTCTTTTACATAAAAGTCTGCAATTTTTGGATTTTTGTTTGTTAAAGCATCTTTGGTTTCTGGTTCATAAGAAAGAATGTTTGAGTAGCGTGTAACGTTATCTGTCCAGTCTTCTATAAGATAAATAACTCCATTCGCTGTAAAGCCCAAATCTTTTTCTGTATTTTTTATCTGCTTTTGTCCAAAAACTGAAAGAGCTATTGTAGAAATGAAAACAGAACAGAATATAACGGAACCAACCATCATTCCAATAAGTTTCCATTTTAGCGGTACATTTCGTTTTGCGTTTGTTTGAAAACGATCAAGTTCTTTTACTTTCCTTGGCATACAAAACCTCTCATAAATATGAAGCAAAAATAGAAAAACTTTTTATAATAATTTGTTATAGGAAGTATATTATATTATCGTACTCTTTTAATGTTAAAGCAAGTTAATTATTTTTGAGTATTTTTGAGGTTTTGGTATATTTCCTCGTCTTTTCTTGGTTTTGTCTTTTTCTGGTCTTGGTATTTATTTTGTTAATATCTCAATAAATCCGGCACTTTATCCAAAGTTATTGCTAAATCGCTTTGATAAATCTCTAATTTGTGTGTGTCTGGATTTTTTGCCTGTCCGTTCCAGAAGTTTTCGTCATTTTCACCTTTTTTTCCATCGTTCCAGACCATAAAATAAGACCACATTGCACCATCGCTTTGCATTTTTTCAAGACTAGGAATAACACCGCATTCGCTTAAGGTAATGGGCTTTGTAATATCTATGTTGGAATATTTATTGAACGAGGCTGACTGGCTTGAATAATCGTTATTTCGCGGATAGATATCAACGCCAATCATATCGACATATTCTGAGCCTGGATAAAACTTCTTGTTCTGTCCGTTCCAGAGCCAGATTAAATTGTGAATGCCTTTTGTGTTTGTAAAATAATCATACATTAGTTTCCAAAGGGCGATGTAGCATTCGGCACATACATCTTCATTTGTAGAAACTGAATATTCTTTTTTAGCTTCATTATATTTTGTTGAGTTTCCGGCTCCCCACCAGAACCAGGCTGTTCCAGTGTTTCCGTAAAGTCCGAGATTTCCTGCTCCTTCGTGCATTGGACGCCAGATAACCGGAACTTCCATGTATTGTAATTTTGAAAGTTCGCGGGCTATTACATCCAAATCAGCAAGGATTTCTTTATATTCTACTGTATCGGTTTTCCAGGCATGATTGTCTGTGTCATAAGGGATGCGGAATTGTGTTTCTTTTGGGGCAAAGGAGCCTGTTTTCCCTCTTGGAGCAGTTGGATCACGCCAGTGCCAGCAGAAAGCAACAATGCCCTGATTATCGCTGATTTTCTTGCCGTCATAATCTGTTCCGTTCCAGAAATTAACAGCCCTTTCTATCTGCTGATTACGAGCACTCCAGCCGAGACTTGTATAATTCATAAAATCAAAGCCCATAAGTGCAGGATATTTTTGCGTTTTGTCATAAACCTGCTGGAGCTGGTTGTAGGAATCATCCCAGGCATTTTCCATTTGTCCAGTGATTACCTTTTTTCCATAAACATCGCGGATATAATTATAGAGTCGTTTAGTATAGATTGTCGCTTCTGGGTCAGAAAGTGTTGAAACTACATCTTCATCTGCTGTGATGTGCTCAGGTATTTTTGCGTTGTTTGATTTTTGATTTGTGCTTGCTGTCGAAGTGCAGCCTGTAAGAGCGATAAAAGAAAAAATAAGGATTGCTGTAATAGCCGAAAATCCTAAAAAATGGAAAGAGTGTCTTTCTGAAGCATTATTCATAGTTTGGTCTCCTGTCAAAAAAAATTATCATAAGTCTTATGGATGCGGGATATTCAGGTAATTTTAAATTAACAGATATTTGTAAAAAATCAAGTGTTTTTAGTTAAATTTAAGTAAAATTGTGTCAAATTAAGTAATATTAGGTAAAATATTTTTTATTAGGAAAATGTGTGGGTGTGTGGTGGTGTGTGTGTGGGAGGGGAAGCAAAAAAAAGGACTATCCCCTAAAAAAGGATAGCCCCTTTCGATATTAATAAATTAATAAGCAATATAGAAAATTGAGAAGAACATGTATACGCTGCCGGCAAGGAATACAAGATTACTTACAAAATGCATGTATTTTATATTCTTAATATGATAGAAGATTACGCCTAAAAGGTAGAAGGCTGCAGCTCCCATCAACATTCCGAAAGATTTTGGAGAAAGTGATTCCAGAAGATATTTAATCAGAGCGAAACCTGAAAATCCTGCGAGAATATATAATGCTGCTGTAATTTTTTTATGTTTCTGGCCTGCAATTCCATAGAAGAGAATACCGGCAAGAACGAGTCCCCATACAATTCCAAATAAAATCCATCCTGGGATTTTTTGGATTTTTGTAATTGAGTAAACTGTATATGCAAAACCGATTGTTAAGAAACAGAAAATATGAGAAAGTCTGTCAAAAACTTGTTTTGCAATGATATTTGTAAGTGAATGCTGGAGACATGAAAACAAATGCATTAAAAGCATAGAAGCTCCGAACAAAGCGTTGCAGGCAATTGTTAAACTTTTAAAGCTCATTCCGTCTTTAATACCCAGTGTAACAAGGATAGCGGTTGCAGCAACAGAAAGAGCGGCTCCGATTCCCTGTACGATTGAACTTGCAATTTCTTCACCTGTAGTCAGGCGGCGTTGATTTTTTTCCATTTCGATTATGGCGCGGGCATTTTTTATTCTGCGGTCTGCGCGTTTTTTTGCACGTTCTGTTCTTGCATAATCTTCTGCAGCGTATTTTGCCTTTAATCGTTCTGGATCTTCGGCATATTGGATATTTATTTGTCTAATCTGATTTTCGTAGTCTGTTTTAAGCTGCTTTAATCGAGATTCTTTTTTCTGTTTTATACATTTTAGGGTAGACTTTCTGACTGCCTTGGAAGCAATTTCGTCTTGAATAGTTTCTGTAATAGCCATTTTAATTAATACTCCTTCTTCGGTATAGTTCATATAAAAGAACGCCGGCTGCAACCGAAACGTTCAAACTATCTATTTTTCCACAGGTTGGAATGGAAACAATTGAATCACATTGTTTTTCGAGCAATTGTGCAATTCCTGTTCCTTCGCTTCCCATGATGATTACTGCTTTTTCAGCAAAATCAATTCTACCGCAGGTTTCACCACCGGCATCTGCCCCGTAAATCCAGAATCCGGCAGCTTTTAATTTTTCTATTGTGCGTACCAGATTATTCACAATTGCAACTGGAACCCAGGCGCTGGCACCTGCACTTGTACGAGCAATCACTTCATTACCGGCGATGTCATTTGCACTGTTATGTTCAGGGATAATTACCAGGTTTGCACCGAACTGGTCGCAGCTTCGTAAAATTGCGCCAACATTGTGGGGATCGGTTACGCGGTCTAAAACTACTACAGTAAGAGGTTGATAAGCTTGATTGTCTTGATTATCTTGGTTGATTGCGGAATGCTGTTTAATCCAGGCATCCAAATCAACAAGGTTTGCAGCTTCTTTCTTTTCACCATCCATGCAAAGAACAATTCCTCTATGATCCTGTAGGGCTTGAGGAAGATTTTCAACAAGCTGATTCAATTTTTTATCATCAATCTGTGTGCTTGTAATTCCAGCTTTTTTTGCAGCTTCCAGAATCTTTTTTATTCTTGGCCCTGGCTTGCTGTAAAAAATCTGTAATTTTGGAGAAGCGTTTTTATCATTTATGGATAAAACCTGTTCTTCGATTGCATGGAATCCTGTAATAATTTTAGACATACAATTTTTATTCCATCAGTTAAGTTTAGTTCTTGTGGAAATTATCTTCCGCAGCACTGTTTGTATTTTTTTCCGCTGCCACATGGACATGGATCGTTTCTGCCGACTTTAGCTCCAACGCGTTTTACTGTTGTTGGGATTACGTTTCCGGCTACATATTTCCATTCACCATCGATATTTTTGAAAAGGGAAATTTCGTGATGAATATCATGCATCTGGTGTAAAGTATAGTCAGCAGTAAATTCAACAATCTGCTCATCATCTTTTTCGCCTTTTTCTGTGCGGATAATCTGCAGACCATTCCACTGTGACTGATTGCTCCAGTCTTCGGTTGCCTTTCGGTCGATTTCGGCAATATCTTCGCCTTCTGAGCAGGAATTGATGATAAAGTCAATTTCGTGTTTTACATAAGAAGAATAACGTGCTCTCATACAAGCTTCTGCTGTTGGAGCTTTAATCTTACCTTTAATAATTGGTTCACAACATTCGCTATAAGTTTTTCCTGAACCACAAGGACATAAATCTTTATTTTCACTCATAGGCTACATAATAATATATTTCTTTCAGATAGTAAATTGCCATTTCAGACGGTGATTTTAGACGGTGAATTGCCAGTCGTGTTTTGGATAACGGCCTTTCATTTCCTTGCAGATTTCTTTCCAGGAGCCCTTCCAGAAGCCTTCAAGGTCGTCGGTAATTTGCAGGGGACGGTTGGCAGGGGAGAGCAGGCGGAAGAGTATTTTTGTACCCATGATTTGTGGGGTTTCTATACAGCCAAAAAGCCTCTGAATTATGATTTCGATTACGGGGCGGATTATAAGCTGAGTTTTATCCTGTGGAGAGGCAAGCAGTTCATATTTTACTTTGCATTTTTTTCCGTTTGGCAGGCTGATTGAATCCGGTACCTGCTTTTGGATTTCCTGTCCAGTTAAAAACCAGAAAAGGGCATCGTAAACAGTCTGGGCATTTAATGGAGAGGAATTTTGGATAAAAGGAAGCAGCCATTCTTCTGATTTTTCTGCAAGGGAAGTTTCGAGGGGGATTTCTATTGGCGTTTCCATGGGGATTTCAGTTGCAGTTGTTTTCTGCCTGCGGGTATTTTGCTGATTGTAAAACTTTACCCTGTTCATAAAATCCTGGATTTTGGAATCAAGAGGAAGGCAGGCTAATCCTTTTTTGTGGATTTCGGTTATCCAGGCGGCTGCATAATCTTCTTTTTGGGGAATAAGTTTTTTCTGGCTTAGAATTAATTCTCCGTAAGTAGTTTGCTCGCTTTTCTGGATTTTTCCATTTTCAAAGGAGGAGACGGTTTTTGTTATGGTATGATTTTTGAGCCAATCTTCTACCTGATTTGAAGGTAGTGCTTCAAAGGCAAAAATAATTCCTTCGTTTCTTCCTGCAAGAACTTCCGGGGCAACAATCCATTCGGAATCTTTTGAATATTTTGAATAATCTGAATACTCTGAATGCACGGAGGCCGTATCTGCAACAATTGCCTTTCTTCCGCTTGGAAACTGATATTCTGCGCTTTGCGCTCCTTTTTCGGAAAGGCGTTTTGCCAGCCGGTCAGGATAGCCTGATAAAATCAAAAGCTCCTTGGAGCTTGCAAGTGGGGAAATTTCGTTCAATACTTGTGGAGCGATTTTTGACAGGCGCCTTTGTAAATCTTCACAGAAATTATTTTGAATTTCTTTAGAGGAAGCGGCAAACGTGCTGTAAGTGAGAATCAGTTTTTCGCCAGTTTCCCGGCAATTTAGCAGCAGTGAATCTATGGCAATACAGGCAAGGCGGATTTCGATTCCAAGCGAAAGGGCGGTTTTTCCTTTTGGAGTGATTCTCCCATCCTTGCCGATTAGCTGCAAATCCTCCAAAAGTTTTTTACTCGCCTTCCAGGAATTTTCTGGCGGAGAATCCAGCCAACTTATTGAAGAAAGATTGTAAATTCCTCGTTCGGCACATTCCAGAACCAGAGAAGTCAAATCAGTTCTCAAGATTTCTGGGGCAAGCTCTTCTATGCGCGCTTCATTTTCCTGCCAGAGACGAATGCATTTTCCTTCTTTCTCACGTCCTGCACGACCTTTTCGCTGTTCTGCCGAAAATTTGCTTTCATTTTCGGTAATCAGATTTTCCATGCCGGTCGAAAGATTTATTCTGTTCACCCTTGCCAGCCCGGAATCGATGACACAGGTAATTCCCGGTACTGTCAGCGAGGTTTCGGCAATTGCAGAGGACAAAATGATTCTGATTGCATTTTTATTTCCACCGCTGATTATGTATTTTTGTTCTTTCAGGTTTATGCTGGAATGTAAAATTGAGATTTCTATTTCTGGCTTGCTTTCCGATTTTGTTTCTTCTTGCTGCTTCAGAAGTTCATGAAGATTTTCTGCACATTTTTTGATAGCCTGAATACCCGGGAGAAAAACCAGAATGCCTTCTCCTTTTTTAACTGAAGATTTATTTGAGTAAAGTTCATTCAAAATCGCTTCTTCAACTGTCAGTTCTGGTTCGTAGACGGTTTGAATTGGAAAAAGTCTTCCTGGAATATTTATAACAGGTACAAAATTGATTATGTTGTTGCAATTACAATTTCCATCACTCAAATATTCAAGAATTTTTTGAGTATTGATGGTGGCAGACATGATGATGACGTATAAATCATCCCGCAGCTGCATTGCTTCCTTTAAAAAAGCAAGATTCAAATCTGTATAAACCGAACGTTCATGAAATTCATCAAGAATTACGACGGAATAATCTTCAAGAATCGGGTCATTTTGCAGGTAACGGACCAAAATTGCTTCGGTAACAACTTCAAGCCGGGTTGCTTGTGAAGTCTTGTTTTCAAGATGGATTTTGTAACCGCAAGTTTGACCGCAGGGAGAGTCTAAAAGGTCTGAAATTCGATTTGCAACGCCAAGAACGGCCAGACGACGCGGTTGAGTCATTAGAATTTTACCGGGAAGCTTGTCTGCAAAGTTTTCGAGTAATCCAATAGGAAGAATTGTTGATTTTCCAGCTCCCGTTTGTGCAGTCAGAAGCAGGAAATGGGAGGGAGACTTCATCAAACTGCTGCAAATCTCATCTAAATAGGGATAAATTAGAAACTGATTCAATTGTCTGCTGCTGTCTTGCGTCATAAGGTTGTTCTATTCTAGCACAATCTCTAGCACAATCGGACAAAAATATGCTCAAAATACTCAAAATTTCAGAAAAAAATTTAAAAACTTTGCAAAAACTACCCAAAAGTGTGGGGAATTAATCATCAATATATCTTAAAATCGTTTAGTTTTATAAAATTAGTTAATAACAATCAAATGGAGGATTTGTTAAAATGTTTGGAAAAAAAGTTTTTTCAATCTTTGCTGTACTTGCAATTTTTACTTTTGGTGCGTTCGCTTATGACGGAACAGTTTTCAGCTGTGAGATTCTTGAAGCTTACTCAAGCACAAGATTTGACGAAATTATTGGTTCTGATGCCTTTGAACAGGCTCTTTATGAAGAAGTTGCAGCAGATGCTGATGGAACAGTAGATAAGTTTTTTGCTATCACTCAGGATTCAATCGATGATGAAGATATGGATGTAATTGAAGGTGTAGAAGATTACATCGATAGAAAATTCGATTATTCAAACGGTTCAACTATTGCAACAGGTATTGTTAGAAACAAAAATAGTGACGGTGAAGACGGCTGGTATGTTGTATCTAACTATACAAACCGCAATGGCTGGTCACACTATATGTTCTATTTCCATGTAGCATACTAATTAAATAGCATACTAATCATTTGGAGGATACTTGTATGAACAACGATTCAATTTCAGGCTACAAAAAACTTGAAAACACAAAAGGCATCACAACTGACTGGCTTTTTGAAGAACTTAAGAAGGTTACTCTTTCTTTTGGAACACCGACAATGGGCGAAATGCTCAAAAAACCGGCTGTAACATGGAAAATCGGAAATTATACGGTTTATGTTCAGGCTGATGAATCAAAAATTCAGATGGGCGGAGTTGTTACAGAGAGCATTGGAAAAAATCTTCTTAAACAAGTCGGAATTGGTTTGCTTACAGGAAATTTCGCAGGTTCAAAAGACAATGCAGAATCTGACCGTGCCGTTGAGGAATTGTATAAAGTTGTTGTTCAGCTTGTAGGTGGACAGCCAGTTGAAAATATTACTTCTAACGTTTCAACAGGAATTGAAAAATCCTTCTACATGGAAGAGAAAGTATTCTCAATCACTGCAAAATACAATATTTATCTTGAAGATAAAACCCCAGTTTATTTTATTCAGAGTGATTTAACTCACCTTAATTATTCAATTAGTAGAGAAGGCACAGAAATCTTTAAGCTTAAGAAAAAGCTGATTGCACTTCTTCCTGAATTCTCAATTTTTGAAGATGGCTCAGAAATCGGACATTTGAAGAAAAAGCTTAAGCTTACAAAGCCTGAGATTGTCGGAGAAATCAAGGGAAAAAATGTATGTCTTAAAGGTGATGTGTTCGGTAATAACTACGAAATCGAATTCGATGGAAAAGTTGTTGCAACTGTGGACACTGCGGTACTCACATGGGGCGACTGCTACCGAATTAAGGTGCGCGAGGATTCACTTCAGGATTACGTCATGATTTTTGCAGTTATAATTGATAACGTAATAGACGCAGAAAATTCATAATATTACACGCTATATCTGGCTGACGAGGAGAGTTTTTTTAATTAAGACCGTTTGCTGCTGTATCAAACGGTCTTTTTTCATTTTTATTGTTATAAATAGAAAAATTGAGTATAATCGGGGCAGAATAAGAAACTCCAAAAGAGGAAGGAAATGGCAGATACTTTACTAAGCAAATACGGAAAATATTTTCAGGAAATGGCAAAGGTTTCTACGGCAGCTTCTAAGATTGATGAAACTTGTGTATATCAGGAAGCAAATGAAGCAACCAAGGTGTATATGCGTATGCTCATGCGTGATACAATTCTTCCTGATTCCGGTTTGAATAATGTCGAAAACTTCAAAGCTTTTTATGATGCTGTTACAAAAGAAGGCAAACACGGACTTATCATGCTGGAGCATTATTCCAATATGGATTTACCGGGAATTATTTATCTTTTACAGAAACATGGTGAAGACTGGTCAACAGATTTGGCAGATAGAATAGTTGCGATTGCAGGAATGAAACTCAACGAATCTGATCCTGGAATCCGTGCTTTTACAGAATGTTTTTCCCGCGTTGTAGTTTATCCATCCCGCAGTCTGGCCGCTTTTGAAAGTCGCGATATTTCCGAGGAAGAAAAAGAAGAAGAAGCAAAGCGTGCAAAGAAAATCAACTTTGCGGCAATGCGTGCTATGGATGGTTGTAAACGCCGTGGACAGGTTATTGCAGTTTTCCCAAGCGGAACTCGTTATAGACCAGGCAAACCGGAAACTAAAAAGGGATTACGCGAGATGGACAGCTATCTCCGTCTCTTTGATATTATGATTCTTGTTTCAATCAATGGAAACTGCCTTAGAATCAATCCGGAAAGTCCAGACAATATGCTTTCTGATTTGGTTGTACCAGATAAAATCACAATGACAGCAAGTCCAATCATCGAATGTAAAAAGTTCCGTAACGATATTCTTGCAAAACTTCCTGCAGATTGTCCTGATCCAAAAGTTGAGACAGTTGCAGCTGTGATGAAGGTTCTGGAAGATTTGCATGAAGAAACAGAAAAGAAACTTAGTTCAAAATAACTCAGTTCAAAATAAATAGGAAGGTGAAAAAATGGCATTGGTTAATTTAGAGAAAGAGCTTAGCAGTACAAGTTATCCTGGACGTGGAATTATTGCAGGTCTTTCGGAATGTGGAAAATATGCAATTTCTGCTTACTGGACTATGGGCCGTAGTGCAGGCAGTCGTAACCGTGTTTTTGTTACAGATACAGAAAATGGTTCAGAAGTTGTAAGAACAAAGGCTTTTGATGAAAGTCTGATTGCAGGTGATCCAAGCCTGATTATTTATGCAGCTGTTCGCGTTTTGGGTGATAAAACGATTGTTACAAATGGTGACCAGACAGATACAATTTTTGACGGATTGAAAAAGGGTCTTACTTTTGAGCAGTCTTTACGCAGCCGCAAGTATGAACACGATGCTCCAAATTATACTCCACGCATTTCTTCCCTTCTTGATGTTACTGGCGGAAAATACGAATATGCGCTTTCTATTTTGAAGAGCGACGAAGGAAATCCGGAAAATACCCTCAGATTTACATATACTTATGATAATCCGCAGAAAGGTCAGGGACATTACATCCATACTTATATGGGTGATGGAAATCCTCTACCAAGCTTTGAAGGTGAACCAGTTAAACTTGGCCTCAGTGGTAATATTGATGAAGTAACAGATAAAATCTGGAATGCGCTCAATACCGACAACAAGGTTTCTCTTTTTGTAAGATTTATTGAAATTGCAAGCGGCAAATACGAAGAACGTATTTTGAACAAAAACAAATAGCTGAATAAAAACGGGCTGCCCATCTTTCGACGGACAGCCCGTTTTCAATTATTTAGGTTCCTGCACCTTGTCTTTCTCTTTCTTTACTTTGTTATCAAGTAAATCCATTGTTTTATTAAGTGCAGCAGCAAAATCATAATCATCACTTGAAACGTGAGCCTGAAGCCCCCATTTGAAGTTTACAGTTGTATCAAAAGAATATGCCTTGTCGTGTTTGATTTTCATGATTAAATCGACAATCAAATCATCAGCATATCCGATTCTTTTTAATTTAGTTTCAACTAAGTCTGATTGTTTTTGGTCAAGAGTAAATCCTACAGCATCAATTTTTTTAGTCATAATAATCTCCTGCGAAGGTCGAACCTTCTTTTTAGTATAATAAGTCTTGCATATTCAACATATACAAGAAAAACTTTTTAACTATATTAAGTATACTATAGAAATCGCGAAAAAGGAAAAAAAATTGCATAGATTATTGTGCATATTGAAAAAATATCGGTCTATGTGTATAGTATGATTGTATGGCAGATAAAAGATTCACGGTTTTGGATTTGCTCGATTTAGATTTATCCGGACATGATGCTTTGCATTTAAAATGCATTGCCGGTCGCCGAGGCTTGCCACGTGCCATTACAATTCCAGAAATCAATCGTCCAGGGCTGGCTCTCTGCGGATTTTATGAAAATTTTTCCAGTAACCGTGTTCAACTCTTTGGACGTGGTGAAACTGCCTATCTTCAAAAGCTTCATAAAGATAAAGAAATCCATACACTTAAAAAATTCTTCACTGATGATTTGCCTTGCTGTATTTTTTCCTACAACATGGAACCTACCGAAGAATTCCGCCAGCTTGCCGAAGAAAACTGCTGCCCTGTTTTGCAGACTGATTTGACTTCAACTGAATTTTCAAACCGCATTATCCGTGTTTTTTCAAATATTTTTGCTCCAAAAAAGACAATTCATGGCGTTCTTGTAGAAGTTTATGGTATCGGAATCTTTTTGACTGGGCATTCAGGTGTTGGTAAAAGTGAAACTGCCCTTGAGCTTGTTGAACGAGGCCATCGTCTGGTTGCTGATGATATCGTTGAAATCCGCTGTGTAAATGGAAATACTCTGCTGGGTCGTGGTGCAAACACAATGATAAGTCACCACATGGAAATCCGCGGTCTTGGAATTATAAATATTTCTCAGCTTTACGGAGTTGGTGCAATCCGAAATCAAAAGGAAGTCCAGCTTATCGTTCAGCTTGAAGATTGGGATTCATCAAAAGCCTATGATAGACTTGGTACGGAAGTAAAATATCAGGAAGTTTTGGGAGTAAAGATTCCGATTATTGAAATCCCTGTTCGACCTGGCCGTAACCTTCCAATTATTATAGAAGCCGCTGCCATGAACGAACGCTTAAAGGAAATGGGCTATAATGCTGCCAAGGATTTTAATCAGAATGTTCTTAAGTGGATGGAAACTGGCGATGCCAAAACCATTTTCTATGGAAATGATGACTCTTATTAATTTACTAGAAAAAAATAATAAAAAGTGTTTTAATACACTATAAAATATATAACGATTCTTTAAGGATTTTATTATGATAGAGAAAATATTGACTGTAAAAAACCGTGCTGGAATACATGCCCGCCCCGCTGCAATTATCGCTCAGACTGCAAACAAGTTTAAAAGCGAAATCAATCTGACTCGCGACGATGCAACTGTAAATGCAAAATCAATCATGGGTGTCATCGCAATGGGAGCTGGCTACAACACACAAATGACCCTGACAGTCACCGGCCCCGACGAATCCGAAGCCGCCTCCGTAATAGAATCGTTATTCGAAAGCAAGTTCGAGGAAGAGTGAAAAAATTGCGAGCAGTGCGCAGCAATTTTTTCACGTCTCCAATAAAAAAAATCTGCGCAAGCAGATTTTACCAAATTTGAGACTAAAGAGATGTGATTCATATTTTTTTCACGTCTTTTATAAAAAGTTCGCTCACGCGAACTTTACCAAATTGAAAAAGATTAGTTCACCACACCAACACCTGCATGCAGCAAAAAGGAGTATTTTATGAAGCAAATTACAGAACGACAAAAAGAAGTCCTAACATTCATTTCTGAATTTACAGAAGAAAATGCCTATCCACCTACAGTCAGGGAAATTGGAGATCATTTTCAGATTTCCCTCCGTGCAGTTCAGGATCACATTGCTGCCTTGCAGAAAAAAGGTTTCTTATCACAGAGCCAGAAACGTTCCCGCTCAATAAAAGTCCTTTCAGATGTACGTGAAAAAGAACCTCAACTCTTTGTTGGTCGTGTTCCGTTATTGGGAACAGTAGCCGCAGGAAAACCTCTTTTGTGTGAAGAAAATCTTGACGGCTATGTAAATCTTACGGAACCCTTTGTCCGCCCTGGAAAAAGTTATTTTGCCCTTAGAGTGCGCGGAACCAGTATGATAAATGCTGGAATCCTTGAGGGCGACCTGGCAATTGTAGAGCAGTCAAATACTGCCGTTGATGGTCAGATTATAGTTGCAGTAATAGATGACGCAATTACGCTTAAACGCTATTACAAAGAAGCAACCAGAGTAAGACTTCAGCCGGAAAATCCAGACTTCCAGGCAATATACTGTCAGGATGTAAGAATTGTCGGAATTCTTTCAAACATCGTGCGCACTTACTAAAGCAATAAAACAATTTACTAAAGCAATACTAAAAAAATGGCAGTTCCAGTTTATTTATACACCGGCCCGGAGTTCGGACTCAGAACCGAAGCCGTAGATACAATCAAAAAGAATCTCAAAAAACAATATGGCGAAGTTGATGAACACCTCTTCTATCTGCTTGAAACTCCTTTTTCAGAAGTAATGACAATTCTTTCAAGCGGAACCCTTTTTTCATCCGCTACCTGCATTGTCTGCAAAAACGCCGAACTCTTAAAAAAGAAAGAAGACATCGCCCTTCTTGAAGACTGGATAAAAGATGCAGAAGAAACCTCTGTCCTCATCCTTATTTCAGATGAAATCTCAGTGGATTCAAAAGTCGAAAAACTCATTCCCCAATCAAACCGAAAAAAGTTTTGGGAAATGTTTGATAACGAAAAATTACCCTGGGTTCAGAACTTCTTTAAGAAAAACGGCTATACAATCGAAGAAGATGCCGCCCAGCTCATTCTTGATATGGTAGAAAACAACACCGAAGCCCTGCGGAATGAATGTTCAAGATTTTTTGTCTGCTTTCCAAAAGACCATGTAATTAATGCCAACGACGTAGATTCACTTTTAATTTATAACCGGGAAGAAGATGCCTTTACTCTCTTTAATCAGATTTCCGATTCATCAGATTCCCCTCAAAAAAGATTGGAAAGCGGTATAACAGTTTTACAAAAAATCAGACTTTCAAAGGAAAACAGCTCTGTTACAATAATAGCCGGCCTTGCTTCCTGCTTTAGAAAACTAGTTTTATGGCATAAAATCAATTCTAATGGTTTTGCCGCAGATTCTTTTACACTAAAAACCAACGGCTTTTCCAGTACAATAATGCAGAAGCAATATAAAAACGCTGCAAAAATATGGACTACGGGACAGGCAACTGCAATTCTGGCAGTTTTGTCGTCTACAGACATGCAGATTCGTTCAGGCGGAACAATGATGGAAGATGTACTTTTACAAAAAATGATTTATGAAATCGTTATAAAAAAAGGCGCCTCTATTCAAGCTCCAGACTATTCAGAAGGTTTTTAAGAGCCTCAATCTCTTCTTTACTGAAAGTTGAACCTTTTCCCATTTTCTGATGATCCGGAGACCAGCTTCTTAAATCATACTTTGCAGGCCGTCCGCCCCAGGAAACAAGATTCAATTCCGTTTTCCATCCGCCCTTGCTTTCAGACAGAGTTCCAAGATTTTTTACAATTTGAAAAGAAAAATCATCACTCATTTTGATTAGATTTCCTCCTTATTTATTATTTTATCACAGATTTCAGTATAGAACAGTTTTTTAAAATAAGTTAAAATAAAAATGTTGATTTGTAATGTTTTAAAATCAATAGTATAATTTGAATAATTAATATAAAAAATTAATTTAATAAGAGAGGATTGTTATGAAAAAAATAGCATTAAGCGGTTTTTCCCTTTTGTTGATTTTATTCTTCGTGTCCTGCGGATCTAAGCCAGCACCAGCTCCTGCACCTGCTCCAGAGCCTCCAAAGATTGAAGAACCTCCTGCTCCACCAGCTCCAGAAAAAATAGTGGAAGAAATCAAAAAAGCAGATAATACCCTTGCATTAAAAGGAATAGATGATGCAAGAAAAAAGGCATTGGAAAATGAAGCTGATGAATATGCGCCTGATGAATTAGCTGCAATTGATGCCCTCTACGAAAAAATCAAGGCAAAATCAGATAATGGTGAAGATGTTTCTGCAGAAAGTTTGGATTTAGCAAACAGATATGCAGCCCTTTCAGCATACATTGATGCTTTAAAAGCAAAAGAAATAATCGATGATACACAAATGTTCTCACTTGCTCAGTCAGTTTATGATGAAGGCGAAAAAGCTCTTGAAGAATACGAAGAACTTGTTGAAGATCCTAATTCAACTGGAAAGGCCCAGTTAGACAAGGCTACAAAAGCTTCTGCAAGTTATAACTCTGTTTTAGTTGTCATCTATAAAAAAATCGCAAAAGATGAAAGAACAGATGCCTTTGTATCAAAGAAAAATGCTGACAGCGTAAAAGCAGCCGTAGCTCAGAAAGCAAAATATGATGAAGGTGTTGAATACTTTAAAAAAGGTGATTCATCATATTCAATGCAGAACTTTAAAAAAGCATACGAAAACTACAAATCTTCAAAAGAAATCTTTAATGAACTTTATAATGATATTGCCGACAAACGCGCCGCAGTTCTTAAAGCCATTGAAGAAGCAAAACGCAAGGTTGAAGAAACAGCTGATTTTGCAGAACAGGCTGACCGTGAAGTTCCTTTAAGAGAAAAGATAGATGGTATCGAAGATGAAGATACAGTTCTTCTCGAAGATGATGATTATGATGATCCTGAAGATGCCGAAGTAGAATTACCTGAAGACATCGAAGATCCAACAAAAAAGCTTCTTAAAGCAATAACAGGAGATGCAAAATGATGAAAAAACTGTTTTCTGTATTATTAGTTTCTCTTATGGCTGCTTCAATTTTTGCAATCAGCTACAAAAACAATCTTTACCAGAAGATGGCCGATGAGTACACACGCAAAGCACAGATTGCTCTGGATGCCGGTCAGTATGATGATGCTGTAAAGTATTCAAATCTTGCAGAAGAAAATGCTGAATATTCCCGTGCATACATTGAAATGGCAATGAGCAGAAAAACTGCTGAGGATAGCATCACTCTTGCAAAAAATAAGATTGCCTGGGCTGATAAAATCAATGCTTCTGTTTCTTTCCCTATGGCTTACACAGCTGCTGTAGAAAACTTACAGAATGCCGAAGTTGCTTTTGCCAAAGAAGATTTCGAAAAAGCAACCGAATATGCAAAACAGGTTCTTGAATCTCTTGATGGTGTTACAGAAAAGACTCCATTACCAGAATATTACATTGTACGTCCTTGGGCAGAATCAAAAGACTGTTTCTGGAATATTGCTGCTCGTCCTTATGTTTACAACAATCCTTGGCTTTGGGAAAACCTTTATCAGGCTAACAAAACTGACTTACCAGAACCTTCAAATCCTAATTTGATTGAACCTGGCATGAAAATGAAGATTCCAAGCATAAACGGTGAATATCGTACAGGAACTTATGATCCAAAAGTTAAATACGATACTTTCTCTAAGGAAGACAAGTAAAATAAATACGATACCTAAAATAGGATAATCGTGTAGATTTTTCCCGTGTTTTGTAAGTTGCCTTGCATAGCACGGGAATTATTTTTTTAACTGCGCCTATATTTATCTTTTAAATAAAGAGCCAGAGCAGTTCCCATTAAGGCGTGTGGAAACTCTTTTGTTCCCATGCCATCAATTACTTCTTCAACCGGGATTTCCATATAATTTATATATTCATCCTCATCCAGATGCTGTTCACCAGTTGCCGTCAAATCCTCAGCTAAAAAAATGTGCACATGATTAGAAAAAAGCGCAGGATTTGGATTTACACAGCCAAGCTTAGTCAGTTTTCCAGCCTTATAACCGGTTTCTTCTTCAAGTTCACGACGGGCTGCAACTTCCGATTCTTCGCCTTCATCAATAACACCACCGGGGAACTCAACACTCAAAGCTTTTTCACCATGCCGCCACTGTTTTACCATCAAAAAATTATTATCTTTTTCCGGAATTACAATTACCCAGTCTCGTGCATTCATAATAATATAATCGCCGGTCAGCCCTGATTTTGCCGTGTTTGTCTGCTTTGTTACATCAAAAACTACAGTTTTGAGCAGGACTTCCGTTTTTTGCGTAGACCACTTTAATTTTTCATCATCGCTTGTAAAATAATCTTTCATTTATATTCCCTTTTTTTTGACATATTTAAATTATGGATTTATTATAAATTATAGTGAATTAAGTAACTTTGTTTAAGATGAGCAATATGAGCGGGAAGATTCAAATCCCAAGGAAGGTGAGCGTATGGCAATTATTACTTTAGCACGACAGGTTGCAGCATTTGGTGATGAAGTTGGAGCTGAACTTGCAAAAAAATTGAATTATGATTTTATAAAACGCACGGACATTGAAAAACGCATTCTGGAGCTTGGTTTCCCGGAGGATAAGCTTCCAAAATATGACGAAAGAAAACCAGGCTTCTTTGCTTCTCTTGTAAAAGACCGTGATGAATATTTTAATCTAACCCAATACGCTTTACTCGAGGCTGCACAAAAAAATAATGTTGTAATAATTGGACGTGGTGCTTTCGCCCTGTTTGCAAATGTACCAAATCATATTTCTGTAAGACTTGTTGCCGATGAAAAATCCCGCCTTGACCGTCTGGAAAAAGAGTTTGGCTGGAGTGAAAAGCAGGCCCGTCAGCGAATTACAAAGAGTGACGAAAACAGAAACGGTTTCCACAAAAACTTTTATAATATCGACGTTGATAATCCAATCAATTTTGACCTGGTTATAAATACCGGAAAAGTTTCTGTAGAAAACACAGCCGACATTATAGCCCGATATGCCCAAACAGTTTTTTCAGCAGAAAAAGAAAAGCTCTGTTCCGAAAAAGTTAAACTTATGCTTCAGGCTCAAACTGTAGTAAACAAACTCATTTTTGAACATAAAATCAAGATAGAGTTCCTGCATGCCAACATTGAAGACAATACGGTTGTTTTGTATGGTGTGTCTACTTCTGAAGCAATAGTTGAGCAGGCTCTGCGGATAATCAAAAACGAAATGCCGGGATATAATGCAGTTTCTTCTGTAAGTATAGTTCACAATTATAAGACTTATTAGTTTTGTCTTTCTGCATTCACTTTCTGGTTGATTTGTTTATGTGGTGAGCATTCTTGACTTTTCTTATTTAATTAGGGATACTTAATTACATTATGAAGTTATCTAACAGATTTACATTTTCACGAATCATTTTGTCACCAGTTTTCTTTTTAATTTATTTTTTACCAATCTGGCTTCAGAATGCTACACTTGCAAAAATCTCAGTTTTTATTTCAATTCCACTTCTGGCTTTTATGGAGTTTACTGATTATCTGGATGGACATTATGCCCGAAAATACAACGAAGTAAGTGATTTTGGCAAACTTTTTGACCCTTTTGCCGATGTCATGGTTCATCTGGCAACATTTTTGTGCTTTATGTTTACATTTGGTAATTATGGCGGTTATCTGTATCCAGTGATTTTTATTCTTATTCTTTACAGAGAAATGACACAGAACTTCCTTAGAATGGTTGCCGCTTCAAAAGGAACTGCAATTGCCGCAAGAAAGGGCGGAAAAATTAAGACCGTTGGATACGTAATTTCCGGCTTTTATGCCTTGTTCCTCGAAAGTCTTGTCCGCCTTGATTTGGTTCCATCCTTCTTTGGAACATTAAAAATAATCAGTCTGGTTTTATTTATAATCTGCGTTATTGCAAGTTACGCATCATTTATTGATTATTTAATCCACTTTGGAAAAATCCTTAAAGAAGAGTAGGGCATTACGGCAGCAACGCTGCCGTAATGCAAGAATTATTCTTTATCTTCTGTCTGTTCGGTTGTTGTAGCAGCTGTGGTCGCTACTGTTGCAACTGGAGCTTCCAAACTCAAATCCCCATCTTTAATCCAGCCAATTTTTCTAAGCAGCAATCCAAATGCCCATGACAAAAGGCCTGGAAGAATAAAGCAGACTAAAATCAATCCTATCCAATCCAAAGCTCCAGGAGTTATTGCACTGGCTCCATGACCAATTGCTACTTCAGAAGGTTCAAACCAGCCTGAAATTACTCCAATCTGTCCAACCAGACCGCAGGTTCCCATACCAGAGCTTACAGCTGCACCGTTCATTTCCATTCTGAAAAGACAGGTGGCAATTGGACCAGTGATAATTGAAGCGAGCGTTGGCGGAATCCATACTTTAGGATTTTTGATAATGTTTGGCATCTGCAGCATAGAAGTTCCCAATCCCTGAGAAAGAATACCACCCCATTTGTTTTCTCTAAAGGAAAGAATTGCAAATCCTACCATCTGGGCACAGCAACCGGCAACTGCTGCACCTCCGGCAAGACCAGTCAAACCAAAGGCTGCACAGATTGCGGCAGAAGAAATTGGCAGTGTAAGGGCAATTCCTACAATTGCAGAAACTAGCATTCCCATCCAGAAAGGATGAAGCTTTGTTGCCCAAACGATAACCTTTCCAATAGAACTTGCAGCCATTCCAATGTACTTTGCAGTAAGAACAGTTAAAAGAGCACCAACTAAAATTGTAACGGCTGGAGTTACGATAATATCAACCTTTGTCTTTTTGCTTACAAGACAACCCAATTCTGCGGCAATAATTGCAATAATCAAAACAGCAAGAGGACCGCCAGCTCCGCCTGTTACATTTGCAGCAGAACCTACAGCAACTAAAGAAAACAAAACAAGAGCAGGAACCTTCATTGCAAATCCAATTCCAACTGCCATTGCAGCTCCAACTACATGGGCATCAATTGCAAAATTGCCCGCATTAACTAAAAACTGGAAAACCGGATTAACCGAAAGTCTCAGCAACTGCTGTCCCAAAGTTTTAATAATAGTTCCAATCAACAGGGAAGCAAAAAGTCCATGAGCCATTCCGCTCATAGCGTCAATTAAATAACGTTTAACGTACTTATTCATAAAAGTACACCTCTTAAAAAGTTTTGTTGAGAAAAAAATATGTGTGTGTTTTTAGATGGGATACGCGGTGTGCCGTGGCATCATCGGTAAAGAAGGACACTATGGACTCAATCTGTGTCATCTAAATGAATGTATGCACACTCTATAGGATAATCAGAAAAATGTCAAATTGGTGGGATTGGATGGGATTGGAAATCTCGGGAAAAAACTCTTCTATTATTTTATGAGTATGATATAATAAGGATATGCCAACGGTTTTCAGATATGAAGAATTCAGATTTTATTTTTTCTCAAGAGAAGAAACGCTCACAACAGGAAGTAAATAAAATTATTTCATTAGTGAATGAAAACTTGGAGATTATAAATGAACACTGGAACAATCACTTTAACCAAAACTAGAATTGCAGAAATTACAAATATCTCCCCATTCGGATTTTGGATTTTATTTGATGACGGTGAATTTTTTATTGATTTCAAGCAATATCCGATGTTTTATAATGCAAGAATTTCAGAAATAAATGATTTTTCTATCGATGCCATGGGTAATTTTCATTGGGAAGCTCTGGATGTTGATATTGAAAAAGACGCTATCGAACATCCAGAGAAATATCCGTTGATTTATAAATAGATTTATTATATTTTTCCCAAAATAAGAGTTTTCTTAGAATAAAGAACTTGCACGTAAAATATATTCCACAAAACCCCATTTTTTTATTATAATAGAAGAATATACAAAAAAATTGGAGGCATCTCTTATGATTGAAGTTTCCCACGTTTCCCGTTTTTTTGGGAACTTTAGTGCGGTAAATGATGTCAGCTTTTCAATTCCTACTGGTCAGATTGTCGGACTTTTGGGACCAAACGGAGCTGGCAAAACAACGACAATGCGTATGATTACAGGCTTTTTATCACCATCAGATGGACAGATTTTAATTGATGGTGTAGATATCAGTCAGGCACCTGTTGAATCAAAAAAGAAAATTGGTTATATGCCGGAATCAGCTCCTCTTTACGGAGATATGATTGTAGAAGATTATCTTAAATACATTGCAGAAATACACGGTGAAGATCCTTCTGTAAAAGTTCCTGCTTTGTGTGCAGAATGTGGCTTAAAAGAAGTAATGGGTAAAAATATCAGTGATCTTTCACGCGGTAACAAGCAGCGTGTTTCTTTGGCACATGCCCTTATGCACGATCCTGAAATCCTTATTCTTGATGAACCAACTTCTGGACTTGACCCTAACCAGGTTGAAGATGTTCGAAACATTATCCGTGAAATTGGAAAAACCCGAACAGTAATTGTTTCTACCCATATTTTGAGTGAAGTTGAAACAATTTGTAGCCGTGCCATCATCATTTCTGGCGGAAAGGTTGTTGCCGACAGCCCGATTGAAGAACTTAAAGAGCGTTTTGGCCACGAATTGTCTGTAAACATAACGGTCGGCGGAGGCTCTTTTGACGATATTTCTGCTGCTATAAAAGCAGTTAGTGGAGTTGATTCAGTAACTCAATCAGCAGACAATAACACAGAAATCGAAAATGCAATTTCAATCCACGTTTCTGTAAACGGAAGCGCCGAAATCAGACCTGCTCTTTGTAAGGCAATCACAGAAAAAGGTTATGATTTGTATGAAGTTTCAATGCAGCGCAACAGTCTTGAAGATGTATTCCATGCTTTGACAACTGCAAATGGTGAGGAGGAAGGAAAATGAGCGACAAAAAATCAGGCGTTAAAAAACAAAAGAATCCTGCAATAATCATAATGAAAAGGGAATTGGCTTCTTATTTTTCAGGACCAATTGCCTACATCGTAATCTGTTTATTTTTAGGAATTGCCGGCTTTACTTTCTTTTCAACCTTCTTTTTACAGAACAGAGCTGAATTACGAAGCTTTTTC
>JAEEGK010007170.1_pt1 | contig 26605 bp, 23 predicted proteins | sample 8958771 | NCBI WGS metagenome assembly JAEEGK01 (sample SAMN16246547, study PRJNA631951) | gut metagenome | biome: gut microbiome; feature: rumen; material: SC-attached | host: Bos | place: Iran: Karaj | collected 2018-10 | reverse complement strand
AACGATATTCAGGTGGTTATTGCAGCGGGGTCCCACCTCTTCCCATTCCGAACAGAGAAGTTAAGCCCGCCTGCGCCGATGGTACTGCAATGCAATGCGGGAGAGTAGGAAGCCGCCATCTTTTTTTGAAATAGGAGTCACATTGTGGCTCCTATTTTTTTGGTATTAATCTCTGTTAATCTGTTTCTACTATGCCTTAAATTGTTTATCTTTGCACTTGGAATGCAGAGATTAAAGCATATACTTGTATGGTTGAGCCGTATTAATCATAGTAAAGGCTTTGGCATACAATCGCCGACAGACTATTGGTTTGTGCGGTATGTCATCAATGAGCCCTGGCCGTATTATCAATATGGCGAATTGGGGAAAGACGATGATTGGCTTACCAGAAAGCTTGGGCGTCTTTATTTTAGAATAGCCAACTGGTTGCAGCCAAGCGTGATTCAGTGTGATGACTATATGGACTATCTGCGACTAGGTTGTCAAAGTGCCGTCATTAACGAGAATTCAAGCATGATAGACTTGGTACATCTGAAGCTTGAGGGTGACTATCGCAGTAGAGTAACAAATATATTAAATAAGATGAACGCTCAGTCTGTCATGATTATTGAAAATATCAGGAATGATGTGGCATTCTGGCAGGAAGTGGCTTGTGATGAAAGGACAGGTATCACTTACGATCTCTATTATTGCGGAATCGTTATGTTTGATAAGAACAGACATAAGATGAACTATATTATTAACTTCTAACTAATTGTGGCGATATGAAGATTACGAAGGTTTATACAAAGACAGGTGATCAAGGCGAAACTAGTATTATTGGTGGAATCAGGGTTAAGAAATCTTGTGAACGGCTTGAGGCCTATGGCACGGTTGATGAGTTGAGCTCTCATCTTGGTCTTCTGGCTTCGATGCTTCCTGATGGTGAGGATAAAGATCTGATTATCCGTATACAGAATAACTTGTTCAGCGTATGTTCGAACTTGGCAACAGATCAGAGTCAGACACCGCTTTATGATTCTGCCCGGCTTCCAGATGGTGAAATACAGGTCTTGGAGCATAAAGTGGACGAGATTATGAACCTTCTGCCCGAGCGTCAGGGCTTTATCTTGCCGGGTGGGACACAGGCAGCAGCCCAGGCTCATGTCTGCCGAACGGTTTGCCGACGTGCTGAACGCCGAATTGTAGCATTGTCAGAGGTTGCGCAAATAAGCCCCGAAACCCTGCAATATGTAAACAGATTGAGTGATTACTTATTTGTTTTAGCAAAAAAAATAAATTTTAACACAGGTGTGAGTGAAATAATTTGGCAAAAAGTTTGCAAATAGGAATAAAATTGTTACTTTTGCGGGCGAATTTGAAACATTGTAAAAACAAAGACTAAGAATATGTATTGGACACTTGAATTGGCTTCAAAATTAGAGGATGCTCCCTGGCCCGCAACCAAGGACGAGTTGATAGACTATGCAACGCGCTCAGGCGCTCCTCTGGAGGTTCTTGAGAACCTTCAGGAGATTGAGGATGAGGGTGATGTCTATGAGAGTATAGAAGATATCTGGCCAGATTATCCTTCAAAAGAGGATTTCCTCTTCAACGAGGACGAGTATTAAATCCTCTCATTGTAACGAATTGAAAATCAACAAAGTGTGAAGATATGAATTATTTTCACACTTTGTTGTTTAAGAAGATAAAAATCAGAAAGATGAAGCATTTTTTGACATGTATTTTGGCTTTGCTGGGGCTTAATGCCTGTGGGCAGAACTTTGAGAATGCCGATGTGAAGGAGTTCGCAGAGTTGATGAATGATTCTAATGTGGTGGTTCTTGATGTCAGGACTGCTGACGAGTTTAATGAAGCACATATCAAAGGTGCCATAAACATAGACCAATTTAAATCAGACTTTATAGAACTCGCAAAGCAACAGCTTCCAAAAGACAAGACCATTGCTGTCTATTGCAGAAGTGGTAGGCGTTCGGCTCATGCTGCAGGTTTGTTGGCAAAAGAAGGTTTCCATCCCGTAAATTTAGCAGGTGGCATTATTGCTTGGACCAAGGAGAATATGCCTGTATCAAAGGATAAGTAGGCGCCAAAAACAAGAAGACACAATAAATATGCCTGTTCTTGCGTTATAATCATGTGAGAAGGCATCTTCTGCTTATATTGTTTATCATATTGTCCATTTCGGAAACGAGTGCACAGTATGATGTTTCCTTCGGTCATTATTGGGCGATGGAACCCTCTTTTAATCCTGCTACAGCAGGAAAAGATGCCAAGCTAAATGTCGCTGTGGCTTATGCTCTCCAGATGGCAGGTTTTGAACACAACCCGAATACGATGTATGCAGGTGCGGATATGCCTTTCTATGTATTAGGGGCTTATCATGGAGTTGGCCTTCAGTTCATGAATGATGCTATCGGTGCTTTTACACATAAGCGCTTTGGTTTGCAGTATGCTTTCATGCGCCATTTGTTAGGTGGAAAGATCAGCATAGGTGCTCAGGCAACGATGATCAGCGAGAATTTGGATGGTAGCAAGTTGGATCTGGCAGATCCAACTGATCCGGCTTTTACTACATCGTCTGTTAATGGATCAGGGTTTGACCTGAGTCTTGGCCTTTATTATCAGCATCGCAATTGGTACGTTGGATTATCTGCATTACACTTGAATTCTCCTAAAGTGGAATTAGGTGAGACCAACGAATTAAACATCTCGCCAACATATTATTTTACGGGTGGATACAATATTCGACTGACTAATCCGTTTTTAACTATACAGACCTCTGTCTTGGGACGTACTGACGGAGTGGCCTTTCGTGGAGATGTGACTGCGAGGTTAAAGTACGAACACGAGAAAAGAGTTATGTATGTGGGGGTGTCATATAGCCCAACAAATTCAGTGACGGTCATGCTTGGAGGAAATTTTCATGGAATCCATATTGGCTATAGTTACGAAATGTACACATCTGCCATCAGTATTGGCAACGGCAGTCATGAGATTTTTGTTGGCTACCAGACAGACCTGAATCTGTATAAGAAAGAAAAGAATCTGCATAAAAGTGTAAGAATACTTTAGTGATATGAAAAAATTGACGATAGGACTCTTTGCAGTTGGAGCATTGTTGTTGTCAAGTTGCTTTGGCAGCAAGATGACATCGGCAGGAGGCGGAGAAGTGACAGGAACAGGAGGTAAGGCTTTCACAGAGCCGTCACCTTATGGCATGGTACTTGTAAAACGTGGTCACTTGAAGATGGGTATTGAACAGCAAGACAGCCTGTGGGGGAAGAAGACCCCTCTGCGGGATATCTCTGTAGATGGTTTCTGGATGGATGAAACTGAGGTGACAAACTCGAAGTATCGCCAGTTCGTATACTATGTCCGTGATTCCATTCTGCGTGAACGGTTTTCTGAATTAGACGAAACCTATAAGAAGGTGATAACAGACAAGGATGGTGAAGAAATAGGAACCCAGTTGAACTGGAAGAAAGCCTTGCCGCGTCGTCCCAACGAAGATGAGCAGGAAATTATTGATGCCATGTATGTGACGAATCCTGTGACAGGCGATAAGATGCTGGATTATCGCCAGCTGAATTATCGGTATGAGGTTTATGATTACACTTCGGCTGCCCTGCGACGGAATCGTCTGAACCCACAGGAACGTAATCTGAATACTGATATTACTGTGGATCCGAATGAACAAGTATGGATCTCTAAAGATACTGCTTACATCGATGATGAGGGCAGGATTGTGCGTGAAACAATCAATCGTCAGTTGACAGGCCCCTGGGATTTCTTGAATACCTATATCGTCAATGTTTTCCCTGATACAACCTGTTGGGTGAATGATTTTCCCAATGCAGATAATGAGATGTATCTGCGCTATTATTTCTCGAATCCGGCTTATAATGACTATCCTGTCGTTGGAGTCACATGGGAACAGGCCAATGCTTTTTGCGCCTGGCGTACAGAGTATCTTTTAAAAGGATTGGGGCCTGCAGCCCGTTATGTGCAACGTTACCGTCTGCCGACGGAGGCAGAGTGGGAATTCGCTGCTCGAGGAAAAGATCAGAATGAGTTCCCTTGGGATAATGAAGATGTAGCCAGTGGCAAGGGGTGCTTCTTTGCCAATTTCAAACCTGATGATGGTAATTATACGAAGGACGGGAACTTGATAACGAGCAAGGTCGGCATCTATGCTTCTAATTCCAACGGCTTGTATGATATGGCAGGCAATGTGGCAGAATGGACTTCAACCATCTATACGGAGGCCGGAGTGGAGGCTATGAATGATATCAACCCACAGTTGAAATACAATGCTGCCCCAGAGGATCCCTACCGTCTAAAGAAGAAGAGCGTAAGGGGAGGTTCATGGAAGGATCCAGAGTCATACATCCGTTCTGCTTGGCGTTCTTCCGAATATCAGAACCAGCCTCGCAGTTATATCGGTTTCCGTTGTGTGCGCAGTCTGGCGAATACAACCAGTGAGAAAGTCAAGACAAAAGGAAAGAAAAAATGATTAAACCAAGAAATTATGACAAGATACAGCAAGTATAATTTCGTATATCGCATGCAGAAATGGATGGACAGTGTTCCTGGACAGACTTTTCTGAACTATGCCTATAGTTGGGGCGCATCAATTGTGATTTTAGGTACTCTCTTCAAACTAACCCACCTTCCAGGAGCGAACTTCTTCCTTTTTCTGGGTATGGGAACAGAGGTCTTCGTGTTCTTTATCTCGGCTTTCGATCGTCCGTTTGACAAAACGACAGAAGGTATGGAACTAGATGTACATCCTGGAGAGGAGAAACCTTCAGCTGCTGTTATTGGTGGTAATGGAGGAACTGTCATTATTAATGGTACAGGGGGAATTGCTGGTGGAAATAACCCGATGAAGCATTCTGGAAGTCAGACTCATGTAGATACTGAGGCTATTGCTGCAGTTTCATCATCTGTGGCGACGGTCTCTGGTGGTGGAATATCAGGAAGTAGTGTTACGAGCCTACCTCAGATGACGCCAGAACTCGAAGAAGCTACTACGCATTATATTGATGAACTGAAGCGACTGACCGAGATGCTCTCGCGTGTTTCAGAGCAGAGTGAACGTTTGTCACACGACTCAGAGGAGATGGAGAACCTGAATCGTACGCTGACAGGTATCTGTAAGGTTTATGAGTTGCAACTGAAGAGTGCCAGTTCGCAAATTGGAACCATCGATGAGATTAACGAACAGACTCGTAAAATGGCAGCGCAAATTGCCGATCTCAATAAGATTTATGCCCGTATGATAGAGGCAATGACAGCAAAGATGAACGTATAGACAAATGGCAATCAGAAAAAGACCAGTATCCCCCCGCCAGAAGATGATCAATCTGATGTATGTCGTCTTGATGGCTATGCTCGCACTGAATGTCTCGACGGAAGTGCTCAATGGCTTTTCTGTTGTGGAAGAAAGTCTGACCCGTACCACAAAGGGCTCTATTAAGGAGAACCAGCTTGTCTATGATAATCTTGATATGCAGATGCGTCTCAATCCAGCAAAGGTGGGCGAGTGGTATAAAAAGGCCCAAGAAGTGAAGTGCATGAGCGATTCGCTTTATAATTTCGCAGAGGAGTTGAAGCTGGCTATTGTCCAAGAGGCTGATGGAAAGGATGGACGGATAGAGGATATTAAGAACAGGGAGGATCTTGAGGCTGCGAACCAGGTCATGCTGGCTCCAGGAAAGGGCAAGGGGCGTGAATTATTCGATGCTATCCAGTCGTTCCGTAGACGTATCATCGGAATGACTTCAGATATGAGTAAGAAGCAGATTATTAACGGCAATCTTTCGACGGTGATTCCAGCCAAAGCAAAGGCGATGGGGAAGAATTGGCAAGAATATATGTTTGAGGATATGCCTGCCGCTGCAGCCATCACTCTGCTCTCTAAACTTCAGAGTGACGTTCGCTATGCCGAGAGAGAGGTCTTGCATACACTTGTGTCAAACATTGATGTGAAGGACATTCGTGTGAACCTATTAGACGCTTTCGTGATTCCAAATTCGAGAACGATTGTACGAGGGGATCGCTTCTCAGCCCGAATTGTAATGGCTGCCGTTGATACTACTCAGGTGCCAGATATCTATATCGGAGGTCAGAAGGTGGACCTGAAGGACGGGCTCTATGAGACAGTCTGTGGACGTACAGGTGACTTTACCCTCAAAGGTTATATGGAAACTGTTAATGGCAACGGTGATAAAATCCGACGCGACTTCTCTCAGGAGTATTCTGTGGTGGATCCAAGTGCAACTGTTTCTGCAGACTTGATGAATATGCTCTATGCAGGTTATAGCAACCCCATCAGTATCAGTGTTCCTGGTGTACCATTGTCGAAGGTTCAGGCTTCGATGACAAATGGAACCCTGCAGGCAGTAGGTCCAGGAAAATATATTGCACGTCCTGCAAAGATCGGCCAGGATGCGACGATTACTGTTACCTCTACGAATACAGGGCATGCCCAGCAGATGGGAAAATACACATTCCGTGTGCGTAAGTTGCCAGATCCTACACCCTACATCTCGATGAAAGATGAACATGGTAATCCTACCCGATTCAAAGGTGGTGGACTGCCAAAGGGTCAGTTGGTAGTTATGGATAAGCTTGGAGCCGCTATCGATGACGGCATTCTCGACATCGCTTTCCGTGTACAAAGTTTCGAAACGGTATTTTTCGATAATATGGGTAATGCCGTGCCGATGGCCTCTGAAGGAGCAGCCTTTTCCTCTCGCCAGAGAGACACGTTCCGTAAACTCTCACGGAATCGCCGTTTCTATATCTCTCGTGTAGTTGTGGTAGGTCCGGATGGTCTGACGCGAACACTCCAGAACCCGATGGAAATCATTGTAAAATAAAAAAGATAAGATATGAAGAGATTAGTATTCATCATGATGATATTGCTGATGGCTGATGCAGCGGTGGCACAGCCCAAGAAACGACGCAATCAGCAGCAGACGGAGCAACAGCAAAGGAAAAGTCCTTCCTCTGCGATGTCGATGCGTGCCCAGATATCATTCCCTACAGCATTGGACATTCCTGAAGAAGTGGTCTGGCGTCGTGATATTTATCGCGAATTGGATTTGACGGATGATGCCAATGCGGGTTTGTATTTCCCTGTAGAACCCCAAGGTAAACAATTGAACCTTTTCACTTATATCTTCAAATTGGCCCAGAATGGTTATATCCCTGTCTATGAATATCCTACTGATGGCAGCGATAATTTCTCAAACGAGGCTCGCGTTCAGATGCAGACGATCCTTGATAATTACCATATCTATTATGAGGATCAGGATGGGAAACTGAAAGTTGACAATAGTGATATACCATCTGCAGAAGTTAAGAAATTCTATTTGAAAGAAAGTGCCTATTATGATCAGGCCAACTCTTCATTCCATATCAAAGTGTTGGCGCTTTGTCCTGTAATGTTGCGCGATGACGACTTTGGCGGGGAGGCTACTCAGTACCCGCTCTTCTGGGTTAAGTACAGCGATCTGGAACCGTTCTTGAACCGCCAGACCATCATGGCGAGCAGCCTGAACAACGCAGCAACGATGTCGATGGACGATTTCTTTACGCTTAACTCTTATCGTGGTAAGATTTATAAGACGAATAATGCTCAAGGTAAGACGTTGCTTCAGCTTTGTGATGGCGATGTTGATAAGATGACGGCTGAGCAGAAACGTATTGAGGCGGAGCTGGCTGCATTCCATAAGACCATTTTTGGTGATCAAGCGAAAAAGGACTCACTTGACAGCATAGCAGCCTTAGACGTCAAGAATACCAAGAAAGTGAAGAGTAAGTCTTCTTCTTCGCGTAGCAAAAAGTCGAAAGCATCCAAGCCAAAGAGTTCTTCCAGTACTTCAAGTAGCAACAGTTCGGCACGTGTCACCGTGCGCAGACAGAGGCACTGATATGTTAAATGTGTTTGAATTCAATGTAAAACCAGACTTTTTTCGTATCTTTGCAGCGTTATTCCAATTTTAAAGAGTATGGTTATGAAAAAGTTTTTTGCTTTGGTAGTGTTTCTTACTACCATATCTATGACAGCTCAGGCACAGTTTGACTTCGGTGTCAAAGGTGGTTTGAATCTTTCAAAGCTTAGTCTTGACAAAAAGGTGGTTTCATCTGACAATCAGGTGGGCTGGTTCATTGGACCTACTGTTAAGTTCTCGGTTCCTCTCATTGGTATTGGAGTCGATGCAGCAGCTTTGTTTGATCAGCGCTCAGGAGAACTTGAATATAGGATTGATAACACTGAGACAAGTACCAAGCTGAAGCAGCAGAGCATTCAGATTCCTATCAATGTGAGATGGGGCTTTGGTGTAGGTGATGTTGCTAATATTTTCATTTTCCTGGGTCCTCAGTTTGGATTCAACGTAGGTGATAAATCTACGGATTTCATGAACGGAGGTGTAGAGTGGACTTATAAAAGTTCGAACATCTCGGGAAACGCAGGACTTGGTGTGACACTGTTTAATCATTTACAGGTGTCTTTCAATTATAATTTGGCTTTTGGTAAGTCCGGAGAGTTCAAGGTGAAGGACGAGAATGGGGCAAAATTTGGCTATAATGGTGTTAAATCAGATGCCAAAATGAATACTTGGCAGATAGCTCTCGCCTATTACTTCTAAGCCTTGTTCGCAGACATTATACTCCCTCTGCCGCTCGACGGGGTGTTTACCTATTCTGTTCCACAGTCGTTGGAGGGACAGGTAATAAGAGGGGTGCGTGTACTTGTCCCTTTGGGCAGGAACAAAACTTACGTAGGCATCATCTCTGAAGTACATGATAAGAAACCTGAAGGATATCAGACGAAAGATATTCTTCAGGTTCTGGATTCTTGTCCCATACTGCTTGATGCACAGTTGCATCTTTGGCAGTGGATTGCAGACTATTACATGGCACCAATCGGAGAGGTCTTTAAAGCGGCTTTTCCTGCAGGACTGAAGGCCGAGGATGGCTATCGGCCAAGAACAGAGACATATATTGAACTTTCGCAGAAGTTTAAGAACGAGGCAGCTATTCATGTCGCACTGAATATGTTGCAGCGGGCATCGAAACAGCTGACAGCTTTCATTGATTATCTTGCTCTCTCTGGATGGGATAAGAATGAGCCACAGGAGATAACGCGTGATGAATTGCTAAACCAAGGCCACTCTCTTCCTACGCTGGCTGCCCTTGTCAAGCGTGGCTTGTTACAGACTTATGAACGCGAGGTGGGTAGGCTGAATCTTGGTGGGGAACCTTGTTTCGAGAAGATCAAACCGCTCAGTCAGGTCCAGCAGGATGCTTTCAATAAAATACAATTCTCATTTCTGAAGAAGAATGTTACACTACTTCATGGTGTGACTTCGAGCGGAAAGACTGAGATCTATATCCATCTGATTAGACAGACTCTGGAACAGAAGAAGCAGGTGCTTTATCTGTTGCCGGAAATTGCGCTGACTGTTCAAATGATGGAACGTCTGCAACGGGTGTTCGGTAATCGTTTGGGAATCTATCATTCCAAATATAGTGATGCAGAGCGTGTTGAGATCTGGCAAAAGCAACTTTCAACGCATCCTTATGATGTGATTCTTGGAGCACGCAGTGCTGTGTTTCTTCCATTTCAGGATCTTGGGCTGGTTATTGTTGATGAAGAGCATGAGACTTCGTATAAACAACAAGACCCGATGCCTCGTTATCATGCTCGTTCAGCTGCCATCATGCTGGCACAGATGTTTGGAGCAAAGACGCTTTTAGGCACTGCTACGCCATCCTTGGAAACTTATCATAATGCCAAGACGGGAAAGTTCGGGATCGTGGAACTCTTCCAACGCTATCAAGGTATCGAACTGCCTGAGATCCGGATTGTAGATATTAAGGACTTACAACATCGTAAGATGATGAACGGTCCATTCTCTCCTATATTATTAAGTAAGGTACGCGAGGCATTGGAGCGAGGGGAGCAGGTCATCCTATTCCAAAACCGTCGTGGCTACGCACCTGTGGTTGAATGTAAACAATGTGGCTGGGTACCTCATTGTCAGCATTGCGATGTGTCACTGACGTTCCACCGTCATCTGAATCAACTTTCTTGCCATTATTGTGGTTATACTTATCAGGTCCCAACTGAATGTCCAAATTGTGGATGTATACATTTGCAGACGAGGGGCTATGGTACAGAGAAGATCGAGGCTGAAGTACATGATATCTTCCCTGAAGCTCGTATTGCCCGTATGGATCTTGACACTACTCGTAGTCGTCAGGCCTATGAAAGAATCATCGGCGATTTCTCTTCAGGACGGACAAACCTGTTGATCGGTACTCAGATGATATCGAAAGGGCTTGATTTCGATAAGGTCAGTGTGGTCGGGATTCTTAATGCTGATTCGATGCTTAACTATCCAGATTTCCGTGCTTACGAACATGCATTTATGATGATGTCTCAGGTCGGTGGGCGAGCAGGGCGTAGGGGGAAGCGTGGACTTGTGATCCTCCAGACCAAGAGCCCGGATTTACCCTTAATACAGCAAGTTGTTCATAATGACTATGCTGCTTTCTATCGTTTGCTGATAGCTGAGCGCCAGCAGTTCAAGTATCCTCCTTTTTACCGATTGATTTATGTTTTTCTGAAACATCGGGATGATAGAACTGTCGAGACAGCGAGTATCGAGATGGTCAGCCGTTTGCGCCAGTGGTTTGGAGCTCGCGCCCTTGGGCCAGATAAACCTTCAGTTTCGAAGGTGAAGTCACTCTCTATTCGAAAACTTGTTTTGAAATTCGAACCAGGTATCAATATGTCTGAAGTCCGAAAATATTTAGCGCTTGCCCAACAACAGATGTTGCAAGACAAGCGCTATAGCTCTCTTCAGATCTATTTCGATGTAGATCCTTTATAGTTTTTCCTTAAAAGTTCAATTCACATCCGAGACCCAGTACACGGTTGGTACGTGTAAACGTGTCACTGATGAGAGGCTCTTTGGAGGTCACGCGCTTGTAGTTCTCATAGTTCGTCTGGAAATAGGCGGCCTTGAGGGTAGCGACATGGGAAATCTTGTAGTTGAAGCCGAAACCGAAACTGTAGCTGTTAACTACAAACGACATGTCGTTCATGTATTCATCTGTCAGTTGATAGCGAGTCAACTGCCCTCCAGTAGAAATGGTGAACTTGTCTGTGATGTCCCACTCTACACCTGCGAGGTATTCATTAGTACCTCCATCAAGTAGCTCTTGAGAGTTGTTGTACCAGGTGACGTTCTTGTCAAAGAAGTGGTGATAACCAAGGTTCAGACGTACAGCATCGCTAACATTCCACATGGCTCCAACTGCAAGCTGTGCAGGCGAATCCTCATCGATTTTCTCACCATCACGGAATTTGTTGACGGCAGGAATCTCACTGGCCTCATTGACAGTTGACTCATTCTTCATGTGAATCTGAGTCTTGAACTCATATTTTGCTGCAAAATTGAATCGACCTACGCGGTAGTCTACACCGATAACAGGAGCAATACCCACACTCGATTGGTTGCAAAGTAGATTTACCCCTTGTGAATACTTCTGCAAAGCATTAAGGTTGGTACTAGTAGCAGCCAACTGAGCACCTGAGCCTTCAAGCTGTGCCTTGGTGGCTACCAATTCTGCATATTTTGGTAAGGCAGTAGCACCTGCAGCCTCCATCTGAGCCATGCCGGCATTGACCTGTTCTAAAGTCGTGTTGACATAGCTGATGCCGCCGTCTACCATGGCTGTTGCAGATTGCAGGAAACTACCAAAGTCAACATAGCCACCAGCCGTCTTTACTTGGATGTTGCTGATTTTTGCCTTGTATGTAGCGGTACCGTACAGGACTCTCAAACCTCCATATACAGCGAAGTCTGGTGTGATTTTATAGGCTGCACCTAACTGGAAACCGAAGTAGTATTGGCATCCTTGCATATAACCGTCCATATCATATCCGCTAACGCCAGGGGCGGGTTGCCCAAGTGCTGTTGCCAGCTGATCCAAGCCGGATAGCTGATGCGCAATGCCACCTACAACACTCTCAAAAGAACCGAGACCGTCAGCGAATTCACATTTTCCGCCACCACCAGGCACCGAGAAGTTGAACTGTATGCTCCAGTTTCTTTTGTTATAGGCGGCCTGGATGGAAGGAATCACGGGCGCATCGGCCACACCCTCGAAAATCTTCTGGGTTTGTCCGTTGTTCTTACGACCTAAAGCAAATACTGGATTGTTGCTCGTAATTGTACGCGTTTGGTGTGCATATTGCCAATTGATACCAAGATGGAAACCTTCAGGAAGGAAAGCTACACCTGCGGGGTTGCTATAGACACCGTCGAGTCCGATGGCTGCATCGCGTGCGGGGTTCCTTAAGAAGTCTACACTTTGATTCGTGTTGGTTAAGATTCCGCCAGCCATAGCTGTGGTTGTTGCTGCCAGCATCACGCTGGTGAACACTGCATAGATTTTTTTCATATCCTTAAACATCTTTTTACTAAAATCGGGTGCAAAGGTATATCTATTGCACAAATTATCTCCGTTTGCGCACACATTATTAACAACCATTAACTAAAAGAGAGGAAGTTCTTGCACAAAATTCCTTATTTGTGCAACTTTTTCTTGCACAAATGAAGCCTGAAGTGTGCAATCCCGCCTTACTTTTTCATCTCAGGATAACTGATGCGGGTATGATAAATAGTTTTCAGTTTCTCGATCAATACGGTTTTAGCATAAGCTATGTCACGGAATGTGATAGGGCACTCCTTGAAATAACCCTCAGCCACCTGAGTGTCGATAAGTTTGTTGACTAGTTCCCGGATGGTCTTCTCTGTATAATCTGGCAGTGAGCGCGATGCTGCCTCAACGGTGTCAGCCATCATCAGTATAGCCTGCTCTTTAGTAAATGGATTAGGTCCAGGGTAGGTAAAGAGCAGATCGTCTACTGTATCATTGGGGTGCTCTGTCTTATACTTCACATAGAAATACTTGGCTTTGCCTTGTCCGTGATGAGTGGAGATGAATTCCTTGATAACGTTGGGCAGATTATACTTGTCTGCTAGTTTGACACCCTCAGTAACATGGCTGATAATCATCTGAGCACTGTCAATAGCCCCCATTTTCTCATGAGGATTAACGCCAGATTGGTTTTCTGTAAAATAAATAGGATTGATAATCTTTCCAATATCATGGTACATGGCGCCTGTGCGTACCAATTGACTCTTTCCTCCGATCTTATTAGCAATCTCTGCCGCCAGATTCCCTACTTGGATAGAGTGCTGGAATGTACCAGGAGCCACCTCACTCATCTTCCTGAGGAGTGACTTGTTCATATCCGACAGTTCGATGAGTGTGATATTGGATGTAAAGCCAAATGCTTTCTCTATCAGATAGAGCAAGGGGTATGAGCAGAACAGTAAAAGACCGTTGATGGCCAGATAATTATATTCACTATAACTGATCTTCATGAGGTCGTCGTTTCTGATCCAGTCCATTGACAAGTTGGTGAATGCAGCTGCCATAGTGACAAACACGGCGGTCCAGAACAACTGGGAACGGCTGGAAAGTTCACGCAGCGAGAAAATAGCCACCAGTCCTGCCACCAGTTCAACAGTGATGAATTCCAATGGATATTGTAGGAAGCTGGCGCAGATGAGGATCATCGTTACATGAGCCATGAAAGCTGTGCGTGAATCCATGAACACTCTGATGAAGATTGGCACCATGGCAAACGGTATGATATAGACATGCAGGATGCTGTGCTTTACCATCAGAGATGCAAAGACAACAAAGATGATAATAAGCGCATAAAGCATGGTCGTGGAGCGCATCTTGTCAAAATAGTCCTTACGGAACAGAGTCAAGAATATGGTGAAGCAGACGATAAGTATAGCTACATACAGGATCTGCCCCATGATGGTCAGACTAAGTTGCTGATTGTCCGTATCGCGCCGCTCGGTTTCCTTCTCGAATGATCTCAGAATCTCGTAAGTCTTAGCGTCGACGATGTCACCGCGGTCAATGATTTTCTGACCGCGCTGTACAAGCCCACTGGCCAGAGGAATGCTGTTGCGCAGATCGTTGAGGGCAGCCTCACTCCTTTCCTTGTCATACATGAGGTTAGGTGTGATGTAGTCATTCAGATTGCATTTCTGAAGAATCTCTCGATGGGCAGCCAGAGACTCATCAAGGAAGATCTGCTCATAAGCCGAAACGACAGAATGAACTTTGACAATCTTCATGCTGATGGCATCTTTGCCATTGATGATGCGGATATTCCGTGACGTATCCTTATTCAGTCTGGCATATTCAGAACTGTTCATGATGCCCTGGGCATACAGGCTGCGAAGACGATTGGCTACGATACTGATATAATCTTTGGGCAGTCCGGGAATTCCGTTGTTGTAATCCTTGGCAAACTGACGGATTTGTTTGTTCACGACATCCTCATTAAATATATAATAAGGTTCGTATTGCTTCATCAGACTGTCGCGCTCAGCCTTTACGACCTCGTCGCTTTTGTAGATAGGGAAATCAAAGGGTGCCTTAATATCTGAATAGGCCCATGGCTTTCCTCTTTCTATCTTGAAATTACTGTTACTGGTTCTTGGCATCATCCAGACGATGATGGCAACGGTGCCAATGATGAAAGCGGAACGAATGAGGAAATCGCGCCACGTAACGTCGTTTTTGATGTTGAAACTGCTCATTTATACCTGTTTTATACTTTTCTCGATGCAAAGATACAAAGAAAATGAGAATTCTTTGCTTACAAAGCGAATAAAATTCGAATGAAGAATCAAGAATTAAGAAATATTTTGTACCTTTGCAGGCAAATTACTATTTTTATGATGTCAGAAAGAAGAGTTAGAGTTCGTTTCGCACCCAGTCCTACTGGTGCTTTACATATCGGCGGTGTACGCACAGCCTTGTATAATTACCTGTTTGCCAAGCAGCATGGCGGTGACTTGGTTTTCCGTATCGAGGATACCGATTCTAATCGTTTCGTGCCAGGTGCCGAGGAGTATATCATTGAGTCGTTCAAGTGGCTTGGCATTAAGTTCGACGAGGGTGTAAGCTTTGGTGGTGACAAAGGCCCGTATCGTCAGAGCGAGCGTCGAGATATTTATAAGAAATATGTGCAGCAGTTGCTTGATGCCGATAAGGCGTATATTGCTTTTGACACCCCAGAGGAGTTGGAGGCTAAGCGTGCGGAGATCCAGAATTTCCAATATGATTGCCATACCCGTGGTCAGATGCGTAACTCATTGACGCTGCCGAAGGAAGAGGTGGATGGGTTAATAGCTGAAGGCAAGCAGTATGTGGTTCGCTTCAAGATTGAGGCAGGGCAGGAGGTGCTGGTTAACGACCTGATTCGTGGTGAGGTGCGTGTGAAGAGCGATATCCTCGACGATAAGGTGCTCTATAAGAGTGCTGATCAGTTGCCTACTTATCATTTGGCAAACATAGTAGATGATCATTTGATGGAAATCTCACATGTGATTCGTGGTGAGGAGTGGCTGCCTTCGGCTCCGTTGCATGTACTGCTTTATCAGGCATTTGGCTGGGAGGATACGATGCCGCAGTTTGCCCATCTGCCGTTGTTGCTGAAGCCTGATGGCAAGGGTAAGCTCTCCAAGCGCGATGGCGATCGTCTGGGATTCCCTGTATTCCCCTTGCTTTGGAAGGATCCGAAGAGTGGCGAGACTTCCCGTGGTTATCGCGAGGATGGCTACTTCCCTGAGGCTGTCATCAATTTCCTGGCTCTGCTGGGCTGGAATCCTGGCACAGAACAGGAAATTTTCTCCCTCGACGAGCTGGTGCCTCTCTTCGATATTTCGAAATGTTCAAAGGCTGGTGCCAAGTTTGCTTTTGAGAAAGCCATTTGGTTCAATCACGAATATATTCTTAAGAAATCGAATGAAGAGATTTCTGCACTCTTCGAACCAATTGTCAAAGCGCATTGTCCTCATGAGACCTCAGAGCGCATTCTTCAGGTAACCGCAATGATGAAAGATCGTGTTTCATTCGTTCACGAGCTGTGGCCACTTTGCTCATTCTTCTTTGAGGCTCCAACAACTTACGATGAGAAGACTGTCAAGAAGCGCTGGAAGGAAGATTCGGCTCAGGTCATGACAGAACTCATAGGTGTGCTCGAGGGCATTGATGATTTCTCGCTCGAGAATCAGGAGCAGATTGTCCATGATTGGGTTGAGCAGAAGGAGTATAAGCTTGGTAACGTGATGAATGCTTGGCGACTGACACTTGTTGGCGAAGGCAAGGGTCCAGGTATGTTCGATATCTCTGCCTTCTTGGGTAAAGAGGAAACGATTGCCAGAATGAAACGTGCGATTGAAGTATTGGGCTGATGATATACAACCTGATTATATATCTGTATCTTCTTGGAGTAGCTATTTATAGTCGCTTCAACGAGAAGGTGCGAAAAATGTGGCAAGGTGAGCGCGAGGCATTTAAGATTCTGCGTGAGAAGGTGGATCCTAATGCCAAGTACGTATGGTTCCATGCTGCTTCATTGGGAGAGTTCGAACAGGGCCGCCCGCTCATGGAACAGTTGCGCAAGGATCATCCTGAGTATAAGATCCTGCTCACATTCTTCTCTCCTTCTGGCTATGAGGTGCGCAAGAACTACGAAGGTGCTGATATCATCACTTATCTGCCGCTCGACACCATCACTAACGCTCGCCGTTTCCTGCGTACCGTCCACCCTGTGATGGCTTTCTTCATCAAGTACGAGTTTTGGTACAACTATCTGCATATCCTGAAGCATCGTCATATTCCGGTTTATAGCGTATCGAGTATTTTCCGCCCTGACCAGCTGTTCTTTAAGTGGTATGGTCGCCAGTATGGGCGTGTGCTCAACTGCTTCACTCATTTCTTTGTGCAGAACGCGATCAGCAAGGAATTATTGGCTAAGATTGGTATTACCAATGTTACAATCGTTGGCGATACCCGCTTTGACCGTGTGCTCCAAATCAAGGAAGCTGCCAAGCAACTCCCTGTGGTTGAGGCTTTCTTGGCTCCCTCTTCTTTGGAGAAGACTGGGGTGAAGTGCTTCGTGGCAGGCAGTAGCTGGCCTCCTGATGAAGAAATCTTTATCCGTTACTTTAATGATCACAAAGACTGGAAGCTGATTATTGCGCCCCATGTCATTGGCGAAGATCATCTTGAACAGATTGAGAAGCTGTTGGCAGGTCGCAAGATAGTGCGATATAAAGATGCTACTGAGGCAGATGTCAAAGATGCTGATGTCTTGCTTATCAACTGCTACGGTCTGCTTTCGAGCATCTATCATTATGGCGATGTGGCTTATGTCGGAGGCGGTTTTGGCGTGGGCATCCACAATCTGCTGGAGGCTGCCGTATGGGATGTTCCCGTCTTCTTCGGTCCCAACAACCATAAGTTCCAGGAGGCTCAGGCACTCAAGCAGAATGGTGGTTTCGAGATTCACGACTACGAAGAGTTTGAACGCCAGATGAATCGTTTCGCTTCTGATGCCCAGTATCTGAAAGAGCAGGGACAGCTGGCAGGGCAGTTCGTGAAAGGTCAGGCAGGAGCAACTGCCAAGGTGCTTGGCAGTGTTACTCTTCCTTGACTCTCAGCCTGTCGTTTTTCGTAGGACTTACAACTTTCAGTTTCTTCAGATAGTTTATCAGCATATCTGCTGTGTGTATGTGCAGTGATTCGTAGTCCTTGTTGAGAAATGGTTTGCATACACTGGCCAGATAGCTGTTCGTCACCACTTCATAAGTCTTTTCCAGTTCAAACTCTTTTCCGTCAAGTGTCGTCAGTTTGATGCGCTTCAGGCGATCTTTGTACTGGTCGTCTTTATCTACGGTGGCTTCACAGATGATACCGCCCACACGAGGCAAGTGATAGAGTGAGCCTCGGCTATAAGTGGTCAGAAGCTTTAGGATTTCCTCACCTGTCAGGCGCATCTTTACGGCAAGGTTATTAAAGGGGTCCATAGATAATATTTCACCCATGGTGATGGTACCAGCCGCTATAGAGTCTAAGCGCACGGCACCGTTATTGACGATACTGATACTGCCAACCCCGTCCTCTAAGAAGGCGTCGCACATCAGGAAATTCAGTTCGTCTTTCTCAGTGAAAGGCTCGGCAGCCTCAGCTATGATGCGCTCGAAATAAGGATTCTTGTTAAAGTACTGCACCATGGCTTCCACCAGACGGTTCTTGTTGGAGAAGCTCTTGACCTTGATATACTCTACCTTCTTCCCCGTTACCCCCCTACCTTTCCTGATGGTTAGGGTGATATGGGCAACTGTCTGCAGGGCATTCTTGTTCTGGGTTATGAGCACTCCATTATAAAGTGGCTCGTCTGCAGTGAGCTGATGGTGGGTGTGCCCTCCAATAATCAGGTCTAACCAGGGGAAAGCCCGGGCCATCTTGATGTCTCCTTCATAGCCGACGTGAGATAAGAGGATAGTGGCATCACACTGGTGGCTGAACGACTCGTACTTGGCGACAGCATTCATGGGGAGCGAGAACTTAATGTCTTCCACGTTATCCGGATGAGTGTCTGGTCGCCCCAAAGTGTTAATCTGTATCACACCGATGACGCCGATCTTCAAACCGTCTACATCGAAAACCTGGGTGGGAACGATGTGCAAGCCAGATTTCTCTGATGGCGATGCATTGGCGCAGATATAACTGAAGTTTGACAGTCCCATCAGAGGTGGAAGTGACTTCACGTCGAATTCATGATTGCCTAACGCGCTGGCGTTGAATCCCACCTGATTCATAAGCGCCACAATCGGGTAGGATGATATTTCGTACATGTCGCTGAAGGCATTTCCTGTACGGTTGTCGCCTGCCGAAAAGACGAGCAGTGAGGGGTAAAGTGTTCTCAAGCTGTCTGCGATGGCAGCAAATTGGGGGAATGCATCAATGGCTGCATGCATGTCATTGGCTGCAAGGATGTGAACTTCACGAGTTTGTCCATAACTGAGATGGGCTAGCAAAAAAATCAATTCTAAAATAAGTAATCTTTGTCTCATTTTCCTATTCCCTTTGGTGCTTTATCTCAGATATTTATTATGCTAAAAGTTAATAATACGAATGCAAAGATACAAAATAATTGTGAATTAGCGATGAAAAATCATAATTTTCTTATTATTTTTGCACTCATTATACTGAATATGAAATATATGTGGATGATAATCTTTATGATTCTGCCCTTGTTGGCAGTCGTTTACATAGGGTGGCATGTATGGGTGATGCTCCCCTTTTCAGCCGTGTGGAAGTTTGTGCTGATTGCGCTTGGCGTATGTTGTTTCCTGTTGCTGTTCGCTTCGGTAGCCAGGAAGTATGATGCGCTGCCTCTGCCTTTGGCGCAGACGGCTTACGAGATTGGCACCTCGTCAATCATGGTGATGCTCTATCTGGTGATGATTTTCCTGGTGCTCGATTTGGGGCGACTCATTCACCTTGTGCCGAAGGCATTTCTTTATCATAACGGCTATACCGCTTTGGGCATCTTCTTGTTCGTCTTTGGCATCTTCCTTTATGGCAACCTCCATTATTATAATAAGGTACGCGTGCCTTTAGAACTGAAATCTGCGAAGCCGCTGCCAAAAGAATACAAGGTGGTGATGGCCTCCGACCTCCATCTGGGCTATCACAATCCCCGTAAGGAACTCGCTCGCTGGGTGGATATGATCAATGCCGAACATCCTGACTTCATCCTGATTGCAGGCGATATCATCGATGGCAGTATGCGCCCGCTGATTGAGGAACAGATGGCTGAGGAGTTTCATCGGCTCGCAGCCCCAGTCTATGCCTGCTTGGGCAATCATGAGTATTATGCGGGTCATCCTGAGGCTCAGCAGTTCTATAAGGATGCTGGCATTCATCTGCTTATTGATGAGGCTGAAGTTATTGACAGCGCCATCGTTATTATAGGTCGCGACGATCGCACCAACATGCGCCGCAAGCCCGTCAAAGACTTAGTGGCTGATGCCTCTTCACTTTTCGCTCTTCACTCTTCACCATTCACCATCATAATGGACCATCAGCCATATAACTTGGATCGAAGTGAGGCCGCAGGAGTCGATTTCCAGCTTAGCGGACATACCCATCGCGGACAAGTATGGCCCATCTCCTGGATTACCGATCATATCTATGAATGCTCGTGGGGCAGCCATCAGCGTGGGAATACGCAGTATTACGTGTCCTCAGGTCTTGGCATCTGGGGAGGCAAGTTCCGTATCGGCACCCAGAGCGAATATGTCGTCGCAACAATTACAGCAAATCAATAAATACACGTGTGCTTATGAACATTGGAGACAAAGCACCCGAGATTCTGGGTAAGGACGAGAATGGAAAGGAAATCCGACTGAGCGATTTCCAGGGTAGGAAGTTGATCCTTTACTTCTATCCGAAGGACAATACCAGCGGTTGTACTGCTGAGGCCTGTAGCCTGCGCGATCATCATCAGGAGCTGCAACAGGCTGGTTATGAAATCGTTGGAGTTAGCAAAGACTCAGCCGCCTCGCATGTTAAGTTCAAGGAGAAGTACGAACTGCCCTTCCCCTTGATCGCCGATATCGATCACACGCTGCTCGAAGCCATGGGCGCCTGGGGCGAGAAGTCTATGTACGGCAAGAAGACCATGGGCACCATTCGCACCACCTTCATCATCAACGAGTCAGGCATCATCGAACAGATCTTCGCTGGCAAGCAAGTCAAAACCAAAGAGCACGCCGAGCAGATCTTAGGGATATAGTGAAACCAATAACCCTCAATAACAAATGATGTTATTGAAGTAACTATTTTGGCATATCTTAATGACATATGACATAATCGTCTATATAACCACCTTATATTTAGGTAGATAAGCTCACTTTATAATGTCATCTTAATGACATAAAAACGACATATTAATGACATAAATCTGGCAAGAATGACGTTTCATCGCATCAATAAGTGATGCACTGAGTGCTAATTATTGATACGTAAGGCGGCAGATTGGTTAATGAGGGCTCGCAAGATTTTTAATTAAGTTTGGCTTCTAAATTCTCTAGAGAATTTAAGAGTTTACTTACTGGAAACAATCGCGGAGATTACTTCTGGCTTCCAAATTCTCTAGAGAATTTAACAACTAAATTTAATCAAAACAGTTGAAAGGGGTAAGTAAGAGATGAGCGCGCACTGGGGAGAACAATTAGTAGGCAGTTGGCATAGATTGAGTGTGGTAAACTGCCGAAAATGGCCAAAACATGTCATTAGTATGTCGTTTTTATGTCATTATTATGTCATTAAGTGATAGTCTTCAACCGTTAATAATATCTGATACCCAATCATTTAGCTATATCAATATGTCGAATGTCATTAAGTTTTGGATTTTTTCATACTATTACTGCAAATTTCACAGCAAGTGTCGCGCTTATTTCTCTATGTTGGATATTCCCTTTTTCAAAGAATCCATAACTTTCTTTGGCATTTACTTGCAAAGTTCCAAAATTCTTGCTATATTTGCACCGAATAAATATGAAAGTGTTATGGAGACTACTGCTTTAAATCCTACCCAGATGCACTTGTTGAAGCTCTTTGCTTTCAACAATAGTGAAGAGTATGCCCGTGAGATCCAGGAGGTCCTGACTCGTCATTTCCAATCACGACTTGATGCTGAGGCCGATCGCCTTTGGGATGAGGGGATCTTGAATCAGGAGAAGTTAGACAAAATCCGAAAGATGGACCTTCATGCGAAATAAGATATGTCCAGACTAGTAGTTGATACAAACAGCCTACTCCAGTGCATCTCTCGTCGAAGCAGATACCATGATTTGTGGCTATCGTTGCTCGATGGTCGAAATACGCTGTGTGTATCAACTGAGATTCTTGAAGAGTACGCCGAGAAATTTCAACAATTTACCAGTAATGAGTTTACAGAAGCAGCTCTTGGTGTCATCACAAACAATCCGCATACATTATTCGTAACGCCTTATTATCATTTTAACTTGATATCTGTAGATCCTGACGACAACAAGTTTGTAGACTGTTCAGTAGCAGCCAATGCGAAATTTGTGGTAACAGACGATGGCCATTTTGATGTGCTCAAGCAAATAGATTTTCCAAAAGTCAATATCATCGGATTAGACGATGTCATCCGAGCTTTATAAATAAATGTTGAACCCCAAACAAAACTGCGTATGGTAACATAACGAAGATATAAGGACATAAGATGAACGTCCACTTTTGATTCTTGCATTCTGATAATTGGGGAATTTGATGAATCAATCAAGAACTGAAGTAGATAGTTCACGCCGCTTGGCGTGGACATTTACTCGTTTAAGATTGTTAGGTTATCCCCAATACCTCAGAATGCGTAGACGAAGTAAATTGTCCACGTTTTCTATTTGTGCTTACTCGAATATCAATAAAAACTTAAAACAAATAAGATTATGAAGAAATTTTATACTCTATTACTTTTGACTTTACTGCCATTAGTGGAAAGTGTACAGGCTGTAGAGATTGATGGTATTTGTTACAATTTCAAAAATAGTGGTGGAACAAACACTGCATCAGTTAGTTCCAGTGTTAATTCTGGAGATTTAGTTATTCCAGAGAGTGTTACTTATAATGATATAACTTATAGTGTGACAGAAATTGGTGGATTTGCTTTCCAAGATCGCAGCGACTTGATTTCTGTTTCTATACCAAATAGTGTCAGTTCGATAGGTATTCAGGCATTTTATAATTGCGCCAATCTAACCTCTATTACTATTGGAAATGGTCTTAAGTCTATTGGCAGTTTGGCTTTTTCGAATTGCCCTTCTTTAAATGCAGTTCATATATCAGATTTGGAAGCGTGGTGTAAAACACCATTTGAATACGATTCATATATGAGAATGGTTAAAAATCCTCTTGCAGTTGCTCATCACTTATATCTAAATGATGAAGAAATAAAGGACTTAGTTATTCCTGATGGAGTAGATGAAATATGTGATTATGTATTTTATGGTTGTTCAGAATTTACATCTGTGACAATACCGAATAGCGTTTCTTCTATCGGTAATAGTGCTTTTTCAGGCTGTAATTCTTTAACATCCGTAAAAATATCAGATATGGAAGCGTGGTGCTCGATTTCATTTGCCGATTGGGATTCAAATCCTCTTTCCAAAGCACATCACCTCTATATGAATGATGTTGAATTGAAAGATTTGGTAATTCCCAGTACTGTGAAATCTATTTGCGATGGTCTTTTTAGAGGTTGTGCCGACTTGACATCTGTAAAAGTTGAAAACGGGGTGACGTCAATAGGAAATTCAGCTTTTTCAGGATGTGAAAATATAAAGTCCCTAGAAATTCCTAATAGTGTGATAGAATTGGGTTCATCTGCATTTGATGGATGTAGTAGCCTGACCTCTGTAGTCATCCCTGACGGTGTAATCACAATTGGGGAGTATTCATTCTCAAACTGCAGTAGCCTAAATTCGTTGTCAATATCCAATAGTGTTACTTCTATCGGAGAAGAAGCTTTCTATCAATGCAAAAATTTAACATCATTAATCATTCCTAATAGTGTAGAGTCCATTGGAAATGGTGCATTTCAAGGGTGTAGCAGCCTCTCCTCTATAGAAATCGGAAGTGGTTTGACCACAATTGGAAGTGTTGCATTTGCTGGGTGTAGCGCTTTATCCTCTTTGTCAATACCGAACAGTGTATCCACTATCGAAGGTGGGGCTTTTTCTGGTTGTAGCCTTCTTGGTTCCATTACTATACCCGATGGTGTCACTTCAATAGGTAGTGGTACATTCTATAATTGCAGTAATTTAGTTTCTGTAACAATACCAAGTGGTATTACCTCTATTGGCTCAAGCGCATTCTATAATTGTAATAGCCTACCTACGATAACAATTCCCGATGGTGTAGTATCCATTGGAGAAGAAGCTTTCTATGGTTGCACAGTCCTAACTTCTATTAATATTCCCAATGGTGTAACATACATTGGAGAAAAAGCTTTCTATGGTTGCTCAGCTCTAACTTCTGTTATTATTCCCAATGGTGTAACTTATATACCAGAGTATACTTTTTATGATTGTAAAGGTTTGACTTCTGTGACTATACCAAGTAGCATTACTTCTATAGGATCAAATGCATTCAGCAATTGCAATAGTTTAACTGCAGTGAATATATCTGATATTGAAGCTTGGTGTAGAATAATTTTCACAGATTCTTATGGACGTTGCACAAATCCTCTGTCACGTGCTCATCATTTATTTTTAAATGACAAAGAAATAACAGAATTGAACATTCCTGATGGTTTGACATCAATAGGAAAATACACATTTCACAATTGCATCAGCCTTGTTTCTGTGACTATACCAAATAGTATTAAAACAATTGAAGAAGATGCTTTCTCAGGTTGTGGAAACCTGGTATCATTGTCAATTCCTAGTAGTTTGACAAGTTTAAAAAAATCTGCATTCTCATATTGTTGTAGCCTAGAATCTCTTATTATTCCTGATGGTGTGACAACGATTGAAGATTATGCTTTTTGCGAATGTTCCAGACTATTCTCATTGTCCATACCTAACAGTGTAAAAACAATAGGAGAATATGCATTTTCTCGTTGTGAGGGGTTAACAGCGATTGAAATACCTAATAGTCTAAATATGATTAGGAGTAATACATTTTCTGGCTGTAGTAATCTACAGAATGTTATAATTCCTGCCTCGGTGGAGTATATATATCAAAATGCATTTGCTGATTGTTCCAAGTTAGGTAGCGTTAAGTGTCTTGCTGAGAATCCGCCATATCTTTATGATAATTCTTTCTCAAAATATGATATTCCTCTTTTTGTACCTAATGCAAGTATAGACAGCTATAAGTCAGCTAATGTTTGGAAGAATTTTTCCAATGTGCTTTCACTTGATGCAGCGAAACATACTCTAGCATACAAAGTGGATGGCGAAGTGTATAAAACATATGAGCTGTTTGAAGGGGAGATAATTACCCCAGAGCCTGCCCCCACTAAGGAAGGTTATGACTTCTCAGGCTGGAGCACCATCCCAGCAACGATGCCTGCTGAGGATGTAACTGTTACAGGATCATTCACGCTGCTTACTGACGAGGATGAAATCACTATCAAGGACATTGGCAAAACGACTTGGTGTAGCAAGTATGACCTCGACTTTACGAACGCAGTGGGTGTCAAGGCTTATATTGCAATAGGGTATGACGATATTGACAAGACTATTTGGCTAGCACGCGTGATGAAGGTTCCAGCAGGAACGGGTCTCCTTTTAAAGGGTGACGCTGGCACTTATAAAATTCCTCATGCAAACGTGAGGTCTACCTATGTCAATTACCTTAAAGGCAATCTTGGCGAAACCATTTCGATAGGAGAGACTGACGGCGATATGACGAACTATTACCTTTCAGGCAAAGATGGCACATTCAAAAGCGTAAATGGCAACGCTAACATCGGTAAGAACAAAGCCTACCTACAACTGCCCACAAGCATCTTCGCAGGCACTCGCTCCATTGGCATCAGCTACGATGATGAAGACGGTACGACTGGTATCAAGAGCCTCGCCCCAGCCCTCTCCGAAGGCGAAGGAGAATGGTATACCCTCCAAGGCCAGCCTGTCGTCAAGCCAGGCAAGGGTCTTTACATCAAGAATGGCAAAAAGGTCGTGATTAAGTGAGCATAAAGCTGAGCTCGCTCATGCTTTATCGAACATGAGCGAGCTCGAGCGTAGCTTAAGGTCGTAATATTTGATGCTGCTGGTTATAAAGGTTGAAAATTGGGTACTATTGTAGATACCATTTCCTTGGGAACATCACACTCCTTGGCAATCTGAGGCCAATGCGATGCAGCTTCGCATATCTCATCTATGATTTGATGAGCATCTTTGATATTATTTTGCAGGGTGCCTACGGGGAAGCCGAACATACTAGCCATTGCTACATCTACCATTCCGATTCCTCCTTATTATTATTGTTGTTTAGTTTACCTGATGCACGTTTTCTTTGCGTGGCCTTTGATGATTGAACCATTTTGTAGTACTCGCTTGGGCTGAGCTGCTCCTCTTTGATTAATGGCTGAAGAACGTCGAGCTGTCCCAATGTGCGCATGATTCTCAGCAGGGAATCAAACGAGCGGATATCTCCTTTCTCTATGTTCTTAAGTGTAGATAGAGAAATATTTGCAGCCTCGGCCAGACTCTGCTGAGTGATGTTTTGCTTCAGTCTGATTGACTTCAGTTTCTCCCCGATCTTTACGAGAATAGCAGCATCAGTAAGTATGTAAATATTATCCATAACGGCTTAAAATTTGACTTTTACGCTGCAAACATACGAATAATAGTTTAAAATGAAGCCATTAATTAATAATCTTTTGCAGATAAACGCAAAATTCCAACATAATGCTCCCTGTGGACTGCTATCATTTTGCTACGGTCAGTCTTCTTCCGAGTTCAGTGTTTGATCTTTTAGGTAGAACTTGGAGTAGGCGACGTAATGCTCGGCGTTGTCAGTCTGGCCTGGGCGGACAGGCTTGATGTACTTGGCAGGTACTCCGCCCCAGATCTCGCCTGCGGGGATCTTCGTGTTC
>JAEEGK010007169.1_pt1 | contig 26606 bp, 11 predicted proteins | sample 8958771 | NCBI WGS metagenome assembly JAEEGK01 (sample SAMN16246547, study PRJNA631951) | gut metagenome | biome: gut microbiome; feature: rumen; material: SC-attached | host: Bos | place: Iran: Karaj | collected 2018-10 | reverse complement strand
ATTTTTTCCATGACTACATATAAAAATGTAAATAATTTCATAAATATAAAATAATTTCAAATTAAAAAACTTGCATAGAGAGAGTCCTTTAATATTTATCACCAACCTCCTTTAGTTCCTAAAGCAAAAGGGCTTATAGGTAATAGAGAAGAGAGGTTCTAAACTGGAATATTTATAAATAAATTTATAATTGAATTTAATTGAATATTATTTTAATTTTAGTCAAAAAAAATTAAAAGAAATTATATTAAATATCAAAGAATGAATCCTTTTTTTGGAAAATGAAAATAATATTAAATAATAATTTAATTTATAAAAATAAGATGTTTATAAGGGAATTATCTCAAAAAATAATAAATAAATATAATTTATATTTTATTTTTACCTTTTTCCTTTTCCACTATCTCTTATTTGTTTATTTTGACATCTTCTTAATAAAGATTCTAAAGAATCTTCAAATTGTCTTTCTTCCATTTGAAAATTTTGAATTAATTTGACAAAATTTTCCTTTTCTTTATTTGTCAAAACATCACTCGGAAAATTTTTTAAATGTTCAGAAAAATATTTCATACATAAATGTTGTTGTTTACTCACCATATTCATCACCAATTCTTTTATATTTTCATATATTATATTAGGTGGAACCATAAGAAACACATATAAAATAGATTCTATTAAAGGAGAAATAAATTCTTCAATTTTTTTTTGAATTTTATTATAATAAAAAGCGAATTTATCTTGATTATGCTCCTTCATCGTATTAAAAATATTACATGAGGGACAATCAAATAAATTATTAATTAAAATAATAATATTCTTTGAAATTTGAATTTGAGAAATTGACAAATTTTCTATTGAAATTTTAATTATTTTATCTAACATTTCACTATCAATTAAAAATATAGGAGATATTTTTAATATTCTATACATCAAACCAAAAAAATCTTCTCCTAATTGTATATTTATTAATAAATCATTTGTATTTCTTATATAACTTAGAAATGTAATTTGACATAATTGATTAAATTTTAAATTTATCATATTTTTTATATTTTCTTCTTCATCATTTCCAAAAACAGTTATTAAAACTTCAAAGCCATATAAATAAGATGATATTGGAGAAATTTTATATCCTTCTATTAAACAATTTAAATAATCAGCAACAAATGGTTTAAATTTTTCATTAAGGCCTCTCATATAATATTTTATTAATTGAATGATTTCTTCTACTAAATCATTATTCGTTGAAAATTTATTCAATAAAATTTTTAATTGAGGCCATATTTCATTAAAAATTTTTTGCATGATTATAAAATTTGATTTTGATAAACCTTCAAAAGAAGATTTAGTTATATTTCTTAGGACAATTAATAATTCAATTAATTTCTCCATTTCTTTAGAAGATAATTGAATATTAGGAATCAAAGATTTATTCTTTGCTTCTATTAAATATAAAAACCATTGTTGAAAGATATTTATTAAATTTTTTTCAATTTCTTGTTCATTATTATCATTTGAATAACAAATTACTTCAACTAATCCACTTAAAATTGGTAAATATTTATTATTTAATAAAACTTTGTCTTTAATTGTTTGATTATATAATTTAATTAATCCATCTTTACTTTTTGACAAAATTTGTTTATTTTTACTTAGTAAATTTTTAGCGCTGATTGAACAATATTTTAATGTTAATTCATTATTTAATCCATCAATTAAATATTTAAATAAAATCAATAATAAATTTTCATTTTTTCCTAAAATATTTTCCATTTGATCAACAATATCTGTAACAGTTCTTGTAATTTGAATAAACTTTTTAGGAACATCTAATATTGTATTAAATAAAACATTTAATGAATTCATTTCTTGTGGTGTGACTAATTCTGAAATACAACTAAATGTATATAATATAGCTTCAAATTTTGACCAATGATTTAAATTATTTGAATTTTCTTTTATGTTTTGAACAGTATTTAAAAATTCAGGATATATGATATTATTATATACAAAATTAAATGAATATACTCTTGTAAAGTCACTTAAAAATGAATTTAAATTTTCTCTATAATCTTTAATGTTATTATAATCATCATCTTGTTTTAAATATTTTGTCTTTTTTTCGTTTAATAATTGAAAAATATGAGATGGAAATTTCATTAATTCAATCATATTTTTTATTAATTGTATAAAAATATCTTTAAATTGAGCCATAACATTACTAATAGACACTTGTTTTTCACATAAAAATTGATCTAAATAAATAAAAAAATCACAAATTAAATATATCTGATTTGAAGGACATATTGGAGTTAAATCAACCATTAATCGAATTAAATCTAATCCTCCATTATTTAATATTTCCATTAAATTATTTTGAATTAAAGAACTAAAAATTTCCACATAAAAAGAACATTGTTCTGCATCAAGACAAGAAATATTTTTATAAAATATTTCTTTAAAAGGAAGAATTTTAGAAAATATTATTTTAGCTAAATTTTCCATTTCTTGATTTTCTAAAGGAAGTTCTAATAAATAACATATACAATCTGTATGTTTTTGAATATTAGATTCATTAATTTCAAATACAAAATTTATAATATCAATATATTGATCATTTAATTTTCTAATTGTTTCTTCATTTAAACCTAAATTTAACCAATTTGTAAAAGCTTCTAAAATATCAGGATTTAATACTTTTAAAATTGATTCATCTCTAATTTTACTTTCTTTAATATTTTTAGTTAAATTATTTAAAAACTGAATAACATCATCACCAATTTTTTCTAAATTAAAATTAAATTCATCTCTTTTGTCTTTTTCAATGACAATTGTTTTATCATAAAAAACATCCACTAAATAATTAAAGATTAACAATAAAGCCATATTATCATTAATATTATTACTTGAATTTAACTTTTCAACACATTTTTTCATTAAAATCGTAAAATCACTTCCTGAAAATAACATTGACATTGAAAAACAATGACAATAATTTAATAAAATATAATGTTTTAAAGTTTTAAATTTATCAATATTATTTAATAAGAAAGTAACTAATTGAACTATCATTTCTCTATTATCAGAATAATTTCCAAAATCAAATTTTATTTTATTTTTTAAAATTTGTATTGCATTAAAATAAGCTTCATCTGATAAATTTTCAGAAGAAAGAATTTGATAAGAAATATCCCAACTTTCAGGTCTTTTATCAAAATCACATATAAATTGATTTGCCTGTCTTTGAAGATCTTTATTATTACTATGAAATAATGCATCTACTGCATTTAAAAAATCTTGATATAAATTTGATCTTCCTTCATTCATATTTTATGAAATAATTTATATTAATTTAAATTCTAAATAAAAAGAATTAATTAGTAATACTTTAATTATTTATAAATATATTTTTAATTACAATTATATAATTTAAATCTAAAGGAACAGTGAAAAAAATAGGATATTGTTTTGCAAATCCTTTTTCTTCACATAAAACTATTTCTTTAAAATCAAATAAATGGTGCTGTCATCAAAGTAAATGATAAAGTAGGAAATCCAATTAATTGTGTTGTGGTTTGGAAAATAAAAGATACTTTTTCAATTAATTCTTTAATAAATTTTTTAATAGTAAAATGCTCATCTAATTCAATTTTATTTTTAAATATTTTAATAAAATTATCTCTTAATTTATCAAAGTCAAATCCTTTATGAGATTTAGATAAACTTAACATAAATCTTTCAATAAGAGAATTATCATTTATTTTAAATAATCTTATTATCTTTTTCCTTTTCAATTTTAATAATTCTTCTTTTTCCTTTTTCATCTTTTCATATTTTTCCTTTTGTTTGATTAAATTTATTATTTCTCTATTGTTGAATATAATTAGGAAAGTAGAATTAAAAATTCTATTGTTGTGAGAGTATAAATGCCTTATCGAATTTATTAAATTTTAAATTAGTTAATTTAGATTCTTTAAAAGGAATAGGAAAATCTTTAATCCAAATTCAATTAATTATTCAGGATTTAATAATAATATAAATAATAATAATTTTTATTAATTAATATTATTATTGAATCATTATTATTATTTTAAAAAATGCATTTTAAAAAAAATTGACTAATATTTTATTCAAATGAAATATTATATAGAATTAAATTTATAACTAATTTTAATTATTTTCCACATAAAAAAATTAAAAACCACCTAAACATGAAAAAAAAAAAAGTAAAACATTTAAGAAGAATCAGAATATTTATACAAAGTAGCATATTTTTGTCCCAAAGCCATTAGTTCTTTATGATTACCTTTTTCAACTATTTTCCCATTTTCTAAAACAAAAATAATATCTGATTTTTCAATTGTACTCAACCTATGAGCTACAGCAACGCTAGTTCTTCCTTCTTGTAAAACATCAATACTTTTCTGGACTTCAATTTCACTTTCTTTATCCAAAGCACTGGTAGCTTCATCAAGCAATAAAATAACAGGATCTTTTAAAAAAGCTCTTGCAATTGCCAATCTTTGTTTTTCACCTCCTGAAACAGGATCTTCCTTTGTTCCCATTTCCTCATCTTTAAAAAATTTTTCAATAACAGCTCTTTTTGCAGAATTAAAAACTTCTTCCTTTGTAGCATTTAATCTACCATATAATATGTTATCATATACACTTCTTTTAAATAATACTGGTTCTTGACTTACTAAACCTATTTTCTTTCTAAGTTCATATAAATTATAATCTTTTATATTTGTATCATCTATTAATACTTCCCCTTCAGTTGTATCATAGAATCTTTCTAATAATTGAATTATTGTACTTTTTCCACATCCAGAATATCCTACTAAACCACATGATTGCCCTGCTTCTATTGTAAAGGAGATATTTTTTAATATTTTTTGTTCAGGTTTTGTTGGATAGGAAAATGTTACATTTTTAAACTCTATTTTTCCTTTTATATTCTCTGCTGATATTTTCCCTTTGTTTACTTCTTCAAATGCATTTATTTCTGATGGAGTATCTATTGTTCGAAATACAGAAGCAAAAGATTTCTTTGCTTTTCCATAATCTGCTACTCCATGTAGTCCTTGAGATATTCCATTTGTCATTGTCATTACTATATTCATTGCTAAATTCATATTTTCAAATTTTAATGTCCCTTTACGAATAAATACTCCTGAATAATGGAAAACTGTTGCATTATTTGCATACATTGCAAATACTCCAATTCCCATTAAAAATCCTTGAATTAAGGAATCTCGAATAAAAGTTAATTTTTCTTCATCTAGAATTTTTAAATACATATCAACAGCAGCTTTTTGAAAATTAAATGAATAAATTGTTTTTGTATTTATAACACATTCTGATAAAACGCTTCCTGCTTCAATATTAATCACCTTATCTGTATCTCTTCCTCCTCTTCTAGCTCTACCAATTATAACTTGTGCAGTAATTATGAAAGGAATAAAACAAAGAGAAATTAAAGTCAACTTCCATTCGAAGTAAAAACTCATAAATAAACCAACAGTAGCAGTACCAATAGTACTGACAATATCACCAACAATGGTTAAAACAATAGAATTTAATTGAGTAGTATCAATAGATAATCTTGTCAAAAGACCTCCAGGAGCATTTTGATCAAAATCATAATAACCAACATGTAACTCCAAATATTTCCTAATAACAACTTTCCTCATTTTAGAAGTTACAACAGAACCTAAAGTTTCCAAATTGGAAATTTTTAAAAAAATAGTTAAAGCTTGTACAAAAGCAACAATCAAATACATCATAGACCATAATAGACCATCATCTTTAATGACTTTCTTATCAGGACTTGATAAAGCATTAACAGCTTTAGCTAAAACATAACCAGAAACAGGATTCATAGCTCCATTAACAAAGGCACCTAATCCACCTAACATAACTTCTTTCTTATGATCCGATACGATACTCATTGCACGACCATGATCAACTGGAATAGGTTCTTCTTCTAAATCCTTTAATTGAGCTTCATGATTTAAATATTGAGATGAATATCTACTTGATTTTGAACTTTTTAATCTTTGCAATAGATTCATTGAACTTTTTCTTTTTTGAATTCCTGTCATATTATCTTCCTTTGATTCTAATTCATCTTGAGCTAATTGACTTTTTACTAATCCAGCATAATAACCATTTTTTTCAAGAAGTTCTTTATGAGTTCCACTTTCTACAACTTGACCATCTTGAAGAGCATATATTATATCTGCATTTTTTATTGTTGATAATCTATGTGCTATTATTACTGTTGTTACATTTCTTTGACTTATATGATCTAATGCTGCTTGAACTTCTTTTTCACTTTTATTATCTAATGCTGATGTTGCTTCATCTAATATTAATATTTTGGGCTTACATAATATAGCTCTTGCTATTGCTATACGTTGCTTTTGACCTCCTGATAATTTACTTCCTTTGATTCCTACTATATAATCATATTTTTCTAAATTTTTTTCTATAAATTCTTTTGCATATGAATCTTCACATGCTTCTTTCATTATTTGATTTGGATCTCCTAAAGAAGAGACTAATTCATCTCTTCCAAAAATTAAATTTTCTTTTATAGATCTATTGAATAACACAGGTTCTTGTTGAACATAACCAATTAAACTTCTTAAATATTCTAAATCATATTCTTTTATATCTCTACCATCGATTAAAACTTTCCCACTATTAGGTTCATATAATCTTTCAATTAAATTAACAGTAGTGCTTTTACCACAACCACTTTCACCTACTAAAGCAACTTTTTTTCCAGCTTCAATAACTAAATTTAAATTATTTAAAATTTTTCTTTTATTAACATCAGAAGGATAAATAAAATTAATATTTTGAAATTCAATTCTTCCTTGAACACTGTCACGATGAGGTATAAAAGTACTATTTCTTAAATCAATTTTAGGTTTCCTTTCATATAAAGTGAAATAATCTGAAGAAGCCATAGCACTTTCTTGAATGATTTTAACATTAGGAGCAATACCACCAAAAGACATAATAGCCATTAAAGTGGCAAAAATAACAGTTAGAACATCACCAGATTTAAAAGGTTCTCCTGAATTAGAATTAATTTCTTCATTTATTATTAATTTCTTTCCATATAAAATAGCAACAACAAAAGTGAAAAATATAAAAAAAAGAATACCAGCAATACTAATACCTAATTTAAAAGCTTTTTCTTTATCATATTGATGTACTTTATCAATATATTCACTAAATCTCTTAATTTCATAATCAAAATTAGCAAACGATGAAACAGTTTTAATATTATAAAGCATTTCTTCTGCAATGCCTCCAGCAATTTCATAAGTCTTTCTAGCTAAAACCATAGTTTTTTTAAGAGCAGTAACAAGAAAGAAAATACAAGCTAAAATAGCAGGTGAAACACAAAGCATAATAAGAGTTAATTTCCAAGAAGTAGTGAAAGCAACAATTAACCCAGCAATAACTTGAGTAACCATTTGTAATACTAGACCGAATTTATCACCAACACCTAATTCAATTTGTTCTAATTGTGCTTGTACTTTAGTAGCAAATTCATAAGCATTATTTTCATCAAACCATCCTTGTTCTTGTTTTAATATAGTAGCAAAGTAACTTTCTTTTAAATTGTGAATTTGTCTCAATGATGAGTAAGCCCACATAAATTGGCTAAGGAAATTAGCAAAAAACATTCCAGTTCCAATATATAGAAATTTTTTTACCATTTTATCAATTGTTTTCTGGAATTCATTCATGAAAATATAATAATATTGATATTGGACTTCTCCACTTTCTGATGATGATTGTGTAGAAGTGAAACTATTTATCATATCTCCAAATAAATATGACATTAATGGCCCTGCTATTCCTGCACCACAACTTCCTATTATTCCTAAAAACATTAATAATACTTCTGTTGATGTTGATAAATGACAATATAATTTTATTGGAGATATATTTCTTTGAGTAAACATTAAATTTTTTTTTAAGGCTTCATTTGCATCATCTTCTTCTTCTTTTTTTTTTTTATTCTTTTCAGCTGTTAATTTAGTATTTTGAGATTTATTTAATCCTAAATTAGATGATTGTTTTAAATTCATTGCTGTTATGTTGTTTTCATCCAAGTTTATCGTATTATCATTTGGGTTGTTATTTTGGTTTACATGTTTTCTACTCATTTTATTTTTTAAATTTTATTTTAATTTTTTTAATTCATTTTTTTTTATTTTCTTTAGTTTTTTTATCCATGCTTTTATAGTAAAGATTTCATTTATTTTAGATGTTAATGGGATTTAAATTTTAGGTTTTTGTATCTTTTTTAATAGTTGTTACAAATTAAAAGGAAAATCAGAAAATATATATTGTGTTTTAAATATTATAAAAAATATTATTTATTTATTATTGTGAATTGTTTATAAAATGAATTTTTTATTATGTTTTATTTAAAAATAAAATTAAAATGATATGGATTAAAAAAAAATTATAATGAAAGTTTAAAATATAAATTAATATAAAAATGATAATAAAAAAAAAGTTATTTTTCATGCATAAGTTTTATTCAGAAAATTTTTTTTGTGCTTCATGTCAAAAAATGGAATTTATTTATAATAAAAATAATGATTCTTTGGATTTAATTTTTAGAATCAATATTATCTAAAATCCAAAAGTTATCCTTATAATAGTGAAACAATAAGAGATAAAATCAAAGAAACAATCATTTATCAAAAGAATTAATTTAATTTTTTTATTTCTAAAACAATCAAAATCAATCTTTATTTTTTCTATATTTTATACTTTTTACTATAATATTTGTGAATATAAATTTATATCTCATATGGAAACTTTTCTTTTATCCTAATTAAATAATTCTGAAATGACATTTTCAAAATATAAATTGATTTCAAAATATCATTTTTTAAAAATTCTTATTATTGAAATATTAACCAAATTTCTTATATTTCTAAATCTATTTTTATTTTAAATAATCATTTGATTTTAAAAAAATATTGAAAATATTTTCAAAATACATTATGAATTGAGAAAATAAATAATAGAATTATAGGAAGTTTTAATCATCAAATAAAAATAAAATGTTCTCTTCAAAGTATAAAATACATAAGAAAAAGAAACACCAATTTTTTCAATAATCAAAATAAACAATAAAAAAATTTACATGAGAATTTCTTCAAAGGAAAAAAGATAACTAAAAATTTATTTGTTGATATCATTATCTTTCTCTAAAAGAATAATAAGAAAATTCCTTTCTTTTTTTCATTATTTTTCTAAATTACAAAAGAACTAAAGTATATTTGGAAAATTCTACTATTGAACTATTAATGAAAAAAGTAGATTTTTTCTAATGAAAATAAAATTGTAAATCAATAATTAAAATTAACTAAAATATTTAATTTTTAAATTATTAGAGTTTTACATTAAATTTTTATTATATTATTTTTCGAAGTGTTTTATTAATATTTATTTAAACGATATATATAATAATAAATTAATCACTTTTTTATTAAAATATACATTTTAACTGATAAGCTTTATTTTATTTTATTTTATTACATCAAAATATTATACAGATGATATATTTAGTAATAACTATGGTTTTAATAGGAATATAATTATTTCACATGAATTAAAGATAATAATACTTATACATTTATATTATTCTAGTTAAAATTATTTTTGGAGTTATTAATTTATTGAGCTTTAAAATCAACTTTCTAATTTATGTTTAATTTTTTTAATTAAATATTTACATACTGAAGTCATTTTATTTATAGTAGACTTTTCAAAACCAAAAGGAAGAGGATAATCACAACATAACCAACTTAAATTATTTGAAATTGGATTAATTTTCATATGTGTTATATAAATTACAGGAATTTCATTTTCTTTTGTTAATTGTTTTTTTATTTGAAAATCAAAACATTCTTCATTTAATTTTGCAATATTATAAATTGAACAAATTGTATTTATTTTTGTTTCATTATTAATAATTTCTATATATTTGTGATTGATAATTTTTAATTGGGAAGGTGAGTATAAAATTTTCATGAAATTTATTATATTACTTAAAAAATTAAAAAGTTTCTGAAATGAAGTTTTAATAATAATAGATTCAGATATATAAGAACTTTCATTTTTATTTTCACTACAAAATTTTCTAAAATATTTAAAAAAAGGATTAAGAGTACAATTAATAAAATCTTTATATAATTTAATATCATTTTTTTCTTCATTTTGTTTTGACAAAAGAGTAGTTTCATAAGTTATCATCATTTTATTTTCGCAAGTATTATCATATAAATAATAAATTATTTGGAAATATATATCTTTATTTTGATGATTTTTAACATAAAATAATCTATTTATTATTTTAATAAATGATGAATCTTCTTCTAATTTTTGACCTACAAGAAGTTTTAAGTATGGAAAAGTTTTATGTATTATTGAATATGCATTATCTAAATTTAATGTTGAAAAAAATTTTCTTTTTATTGAATACAATGCATTTATTTTTGACATATATTCAAATTGATTTATCATGAAAAATGAAAATTTTTCAAAATCATATGTATATGAATTACTTTTAAAAATCTTTATTGAATTTATTAAATTTGATTTTACTTCCATTTGTTTTAAATTATTTTATTATTATTAATTTATCTTGAGACATTATAACTTATAATAAAATTATTGTCAATAAATAAATAATTATGAAGATTAGGAATTAAAAATTTACAACTATTAAATATAATAAAATTCTTAATTTCCTTAAACTAACAATTCAAATTTAAAAATTAATATATTTTTTCTCTTTAAAAGACAGATATTTTTTTCAAATTTTGAAAAATAATTAAATAATTGAGATATATATATAATATTTAAAAAAAATGAATAAAATATTAATTAAGAAATAATTGAACAAGAGTTTTTTTTGTAACTTTTTTTTTGCAAATGGGACATTCTAATTTTTGCCTTAAGCATTGATCCCAACAATTATGACAAACTATATGACCACATCTACTTACCGAAAAATGAAGTTCATTATTATCACTTTGACTTTCATAACAAATAGGACATTTTAATTTATTATCATCTTTAGTTTCATTTAAATTTTTATTTTCATTTTCCTCTTCAAATTCTAATTTTAAATTATATTTATCTAAAAATTCTTCTAATTGAGAACTTTCTTTCATTTTTAATAATTTTTCAAATAATTTTGTTGTTGGAATTTCTTCTTTCATTTTATTGTTAACTGATTTTGAAGGTGTTTCAAGAGAATTTTGAGAATTTGTTAATTTATTATTTTTTTCGATGTTATTACTTTTATTTTGTTTTTTTTTCATGTAATTTTTTTTCTTAGTTGATGTTTCTTCTTCAAATAAACTTTCATTATCATTTAAAAATTGATTTAAATCTTCTTGTGAAAATAATATATTATCTTCATCTTCTTTTTTTTTATTTATTTTATTATTTACAAGAGTTTCCATTAAATTTATTTTATTTACAACACCAATATTTTCTTTATTGTTAAAACTTTTACCTTCGTTTGGTGTTTTTCTTTCCGATATTTCATCCAAAATTTTTTTGGCAGAAACAAACTCATTATGTTTCCCAACAGAAATATTTCCATTAATATCTTGTGCTTTTAGAATATTAGAATCAACAAAATTATCATATTCTTTTTCATAAGAAGTCAAAGCATTAATTTTTTTATTACAATATTTTGGAACACCATTTTTCATATTCTCAAAGAATTTTTTAATAACATTCAATACAGAATTATCATTATAAAACCTAACCGCACTTTTTACCCATTTAGAAATTAATCCTTTAAAAATCATATCTTTATATCTAACATCAATTAAAATAATAGATCCATAATCATTAACATGTCTAATAACTCTTCCTAAAGCTTGATTAACAGTTCTTGAAGCAGATTGATTATACCAATCGCTTCCAGTTAATTTAATTATTTTTTTATCTGAAATATATTTAAAGTAATTTCTATTAAATTCATCTAAATATTCTTTCTTTAATTGAACTCTTATATCTCCTAAATTTGGATATGGAATTCCTATTACAATTACCATTCTTGCATAATCATCATTAAAATTTATTCCTTCCGAACTTGAGCCCCTACAAACTGAGAAAAAAATTCCTCCTTTAGATTTTTTTTTATTTTTATCTATAAAATTTTTTAACACCAATTTATTTTTCTGTTGATCATGCATATCTTTATATATTTCCTTATATTGCTCTATTTCACTTATTATTCTTTTTTCACTCCATGAGTTAAAACATATATTTAAAAATGAAAAAGATGTGAAAAATACTAAAATTCCTCCTGGAGTATTTTTACATAAATCACTTATAGTATAACCTATTTGTTCTATCATTTCTGTATTATTTTTATTTTGGTTATTTAATAAAAATTGAACTTTTGAATTTCGAGTTGAATTTGTTATTACTGAAAAATTAACTTGATTCATATTTATTACATGATTATTTTCTAATTGAATATTAAAAGAACATTTTAATTCTGATTCTACTCCATTTATTGGTGATAATGTTCCTGATGTTATTATTATACTTTTAATTTTTTCATTTATTATTAATTTAAATCCAAATCCTGGATTAAAACAGTATAAAAATAATGTTCTTATTTTCGAATTAAACATTCCTACTATATTTTTTTTCCTATTAAATGTATTTGTTTCTTCTATATCATTTATGAAAAATTTATAATTATTTGAATAATTATTTAAAGGATTTTTATCTTCTGATTCGATGAAATCAATATAATTTTTAGATAAAGTATCTATTAAAGTTAAAACAGAAATATAATTTGATATAACAGAACCTTTTTGTAATTCTTCATTAATAATAAATTCAAGTTTAATTAAAAAATTAATATGTTCATTTAAACTAGATGGAGTTAAACCTTTATTTTCATCAATTGGAGTTATTGTTTTTTGAATTTTACTTTTTCCTTTTGAACCTTCAAAAAATATGTCAAACATTTCTTTCGTAGTTATTTTCAAACCAATATCAGGCCAAAATTTTCCATTTTTAATTTTAAAGCTTTTTAAATAATTTTTAATATTTTCAATAATATTTAATTCATCATCAATTTGTTTAGAATCAATATTATTTAATTCAGAATCTTTAGGTAAAGTATGTGAAGAAGATTCAATTAAAATTTTAATACCTTTTAAATCTTGAATTACCTCATCAATAATTTTAGTAGAAATTTCACATGATACTGCATTTTCACAAACATCTTGAATATTATGTGCTTCATCAATAATTAATATAGAATTTTCTAAATTTATTTTTAATCTTTGTTTGATAGAAGGTTCAAAAATATAATTATAAGGTAAGAAGATAATATCAGATGAGTCTTTTTTATATCTTTCAAAATAAAAAGGACAAAAAGAACTCTTAATACCAATATTATATAATTCTTCAATATCAACATTATCATATGAAGAAACTAAAAGCCTTTCACTACCATAAAAAAATTTACATATTTTTTTCATTCTAGCTTCTTTACATTTAATATTTAAAATATTTCCTTTAAAGCACTTAACCACAGAATTAACACACATATTATCTCTAGAGGATAAAATAGAATTTCTAGGTAAATAAGAAGTTTTTTTTAATTCTTTAATAGCATTACTTAATTGAGAATGAGTTCTCGAAGTATAATAAATTTTAGGAATAATTTTATCTTTAATATTATTTTTAATCATTTCATTTCTTTTATGTTTTAACCAAGCTAAAGAAGAACAAAGTAAACATAATGTTTTTCCTGTTCCTGTTGGAGATTCTAAACCTGCTATTTCTCCTTTTGATAATGCTTCTATTACTTTTGTCATATATATTATTTGATTATGATATGGTTCATATGGAAATATGACTTCTATTCCTTCTATTATTATTTTACTTTGGTGTGATGCTTTTATATTATCTATTGGAATTTCACGGATTTCTTTTTTTGAGGATTGGTTTTTCTTTTCTTCTTCAGGGATTAAGGATTTATATGATGTTGATGGAGGTGAGAAAGATTCAGGAACCGATTCATAGGAGATGGATGACTTTTTTTTCATTTTTTTTTTAAATTTAAAAATTTTATTTTTTTAATTTTTTTTTGGGATGAATAAAATTTAAAATTTTTAATATTTTGATTTATATGCTTTTTGAATATTCATATAATTTTTGGTTTTCACTCAAAATTAAAAAATAATTAATTATAGAATTGTTTTTTATTCAGTTTTTTTTTAATAATATTAAATCAAATATTCAGACAAAAATCATTATTAATTATAATAGATGATTAAAATGAATTTTCATAATAAATAATAAAATTATCTTATAGAATTTAATTAATATTATTTATTTATTAAATATTGATATAAAATCAATAATCAATATTTTTACTTAATACTTTTTGACGTTTTTTTGTTCTTTATTATGTCCAGAACTATTTCCATTTTTCTTCACTATTATTTGATATTTTTATTTGTACTTTTTATTTTAATTCTATATTTTCTTTTTCAGATTTTAAAATTTGATTTTTGAAAATTTGAATATTATCACTTTCCATTGATAAATAGAATATTATAAGTTTTATCTAAATATATTATTTCTTTATTTAAAGAATTTATTTTTTCTTCATTATCTATAAATTGAATATTTAAATTTCCAATTGATAACTTAAATCTCTTATTTGAATCTATCTTTCTGATAATAAATGTTCATATTAATCTGTTATTTCATCTTCTATTTATCCTGTTTAATTTATATTTCATGAAAGTTTGAATTTTGGAATTCATTATAAAATATATTAAATTTTATTCACAAAGTTAATATAAATAAAAAATTGGTTAATTCTAAAATCTAAAGAAATATTATCTAAGAAACTTTATTTATCATTTGAAAAAAATTTATTCTAAAGTTTAGTCATTTTTGATATAAAAAATATAGAAGCCAGAAAAAATAGTAAATATCATAATTTAAATATGATTGAATAGATAGTTGAATTTTTAGAACAGAGTAAAATTAAAACAATCTATTTTTTAAAAGATATTACTGCTCAATTTGCTTTGGAACAAGATAAGAAAAATAAAACATATATTTAAATAATTTGATTTTGATGGGAATGGTAAGTAAAAACCATACATATTATAAGGGAAGTTAATATTAACAATTATAAATTTTAATCTTTATTTTTTAGAAGGATTAAAGTATTATTGAACATAATCATACCAGAATAAATGTTAATAAAGATTAAATATAATTTAAATGGTTTTTATTTTAGATTATAAATACTTATTTATCTAATTTTATATATTTTGAATTATATATTTTTTAGATTTTATTTTATTAATTGAAAATAAAATTATGAATTGCTGTGATTTTAATCCAATTGTTAAACAAAGTGATGAAGGGCTTAAATATACGAATAAATTAAGATTTTATTTATATTTTTATATATTTTTCAGTCTTTTAAGAGCATTTACAATTCCAAACGGACAATTTTTATTTGAGGTATTAATATTTTTCTTTATATATTTAATGACATGTCAACTATCTTTTTATTACGGAATGTTTATTACATTTTTTTTATTATTTCAAGTATTCTTTGAAACACTTTATCTATTGACCTATCTTCAATCAATTTTTTTCGGTTTTATAAATTTAAATTTATTTGTTCTTTTTATTCAAGGAGGAATGATTATTATTTATATTATGTTAATTAAATGGACTTTTATTTGTTATAGAGAATATAAAGCTTTGTTTTATGAACAAGGAGGAAATTCAATGGGAATGGGATATACTCAAATGAGAGACGAAGAACAAGGAAATAATTATATCATGGAAAATAGAAATGAAGAAGAAAAAAAATTTGTTCCTTTTTCTGGAAAAGGAGTAACTTGGGGATAAAATATAATTAATTTTTTTGATTTATTTTTTTAAAAAATAATGATTAGCATAGAATCATCTGTTTTATTAATATTATGAATAATCTTCAATGAAAGTAGAACTACTTTCATTAGTGATTTTAATATTTTTATTATTATTAAAGTTTTATGAAGAAAAGGAAAAGATCATTTTTATTAATATTTTGTCTAGAATTAGAGTCTTTATTTCCTAAAAATTACTCTATCTTTTTGAGTTGTCCTTGATTTTTTATTTTTAATTTGAAACTATATTATATTATATTTTGAATTTTGTTTATTTTATTTGATGATTAAATTATTATTCTTCTTTCATAGCGAGAAAGAGAAATGATTTATTTATTAATTTATTCATTTTTATTGAGGAACAATAATTAATATTTGGATTTTTATTATTTGAATTTGAATTCTTTTTTTATTTTTCCTCCATTCTTTTTTCATTAAATTTGAATTATTGATAACAGAAGTTTTTTCATTTTATATTTCAAAAATTTTTTTTAAAATTATTACATTGAGATTTTCAAAAATATTTTATAAAGTATCAAATTTATTAATCTTTTTTCATATTAATTAGTTATCAGTTAATTTTTAATTTTGGTCTTTTATATATTCTATAATCTATCTTTTGTTTGTTATACATTGATTTGTTTTTTCTAAATAAATGTTTTTGAGATTTTTCTTTTTATAATGATAAATTTTTTCTTACTTAATTTTAAAATAAAAACAATATTTGATTTTAATTAATTGCTTGCTTTTTACATTTATCAAAGAATATTAATTTGTCTTTTTCATTTTTTGGGAAAAATAATAGTGAATTAAAAATAATATTTGGCATAATTTTAAATATTTTTTATATTTCTTTACCTTTAATATTTGGTCTATATTAATTAAACATAATTAAAGTATAAATAAAAATAATTAATTTAAAAAATATTTTTTTTATTTTCTAAAATTCATTAATTTTGTTAATTTTAATTTCATAAATATTTTAAAATAAATGAACAATATGAATGCCATATTTAAAAAATATAATAATTTCTTGTTGTTATTAGAAAACCCAAAAAATTTAGAAATTCAAATAATAAAATACTTTGAAGAAGAATACAATGAACTTTTTGAAGAAATTTTAATAAAATCAGATAAAGATTTTATGGATAATTTAATATTTAATGCTAAATTTCTTATAGAAGATAATTATTCAAGTGAAGCAATGAAAAATCCAACATTAATTCAGATAACAAAGAACAAAGAGAGAGAATTTTATATGAAATTTCAAAAAGATAAAGAAAACTTAAAGAAAATATTAAAATATAAAGGAAAAGATTTTATAGGAAATGGCCAACATTTTTTATTTTTAAAGCATTGTATATATCAAAAGGACATTCCACTACATATTTGTAATGAGAAAAATAATTTTGTAACAGTTTTAAAAGAAGTATCATCAGAAGAAATAAAAGAAATAAAAAATTTAACAAGAAGAAAATCATTATCAGAATATAAGAATATTGATGCAATAATATGTACAAAATGTTTGAAATCATATAAATCAAATTATATAAAATTATTTTGTGATTTTTGTAAAATTTCATATTATACAAGAATATTATCCTTTAATGAACATTCCAATAATAATTTTCAACCAGCAACATGGGAAAAATATCATTGTAATATAATAATAAATCAACAAATGTTATGTCAAAAGTGTAATCATTCTTTATATATTGATATTGAAAACGATAAATTAATTTGTTTAAATTGTAATTTTAGTGATGAAGCAGAAAATATAGAATGGAATTGTATAAAATGTAATCAGAAATTTTATTCTAATGCTAAAATATATAATCCTTATATTTTTAAACCTTATGCTAATGCTATTAAAAAAGGACTTCTTGAAAAAATTTCCGCTATTCCTAAAAAAATTCAGTGTGGTCATAATCCAGAAAATATCTTTCATAACAAAAATTGTAGTGGGAAATTATATATTACTCAATTAAATGGATATGAAATGATTATTTGTTCTAAATGTAGAGCAATGAATAAATATGATAAATTTATTTTTGAATGTCCTGAATGTGGAAAAAAATTTAAAGGAAATGAGGAAAATTTAGAAGATAAATTTAAAGAATTTTCTATTTGTTGTACTCCTAAAGCAAATAAAAAATTTAGTTTTAATAAAAATATAAAAAGTGGAGAAATTAAATTAAAAACTCCAAGAACTACTTTGAATAGTTTTAATTTATGTCATACTGAGAAAAATGAAAAGAAAAGATTACATTATAGTTCAACTAAAAGTTTAGTTTATTCACCTGAAAAAAAATTAATTTCTGGTATTAGTAATGCTAATACTACAAATACTGAAAATATTAATAAAGATTCTTATAATGACATTGATAATAATAATAATAATATTTTTTTTGTTCCTAAACAAAAAACAAATAGTAATATAAGTTCAAATTATTATGATATTGAAAAAAATAATGTTAATAAAAATAAAAGGAAATTTTCACGTTCTTTAGTCATTAAAACTTCAAAAATTAATAAAGAAGAATTAAATAATTATTATAGCTCTTCTGAAGATGATTTTGATGAACCTAAAAATAATAATGTTAAAAGAGAAATTAATGATGAAGAAGAATTTGAGAAAAAAAAAGAAGAAAAACAAAAAAAAATAATCACAAATAATAAAATTTCTCTTCCTTTTTTTGAACCAAGTGATTATATGATAATTTCTCAAATCGGAGAAGGTAAAAAAAGTAAAATTTTTTGTGTTAAATCAATTAATAATGAATTTTATGCAATGAAAAAAAAAGTTTTAATTCATAAAAATGATTTAAATAATTTATTATATTCATATCAATTACAATATGAATTAAAGAATAATATAAATATTGCTAAAATTTATAATATTCATTATACAAATGAAGAATTTAGTGTTCTTGAAGAATTAGGAATTAATAGTTGGAACAGTGAAATTGCAACAATGAAAAAAATGAAGAAATTTTATACTGAAGAAGATTTAATTAATATTATTTATCAAATTAGTTCTTCATTAGAAATTCTTCAAAAAAAAAATATGTGTCATTTTAATATAAATCCAAAAAATATTATTGTATTTAAAAATCAATTTTATAAATTAAGTGATTTTGAATATATTAGATCTATTAAAGACACTAATATCATACCGAATGATAATAATTTTATTAGTCCTCAATTATATAATTTTTATACTGATAAAGAGAATCATAAAACAATTAATTTAATTAAAAATGATGTTTATTCTCTTGGTTTATGTGTTATTTATACTATGACAAGAACAAATGAATTAAATAATATTTTTAAAGATTTTATTTCTAGAAAATCAAATGAAGAAGTTGAGTTATTAATTAGAGATTATTTTAAATATCCTTTAAACATTGTTGATGATGATAATTTTTATTCTTTAAAATTTGAAACTTTACTTAATTATATGCTTAAAGTAAGGGAATTTGAAAGATTTGATTTTTCTCAAATTATTCAATATGTTTGTAAAGAATATGAATTTGAAGATTAAGAAATTATATAAATTGTATATAGTAATAATTTTTTATTTAATAAATATTTAATTATTAACATTATAATCATGAAAGATATATATTTAATTTTTTATTCCAATTAAGACTAAACAAAAGATTAGTTTAAATTTTTATTTAGTAAAAATACAAGGAAAAGTAAAAAATCTTTATATTATATTATTATCCCAAAAAAATATAAAATAGATTAGATTAAATATTAATAATAATCATTTCCAATCATTTTATCTTTTTTATCAAAAAGATCTTTATTTTTAACTTCATCGTCGTATAATAACATATCATCTAAATGATTTATAATATCATTAAAATCATCTTTTTGTGATTTCCAAGGAAAATTAAAATTATTTCTTTTCCTAATTTTACTAGTTTCAGGTCTAAAATTATTATTCAAAATATTTTTTTGATTTTTAAAATTTTGTCTATCAATAGATTTGAATCCTTTTAATTGTGTATTTTGAAATTTAGAAATAGGATTACTAGTTAAACTAAAAAATTTATTATTATTATTGAAATAACTATTCTGATTATTACTATTATTAGAATTTCTCCTATTTCTATATTCAACAACTTTAGCAGTACTAACTCTTTTTGTAAATTTTTTATCAATATTCATATTATTTTGATTTTTAAAACCATTACTTTTATTGAATTGATTATATGGAAGTTCAACAGATTTTTCTCTTAATTTTGGAAGAGCTATTTTACCTTGTTTCATTGTTCTTAAAATATTTTCTATATTTGCTCCTCCCATTGAACAATATCTTGTTATATCTAAATAACAAGAATCACAAACTACTGCAGTTTTTGCACAAAAAATTGAATCTGTTTTTAAATTATTATAATCTTCATACTTCATTTTAGGATAAATTTCCATTATAACTTTAGGAATAATAAAATTCCTATAATTATATTTTTTTAATTTTTCTAAAGCATCATTATTATTTTCTTCCATATAAGGAATAATCTCAACTCCAGAAGAAGTCATATTTATTTTATTATAAATACTAAATAAATCGTTATCTCTTTTTCTATTTTCATGACTTTCAATTAATGATTTAAAATTAATTTCATATAATCTATAAGACTCAATTTTTTGTCCACAATTTAAACAAATAGAATCTTTTCTTGGTTTAATAGGTTTTCCATTAATATTATATTTAAATAAATTAATATCTTCAGGAGATCTAATTTTAATTTTTTTAATATCAACTTCTTTAACTCTTTTATTATCATTTATATTTCTTTTATCTAATCCATTTTCAATTCTTAAAGAAGAACACCAAAGAAATAAAATTCTATCTTTTTTATCAATTTTAAAATTTAATATCATTCTCACAATTTTAATTTTTTCTAAAGTAATGTTAGAAACATGATTAGCAATGCTCATTCCAATTTTTTCAATTCTATCAGGTAAATTACTTCCTTTTAAAGGCTCAGTTTTAGTTTGAAATTCTTCTCCGTCATAAGTAACAGCTCTTTCATAAATATCATATTTAGTATCAGTTATTTTTTTTATATTTGTACATTTTTCAAATAAACATAATTTTGGAGACCATGTTAATCTAAAAGTTGAATTAAAATCTCCTTTTGGGTCTTCAAATTTTTGTAAAATTCCATCTTCATATGAGAATTTATTTTTGAGAAATTCATCAAATTTTTTCAAGTCAAAATATTCTATTATGTAACTTCCTTTATTTGGTTCTTCTTCAGGTTCTTTATCAAATAAAGTTTTCATTCTTTTTTCAAAAGTTGGTTTATCACTTTCATATTTAGATAATACTTTATTTTTTTTATATATATAATATGCTACTATTCCGCTTTTTGATATGTGTTTGGTAAATACTTCTCTTATATGAACAGGATTCACTTTCCCAGATGATTTTTTCTTTAATTTTCCATCTATTATACTTGTGAAATACCAGTAACATGGCTTTTGGTATTTATAAAGAATTGTTTGAGGAATTATTACATAAGGATCTGTGTTGAAGATTGTATCTTTTGTCCAGAGGAAGTGATATATGTTTTCTATTATTCCATCTCCTTCTAAGACATTAAACATTTTTTTTATGTTTTTTTCCTTAATTCAATTTTTGAGATTTTTAAATAATTAAGATATAAATTTAAATAAATTATGGGAAATCAAATTTGTTAAAAAAATAATACTTCTAAAATTTAATTTTTATTTTATCATTAAATAATCATTTCAATATATTTTTCATAATTATGTTATTATAAAGGGAATTAAAAAATGAATATTATAAAAATATAAAATTAAAATAGACCGATGAATAATCAAAAAAATGATATCCCATTAAATTCAAATTTTCCAAATCAAAATCAACACCGGAATTCTAATGAAATAAATATTGAAAATGAATTAAAAAATGAAATATACAAGGAAATAGATTTTAAACAAGATAAAGATATTATAATAAAAAAACTGGAAGAAAAATTAAAAAATTCACTTAAAAAACAAGAAGAATATAAAAAGAAAATAGAAAGTACAAATGAAAGATTATCAAAACAAAATAAAATATTAGACTCATTTAAAAATAAAGAAAATTCAAATAATAAAAAATTAAAAGACTATAAAGATGAAATGACAAAATTATCTGAAGAAATTGAAAGAATGAATGCAATGAAAGAAGGAAATCAAAAAAAAAACGAAGATATTGTTACAAGAAATTTAGAAGTAGGATCTGGTTCTTTATTTAAATTAGGTGAAATTATATGGGATATGAGAACTGAAAATTATGTTACTAAAGCTGAAAATATTTGGCTTGAAAAAGAAAGAATGAAACAATATAACGGAGATTTTTAAATTTTTTTTATTGCTCTAAATTTTGGAATTATATTTTATTTTTTTTAATTTATTAATTATTAATATGAAAAATGTAAGTTGGTCAATTGGACATTTAAATAATAAAAAAAATTTTATTGAAAACAGTTCATATTGTGTTAAATTAAAAATTAAAAATATTAAAAATTTAAGAAAAGATAAACCTTCTAAGATTTTAGAATATAATAATAATTTAAATAAATATAATTCTCTAAATAAAAGATATAACGAACATAATGAAAAAACAAATTTTAAATTAAATAGTTATTTAATATCCAAAAGTGATAATATAGGAAATTTATTTAAATCAATATTAGATAAAAATAAAAGGAATCAATTAGATATATATTATAATGAAGAATATTCATTAAACTTCGATAAAAAATTAAATGAAATTATAAGTGAAAAAGTGCCTAATTTATTAAAATATGAATTAAAAAAAAATGAAGAAAAATATAATTCAGAAAGAAAATCAAGACCTAAAATTATACTATCAAAAAAACAAAAAAATTCAATTATAATAAGTGATGATGAATCAAATTATAATATAGAGCATTTTATATCTTTGAATAATTATTATGATAATTTAGATTCTATGGATAATAAAATGAAAACAAATTATACTAATTATCCTTCATTTGGAAATTCAAATGAAAAAAATTTAAATTTTAATAATACTCAAAATTCATTTCCTATAAATATACATAAAACAATATCAACAAGTTTTGGTTCTCATGGTAGAGTAAATTTAAAAAGTGTAATGAAAAGAATAAATAATTTTGAAAGGAATTTAGAAGAAAAAAATGAAAGTAAAAAAATATCAGAATTTAGATTAACACCATCAAAAAAAAGTAAAAAAATAAAGAAAAATATAAGAGATAATAAAATAGTAAATTTACTAGAAAATAATCTATTAATATCAAAAAATGAAACTTATAAATTACCAGAAAATTTATTAGAAGTTCGAAAAAGATTGAATAAAGAAGTGAACAAATTAGTAAATGAAAGTAATAAATTTAATTTCAATATAACAAATGATCAAATATTATATTCTTTAGAAAAAACTCAAAAATCAGAATATACAAAAGATATAATTGAAAAAATAAAAATAATAAATTATTTTTTATCAACTCAACCTAAATATAAATTTGAATCTATTTTCAGAAAACATAGAAAAATATTTGTTATTATTGATGGAACAGTGGTTTTTAATCAAGAAGTTGTAAGAGGATATTTTATTGATATTCCTACTTCAAGATATCTTTCTTTTATTGAATCTAAAAAAGAAAGATTAGAAGAATTTTATAAATTTTTATCAAGATGTCAAAATATTTTTAATTATAAAATTCCTTTTAAAAATATTTTTTTATTAAACGGACTTAATGTTTTTGATTTAATTGAAATTCCTGATTCTGATAAAGCAGTTTTTATTTCTCCTACTAATATTTTTAGAGGTATACATTTATTTTGGGATAATAATGTTGATAAAATTAAAAAAAAAGATTTTAAATTATTAAAAATTCAAGAATGTAGAAAAGCAAGAAGTGAATTTAATAGACTAAAATATCAAAATAATCATGTAAAAGGAAATAGAAGAAGAAGTTATTTAATGTTTATAAAAAAGAAAAAGATAGAAAAGAAAAAATTTAAAACTTATATTAAAAAGAAAAAATATTTGAATGATCAATCGTTTACTTTTGGTTTAAGTGATAAAATATTAGATGGAGAAGAAAAATATTTTTATTTTTCTGAAGATGAAGAAAAAGTAAAATCAAAATATTCAAATTTTCAAAAAAAATATCCAACTTTATTAACACAATTAATTCATTTTAATGAACATGAAATGAAATTAAATATAATAAAAGTCAAGAAAAAAGATAATAAAAAAATAGAAAAATTTATTTCAAAAAGATTAGATGAAAAAACATTTAAAGGATTAAATATATTAATGAGACATTATAATACCTTAAGAGCTAAAAAATATAAAATAACATTACATCAAAATATGACTCCTGTAATAAAAAAAATGGAAAATAATATAAATGAAGAAGCAAAAGGAATATTTGCAATATATTTAAAAAAACTACAATTATTAACTAGAAAAGTAGATGGAATAATATTAGATAAGGAAAAATTATCTGAAAATAATAATAAGAATTCATTAATAAATAAAAATATAAGAAAAGTAAATGATGTAACTTACAAAACAATAAGAGCAATAAATAAATGTTATCCTGATTTAATATCAATGAATGTCCCAGCAGTTTTAAAAACATTTCCAAAACTAAAAAGAAATATATTTTATGATATTTATGCTCAATATAAAACATTGTTAACTATATGTGTTTGTATAAATAAAGATTTAAAAATAATTAAAAAAGGATTAGACTTTCCAACTTTTTATAATTGTTTACCTCAAATGAGATCTCAAGGTTTTTCTCTTGCTTATAAAATATATGAAACATTAAATAAATTAAATACTACTTATTTAAATTGGGAAGATTTTTTACAAGGAATGTTAAGTATGAAAAGTCGTTTTATACAGGATAAAATTGATTTATTTTTTCATATTATAGATACTGATGGAAATGGTTTTCTTTCTTTTGATGAAGTTTATGAAATTTCTAAAGGCTCTTTACAAAGAACTTTAGGTGATAAAGATGATAATAATGATGAAGTTGTTTCTACTTTAGCTTCTTATTTTGCTAATTTAATTTTTCAGTTAGTAGATATGCCTATTGACCAGGAAATTTCCATTGAAAAAATAAGAGAAAAAATCCTTGAAGGACAAGAAGCTGCTGGATATTTAGAAATGTTTATTTGTTCTGACTCTTTTACTAATTTTTAATATTTTTTAATATTTATATTTGAGTTTTATTTGATTTAATTAAATAATTGATATGAAATATATGAAAAATATTTTAATAATATGAATTTGTTATTAATTAATTAATCTGTCTTGATTTAACTAAATTTTAACGAATAAAAAAACAAAAAACTTTTGAAAATAAAAATCAAAATTTAAATATTTACTTTAAAAACTCCTAAAAATAAGTATAATAATAATAAAAAGATATAAATTTCAAAAATTATCAACAAAAAAATTTTTATTCTAAAAAAAAATAAACATAAAAAATGAATCCACTAATGTTTTTAATGATTATTCAAATAAATAAAATAAAAACAGATATTACCAGAAATCCAATTTATAGATGTGCAGAATCAAAATATGTAGATGAACAATGTTTAACACAGGAAAAATTAGGAGATTTAGAATTTCGATGGTTAAAAAGATGTAGGGGATCAAAAGTTTGTGTTCAATTACCGTATTATGGAGGAATGGCAGGAGTTTGTTCAATAAAGGTTAGATCACATTATGATGGGGAATCATGTGCTAAAAACAATAAATGTACTTCAGGTTTATGTGATGGAAGTAAATGTATAGGATTAGATATAGGTCGTTCATGTAATATAGGACTCGGACAATGTAAGAAAGGATTAGTTTGTAGAAGAGAAAATATTTCTTCTAAATTTTATTCTTGTCAACCTCCTATTTTAGCTTCTGATGATAAATGTGAGAAATATATAGATGGTCAATTCTATGAATCTACAATGTTTTTGCCAGATTATAATCCATGTGAATTAGGTAAAATATGTAATAAAGACAATTGTGTGAATATTGCTTCAATTGAAACAGATAAGCCAGCATTCCATCCTTTAGCTTGTAAATCAGGAATCTTAGATGATAATAAATGTATTGAATATGAATCAAAAAATCAAACTTGTTTTTTAGATACTCAATATGGATATTATATATGTAGAAATAAAGGACAAAAATATAATGTTTCATTTGATAAATGTTTTCCTACAGCAACAGGAGCTTATTGGTGTCCAACTTCTGCTATAACTGAAACTTTCAAAGAATGGTTTTCTGAATGGAAACATAAATCTAAAGTGGAAGAAGATACTGTTCTTGGAGCATATAGGTATACTGCTAATAAGAAAAAAGCAAATGAATTATTCTTTAGATATACTCATTTTGGGTTAATAAGTGATGCTGATGAATGTGCTTATGACTATTTTTGGAAAAATAATTCAGGGATTGGACTAAAAATCAGTTTATTTATGTTCGCTTTTGTTTTTTTATTCTAAAATATCAATGATTTTTTCATTATAAATCTATTATTAAATTCTTTATTTAAAGTT
>JAEEGK010007168.1_pt1 | contig 26610 bp, 16 predicted proteins | sample 8958771 | NCBI WGS metagenome assembly JAEEGK01 (sample SAMN16246547, study PRJNA631951) | gut metagenome | biome: gut microbiome; feature: rumen; material: SC-attached | host: Bos | place: Iran: Karaj | collected 2018-10 | reverse complement strand
ACACCATAGTTAGGAAGAGAGTAGATGTGCTCTTCAATAATGTTACCATCTGCATCTTTCTTAGAATCCTGATAAACCATCTTCTGCCAAGCTGATTCATAGTGTTTTCTAAGATTTGGAGCATACTGCTCTACTAATGGCTTAAGGTCGCGAAGAAGTCCAGCACCCTGGAATTTTTCAGAATCTACTTCTACGAGATCTGGAAGGTCACCTGAAGCGATAAGTACACCAATCTTCTGGTCTTTATCACCTACAAGAATATCCCAATCGAATGTTACACCGAACTTGTCTTCGATCCATTTGTAAGTAGGGTTGTCAGCTGTAGGCTGTTCCCTCTGCTGAATTGTGAAGACAGAGATTTTCATCTTATCACTTTTTTTAGCTCCGCCATTTCCACATCCAACAAAACTTAATGCTAGAACAGCTGTAGCTGCTAGTGCTAACATTACTTTTTTCATAAAAGTCCTCCTTTTTATGACTTTATTTTTAAACGATTTTAACTCACTTTCCCATTATTCAAAATAAGAGAAAACCACTAATAAACTAGTTTTTTTGTAAAACGTTTAACATAATAATAAGTCCAGTTTTAATAGAAATAAACATTTATATTTGCATAAAATTTATACAAAATTGCTATTTTTGTGCTATAATATTAACAAATGACTAGTAAAAATACAAAAAAAGACGAATTTTACCTGCCTATAGGCGTTTTTTCGCAGAAAATTTACCTTTCTAAACCTCATCATCACATTGAATACGAAATTTTCTGGCTGGATGACGGCGAAGCCGAGTTTTACATTGACGAAACCTGTCATATCGTTCATAAAGGTGACTGCCTTTTCCTTGAACCGGATACCGTTCATTATGTTAAAAACCGGGAAGGAACTGAATATCACTATTATGCTTTTTGTTTTGACATTTCGGTTATTGGTGATAAAACAGATATCTGCAGAAAGACTTTTGAACGCATACGTTTTCACCGGTCTATAAATTTATCTGAAGAGCTATGCGCAAAAATTAAAAAATATGTTGAATTAAAAAAACAAAATTCCTTTGCATGTAATTTCTATATTAAAACTCTTATAATGGAAATAATTTCTTACCTTATGCAAACCAATCAATATGCGCTGATTACTCCTTTTGAAGAATCAAATGATCACAGTATTTTTGCAATTGATGTCGCTATTGAATACATAAAAAATCACTATCCTGAAAATATTAGCCTTAATGATATTCTTGAATCTGTAGATTACAGTAAAAGCCATTTCTGCAGGCTGTTCAAGGAAAAAACCGGTCTGAATATTATTGAATACATAAATAAATTCCGCGTTGAAAAAGCGTGTATGGATCTTATTTACACTAACAAAAACATTACAGAAATTGCAACAGAAAACGGCTTTAACAACATCCAGTATTTTTCGCGAATTTTTAAGGAATTTATGAATTGCACGCCTAAGCAATATCAGAAAAGCCAGTCGGGAAAATTTGAGACTAACAGATATCTTCCCGACAATTCGGCCCAAACAATTATTGCAGCAAATATTCCGAATTCTATTATATAAGCTGGCCTGCAGATTAATTAAAAGAAATTGACTTTAACTGTCCGGTTCCGCCGCCCGTAAATTTTAAATAGAGTGCATTTACACCGTCTTTAAAATCTATTGAAGCAGAATGCTCTTCCCAGAAATTTGAACTGTCTGTTAATTCAATTTTTCCAAGAACTTCTCCGTCCCATTTGTTCATTACTTCAAAACTGCCGTAAATATATCCGCGTGTTTTTATAGAAATTTTATGAACGTCCTTAAAATCAAAATATTTAAAACCGATTGTTGTATTTTTACAGATTCCTGCAATAAATGAAGAATCTTCTGCTTTTTCTATTCCTTCATAAGGAATTCCGTTTGCCTGATCGCGGCCGTCCTGTGTTACCTTTGGATAATCCGGGGCAACATACATGGAAGGCTTATCTGTAAATAAATTACATGCAAGATAAGCACCGTATTCGCCTTTTGCAGGAAGAGGTCCGCCGTTTAAACCGCAGGAAGTAATTTCTACCTGAGGAATTGTTCCGTCTTCTAGAACTTTAATTTTTTCTGCACAGCCCTGGCGGCTGAACCAGGTTCCGTTTGTATGACGGTGATAAAAAATGTAATATTCGCCGTTTATAAATTCTATTCCGCCGTGATTGTTTGCGCCATATGCAGCTGGCATGTCTGAAGGTTTGTACGAATTAATGCCAATATCGCAGTTACTTACAATTACTCCGCCATATTTAAAGTCGCCGACAGGATTTTTACTTGTTGCATAACAAAGCTCGTGCATTACCTGTGATGAATAAACAAAATAATAAGTATCGCCTATTTTTCTGATGGAAGAAGCTTCAAAGAAGGCGTGTCCCTTATAACCGCTCCAGTTTTCCACAGAAGCAAGCGGATAACCACAACCAGTGGAAGCTTTAATTTCATCCTTCACCTGTTCAACAGCTTTTGCAGAATCTACGTTTACAAAAGAATCAACATAACAGTCACCCGGAACAATAACAACAGGCTCTTCTATAACAGTAAGCATATCTTCATCAAGCACAGTAGCCATTGCACCAATTCTATCCTTCATGTGATTTCCACAGAAAGCAGTGTACATATAAGTTTTCTTTCCTTCTGTGATTACGGCAGGATCAAACTGAGGCATGTCCCCTTTTTTGTCGCCAAGACGGGTTCCATCCTTGTAGTGAACATATCCGTAAAACTCATATTTGCCGGCAGGAGTATCGCAAACTGCAACAGAAACAAAGCCAACCTTATCAAAAACATAATAGAGATAGTAGCGGCCATCCGGACCAACCGTTACATCAGGAGCGTACAAAACCATTCTTCCGTTCTGAGCCGGGTCCTGATCCTTGCGGTAAATTACACCTTCATAGCGCCAGTCTTTAAGGTCATTTACCGGAGCCGAATAGCAGACATAATCGCCCAGACAAAAAACGCAGCCGTTATAAATATCATGCGACCCGTAAACATACACACGGTCGCCAAAAACATGAGGTTCACCATCCGGCACATACTCCCAGGATGGCATATAAGGGTTAAAAACTTGTTTAGTCATATTGCATTATCTCCTTTGCTTTTTATCTTATTCATCACGCTTCATTTATGGAAATAAGTTTTATAAAAGTGAGTTCAAAAAAATTGCGAGAGGGAGAGGGACGCCTTTCAAAAACACTCTGATGTGCTGCCGCTTTAGCGGCAAACGTATATAATTACAAGGGCACATCAGCGTGTAGCACGCGAGCGTGCGGTTTTGAAAGACGTAACTCGACCGGAAGCTATTTTTTTGTGTACAAGTTTATAAACTTTATTTCCGCGCGTTAAACGTTTTACTTATTTATACTTTTATATTATGATATACACAGGAAATATACAATCCGATGAAAAACTTATTCTTGAGATTTTCAATCATTTTACTCTTCTTAACCACAGGATGGAGGACTTATTGTATGGAAAACAAAAATGGAGCTAAAAACATTTACAAACCGGCTTTTAAAGACTTTGCGTTAAAGGATGTTAAGCTGCTGGATGAATATTACGCTTCTCTTACTCAAAAGGATGTCGATTTCCTGAACACCTTTAATCCTGACAAGCTTCTATATAATTTCAGGCTCACAGCAGGCTGGACAAAGGAAGAAATCCAGGATGGGCGTTTTGATTATGCAAAAAACGGAAACATTGCAACCTCCTCCTATTCCGGCTGGGAAAACACAAGAATTGGCGGACACACACTGGGGCATTATCTTACGGCGGCGGCTCAGGCAATTGCACAGGGACTTGGCGGTTGTAAAGGTGATGATGGAATCACGCTGGATAAAAGGGTTGATTATCTTCTGGAAGGGATTCTTGATTGTCAGAAAAAAAATGATGAGCTTTGTGCAAAAAATCAGAACCGTCACAGGGGTTTTATTTTCGGGGCAACAATGGCAGACCCGCAGCAACCGGAGCTTCAGTTTGATAAAGTTGAATCTACAAATGCCTCCGACACCTGGGTTCCCTGGTACACAATTCACAAGCTGATGAATGGTTTTGTCGAAACTTACAAGCTCACCGGTAAAAAAGCAGCCCTTGAAATTGCAGAAAACCTTGGTGAATGGATTTACACCCGCACAGCCCGCTGGGATGATAACTTAAAATACCGTGTACTTGGAATTGAGTATGGTGGCATGAATGATTGCGTTTACGAGCTTTACAAATGTGCAGCTGCAACAGGTTATGTGCAGAGCGAACACTTTCTGCAGGCCGCCCACAAGTTTGATGAAGAACGCCTTTATGAAAAAATAAACAGCGGAGTTTCAAAAGAAACCGGCACAATTAAAGCGGGAATAGACCTGCTTAATAACCGTCACGCAAATACAACCATACCAAAATACATTGGAGCTTTGAACCGCTATATCACGCTGCAGGGAAAAGATGGCTCGGACAAGTATCTGGAATACGTGGAAAACTTTTGGGATTTAGTTGTAAATCATCATACTTACATAACCGGCGGAAACAGCGAATGCGAGCATTTTGGTCGTGATGATATTCTGGATGCAGAGCGTTCTAACTGCAACTGCGAAACTTGCAACACTCACAATATGCTTAAAATCACCCGCGAGCTTTTCAAAATCACCGGAAACAAAAAATACGCTGATTACTACGAAAATACTTTTATGAATGCAATTATGGCTTCGGTAAACGGCGAAACCGGCATGACAACCTACTTCCAGCCAATGGCTTCGGGCTGTTTTAAGAACTTCTGTAATCCTGATGTAAATAAAAACTACTTCTGGTGCTGCACTGGTACGGGGCTGGAAAACTTTACCAAACTGGGAGATTCGTTTTATTTTTATAATAATGGGGACACCCCTGCCGGTTCGGAAGCAACTCTCGTGGCAAATCAGTTTGTGAGCTCTTCGGTTTACTGGGAAGAAAAAGGGGTCACTCTTGTGCAGAAAAGCGGGATTCCTCAGACGGATAAAACATCATTTACAATTAAATCGGGCAAGGCTGATGGCACAAGCTTTACGCTTATGATTCGCGTGCCGGACTGGATTGCGGGAAAACCTGTTCTTAAAATCAACGGAACTGACGATAATACTGCAATAACAGATGGCTACCTCAAAATCACCAGAAATTGGAAAAACAACGACACAATAGAGCTTACACTTCCAATGAACATTGTTCCGTACACGCTTGCAGACAATAAGGGGACAGTCTTTGCGTTTAAGTATGGTCCTGTTGTTCTGGCTGCCGAGCTTGGAAAAGATAAGGCAATGACGTTGAGACAGGTTGGTGTTCAGTGTGATGTAGCGGCGAACAAAATCATTTTTGGAAAGCTGATGAATCTGAATGGCAACTACGGCGGAACAAGCGGGCTGCCTGTACTTGAAGGCGAAACAATCTGTACGAATGGAGTTCCTGTAGAAAAGTTTATGAACGATATAAACGAGCATCTTGTACGTGTTGATGGCAGCAACAGCGCAAATGGAACTTCAAATGGGGACAACCTTGCATTTGAACTTAGAGATACAGACTGGGAAACCAGAGATGATGGGGACACTCCTCACAAACCGTTAATCTTCTCTCCATATTACAAACTCAACGACCAGCGCTACGGAATCTACTGGCTGTTTTCAGAAAAACAAAATAATGAAAGCGGAATACTGGATTCAAAACGGGCTGCCCGCGACACACGAGTTTATCTTGACGGAATTGGAGTTGGTTACGGTGCGCAGACAGAAGGAAATGCAAAAACGTATCCGTGTATGGAAGAAAAAAGAACAGGCTCTGTTGGCGACCCGAATGCACTTACCCGCTACGCAAAAAAAGGCGGAAGCTTTTCTTATTTATTCCAGGTTGAGCCGGGCAAAAAAAATTATCTTGTCTGCGGCTTCCTTATGGAAGATGATGGAAAAACAATCTGCATAAAGTGCGGAAAGGTAATCATTGCAGAGTTTATTCTGGATTCTGCTGCACAGATAAGTAAGAGTGCGGAGGCAGTAATAAAAGCTGCCGGAGAAAAACAGAGCTCCACATCATCATCTGAAAAATACTTTATGCGGTTTGAGCTTCCACAAAAAGCTGTAAAAACTGCCAAAAAGTTCGACGGTAAAAACGTAATCCGCATAAGCTTTAGCGGTAAAAATGATGATGAATCTGCCAGAATTGTTTCGCCAGCCAAAACGTGCACGGAATACAGCCACAACGCCGGAATAGAAAGCCTGAACATAAACGGCACAAAAGCCGAAGTTCTTCCAAACGGAAACTTAAAGGCAACCGCTCCAAAAAATGCCGCCTTCATCAAACTGAACGTAAAGCTCAACGACGGAAACGGCCTTTTGTACATAAACGACAAGCTTGTGGACGATTCAAAGGAAATCAGCATACCGGTAACTACAAACCCACTGCTTCTTGGCCTGAAAATCTATGCCGAAGACCACGAAACCGCAGTTGAAAAGTCATTGTTGATAAACATGCAATGAACGCTTATAATAAAGTAAATAAATTAGAAAAACTCAGGAGATTTTTTTATGAACAATTTCATTTTTTTAGGACCACCGGGAGCTGGTAAGGGCTCACTTGCAGTAAAGGTTGCAGAGGATTACAAAATCCCACATATTTCTACTGGTGATATTTTCCGTGCAAATATAAAGAATCAGACACCGCTTGGAATTAAAGTAAAGGCTATTATTGATTCAGGTTCTCTCGTAAGTGATGATTTGACTTGCGAGCTTGTAAAGGACAGACTTTCTCAGGATGACTGCAAAAACGGTTATATTCTTGACGGTTTCCCACGCACAATTCCTCAGGCAGAAATGTTTGCAGAAATCTGCCCTGATGTAAAGGTTGTAAACTTCTGCATTAAGGATGAAATTGTAATACGCAGACTTTCTACACGCCGTGTTTGTAAGGCTTGTGGCGCTAACTACAACGTTCTTACTCTTCCACCAAAGGTTGAAGGCGTTTGCGACAAGTGTGGCGGCGAACTTTATCAGCGCGATGACGACAAACAGGAATCAATCCTCCACCGAATGGACGTTTACCGCGAGCAGACAGAACCGCTCATCAACTTCTACAAAAACAAGGGAACAATCACCGACCTGGATGCTTCTATTGAAACAGACATCCTCCTTGGCGAGTTCAAGAAGATTTTTGCTAAATAATTTTGGATTTTCGGATCAAGTCCGAAAATGACAGTGGTATAAAAAAGGCGACACACTTCAAATTGTGTCGCCTTTTTTGTTATGTTAGCTTTTTATGAATTATTACCCGATAATTACAATCCTCTTGTAATATCATTCTTTGAATTGAAATTAACTTTTACATCTGTACCTACAGGAGCATTTAGATAATAGCCCGCACCGCCAATTCGGTAGCCTTTTTTGTTATACCAGTCTGGATGCTCTGCAAAATCATTTGATGGAGTATAATAAAAATCCTGACCAAGAAGACTTATGTGATATGTTCCTGGAGTTTCTTGTGTAATAGTAACTGTAATTCTTTGAAGATCTACATCATAAGGATAATCTACTCCATTATCATCTTTTCCAAGGCTTCCCTTAAACTCTTCAATAAAACTTGTATCTACTTCATAATCTGAAATATAGAATTTTGTTGGAGATGTAGTTGCCCCTGTTGTTGAAACTAAAAACTCAACATCATTCCCAGTTAAATCTAAAAATGATGAATCATTAGTAGATATATTAAAAACATCTTCAGGAATATTTTTATATCTTTCTACATAAAACCCTTTTGTATATGGACGATATCCAATCAGAATAAAGTCATAATACTTTCGTGTAATTATTTTACCGTATTCATTTTCTTCTTTTACCTTTGTTTGATGCATATCAAAAATTAAACCAACAATAGCCATTACTAGTCTTTGTGATTGATTTTCATTACTTTCATACCAAATCTCCAAATCATCAGAATATACGTTTGCAAATACTTTACTCATATCAATCGTAATTACTGTTTTCAATGCCTCTACTGTTTCTTTAGTACCCAATTGTTGACATATTCGTTTATATAGCCTATCACCACCATTATTTCTATAAGTAAGCGTAAGGTTTTTCTTTACTCCAGTGTCCACTGAAACACCATTATCCCATCCCTGATATTCTCCATTTCCTGCTATAGTATAATATCTTTCTGAAACATGTGGTTCGAGACAACTGATAAAACAAAAAATGACTGGTAAAATGCAGAGAGTAAATAATTGTTTTTTTAAGGTAAAAATGCTATTTTGCATCATCCTGACTTACATTTTCTTCGTTTACAATCGGCTTAGTATCCAAAAGTAAATCAATATCAGAAACAGAAATCATAAAATCAGAATCGGAAACGCTTGGATTGCTTATTACAAGCACCTTTCGTTTTGAAACAAAAGTTCCAAAATAATCACTCTTTTCAAGTGAACCGGTTTCTTTATTTACAACAAACTCATAATCAGCAAGCAGATTATCTTTGATGGTATTATAGGTTTCGATTTTATTTTCTGGAGTATTAAAGTACACGGTAATCATTGAAAGCTTATCGTTGGTAAACTTAAGGTTTATGCAGTTTACCAGAAAACCGTATAATTCAGCTTCTTCTTTTTTGTATTCATTTATACTCTTAAAGTTTTCTTCTTTTTGCCAGCCAAAGTGCGCAAGAGTATCCTGAGTAGAAGCTGGGGTGTCTCCCAAAACAACATCAAATAAACCTGTAAAATCCTTTGAAAACAGAGGTGTAATAAAAACTGCCAATGCAAGGGCTGCACCCAAAAATATTCGTTTACTCATTCGACTCTCCAAAAATAAACTGATTATTTTATAATAACATTATTAAGGATTTTTACTCAATACCGAAGCGAAGGCTTCTATAATGAAATTGTAAAATTACAGCTTAATTTTGATTCCCCAGAACGTAGAAAATATTCAAAAGTAACGGTAGAAATCAGCTGAGAAACAGAAAACTTACCCACAACCGGAGTTGTATAAAGCAACAGGTTACAATAAACGCTGTCGTTCAAATAGCAGCTGGAAAATACATCGTAAAAACGGGTAAAGTCTCGTAAGTCCGGAAGAACAACAGTTTCTGTATCGTAAGCAAGGGCAAAATTGTAACCTGCATAAAAACCAAAGCGCGGGAAATAAAGCCTTAAAACATTAAAGCCGTTTTGTATTTCTTTACCTGCAAGCAGAACCTTTACGTTTACATTAAAAGCGGTTCCGTTAGTATAGAATAACTCCGCTTTGATTGTTGAAGGAAAGCTCAAAATCCAGCCCTTATAATTCTGCAACGGTGTAAGATGAGGGATTTCTGCCAGAGCGGTAATTCCGGCATTGATTTGCGTTGGTGCAAGACTTTCGCCCCATTTTTGATTCCACAACGCAATGTTCTTTTTCTTATCTGCATTTTCACTTTTAAACACCTTTTGCTGTTCTTCAATAAGTGAAATATCCCAGTTCGCTGTAATTACAGTACCCGCTTCTACTCCCATTTTTTTAAACGGAGAAATACCGTACTGATGAATGTTTGTATATTTAATAGAAAGAATTGATTGAAGATTCCTGTACGATTCGTTAAAGCCAGGCCAGTTTTGCAGTTCCGGGAAAAAATCCTGCTGATGAGAATCCCAGTAAGAGGTTGATGATGTAAATACGGCTTTTAAATCAATATCCATTCGTCTGAAGGACATTCGGAACGGGTACTCAATACCAGCCCCTCCTACAGCCTTAAAGCTGTACTTGCCATCCAGATTAAACTTGTAAATGCCACCAAGTGATAAGTCCATTGGAGTAGAAGTATTTACCGCATACGCAGAAAAAGCAAAATCCTTACTGAGCTCAATCTTTTTTGCCATAAGCTCTTCCCGCTCTTTCTGTGTAGCATTAAACAGCTTTGTAAACTCCATTGGCACAAAGCCCGCAGCTGCAGACATCATAAGCTGATTATTCGAAAAAGGATCTGACTGTGTTTCAAAGGTAAGTCCAAGACCAGGCCATAATTCAGGGCCTTTTTCTACAGTGATTTCGCGAACAGCCATTAATGGAGTCCAGCTGCCCTTGAACATATAGCCCCACGGATTATATTTGCGCACATTTTCCAGACCGGTATCCTGTGCGGCAACACGTTCTATAACTTCAGGAATTAAAATATCAGGATACAAAAGCTTTGCTTCTTCATAATCAAGATATTCGTCTGCTATGAATCTGAACTCATCAAAGTTAAACTTGTGGGCAGAATAATAAAGCTTGTTTTCGTACAGAACCACATCGTTCAAACCACCCGAATAATCATTTTCTATAACAGTAACTTTTTCAGGCAAAAGCTCTTCGTTCAGTGTGATGATTCCAGGTTTTGCAAGACTGTCCCCTTTCTGCAAAACAAAGTCAAACAAAAGTGATGAAGCACCCCGTTCTGCCAGCCTCAAATTATAAGGCTTTAAAACTTCTCCTTCATACGCAACCTGAACAAAAAGCTCCTGCTCCGCAGATTCAGTTGCCCCATCCCCCAGTTCAAAAAATCCTATAAACCATTCATTTCTCTGGCACACAAGAGCAGCAACCATATTCTTTTTTACAAAAACAGGTGAATAAACTTCTATTCCATAATTAAACTTTCGCGAATACAGGCACCCTTCATCACCAGTTTCATCATAAACACGCAGCTCAGAATATCCGTCTTTTATATAAACACCTGTTGTCAAAATACAGTCTTCTTTATCTCTGTAAACACTCGCACTACGAAGCTCAAACTTCTGCGGTAAAAATGCCCTTGTCTTTAAGTCGTAAATCTTAGTTATGTCCTTCTTAAAGTTTTCCCTTATGCCTGCCTGAGAATAAGATACAACAAGGTACCGCCCGTCCTGAGACAAAGAAAGATTATTCACACCGCTTGCAAGAAAAAGAAGCTGGCGGTTTGGAAAAATACTGAATGTATCGTAAATATCAACTTCCTGTTTAAGCTCATCATACCAGATAAATCCGTACTGACTGTGAAGCAGATATTTATAAACGCTATCGTTATCAATTTTAAAAAACAAAGAGCTGTTGCCTTCATCCTCTACAACCGGCACAGGGATTTCTTCTATAAAATCACACCAGGCCTGCTGCAGCGAATACGAATAAACAACTTCAAAAATGCCTTCGTTCAGCTTAAAAAACTTAGACTTTCCGCCTTCTGTCCAGAACTCGGTAAACTTTTCCAGTCCCCAGCGCTGCTGCATGTACGCACAGAATGCCGAAGCCGCAATTGTATTGTATGATCCGGAATGACCGCCAGGGTAAATGTCCATTCCACCTTCCATTTGCAGCAGGGACGGCATTTTGTTTTCAAGCTTCATCTGGGTGAGCAATGTAAGGTTGCGTCTGTCGGAAAGCAGGCCTGTTTCACCCCGCAAAAGCTCTGAATGAACGGCTCCTTCCAGAAAAGTAAACGGCATATTCATAAGGGCAACAGGCTGCAGGGAATCACCACCGATTATGGAAGAAACCTTTTCCCAGAAATTACTGCGCACAGACTGGCTAACCGCCTTTGCAATTTCGCGGTAAAAAAGTTCAAGAAAACCACCCTTGTAGCTGGCTTCTTCAAAAGCAGGCACTCCTTCGTAAATTACAATTCTATTATAGGGGGATGAAGTGTAGCTTACAGAAAGAGTGTCTGAATCCGGAGAGATTACAACTATAATCTTTATGTCGTGAGGATTTTGATAAACTTCTTTTGCCTTAAGATAAAGTCTGTCTGCATTTTCTGCTGCAATTTGTGCTGTCCGGCTGCTTTCTTCCGAAAAAAGTATTTCAAAGTATTTCGTTTCGATTACAGAAACCTTGCGCGGAACTTCCATAATTCCGGCAAAAACGGTAAAAGAAAACAATAATACTACAATAAAACAGAATGCTTTTTTCAATTTCAGCTATTTGTTCAAAACCGATTTATTTCTTGCAGAACTCTTCCAATACTTCCCTGTAAATCTTAAGTCCTTCGTCAATTTCTTTCTCACTGATGTTGAGCGGTGGCAGGAATCTTACAACATCTGTACCGGCAGTTGTAGTACAAAGACCCTTTTCCAGACAGCGCACTTCAATATCAAAAGGTTTAATTGAAGGATCAATCTGAGTGCCAATCATAAGACCCTTGCCGCGAACTTCTTTTACTATAGGAAGATTCCAGCTCTTTATCTGGTTTCGGATATATTCACCCTTCTGGCTTACTTTTTCCAGGAAGAAGAGATTACTTACAGTTTCTGCAACTACACAGGCAGCGGCACAAACCATTGGGTTTCCTGCAAATGTAGACTGATGGTCGCCCGCAACAAAAACCTCTGCGGCTTTTCCTCTAAAGAGACAGGCACCCATTGGTAAGCCACCCGCTATTCCTTTTGCAAGAGTTACAACTTCCGGATTAAAGCCAAGCTGCTCGCTCGCAAGGAAGGTTCCAGTTCTTCCAATTCCAGTCTGAACTTCATCAGCCATTACAATAGCACCAGCTGCCCTAGCCGCCTCGGCTGCAGCTTTTGCCCATTCCGGGTCAATAAGGTTTACACCACCTTCTCCCTGAATACACTCAATAAAAAGAGCCGCAGTTGTATCGTCAAAAGCAGTTTTAATTGCTTCAAAATCGTTTGCTGGAATTGTCTTAAAGCCTTCCGGATAAGGTGCAAAACATTCCGGGTGGAAGCGGTCCTGCCCCGTTGCTGTAAGTGTTGCCAGAGTTCTTCCGTGGAAGGACCAGTCCAGAGTTACAATTGTTTTTCTCTTGCTGCCACCGTTGAGCTGTCCGTATTTTCTTGCAAGCTTGATTGCTGCTTCATTTGCTTCTGCACCGGAGTTTCCAAAATAACCTTTTTCAAAGCCGGTAATTGCCATAAGCTCGTCTGCATAAACAAGACCAATATCTGAAAAATAATAGTTAGAAATATGGATTTGCCGTTTTGCCTGGTCTGCAATTGCCTTAACTAAAGGCTTATAGTTATGTCCCAGACAGTTAACCCCGATTCCGGCAATAAAATCAATGTACTTTTTGCCTTCGGAATCCCACATAGTAGAGCCTTTTCCCTTTACAAAGGTAAGATCAAACGAACCGTAATTATTTACGATTTTTCTTTCAGTGATTTTTTTCATAAGCAAATCCTCTGCGTGTAGTATTACATTTTTGGCGGGATTTTTCAATTAGAAGTGTTAGGCACGACAATGACAGCTTTATTTTTTGCGGGCAGCGTGCTTTATCTTTTTTTCTTTATACATTTCCTGGTCGGCTTCTATTAAAAGACTTTGCAAATCTGTATGCTCTGCATCATACTCTGCAACACCAAGGCTTGCAGAAAGCTCAAAGGGCAGATTTTTTTCATACCGTTTCTGACCAAAAAGGATATTTATGCGCTCCCTGAACTTTTCAATGTTTTCTTTTGAAAAGCCCATCGCAAGAACTACAAACTCATCGCCACTCAGGTGCCCGATTAAATCTGACTTATGGAAGGCTTCTTTTAAAACCTCGCCTGTTGCCTGAATTGCAAGGTCACCAAACTTGTGGCCCCAGTTATCGTTGATAGTTTTAAGTCCATCCATATCAAAAAAGAAGATGGCACCTGTTTTTTTTGTTTCGGCAGCCAAATCAAGTGCTTTTTGAGCAAAGTTCATAAATCCCCGCCTGTTATAAAGCCCCGTAAGCTCATCGGTGGTAGACTTAAAGGAAAGGTCAAGATTTGTTTCTTCCAGTTTTTCGTTCTGATTTTCAATTTTTGAATACTCAAGCGCATGAACAAGGGAGTTCATCAAAATCTTCATGTAGATTTCGAGGATTGTATATTTTTCGTTAGAGACTTCGCTTACAGCATAACCGTAATTAACTTTTCCAAGAGAAATTGGGAAAATCAAATAATCTCGTCTCCGCATCTGCTCAAACTTAACCGGCAAAATAGATTCTGAAGGATTAAATAAAATGCCACCACCTGCAGAATAATCAACCTCAATATTTTGCAAATCATCTATGAACATAAAAAGGCGGGCTTTTTTAGGAAGCACAAAATCATCTTCCGGCTCAAGCTTAATTTCCTGAGGATAAAGACAGATTGCCATAAAGCCTGTAAACATTTTCTGCATAGCTTTTTTTAGCGAATTAAAATAATCCTTGAGATTTATAACCGCATCCGACATATTAAGCATATTGTAAATTACGCTCAAATCGTTCAGTGCATTTCCAAACAGATTCAATATGTTATCAGGATCTGTTTTTCCTACAGATAAATAATTAATATTATCAATTTTAGACTGTTCTTTTACTTCCGAGCAGCAGGATTTTCGGAAAATTGGAAGACAATCTACCATAGCTTTTTTTGGTATTTTTTTTCCTAAAGCAGCCTTATAGGCAAGCTCTGCCGCCTTATACCCCGACATTATAAGATGCTGGTCAATTGTAGAAATGGTAGGTCTGTTAGCCCTGGATACATCCGAATTATCAAAACCAATCACGCTGATATCTTTTGGAACCTTTACACCTATATCCTTTAAGCCTCTGATTACTCCCTGGGCAGTATAATCATTGGCACAAACAATTGCATCAAAAGGAATATCTTTTTTAGAAGAATAATGATTTGTAATATATCTATGAGCTGTTGCTGGGGTAAAATCTCCTGGTAAAATCCATTCCTGGTGAAAGTCCAGACCAAAGGCTTTTATTGCAGACTTATAGGCTTTCATTCGTTCTTCTGACTCTACTGAATGAATAAGGCTTGCCGAAAAAAAAGCTATTTTCTTTCTGTTATGCTTTTGAACAAGATGCTCTACAATCTGAAAATAGGCTTTTTTAGGATTAATCGTAGTATAGCTGTTTGTAGCCAGATTCAAAGGAACAGATATAGATATAACTGGTCTTGGGAGAAATCCCTTTAATTCATTGGAAAGCTGTTCGGCGGTAAGGTCCCGGGAAAAAGAATTGGGTATTACAATAATTGAATCTATGCTTTTTGATTTTAATACTTCAACTGTTGTCCAATACTGATAATTGTTTTCAAAGGATGTTATATGAGGAACATTTAAAGGTGCAATAAATACATTTGCATCTTTTTTATCCTTAAAAAAACTTAAAATACCATTTATGAGTGTATAGTGATATTCAATAGTAACATCATAGATGAGGACAGCAATATTTTTCATTATTGTAATTATAAACCCAATTCATATAATTTCAAAATGATTTTTATTCCAAAATATGACACTACTCCAGAATGCGACACTACTCCAAGATGTGGCCGATGTGGCGTTTTTCGAAGAACATGTCTTTATTTGTGAGCACTATGATTGTGGCGGCGACTAGTACGACGAGGGTTTCTACGCACTTTGTTGTTTGGGTCATGGCAATTTTTTCCTGCATAAAGTTGATGAATAGATGGAAGATAATACTGGCAAGCATGCTTCGGCCGTTTTTTACGTAAACCCAGGTTGTTATAAAGCCCATTGGTGCAACAGAAACCAGGAAGTTTATCATGTAAAGAAGGTTCATCTCTCTAATTTCGTAGTGATAAGTTCCCGGAATCCAGAACAGAGGAACATGCCAGGCAGCCCATACAAAGCCGAAAATAATCGACTCTTTAAACCAGGAATGGTACTGTGCAATTGAATCTTCACCATAACCACGCCAGCCAACTTCCTCCATAACCGCCGCTAAAAAAACTGTTGCAAAGGCAGATAAAACTCCTACTCCGGTAAAAGAAAAATCTTTGGTAAAGGAAAACTGGTCCAGCGACTGACCGAACAGTGTTGAAAGCAAAATTGAACAGGCAACAATTGCAGAAAAAAGCAAGACTGCAGCAAAAATGTAGAGAGGCTTTAATTTCCAGAAGTTGAAAATCTTGCGCTTAAAATCCTTTTTGAGGGCGTCGCTTTTTGAAGAAAAAACAAAAATGATTGCCACGGTTGCAGGACTTAAGCCTCCGAGAATCATGCCAAGTGAACGGGTTAAGCCGTCATTAAAAAGAATTGCAAAAAGCCAGAAGGCCCAGGTTGCAGCAAAAGTAATGATATAGAATTTCTTTGGTTTATATGTGTACATGTGTAAGCTCGCTGGCGAGCGGTGTTTAATAGCAAAGCGTTAAAAAAATTACGAAAGTAATTTTTAGCTTTACCACTCTCCAGTCTCCTCCTCTTTAGTTAATTTGTGTTTCAGACTTCCAGCCGTTGAGTTCTACAATTAAATCTACCGGGTCAGAAGGATCTTGGGTTTCGCGCTTACCAACAAGTATTTTGGAATTGGAATCTACAAAGCGTGTGAAGCGGCCTGCATTCTTAAGGTAATAAGCCTGTCCCTGTGCAAAGGTAACTTTTGAAATTGCGTGGAAATGATTCAAATCCAGCTTGCCTTTTACACCCTTTACTTCCACTTTGATGTTAGAGTTTGTATTGAGTTCCACGTGACCGCCTGCATTTGTAATAAAGGCATTTTTAGCCTTTCCGTCAAACTCAATTGTATCAAAGGTGATGTCGCGGATTTTCAGATTTTCAAGCTCGGAAGCAAGCTCTATGTCGGCAACAAACTTTTCGGGAATGCGCACAAGAATAAAAAGATTATCCATTGCGGCAATATCAGATAAATCGGTGGAATGCTTTACTATTACATCCATCCGCTTTTTGTTTTCTACAATTTTCACCTTAACCTGCTGTGCCAAATAGGGCAGTTTGTTGGCGGCGGCTATCACCTGAATCTTTTCATCTTTTGTTTTTTCAATGATAACCTCGTGGGCAATTCCAACACGCAAATCAATTTTTTTAGGACTGTCCAGATCGTATTCTGTTCGGCTTTCGTAAAGGAACTCGTGTTTAGAAACAAGACTTTTTTCTTCACTTAAAAGAGAGTCCAGCGACTCGTTGAAAAGGCTTGATATTGCAATAAGATTTTCAATATCAGGAAGCCCGTTGCCGCTTTCCCATTTAGTGATTGCCTGACGGCTTACATATATTTTTTCCGCCAGCTGTTCTTGAGAAATACCTTTCTGTTTTCTTAGCTCTTTAAGTTTTTCTGAAAAATGCATAATGTGTTTTATACTCCTTGAGATGATTTACGAAAACCATAACATGGCACATCAGATACTAACAGAAATTATACCTTACAAATGAGAAAAATTGTGCTACTTATCGTAGCTTTTTGGTAAAAAAGACTAAAACAGCTGGATTTCTTCGCCGAGTTCTGCAAAAGGTCCCGGTATTACAGCAGTTCCGCGGTGATTTCCAAACAAATCTTCATTAAAGATGATATCTGTTCCATCACGGTTTTCAAAACGCTGTTCCGGTTCAAAAGCAGCACCTAAAACTGCTGTAGAAATAACGCCTGTTTTGTAATCGCCAAGCAGCTCTGCAAGATTGCTCTTAAGCACACCGTTCTTTAAGCTGATTTTTGCTTTTGCCTTACCCTTACCAACAAGATTATCTTTTTCGTGTTTACAGACAGTAGCTCCGTTGAAATATGCATTACCTTCAACCCAGACAGGAAGGTGTCCAAAATGATACTGTGCAAGAGCTCCCATATCAGGCTCCTGACCCATCATAAAGTTTTTAATCCATTCTTCATAAGTTGGGAAAATATCAAAAGGAGCAGTTCCAACAACTTCGTATTCTGTAGATGCAGCTGTAGCCTCTTTATTCTTTACAGAATGATGCTGCACAAAAATGTTATTGTAGATTCTGTCGTCTCCGTGGAGAATTGTCATAAAGCCGGCAACTTCAGTTCTGTGGCGGATATGATAAGGTGTGTATCTTGGCTCACGCTGACCATTTACAACACTGTCTACACCAGAGTTTATAAGACTGAATCCACCCAAAATCAAATTATGAACAACTGCAATTCCTTCGCTCGGGATTGAAACAGAAACCTTTGAAAGCAGCAGGTTGTTATCGATTATTGTTGGTCCGTGTCCTACTTCAATAAATACATCTGAAGAGAACATTGCACCTTTTGCTGGCACACGACCATCCGGTCTGTAGTTATTGTACATTATATTCTGAGTGATTCTTGCACCCTGAGCTTCCCAGTCAAGCCAGACACCAATAATGGAATCGTGTATATGATTGCGGCGGATAAGAACATCAATTCCGGCGTGAAGCTTAATTCCTGCAGTTTCGGCTCCACCAAGCTGCTGAGAATTACAAATATTGTGAATGTGGCAATCTTCGATTGTTGAGAAAACCGCACCCATTCGTCCTACAATACCAGTCTGTTCACAGTGATGAATGTGACAGTGGCGTACAATATGGGAACCAACCTTTTCCTTCAGCCAACCATGATACTGACCACGGCAAACCGCATCTCGTTCCATCTGGGTTGGGCTCTTAAGATGCTTTGTGTAAAAGTACATATCGTTTTCATCATCACGGTATTTACCAAGAGAGATTCCACAGCAGCGGCTGTTACAAACTTCAAGGTCTTCGAAAATCCAGCCAAGGCTCCAGTGAGGACCAATAAGTCCATCCTGATAAGAAGCAGGAGGTGCCCAGGTTGTTGCACCATTACAGATTTTGAAGCCGCTTACAGTAATATAGTTAAGTCCGTTTACCTCAGGCATAAAACAGTTCCGGCGTGCAATGATTTCTACATTCTGTTTGTTAGGGTCCAGACCTTTGAAATTACAATAGAAAACTGTGTAGCGTCCGTGTTTGATTTCCTTTGCCTGTGCATTTACTACATATTCATCTTTACAGGTACAAACCGTACCATCATCATTATACTGAAGAACCGGAGCTTCCCCTTCCTGTTCGCAATACCACTTATATTCAGATTCCTTTAAGTTCCAGGCACACGGGTCAGCCTTACCTTCCAGACATTCTTCTAGTGTTGCAGTTTCGTACATCATAAGTCCATTCAAAACAACAGAACCTGTGTGGCGTACAGTTGGAGCAAAATACCAGTCACCGCAAACATAAGTTGTATAAGGATTGTAGTTGCCGAATATACCGTTATCAACCTTTGCAGTCCAGACATCACCTTTATATTTTTTCCAGCCCTTGAGGATTTCTGAACCGGTAATTACAGCTCCAAGCGGCTTTTCAGATTTATATGTAATTCGTTTTCCTTCCGTACCACCAAAGCGCGGAACAACTTTTTCACGGTAAATACCAGGCTTTACAATTACTTCGTCTCCAGCCTGTGCTATAGCCGCTGCCTGATTTATAGTTTTAAAAGGATAATCTTTGCTTCCGTTTCCATTAGTTTTTGCCTTTGCGTTTACATAATAAATCATAATCACTATTCCCTGTAAATTAAAATATTACAAATATTATAAATCAGGATTTTAAGAAATGTTGAAATTATATCTATAAGAATTGGAAGAAAAGAGACAAAAAACTAGAAACTGTTAAATAAGTTCTGATACTATAGCTGCAATTATTTTCAATCTTTTTATACATTCTTCAAAAGATGTGTAATCAGAGTAGAATCCAGTATTTCAAACGCAAAACATTTCTTTCCTAAATCTTTTAGAGAAGCGCCGATATGATAAAGTGTTTTCTGGTCAATTATTAAAAAGCGATCGTGCATTTTTGTTGTGTAATTCAATGTAAGTGTTGGATATTGGGAATTGAACTTCTGAATATCCTGAGCGGTCAATTTTGTTTTTGGGTCGGTATAAATTACAACATTAACATTCTTCTTTTTCTTTGCAAGTCGCTGCAAAATGCTTAAATCAACATAATTATCTATCAGGATGATTTCCTGTTTTGCCTAAGCAATAAAGCTTTCAAACTTTGCATACGCATCAAAAATCTGCCCCTGAAAGAAAATACCCTGCGTGTCTTTTACATTGTATTTGTCAATTAAGTCGAACAGTTCTTCCACTTTTTTGTCAGTTTCTTTTTGATGAACATTTGTATCTAAAAGCTGTTTTTTTATTGTATTTATTTCTGAAAATACTTGAGCATTGTTTTGCAAAAAATGGCGCATTGCAACAAATGCACGCATAATCTTAATGTTCACATCTACAGCCGTCGGACTTTTTAGAACCGATGAAAGCATGGCAACTCCCTGTTCTGTAAAAGCGTACGGAGGACGCCTTAAACCCATTTTGTCCGAATTGGAAGTCACAAATTGTGACCTCCAATTAATAAACTCTTCTTCGTTTAATTGAAACATAAAATCTTCAGGGAAACGTTCAATATTTCGTTTTACAGCCTGATTTAGAACTTTTGTTTCTGTTCCGTAAAGTTCGGCCAGATCACGGTCTATCATTACCTGCTGATTTCTGATTGTGAGAATCTTTGTTTCAATTGTCTTTTCTGTAATTTCGCTGTTCATACTGCTTTCCAAGAAACAATATAACATAATGCTAAGAAGAATTCGAGCCACCAACTGGTACTACACAAACTATGAATTATCTAAATACGACAGTCTCCCGATGTATTTTTTAATTCCTATTCTAAAAAAACGCAAAAATTATGTTTTTTTTACAAATAATAGAAATGATGTTATAATTTTTCTATGAAAGACATTACACACAAAACCGTTAAAAAAACTTTGATTTTTTTTGGATTCGCATTTGCGTTTGCCTGCTTTTTCTGCGGATGTTCATTTTTTAATTTAAAGGAAAAAACTGGATCTGTTGTTTTTTCTGTAAGCGCTGAAAACTATGCAAAGATTATGCGTTCCGAATCATCCTCTGTGCCTGCTACCCTTTTTTGTGATATTGAACTTAAAGGTGGCTATTCAGAAACTAAGACTATTTCTATTACGAAGGGTGCAACGGTAAATTTTGAATCTATTCCAATTGGTACTGAGCTTTATGCAGAGATAACTGCCTACTATGTAGAAAACAACAAAAAGGTTGTAGTTTATTCAGGAACCTCGGCTACAGTAAAGGTTACAGCCGGCGAAACTCCACTTGATGTTACTTTGAAAAAGGTTAAGGCACCGGAAGAACAGACTGAGCCAACCGAACCACAAGAACCTCAGGAACCAGAAGAGCCAGAAATCCAAATGACCATTTATGTTTCCGGTACAGGTAATGACACCGAAGGCGATGGAACTGAAGCAAAGCCTTTTGAAACTGTAGACAAAGCCTGTGAATCAATCATAGCACAGGGAACAAAAAATACTGTCTGGACAATTTATATTATGGGCGATGTAACTGGTCCTCACGAAGGAACTAACAAAGCTGGTGCACGAACATACCCAAAAGATTTTGGCAGAAGTATTATTCCGGCTGAAATAACTTTGGATAAAGCAAAAGCAATTCACCTTACCGGCTATAACGGACTTGATGAAAATGAAAATCCTAAAGATAAAATTAACCGCGGTCTTCAAGATATTGCTGGAGCTGGAGCTGCCTATACAGGAACAGTACTTGCAGTTGTTACAGAAGTTCCTGTTACAATTACAAATCTTCTGCTTACCGGAAGCCAGAACGATTCTACAAACAACAGTGATGATCCATACCATACAAAAGGCGGCGGACTTTTTGTTTCAGAGGCTTCAACTGTTACCCTTTCTGATGGAGCTTTAATTGCCGGTAACGATGCAAAATATGGTGGTGGTGTTTACAATGCCGGAACAATTTATCTTGTTGGAAAAGCCTGCATTGGCGACAGAACAGTAACTTCAGTTGCAAATGGTTATGTAAAAAATGGAAAATGTTCAAACGAATACTCTTACGGTGGCGGTGTTTATAATATCGGAAATCTTTATCTTGGCTATGAAAAATATGTGAGCGAAACTGAAAATACACCAAAAGAACTTAAAGGCGGTATTTATTACAGCTTTGGTTACGATGCACATGGCGGCGGTATTTACAACAAAGGTACAACCGTAATGAACTCTGGAACGATTGCTTACAATGATGGTGCAGGAGCTGCTGGCGGCGTATATATTGCCTCTGGTACTTTTACTATGACCGGCGGCTCAATCCATCATAATTCTACAGGCGGTAATGGTGGCGGTGTTTTTGTTGCTGCTGAAGGAACCTTCCATTTTTCAGACGGAACAATTTCTGCAAACTGGGCAACAGGTGATGGTGGTGGTGTATGTATTTACAGCAATTCAACCAGTGCCGGAAAAATGTTTATGTATGGAAATGCTGTGGTTGGAGATGCAAGTCAAACTTCTGCCCCAACTTCAAGAGAAGGCGCAAATGCTGTAGCAACTATGGGAGCCGGTATCTACGTAAGCGGAAAACTTTACATGGGCTACAAGAGCTATACCAGCGAAAGTGAAAATGAACCTGCAGAACTCACAGGTGGAATCTTCTATAATTATAATACTAACGAAAAATATAACAGTGGCGGCGGCGGTTTGTATATAAACAGTGCAAGCAATGGCACAGACATTAATGCAAACGTGCGAATGAACAGCGGAACAATTGCAAACAATTCTGCGGAGAAAGGCGGTGCAATATATATTACTGGAGGAAGCAGTATTGTACTCAGCGGCACTGCAGCAATTCCTTCTGGTGTTCATAACAGAAATGATATTTATTCACTCTCTTATCCTGTTTATGTTAAAGATTCTTTAATCAACATAACAGAACAAAATCCTGTTTATATTACACCAAGTTCAGATGATGGAAAAACTATTTATTATTCTTCCAGTCCTGTAATAAAGCTTGCTTCAAATACAGCAATAGAAAGTCTTGATGAAGTAAAAGATAAGTTTGCAATCACACCGCTGACTGCAACTGCAACTGGAATGGTTACTCATTGGGCAATCGGCAGTGATGGAAAGGTTATGCAGAATAAAACAAATCTCTATGTTGCTTCAATTGAAAATGGCGGTTCTGATAATAACGACGGTCTTTCTGCTTCTACTCCTTTGGCTTCACTCCAGGCTGCAATGAATAAGATGGATGATATTTCAAAGGATTATATTGTTACTCTTGATGGCGAACTTTTGGGAGCCCAGACAATTTCTGATCCAAAGAATGGAAGGATTCAGGCAAACTCAATAAAACTTACTGCAAAGAATGCATCTTCCTATGTAAGTACCGAACCAAAAGATTTATTGAACGGGAACTTTGGAGATAATGAAAGTGGAACTACTCTTACAATTAATACAGCAGTTCCTGTAACCTTGTATTGTATTGCAATTAAAGGTGGCCACGGAACTATAAAGAACGGAAAGCTTGTCGGAGGCGGCCTGCTTATTCAGGAAGGCTCAAGCGTTTCTCTTGAATATTATTCCCGAGTTATAAACAATAAAACTTCTTACAATGGCAGTGGTCTTTCTGGTTGTGGAGCTGGTGCTTATGTTTCAAAGGATGCAAAACTCTTCCTTAATTCTAACTCCTTTATAGCAGACAACACAGATGCTGATTTTGGTGGTGGTGTTTATGTTGCAGACGGTGGCTACTTAAAACTCCAGAAAGGTTCTACAAGCCATATTCGAAACAATGCTGCTTCAAAAAAAGGTGGCGGTGTATTCCTTGAAGACAATGCCCTTATGGAACTGTATGGCGGTTATATTCATGATAATGAAGCTGGAACAGATACCAACACCATTTCAGGAACGCCAAGTGGATTGGGTACAGGCATTTACCTAAGTAAAGCTGCAAATCTAAGAATAAGTGGAGCAGCAACTGTCACAATTCCAAACGACGTATATTTGCAGAATAATGTACAGGTAGAAGTTACAGCTGGTCTTTCTGGAACTCCTAATGCTCGTCTTACCCCAGAAGCTTATCCAACAGGAGATGAAGCTCTTTGTCTTATAAAACTGAACAACGAAATCTCATCATCCACATTAACCTGGTATGGCGTTGCAAGTCATTTTGAAATTACACCTCAAATCCTCTCTAACGGGCAAAAACAATATTGGTTCGTAGACAAAGACAATAACAATAATGGTAAGTTATCTAAGAAAGCCGGAACAGAACTTGCTGTTTCAATTCCATCTTACGTAAAAAATGATATTGCAGTTTCTGTAACCGCTGATGGAAAAGCTCTTGATGATATAGCACATATTGCTGGTGGAACAACTCTCACATTTACGGCAGCTTCAGGCTTTACAGATTACACCTGGTCTTTTGATGGAGTAGTCCAGACTAACTCACAGACATCTTCCAGTACAGTACCAACAGTTTTCACTCTTGACACAACAACACTTCCAGTTGGAGCATACGTTATTTATCTTGAGGCAAAAGACATTGATGGTGAATATTTTTCTTATACTGCACAGGTCACAGTAAGTGGTAACTAACTCAAAACTCAGGAGACAATTATGAAAAATAAAATAATGACAACAACACTTCTTCTTTCTCTGCTGTTAACACTTTTCTCGTGTTCAAATATTTCGCAGGAAAAGAGCAGTCCAAAATCAGACTCAAAAGCATATCTCGTAATAACTCCGGGAACTGTTTCTTTGAACAGCCGTTCTATAGACCCAAGTGATGATTACGCATTCAAAAATCTTAGGGACATATATTTTTATGCTCAGAAATCTGGTGGAACAAGAAGAACTCTTCTTAGCAACATTGGAAATCTTACAGACGTTTATTCAAAACAGATTTTAATGGAAGACGGAGCCGGTTCATATACTTTTGAACTTAGAGGATCATTAGACGGCATTTATTTTTATCAGAAGCTCGAAAATGTTGAAATAAAAGATTCAGAAACAAATGCCATTTCTTTTGAACTTTCTCCGGTAAAAAGCAGTTCTGATTTAGAAACTCCCTTTGAGGATTACGGTGGAATTGATATTAAACTGAAGTATAAAGATGCAAATATCAATAAAGTTGTAATCACAGTTGAAGATTTAGCAACAAACGAAAAGATTGATGAAGAAGAGATTCCTTTATACAGTACTTCTGGAACAAGAACAGTTGAATACAAACGTTGGGTAAGTTATTCAACGGCTTCGGAAACCGGGCGAATTGCAGTCGGCACTTACCGCGTTACCTTTGATTTTTACTGCACAACAATTCAAACTCAAACAAAAGTAAATGGAGATACAGAAATTGCAAATCAAACTCAACTTTTAAATAGTTTTCCATACGTAGTTCATGTTGAAAAAGGCCGCAATTCAGTTTTTGAAGATACAATTGACTTAAACGAAGTTTATACTATTACTTACAAAGACAACTTTGGCAGCAATTCCGGCGGTATGTTAGAAGGTCAAACTAAAGTAATCAAATATTCACGAAAATCAGAAAACATTATTCTTCCTCGTCTTTATCGTGCTTATTATTTATTCCTGGGCTGGTATACTGAAAATGAAGGTGGTGAACGCATTACGAATATTCCAACTGGTTCAAGTGGAGATATAACAGTTTATGCACGCTGGCAGGACCTTGGAAAAAGCGGTTCAAATGAAGTTCTTTATGTTAATCCAAATGCGACTTATCATTACGGTACTTCAGAAGAATATGGACTTGCAAATATTACCGAGGCTCTGGAAGTTATCAGTAGATCAACGGCAGTTTACAAACATAGCTGGACAATTAAAATCAAAGGCTCAGTTACAGGAACGTATTCATTAGACGATTCTGAATATTATTTTAGAACTTATGCAGACTCAATTACACTTGAAGGCATTTCTGAATCATCAGATGGTGGACCTATAGATGAAATAAATGGTAATCTTACAAGCGCAACAGAAAACGGAGCCGTGCTTTCCATCACAACCAAAAATCCTGTAACAATTAGGAACCTGAAAATTACAGGCGGTAACAACAGCGGAAACGGTGGTGGCATTTATATCGGGCCAGATGCTAATGTTACACTCGATGCTGGTACAGTGATTACAAATAATACAGCAGCTTCTGGCAGCGGTATTTACCTTAATGGTGGTACATTAACAGTAAGTGCTGATGCTTCCATTTCCGATGAGATTATTAATGCTGATGGACAACTAAATACACTATAATAAACAACAAAAGGATTTTTTATGAAAAAGATTTTTTTAACTTCTATCATTATTTCTTTACTCTTATTAAACGCTTGTGCTACAAACAAATCAACTTCAAAAAAAGCAAGTTCACAGACTGATGTTAGTGCACCACAACAAAACACACCACAAGCACCAACTCAATCTGTAATCAACACCGAAACTACAGATTTTCTCCCGGATTCATCGCACGTAAAGGCTTTGGGCCGCACACTTTTCTTCGACGACCAGCTGATTTTAGGCTACTCGTCTACCGGCGCAGAGTTCAATATAAATGCCAAGCGGTTAGACATAACTATCACCGGCGACAGCAATGCACGAATGACAGTAGACAACGGTTCTGCAGCGCGAATTGCAGTTTTTGTAAACGGTGAACGCAAGCTTGATGAAATGATTCTTTCGCAAACTCAAACCTTTACAGTTTTTGATGATAAGCAGGCAACCACCGGCGTTGTACGTATTCTGAAAATAAGTGAAGCTTCAAGCTCTGTTGCAGCCATTTCTAAAATCACAACAGACAAGGAAGGAACAATTTCGCCAACAGCAGCACGCCCGCTTAAAATTGAGTTTATTGGCGATTCAATTACCTGCGGTTACGGTGTAGATGACCCGGACAGGAATCATCATTTTAAAACCTCTACCGAAGACAATACAAAAACTTATGCATATAAAACTGCCCAAAACCTTAATGCAGATTATTCAATGATAAGCGTAAGCGGCTGGGGAATTATTTCAGGCTATTCCG
>JAEEGK010007167.1_pt1 | contig 26611 bp, 24 predicted proteins | sample 8958771 | NCBI WGS metagenome assembly JAEEGK01 (sample SAMN16246547, study PRJNA631951) | gut metagenome | biome: gut microbiome; feature: rumen; material: SC-attached | host: Bos | place: Iran: Karaj | collected 2018-10 | reverse complement strand
CTGCATCGTATCCTTAATCCCGTCAAACTGAATAATATCCTCACCCATAATCATGCTTTTTTCTATCCGCCTGCAAAATTAGCAAAGATTTCCCATACTTCCAAATCTTCACAAGGCTTGCGAAAGAAAAAAATCATTCATCATCCTGCCCACGGAGCGTACCAAGCCCTTTCATATTAATCAGATGCTTGCCATATCGTTTTCTGAATCTCTTTGAGCTATACTCTTTACTCACCCCTTTAATCTTCCCGTTAAAGCCATAGGTAATATCCTCAAAATTGAAATCCATTTGATAAGTATACTCTGCATCAGGCGTAACACATCGAGTTTTAGAAGCGACAGTAAAGCCATTCTTCTCCAGTCTGACGCCTGCAACATCATTCACAAATCTGACGCGAAGCGTTTCTGTATTCACCTGATATATTAGAAATGTGCTTAACCTTCCGATGCCGTTGGCCATTATATCGCCAACCACATATACATATTGCTGATCAGGGCTCACAAAGGCATACATACCAGGCGCTCCATCATTCAGATAGTCTTCATGAAAATCAATTGCGTAACGACTATGTTGACGGGAATCGTATACCATGAAATGACATCCGTCATCACGTTCTTCAATATAGAATTCACGATAATCATACGTCCCAATCTCCTTTTTGAGTATAGGCAACCGTTCACCCGAATTATACGATATCTTTGTCCTATACATCTCGTGAGTTTCAGGATGCCAATCATGTACCAGACGGAAAAGATTCTCCATCTTACGCTCCATATCCGACGGATACACTAAAGTAAGCTTGAAGATCAATTCATGGTAAACCACATATTGTTCGTAAAAACAAAATCTCGTACTTCCCATAATCCCCTTCAAATAGAAATATCCATCGTGCATGTCCTTCATAACAATGGAGTCGTTACCTTCAGCTTTACTTTCTCTAACAATGAACTCCGCCAAGGTATCAGCATCCCAGTGATACGGATTCTTTTTTGCATCTGCCGCCAAAAACAGGCCTGTGATTCCCTTATAAGTCACCGTCACACTACTGTCATCGACCTCTTCATCCAGTTCGAAACAGTCCGGATACTCCAACTTAAACAGCTCATCACCTACGACAATCGTATCCAGTTTCTCCCATGAAATAAGATCCTTCTTCTCAGGCACCCACCATCGATTGGTCTGTTTCTTCTGCTCATGAGAAGAACACGAGCTCAAAGCCACAATCACAACAATCAACCCAAACAAAAACTTCCTCATAATCATTTGCATATTAACCGTTTCAATATTTCAGGCAGATATTGTTTATATCGCTCCCCTGTTTTAGAGCTTGTTCTGATAATGAAACATTCGCCTGTTTTCGTCATATAGATTGGATATTTAACCCCACTCACCGTTATATAGAAGTATTTTGTCAACACAGCATCAGAGACACTATCGGATTTTACATAGCTGCTGTCCTCATCAGATAAGTATGGGCCACAATGCGTAACGTCTTCTTTAGGAACAGCCCTCGACCCTGCTTGTGGTTGTTCATTCCTCTTTCCACATGAAACGAGAAAGATTATTAAACTCGCCACCAATAAACGAAATGCTTTAATTCTCATTGTCTTATTTATTCTCTGCAACCTTGCATTTCTCTAACTCTGTCAGGACAAATCTTTGAGCCTTAAAGAACTCATTAAATGCACTTTTAAGATAAAGATCCCGTTCGGGAATCTGACTAATGAACAGCATATTTTTCTTGCTATGAACGCCTATCTGCTCCGTCTCCTCATTGATTGTATAGATTAACGTGCAATTTGCTTGTCGATTTGCAAGATTGATTACTTTCCGAAGATCAGCGATTTCTTCAATATCGCTATACGTGGATATCTCATACCACCAAGTATCATAGATGTTAATGAAATAGTTGTCATCATTGCAATCTATCGTAAAATGCTCTCCTTGAAAGATAAAGCGTATCCAGTTAATATTTCCCCGTTGCTCAATATCATAATCACATCCAATCTTACGCAATGTGCTTGTCACGAGCCCAGTAATAGTCCTCTCATCTAAACATTTCACAGCCTCAACTTCCCTTTCTTCATCCTTACCACTATTCTTCAGTTCCTCGAAGAAACGATCTTCTTCAGCCTCTTTCTCCTCTACGCTTGCCTTATAGACATGATAGAAGTAATAAACGCCAAATATGATTACCAACGTAATTATATGACTCATACCTTAACCTCCTTTTTGTTTGCAAAGTTAAACTTAAATTTCCACTCTCTAAAGCATTTTCCCATCACAAGCCTTGTGAACTTGGCAATTTGCATTTCCAAATCACATTGGCCCGAACCAAATCTATCTTCTTGGCTTCACCACGCTTGCCAGAAATAGCATAATATCTGGCCACACTTCTAGGAAGAACAGCAGAAAACACCTTGCGAATCCTAGCGCACTTCTCATTGATAGAGTTCTGTGTGGGATTAGTTATGTCTGCAATACTCTTCTCCACCCTTTTAGTAAGTCCATCAGGTTTGAAAAGCAGATAGATACTCGTCAGTTCCTTGCGATAATCTGGCAGACACTTCAACACGATACCTTCAGGATGTGAGAGAAACAGCAGATAAACAGCCTTTACCAGAGGTTCCATCTCTACCACCACAGGCTTTTCTGCAGACAAAACAACTTCATACTTTTCAGTCACTATCAACTGAGGGAACAGCTCTTCTTCATTCATAGCTGCTACAATCTCTGCATCCTCTACTCCGTAAGCCTTCAACCTACGCACCTTTTCTCTTACCTCGTCCAAAAGAATGGAGCAATGAAACTGCTCCAATTCTTTTGAGAACATATGTATCATCTGCTTATCCATAGCTATACATTATTTATTTGTTATTATTAAACTTTGTTCAGTCTGAGCCAGCAAGGCTTTCTTCAAATTCAACTGGTGTTCAACTATTAACTCATAATCACATTTGCTCTCTCCCATTTTGATTGTCAACACAAATAATTCGAGGAAAGTGAGGAAACAAAATAGAATCACATAGAAAACAAGAGATACCCAACTATTTGAAATGACCTTTACTGTGGCCTCCAACTCTTCAATAAAGCCAAGAGGACGAGAATCTACTTCTTTATTCACTTTTAAAGATATATCTTTTTTGTCTTGACGGATCTCTTCTAATTGCTTTTGATATAGCAGAATCTGTTCATTATTAGCATTCAATTGAGCAACCTGCGGATTAGGCATCTTTCTTCTATTAACTATCGTCGATTTCTCATAGATCGGCTTTCCGTTTTCATCCTTTCCTACAATTCTTGTGTCCGTAGTGACATCTGTAATATCAATCGTAGGATTCTTTTGCAACCTTTCATTTATAGCAATGGTACATAGGCTCAGTGAATCCATATCTCTTTCGATACGTCTTTCATCATTTTCATAAATCGACATCTGCTTATTGACCATCATTAGCTTCACATCCTCACGATGATCCTGTATCGCCTGCTTGATATCATTAGCAAAGAACAACTGATCAAATATACAAGATCCTAGGAAAGCCATACACAATGCAAGCAGAACTCTCATAGTTGACATCAAACGAGCCTTTCCTACATTCAATATGATAATCCTTTCTATACATAATACAGTAAATACAAATGCCATCGAAACACATATTTTCATTACGCCAGATTCGATATTTATGTATTTTTCCGCAAGGCAATATCCGATTGTGCCCCAAAGTAGCATCATAATGCTTACTGCTGATATCAGTTTTAAGAACTGGCGGTGACTGGCCTCACCACATTCTTTCAAGATGTCCTTATTCCATCCAATCAGGAAGCATCCTATATTTGTTAAAGCTTTCATAATCTCCAATTGTTTAGTGGTTTGAATTAATAAAATCCATTGTAGCTGCATTGATGCCTTTCATGAATCCACGCTTATAAGACTCTATCATCGATGTCATCTTGGGGTCATCGTCTGCAAACAACTGTTCCATATTCTCTATTTCTCCCAGATGCTCTTCGTAAGTAGCAAGACTAGCCTCCAATTGTGATACAGCAGTAAAAGCATAAGCTTTACGATAGTTATCAATTTTCATCTTAATAACCCTGATATCATCGCTATAGCGAAGCTTGATTCTCTTGAATAACATCTCGAGATCATACCGGATAATCTGGATTCTGGTGTCACGATACGATACATCCTGATCAACTATTGCATCCTGATACCCTTCTTCCTCGTAGTTTTTGTGAATGTAGTGGAAGATCACGTCGATAGGCATTCCCGTTCCCCAGGTGATTGTAATGAGATTCTTCTTGCTCTCTTCCTCCTTCGGACCTTCTACAGGATTCTCATTTTCATTGTTCACTTCCTGTTCATCATTGATTTCTACAGGATTCACGTCGCTGTTTGCAACCTTCTTGCTGCTGAATAAACTAAATAGTGCCATAATCTTTCTGTTTTTTATGTTAATACATTCTATTTCTTATGCAGCCATCAACTCTTGATTATTGATAATGATGTCAAAGGATTCACCTGTAGTAGAATATGTATATCTGAAAATCATATTTTTGTTTGATCTGGCCAATCGGATAGCCTGCACGCTATTGGGGTTGATGCTCTTAAGAATGTTCTTTTTCAAAACCCTTGCATCGAATCCCTCTATCTCCTTTTTTATCTTATAGAAAAGAATAAATGAATCCTTTGTTGATTCTGACCCTTCCCATGTCGTAAGTTTGTCTACTTTCTTGGGACAGAAATATGACTGGTATCTAGCAAGAAGCTTAAGATACTCTTCATCTGAAACATTTTCATCAACTGTCTCTGAAAGGATAATGTCCAATTCTTCTTCTGTAAAAACGTTAAGAACTTCATTTATATCTACAGGATCCTCAGAAAAGGCCAGTGAGAAGATAAGGAAGACGAGGAACATGCCTATTCCTAAAATAAAGGATATAGCCCCCGCAATGAGAATGATAAACCAATGATTTGCGATCACTTTCTTTGAATGTAAAAAAACTCTTTTCATCTTGTTTAATGTTTAAATTGTTATTACTATGTTTGTTATTTGCCTCTTTATACCGAAAAAAACAAAAAAGTAACCGACTTTTCGATTTTTTTTGTATATTTGCCGAAAATATTTCTATATGATGCGAAAGCTGCTGCTGATAACAAGCCTTTTCTTCATAGGCATAATCGCTGGGAATGCCCAGCGGAAAAGGGCTTTCATGGTGGGCATCTCCCATTATGACACAGCACTGACAGGTTATCAGTGGAATAATATCAATGGAGCCGAAGATATCCGTCTTTTGAGTCCAATCCTGAAAAAACAAGGTTGTTCTTTAACCACGCTCTTAGACGAACAGGCTACATACCAGAATATCATCAGTCAGCTTTCCACCTTCACTAAACAAACCAAGAAAGGCGATATCGTCTACCTCCATTTCTCAACTCATGGCCAGCCTGTAGAAGATTTGAATGGTGATGAGGAAGACGGATGGGATGAGGCCATTATCCCTATCGATGCTTACAAGCTATATAAGAAAGGTGTATATGAGGGGAAAAAGCATCTTCTTGACGACCAGCTTAACCAATATGTTAAGAAACTGCGAGAAAAGATTGGTCCCAACGGTTTCTTATATGTGGTCATCGATGCCTGTCATGCTGGCACTTCATCAAGAGCTAACGATGAGACAGTAAGAGGCACTAAGGTTGGCTTTACATATAATAATAAGGTATTCAAACCTTCAGCCCAGAAAAAATCCCATTATAAGATTGAAGCCTCAGCAAAAATGTCGCACGTCATGTACCTTGAAGCCTGTCGTCCAGATCAGGTAAATATGGAGATCAAGGTAAAAGATAAACGCTATGGTCCCCTCTCCTACAACATCGCTCAGGCATTACAGGCTAAGCCCCTCTCTACAAATGCGAATGTATTTCTGAATAATGTCAAAGCCTCTATTATGAATGGTGGCTTCTGGCCCAATAATCAGAACATGGTAACAGAAACAAGTTTCTAACATGGCAAAAGAGATATCATTGCAGAATCAGGATTTGAACAGCTTTATCTCTGGAGAGAAAGACAAGATTCAGACATATCTGAGAAAGAACTATTCTGTTTCAGACGATGATATTGATGATATATTCCAGGAGGCATCAATGGCTCTGTTTCTGAATCTCCGTGATGGCAAACTTTCCAGTCTCACCAGCTCTTTAGGCACATACTTCATGAAAATATGCATTAATCAGACCCTGAAGTTCATTGGCAAGAAAAGCAAGGTGATGCCACTCATTGACGAGAACAAAATTTCTAATAAGAATGCAGTTCGAGATGACAAGATAGATGAACTCTATGGCTTTTGCATGGATACCGAGGAAGAAGACAGGAAGATTCGCATGGAGTTGCTTGTCAACAATATCATTGCATCGATGACAGACACATGCAAAAACATCTTGCATGGATACTACTGGGATGACTTCTCAACGTCTACCATTGCCGATATGTTTAGTTTTTCTGATGCCAACTCTGTCAAAGCCCAGAAATACAAATGCGTGAAGAAGTTCAGAGACAAGTACAACGAATTAAAGAATAAAATTTATGGATAAGTATAACGATATACAGCAAGAGGCCATCGACGAGCGAATTGATTCTTTCATTCGTGGTACAATGACAGAAGAGGAAGAGGCTGCTTTCAAAGAAGAAATCAAAGCAGACCCAGAACTCCGCGCTCAGGTTCTGGCTACGGTATCACTCATTAAAGGCATTCGCACGCAAGAAGCAGAAAAAGAAAAAGTACTCATCCAAAAGAATACCAAGAACAGAACCCGTTCCATTATGCTGTGGGCATGCTCGATTGCAGCTCTATTCGTTATTCTCTTTGGAGTCTATAAAGAGAAAAGATATCGAGATCTGTCCGCCATCGTTTCACCCTACTATTCAGAATATAATATGAGTGAATCCCCCCGTGGCGAAGATGTGGATTCTGTCACCGTTGCTCATCTCTATACCTTATTTAATAATATTAAGAAACAGCGAAACGTCAGCGACATTATCGAAGAACTTGAACCAATCTATGTTTCTCTCGAATCTGATTTCACTTATTCACTCTATGCCAATGACATAGCCCTCAATTTGGCCCTTGCATACATCAAGGATGATCAGATAAACAAAGCCATCCCCATCTTAGAAAAAATGGAGAAGGATAATCCTAATACTCCTATCGCTTTCAAAGCACAAGAAATAGTAAAGAAATTAAAATAAAAATTGTTTTTATGATAAGATTATGTTTAATAAACGGTCGTTTTTCATCACTAGATGATAATCTTGATCTAGATACATTGAGAATTAATAAAGAAGACATTGTTGTAATAAGTTGTGATGAGTATCACCCAACAATTGGAAACTTAGAGAATGCTGCAGCAGATTATGTATCATCACTTCTTCCATATGGTTTTAAAGTTCAATGGGATGGTTCAGATGTAGTCTACCGTAATCAAAGGATTGATCCCAAAATTTCAAATCCGAAAATTAGAGAACTACGTTTCAAATTAGTCCTCAAGAAAAGTAGATAAAAGTGCCAGCATAATTGTTATTTGATATTAAGCCTCGGTCATATCTTTTACGTCCTAGACCGTTTTTGGACGCTTAATTCAATCCATCCAACATTATAAACGAAGCCCAGTACTCCGGTTTGTCAAATCTACCATTATCTACCTGCCGTAGATGCTTCTGGGCATCTCTTAGTGACTGCTGTTTTGTCTTTCCATTCATCAGATTACGATAAAACTCTACCATTAGTATTTTGGTTGCCTCATCATCTACTTTGTTAAGACTCATAAGAATAGTATTAGCTCCGGCCTTTTTGAATCCACGCTGAAGACCATAAACACCTTCTGGCGTTATATCACCTAAAGCCGACTGGCAAGCAGATAGCACCACAATATTAAGGTTATTCAAATTAAGATTTGAGATTTCCAGCGCAGTAAGAATTCCATCATCCTCAGCATATAGTGTTGAGTCTCGATGAATAAGCAGATTTCCTCCAGACATCACGAGAAATGATCTTGAGAGTGCCCCTTCTTCAGTATTTGTAGCTTCATCAGATATTATGAAGTTCAAATTGTCACTCATTCTTTTCTCATTAACATTATTTCGGTCAATATACATTCCATGAGTAGCTAAGTGAAGTAAGCCAATTGACTTACCAGACAACATTTTCAATGACATTTCAGTAGCTTGATTCTTTTTGTACATTTCGCATATTATACCTTTTGATGACAGGAATGCAGAAATAGCATTTATTTCTTCCTCGGAATTTTCAAGTGGTTCAAAATCCCCTCTCATACTAACAGAGCGTGTGAGATTTTGATAATCTTCAGAGTAATCAAGCTCTCCCAAGGTCTCTAATTGAGTTTCTTTTGAGTTGTAGTTAATGCCACCATATAATACTGCATTTCGTATATCTCTATTATCTCTCCTGTTACACAATTCTTTTGTTGATGATAACCTATAAAATAATAAAGAATCACTAGATTGTTCACTAATAATTGGAAGATATTCTATTCCATAAGAATTAAGAATTCCGTAAGGAGAAAAATATATATTATTAACCTCATCAAATTCATTCAATATAGGTTTCCAAATAATAGTTGATAATTTTAGAGAATCTATCTTTTCGTCTTTTACAATGCCGTCAAAAATGGTTTTTTTAAAAAGTCTAATCAATTTTGGATATGACGCTTTTTTATTTAGTACTAAAGCATAATAATACCAATCATCATTATCAACATAGCCACCAAATTCTATTGCCAAATCTTTTTCATTTAAACAATCCTTAACGTTTTCCCATGTATATTGATGATTCACTTTATATCCTCTTTTTTCCAAAATGCCAGACAAAGTCCATCCAGTTTCTTCCTTAAGCAACAGCAAAGAATCAATATTATTAATCATTTTATCTGGAGGCAGAGTCATTTGACTATTAAGGCTAGCAGAAATTTCACTATATTTCTTAAATATATTTATTAACGAATCGTCATTGCTAGCTAATACACTTTGTCGAGTACCATTATCTATTGACAATATTAATCCTTTCATAAATAACAAGTCGTTATATAATAATGTGTTTGATTGGCTTGTATTATAACTATTGCATATTAAAGGTATCCACTGGTTAAACTTAGTACTTAATACTCGATTCCAATATGTAATAGTTTCTTTTTGAGGCATTGAGAATGCAGAATTTAAGAAATGGGACATCATAATATCTGAAGCTTCTTTTAAATAACATAAAACGCTATCAGGTTTGTTAGTATTTTTAAATAGCATTATCACATATTCGAATAATTCTTCTGCATAAGCGAAACTATTTTTCTTATATATTTTTTGATACAATTTGAAAGAATTCATAGCATACTTTAAAGACATAATTGAATCTGAGTTTTTGTACATATAGGATAAGACTTTAAATACATCAGCATACTCTTTTGTATTTTCTCCTCCATATTCTTCAATTATTCTGATTGCTTTTTTTAAGCATTTTTCTGCTTTAATTGTATCCTTTCTATTCATATGATAATCTGCTTCATATCCCAATACGTCTATCATTGTTCTACTTTTATCTAGTCCACACAACACTAGGCCATCTTTCGCCTTATCCAAATAGAATAGAGTGCTATCATTGTTGTACGGTGCAACATCTCTACATAATGACGAATACAATGTTCCATAATTCTGACCAATATGCTCTAAGATCCGCAATGCCTCTTTTTTATACTGTCTTTCTTTTTGCTCATTTCCTATTGTGTGATAAAATGTTGCTATATTATTACTGGTTCTTGCAAATTCTTTACTAAAATACCCATATGTTTTCTGAGATATATCAACAACATTTCTCATATATGAAACAGATTTGGAATAATTACCAACATGATAATTCGATATTGCTAGTTGTTCAAGTAGTTCCGCATAAACTGGATGGCCTTCACCTACAACAGATTCTGCAATTGCTTTTGCATTCATGGCTATTTTTATAGCAGATTCATAATCCCCCATTAACATATATGTTTTGGAGAGCCCATGAAGAGTTTGAATATAGTCCAAACTATCAATATTTATTTGCATTTTTAAGGCCTTATTGTAATAATCTATAGCTTTGTGGAACACACCTTTATTTTTATAATAACTACCCTTCAAACTTATAAGTAGAGGATAAAAACGATCATTATCAATCCACATTTTATTTTTTTCATAGAAACTAACACCTTCATTTATTATTGCTAAAGCATCATCATCATCATTAGTTAACATAGTTGCAGCAAGATTCTCTAAACTTAGGAGATAATTACCATATAATGTACATTTATCATCAACATTGCTGCTAAGAAGATTAAATCTCACTTTGTTACATTCTTTTATGTATTTCATAGATTCACTTTCATTACCCAAAAAACTATATGTAGCACCAATATGTGATAGTACATTTGCGTATACTACAGAGTCTTGTATAGCAACAGAATCATATATGGTCAACAATTTGTCATAAATATCTTTAGATGTCAAATAATCTCCTAAATCTATATATAGCGCTGCTAGTTTATCCATTTCCCATAAATAAAGAGTTGACTGTTCTTTAAAGAAAGAAGCCGCTTGGCTTCTATATTTAATGGCATTTTTCCAATCCTTTACTTTTTCATACGCATCTGACAATGTCGTGGCCACATCATAGTCTCTCTCAGAAAACAAAGGATGTTTTTGACCTAAAAGAATTGTTTTATTAAATTGTCCACTATCATTATATAATCTCATCAAATTTAGTATACAGTTTACGGTTGTTTCCGATATCGCATCATCTCCTTCAATATCTATGCTCAATTTATAAGCTTCATTCGCGTATTTAACTGCGGTTTCCATATTCTGTGTATAATAATTACATAAAACCAACGTAGTTAAACAATTTATATATTGCATACTTCTTCTCGAATATATACCCTCACATAATTGAAGTAACTCTTGAGCTTTCAAAAGTGCTTTGTCATATTCTTGAACTTGAGAATATAATCTAATCAATTCTGAGACGGTTCCGTATAACTCCGGATCTATTGTACTATTGTTGGAATAAATATCATAAGCTCTCAAACAATATTTTATAGCCTTTTGATAATCACCCATTTTTTGATAAGCAAAAGCTATATTTCTTAAAGAATTGCAACATAATATATGATTGTTTCCATATGTTTCTATTCTTGTGTTTAGAGAAGCCTCTCCATAATAAAGCGCTTTTTGACATTCATCTATATATGAGCAATAAGCAGAAAGAGTATTCTCAATTCTTGCAATGTCATCTTTTGATACCCCATAGAAAGTTGGCAAATGAGATAATATAGATAAAGAAGTTTCTCCAAAATGCAATGCCTTGTCATAATTTTCATTGGTGGATAATTTCCCAAATAACAAACAAAGGTCATAATCAATAGTCCCACAATAAACAGATTTTAAACCATACAAATATTTTGCGGCTTTCAATTGCATGCTTTTATAATCAATCGCTTTTTCGATATTACCAAGAGAATCACATTCATAGGCTAAATCATAATAATGACAGAAATCATCATAAGAATATGATGAGTCATATTTCTCTTCCATGTTGACACCATAGATATTAAAGGCGCGACTATCGGGATCCTCTATCAAATTAAATTTCTTCATTTTCGCATGTGGAAAATACAGTATCCCTTTAACAATTTCAGAACCAACGACCTCCTTTTTTTGCGGAGAGAAAGGAAGACCTTCAGATTTTATAATATCATAACGTTCCTGCGTATCTACATCTTCTAAGTATGTCTGACTAGAAATGTTAACCCAGTCATCTTCTATGGAACAAGAAAAAAACAAATATGTTGTATCTTCCGTGATTACGACCTTTTCTATACGAAAAACATCATTATCCGAACGATCAAATATAGGAGCCTCGTATACTTGTGACGCGCATCTTATCACGTAAATCACAAAACTTAGAAAAACAACAAATCTTTTCATAACCTTTTTATAACTTTAGATATATTCTTATTTCTTTTTTTTACAAAACTTAACCCAATATCATTTTCTACAGTACATCTCAAGAATATCTGTGTTTATCTACTAATGATGAAAATGCTGTTCTCATGTCTGTGCATAAAAACATATCCCAAAATGCGGAGTTTTCAGACAAAGAAATATGGAGAATGTAATTCAACTTTTTAAAAGCAACAGTCTGTTGCTTATCGAATCTATTAACAAGACTCTCAACGTCTGTAATATTTGTATTAATGAATCTAAAATATCGAGCCATTATCCCAACAAAAACATCTGATAACTGAACCATTACATTACTCTTCGAATTTATAAATTGATAATTCTTCAATTCTTTACTATCGATGACCATAGTAATTGATTCCATCTTTTCTTGTAGAGCTAATTCCTCATCAAAAATAATCTGTGAGTTTTTGAACATATATACTGGTCGAAAATAGAAATGACGGAAATCGCACAAGAAAGTACCACTTTCCTCATCTTGAATGAATGTCAATTCATCTTTTTCTTGTGCTAACTGAAAAAACAAACGTAATTTGTATGTTAGGTCATTTGCTTTACCCGAATTTACGATATAATTATCCAAGATCTTGATGCATGTCACAAGAAAATCCTTCTTTTGCTCATCTTCAATACTAGGATACTTATATTGAATCATCATATTTAATGTGTTGTCCATTTTAAAGCGTAGTATTTTATAGAGTTCATTTTTGACTTGAAATATATCAGCGTCAACATCCATCACAGAATCAACAATATCAACAATCGCATAATAAAACAATTCAACAACGCCAAAATGTACAAACCACTTCTTTTCTATTAGTAAATCAAGGTAATTTTCAAGTTTTTTATTCCTTAGGCAATCCTCAAAAGAACCTTTACATACATTCTTTGTCTTTATTTCTTGCACTGTTGAATTACAACCAATCTTTTTTTTGGCATATTCAAAATCTACCATATCATTTGCAACTATCCCGCCTAAAACAAAGTGTGTAAAGGGATCTACATTATATCCACCATCTTTTATCCAAAAACACCTATTGTTCCCAGATTCATCAAAATACAAAGTATATTTTGAATTCATCTTGTCAATATTCAATCCATTAAGTAGGATAGCATTTGCCCTAATTGAAGTACAATCAAATATCTCTGCCATAATTTAATTTAATCCATCCAACATAATAAACGAAGCCCAGTATTTGGGATCATCATATTTTCCTTTATCTACCTGACGAAGATACTTTTGGGCATCTTTGAGTGACTGTAGTTTTGTTTTTCCACTCATTAAGTTCTTATAGAACTCCACCATCAATATTTTAGTAGCCTCATCATCAACCTTATCAAGACTCATAAGGATTGTATTGGCTCCTGCCTTTTTAAAGCCACGTTGCAAACCATAAACGCCACCATTGTCAAGATCGCCCAGACCTGTTTCACATGCAGATAGGACTATTAAGTCTAATTTGCTCAAATCTAATTGAGATATTTCTAAAGCAGTAAGTATTCCATCATTCATTCCTGGTTCAATAGTCTCATGACGGGCCAGTTTATTTCCACCAGACATTACAAGGAATGAATGAGTTAGCACTATATCTTCTTTGACAGGATCTCTTTCATTGTTGATTATTTCAATAAAATCAAAATTGTTTTCTTTCTTCCTCTGGGTTAGGTTACTTGGGCTAACATACATTCCGTGTGTCGACAAATGTATCATACTTACTTGCTTGCCAGATAGATTCTTAAAACTATCCTCTGTTCCTTGCTTGCCAGAATAAAGATTTGTCTCCACATTTTGAGACTTCAAAAGATTTGCAATATCTTGGATTTCTTCGTATGTGCTAGCTAGAGGTTCAAAACCTCCACGAGCATTTATACTACGCCATAAACTATTACTATTCTCATCATCATTACCATATGGTCCATTTAACTCATAATCAAGGCCTCCATATAAAACTGCATTCTTCTTGATTTTCTTTTGATCATTAAAAACAATTTCTTTTGTTGAAGAGAGTCTATAAATATTGTAATGATCAATCATCTCTCCTACTCCATCAACATTACTATACTCAATAGGTAATATGTTTATGACACCATCAGGAGAGAAATATATACCATTAATGTCTATATATTGATCCAAGATGGGTTTCCAAATAAGATTTCCTACAATATCTATGATACTTTGGGTGCTTGTTTTTCTAATTAACTCCAAATCAGACTCATTGTATAATGTAATCATATTAGGAGATTTGCAGGTCCTATCAATTATTAAGGCGTGATAGGTATGATAAATTGAATCACTACCTGTAGAAATGAACTCTATCGCAATATCACGATCGGACAATTGTTGTTGAACATCTTTCCAATAAATTGATAGTCGCGATAACTCTTTATCATCATTACAGAGTTCCGAGTCAAGCAACAGACTCTTTGAAAAGAGTGCGCAATTGTACAATTTTGAAATCAGCGTGTCATTTCTTTCTGATTTCTCTATAATATTACGATAGAACTGAAAATTTGGTTCAAATTTATCCCACATCCTTTGTTTTTGTTCAGTTGTCATTCCTAAGATATCATTACATATAGTATCACGCAGAAGACTAAGAACCTCAGACATATTTAACTCAGCGTTTTTGTAATCCCCTTTTTTCCAGTATAGGTGGGATAATATGGGTTGAACCCCAAATCTTATTTCCTGATTATTATTGTTTTTTGTATTTGATACAGATTTCTCCGCATATTGAATAGCCTTTTCAATATTGTCTTTCTCCTTATATAAAATAGAAAGGAAATAACATGGCAATGCGACATCTAAATTATTATCTTTATCATACAATTGGAGACTTTGTTCCACACAATTAATTGCTTTTTCATATTGCTTATCTTTATAATAATATCCAGATAAAGTTAGCAAATGAATTGCATACCTTTCCTCATCACTCAAACTTAATAGAATATCCCCATGCTCTTTCTCCTTGATAATTGCATCATGCATTTTGTTTTCTTTTTCATAGATTCTTGCTAAAGTCTGTAAAACATTTGCTTTTGTATATAAATACAGCCGCATGTTTGTTGCTAATGTAAACGGATTTCTTGTTAACTGATTTCCAGTACGTTCAACTTCTACATCAATATATTCACTTACATCATGATCATTTAACAGATTTAATGCATTCTTAATATATTGTTCTGCATTTACAAGATCTTCGGCGCACTGATAATAATGAGCAATACTATTATACACTCCTGCCATAGAAATCCAGTCTTTATCGTCTTTATATATTTCCGCTGCACCTTTTTGTAATAATATAGATTTCTCGTAATCGTAATTTAGACTATACAAATCGGCAAGACTTCCAAGTAACTCTGCATATTTTATCGATTTTACATTTATTGAATCTAACATATGCTTGGCGGTATTTCCCCAAAAAAGAGCTTCTGTATTTTGTCCGTTTCTTTGTAAATATTTACACTTTAATACTAAAGTCTCCGCATAATCGAGAGAAGACTCGTCACCTACAATTTTATATATATGAAGTACTTTATCACAATACTCTATTGCTTTCTTATTCTCATCAAGAATAGAATAACGAGTAGCCATTGTCTTATAAACATCTACTAATAACTGCGATTCTTTATCAATAAAGAAAGGTAAATTATCCAATTCTTTTTGTACAATTTCAATTCCTTTGCGGATTCCATCAGCATCATATCCAGTTCTTAATTTTAAAAGAGCATTAGAATACCATTCAGCATTTTCTATCTCACGCCATACATTTATACTTTTCTTGCTAAGTTGATAGTAGTTAACATTGTCGCCTAATTTGAAATAATGGTCTGATATTCGATCAAGAGTTTGAGCATAAATAGGATATTCTTTATTGACGACACCATAATAAAACGAATCACATTCTAATGATTGTAAATCATATTTCAGAGCCTTTTCATAATTACCCATCTCATTATAAATTATAGCTATTTGTTTATAACAAAAAGAGGCAGCCCTAGATTTCGTACCAAATAAAAAACAAGCAGATTCTAGTTCATTTTTCTTAAATTCTAAATACTTTGTATTATCATTGGCAGATTTATAAAAATCAGACATCCTTTGAAAACGTTTATATTCATGTTCCTCGTATTTTATGTTATTGCTTTTCAACAAACTAACCCCATAGAAATCAAAAAAGCGTTCGGAAAAGCGTTTATCAGCAGAATTCTCAACTAAATTAAAAGTCTCTAACCCTTTTACATATGGAAAAGAAAAAACAAATTGAAATGTTCCCCCAGTGCTAAACAAACGTTCTTCTGGTTCAAAAGGAAGTCCTTCACAACTGACAATTTGATATCTCTTATTATTTCTGACGTCTTCCAGATACATAGTTTTAGGAATATTGTATCCCCAGCTGTCATCATAATATAAAGAGCAGTGTATATTAATGACATCCTGCTTCATTTCAACTTTGTCTATATGTGGGTGAATTACTTCATAAGCTGTCCTTTCAAAGGAGGGATTATATATTACTTGAGCGACAACATCATAAAGATGTCCCAAATATAGAAACATAAAGAGAACTAATAATAGTTTTTTATTCATTAGATTAATATTTGATTGTAGAACAATTACATTTCATCTAAAGTAAAATTATATTCCTGAGAATCGGCATGAGCATAGAAAGTTCCTCTATAGACTCCATCTTTGTATACACCATCAAACTTACCAGTATTATTACCTCCTTGGGTAAACTCATGGAGAACAATTTGGCCATTTTCTCCAAGAACTCCGGTCAATGACAATTTATGTGCAGGGCCTCTGCTATTATAGTAATACCATCCATCGGCCCGGCCCTCACTTGATACTCTTAAGAACATCGTTATTGGTAATGTTCCAATAGCGCCAGTAAAATATGAGGATGCATATCTTGAATTATAATCTGAATCATTGTTATACTGGGGAGAGATCTTTTCTAATGTTGTCAGAATAGCTTGTTTCATTTCAGAATCTGAGGTATATTTCAGGGCTTTCTCCAAATCCTTCGTTGCAGAGCTATTATCTCCCATCTGGATGCTACATAATCCTTTTTTATAATAAGCCCAACTAAAATCGATGCCAGAAGAAGAATTTTCAAAACTCAATGCTTTCTCTATGTCAGCTTTGGCTTTTTCCCAATCTTTACTGCCAGCATAAAGATCGGCTCTATCCATATAAAGATTCGGTTCGCTACTGTCTATACTTATCGCTTTTGACAAATCTTTAATTGCCCTTTCAGTATCGTTCTGATATTTATAGACGCAACTACGATTAAGATATCCACTCGAAGAATTGGGATGATTTTCGATCACCTCAGTAAAATACTTAATAGCATCCTGATTATTGTCTATCACATAAGAAATGATTCCCAACGCATTAAGGGCCTGAATATCCTCTGGGTCATCATCCAAGATACCCTCGAATATAGCCTGAGCTTGTTCTAATTGTCCCTCTTGCATGGTTGAATATGCATATTCCTTTTGATAGTTTTCAAAATCGATTTTAATAGACTTACGGAAATCATTAAGGTCAATATCAGAGAATGACCATTTGGGATTACCTCCTTCTGACACTGTTATCTCGTTTATGTTTTTATCAACAGCAGGGAAATTCACCTGGAATTTACAAACAGTGGCGAGCGGTACCGATGTACATTCATCATTATTAGAACTTAAACTCGATGAAACAACGTAATACTTCCTTCCATTTGCCTTGTCTTCTAAGTAGAAGCCTTTATCTCCATAATCAGTTGGACACCAAATTTCTGAGCCATTCATAGACATGTCCAAATTCGTATATGACATATAAGCGATAGTTGCGTCAGATTTAAACTGAATGGCGTTTAAGACTAAATCATTATCTTGATCACTAGAAATATTAAGAATGATAAAACCTTCTTTGTTATTAAATTGCCTGTTCGCCTTTGCAAACGGATTGGCATTCATCAAAGATAGTTTTTCCTCATTGATAAAGACTCCAAAGTTTAGGCTTTCTCCACGAGCCTGCTTGTAGGTCGCAACTGCTACAACTTCTCCAGACTCATTCATGATAGGACTACCACTGCTTCCCTGAGAAATAGGGATAGTAACTTGGGCCACTTGTCCATGAGAGTCTGAGCGTATAGACGAAACAAGACCATCTGCAAATGTTTGCTCTAATCCCATTGGAGCACCCAAATTGTAGACCTTGTCACCTTGTTCGATCTCTTTACTGCTGAATTCAAGATAGCTAAACTTTGCCTGATCCTCATTCAATATGGAGAACTTGACAATATCCCACTTTTTATCAGAAGCCAGAACTTTGTCTATTTCATATTCTTGACCGTTTTTAAGTTTTATAACTGCTTTCATACTCTTGTCAAGGACATGATAATTGGTAATTCCTATACCCTCCTTATCTATGAAAAAGCCAGAGCCACTTCCTGCTGGAGATCCATGTTCGTCGAAAGTATAGATAACGAAAGTAGCGTCTTCAGCTTTTTCGAGAACTGACTTGGCTCCTTTTGAACAAGAAAGAAGCAAACAAGCGATAACAATAGAAACAATATAACTAATCTTGAACTTATACATATATAGAATTTTTAGTTTCAGTTTTATTGTGCAAATATAAGAAATAATACTGAATTTTGCAAATTATCTGATGTAAAAATGCTTTTCACAAGGCTTGTTATTCATATTTTCATGGATTTGAAGGCAGATTTTACTATTTTTGCATCAAAAAATGAAAAAAAGTTGTTTTAGGTGGTTACCTTTAGATATTTCCAGGTATAAAGAGGCAAAGAACAACAAATTTTAGTAATAACAATTTTAAAACATTTGAATTATGAAAAAGTTAATGATGACCCTGATGGCAGTCGTATTCGCCATCGCAGCAAATGCTCAGTACACAACCAACTATTACAACCAGTATGGTGGCAGTATCGGTTCGTCAACAACACGCTCAAACTATAGCGGTGGCTACACAACGAACTACTACAACCAGTATGGTGGCAGCACTGGCAGTGCTACAACACGTTCTAACTACAGCGGTGGAACAACTACGAGCTACTACGACCAATACGGTGGCAATACAGGTAGCGCTACAACGCGCTCAAACTACAGTGGTGATGGTTACACTACGAACTACTACAATCAGTATGGTGGCAGTACAGGTAGCGCTACAACGCGTTCTAACTACAGTGGCGGAACGACCACAAATTACTATGACCAGTACGGAGGCAGCATTGGTTCGTCAACCACTAGAAAAAACTATGGTGGTGGAACTACCACGACATATTACGATGCCTACGGCAATAATATCGGATCAAGTTACAGAAGGTAATAAACCTGAGATGGACAAATAAAGGTGCGATTCAGGTCGCACCTTTATTTGTCTATAACACTATTAATCAAAACTCGTTCCTCTCTTGGAAGTTACTTTTGAGATCCTCCTGTATCTCGTTTCATCATCACCATATTCGACGAACTGGTAATCTCCACCAAAGACTACGCGTTTTAGGAAGGCATGATGTTCTTTGGTACCTGGTAACAAAACATAGCACGAAAAAGAATTTGCATTATAATCTCCGCCTTCCTTCTTGGGTCTAATATTCTTTGCCAATACCATTTTAAATTGTTCCCTTGAATACTCATAGAAAATGATTTCGGAGGTAGAGTGTATAACCTCGCAAGTCCATCCAAATTCTATAAGGAGAGGATGGAAATATTGTTCCCATTCTGTGAATTCAATTCCTCCTCTCGAATATCCAGCAATATTCGCAGTAATAAAGTCAAGACAGTTCAGTACATATTTTGTCCTACCTAGATAAGGGAAATCCACCTTTGCTTGAGGATGATCAGACACCAAAGCCTGATTATACAAATCATCCACTATACCTCTTGCTTCTTGAATAGCATTATATATCTTGATCGTGTTTGAATGATGATTGGGGTTGTCTATGAATGAACCCACTTGGGTGAGAATCGCATCTTGTAGTTCTTTGATCATTTGCGATTGAGCAAGAATAATAGAATAAGGTAGAATGATGAATACGCCTACTAATATCCACCTAAGATTAATTGCCAACTTCTTCATATGCTGCCATTTTAGTTTATTTGATTTGTTCACAGCGCAAAAGTAAGTAGAATTTCTGATAAATGCAAATTATTATAGACAATTTTCGCTTTCACAAGGTTGTGGAAAGGGAAGCAATAGTCTTTTATGTCGTAAAAAAGCTGGCCACAAGTGACCAGCTCTGTATTTGAGTGAAGGAAACCAAGCGGCTGCTCGAACTTGTTCGCTTGCTACCAAAGGGACGCAAGAAGGTCGAATTGCTCATCATCTCCACAGGTTTTGCCCTGCAGCCATGCCACCGTTCTTGCCTTCCAAGCGACTGCGTCGATTACCGCACATCGTGGCTCTACTCGGTTTCTATCAAAGTATCCCACGCTTGTCTTTACGCATCTTGATTTGTAGCCAAATAATGCCTACCAGGGCCAATAGGCTCATTACTGCATAGATATATACTAATTCCATATTTCTTATTCTCTATTACCGTACCTTATTATTTGATATCCTAAAGTAACAAACATAAACAGAGCCACAAGTCCTGCTATTAGAAGCGGCATCTTGTATGAACTATAGTCTAAGAGAACCGTAAGTATCACACCGCCAAAAGTCAGTTTTGCCAAGTCCACGAAAAATTTACCAAGTTCAACGACCTGTTCCTTTCTCTCCTTGGGCCTTTCTGCAATCGCCACCAGTTGCTTATTGAGCTGACCAGCTTGGGCCTTAGCCCTTTCACGTCTCGTACTCATTTGCAAAGGTAGTTAGAATAATCGACACTACCAAGTAATCTTGGATATTTAACACGTTTTTCAGCTTTTTGCTGTCTTTGGTTTCCCATAATCTGATATTTTAAGTTTAACATAATGATATTTGAGTGAAGGGAACCAAGCGGCCGCTCGAACTTGTTCGCTTGCTACCAAAGGGACGCAAGAAGGTCGAATTGCTCATCATCTCCACAGGTTTTGCCCTGCAGCCATGCCACCGTTCTTGCCTTGCAAGCGACTGCGTCGATTACCGCACATCGTGGCTCTACTTGGTTTCTCCTTTCACGATGCAAAGATACGCGCTCGGCTTTGCCGCTTGCCAAAGCAAGAACTTTATTTGAAAGTTCCAAATTTTGAGGAGAAAAAGTGAATAATATCCAATATAAAATTATGGAGATTGACACCAACATTCATATTCCAAATGTCGCTGTGTCGCTGCGTGCCTGCGTCGCTATACCTATTAAAACACACAAGCCCAACCGAACTTGCGTACAAGATCCTTAAGAAGATTTCGATCCTTAACAGGAATATGGACAACTACAGCTTCATGTTCATCGCCAGACATCTTGTAACCTGACAATGGAAGACGCTCCTCGCCAACAAAAGCTGCTTGATGAGGCTCGAAATAATAGTTATCATCACGATACTCCACATCGAAATATTCAAAAGGCGTTTCCGGATTATCATATAAATTACGAAGGTCTTCCTCACCATTCAGAAACAGTTGTAAACGATTACTGGAAATACGGATTGCTGTGTATTGACATGAAGCCTCATCGTCATACAACAAACAAAGGTATATCGTATCGAATGCATCCCTAGCAACGAACAACTGTGGCACATCGCAGAAATCGAGGATTCTATCTATCGTCAGTTTGTTATTCATAAATCAACAATTTTAGCCTGTGACACTTCAAAATCAGCAGAACGCCACCACGAATAATGAGAATCGGAGAACGTTTTTTTCATCACACCATCTTTTGGTTGTAGTGTAACGACTGGGGGCACCGCATCCAACGGAGGGCATAAAGCTGGTAGTTGCTCGTACCAATTCATCACATTCATATTTATCGCTGCAAAGATAAAAAGAAAAAAGCAAATAACAAAGAAAAAAAGGAAAAATATCACTTAAAAGGGATCTGCCATCAGATCCTTGGATATAGAATCGTGCCAACGTGCCAACGTGCCATTTGGTATTTCAGCACGCAGCGACGCAGGCACGCAGCGACACTGCTTCATTTGCCTTAGGATGCCATAGGTTGTCGACAATTCGACAATTCGACATTTCATTTATTAAAATCAACAAAAATAGTAATTATAATTATATAATATAATATATATAATATATTATATATATTATATTATATAATTTGTTAGTTTATGATTATTCAATTGTCCTTACTGTAACTATTTACTTAAAAAACCACCAATTGTCGAAATGTCGAATTGTCGACTAATGTAAAAATTTGCGGCATCAAAAACACAGATGATACCATGATACCTGATACCTTCGACACTAAAGGAAAACGGCCTCTTATTTTTCGTCAGGAGGCTATTATTAGAGTGACAGAAGCCTGTTATCAGAGAATAAGAGGCTCATAATTTGCTATCAAGCCCAAAACACAAAAGTCGCTGTGTCGCTGCGTGCCTGCGTCGCTGCGTTTATTCTCGCTTTTCAATTACTCGTAGTCGTCGATGACGGCGTTCATCATGTCCATCATGGGTTTGGCGGCACGGAACATGGGAACGATGGCGTCGAGCCACTGGTCGCCCTGGAAGAAATCATCGGGCACCTGATGCCAGCAGCAGTAGTCCTTCTGACGCAGGTAGTCGACATACTGCCAGTCGCGAGGGAAGCCAGACGGACAGGTCTTCAGACGCTCAAGTCCGAAGCCCTGTGGCTGGTCCCAGCTGGAGACATCAGTGGGCGAAGGAAAACTGGTGGGTGAAGGGCTGCCAAAATACTTCAGGAACTCAGGACTCCGGACGCATCGCAGCCACTCATCAATGTTTCCCATTATCTCGTTGCGACACGACGTCAGGATGTTCGTGGGCAACCAGTAGTTACCACAGGCCACCATGCAGTGATCAGGTTCCAAATGCAGATAGTACCCACCATGCAACGCCTTCTTGCCATGTGCTGCGATATAGGCGCCAAGATGGTTCTTATAGGGCGACTTGTCGTTTGAGAAGCGCGTGTCGCGATAGAACCTGTATGTGCAGTCCTTCACCGTCAGATGGATCACCGACGGGTCGAAGGTGGTGATGCGACGGATGGCCTGCTCCACACCCCGCTCGAAATCTGCCCGAACGGCATCATACTCCTGTTTATGTTCCTGAAACCACGTGCGATTGTTGTTCTTCGCCAACTGTCGCAAATACTTCAATATCCTTTTTGCATCCATAATAAACTTATCTGGTTTGCAAAGATACGAACTTTATCCGGAAATACCAAATTGTCAGCAGGAAAAGTATCTTGGATAATGCTTACTTGTGAAGAGCCATGACACTCGTATACTTGCTGTCCAGAATGGCGATGTCTGCGGCACTGGTCGTCGGCTCGCGATTGTATTCTGCTACGAATCCCTTGCGGGCACTGTTGGCCGACTTCGAAGCCTGACGCTTGTAAAGGGTGAAATCGTCTTGGTGCATATCCATCAGGATGGCGAGCACCTTCTGCCAGTTGGCTTCTGCCTCTTCCTCCTTAGCCTTTGCCTCGGCTTCAGCCTTTTCCTTAGCCTCCTGCTCGGCCTTCTCCTCGGCAGCGGCGTCGGCATCATCCTGACTACTGCTCTGGTCTCTGTATTCCCAGCTCCACTTCGAATAGTCGCGATACTTCTCTGCAATCCACTTCACGTCCTCGGGTGAGGCTATGGCTGGCTCGCGCTTGAACTCGTTGAGGAACCACTTATGAATATTGTTCATAGCCTCCTGAGGTGTGATGACGCTCGAGTCTAAACGGTAGTTGGCAATCACTTCCTCGCTGATGCGACGCCAGTTCTCGGCATTGATCCACTCGATGTCACCCTTCTGTACGTGCATCTGGTACTCCCAGTCCTTGTACTGCTGTCTCACCTCATCGCGATAGTAGCACAGGTCGAGGTAGAATCCCTCGCAGTTGTGTTCAACGATCTGGGGAGCCTCACCGCTGGTAGTGTAATGACTGAGGAGCATTGCGCGGGCATACTCGTCGTCACATCCGTACATTTCCTTCATCATACCGATGATCTCGTTCTGGACCTCACGGCAACGGGCACCGTAGTTGCTCTTGTCGACAAACTCCAGGAACTGCTCCCATACCGATTTCTCACCGTCCTTCATGCCGCACTTGTGCTCTAAACCGTCGCTGGGATACTTCCAGATGTTCCAAGGACCAGCCAGGTCGAAGGCTGTTTTCCACTCTGCCAGTTCATAGCCCAGCACCTCCAGTTTGGCACCTACCTCAGCCTGCACCTTCAGGTCGACCGATCCTTTCAGCAGGAACTTGTCACTCTCCTGCTCTGCCCAAGGTGAAATCGTCATGCTGGCCTTGCTTTCGAGACTCGGACCAACGGCCAACGTAGGACCAGCCACACCGTAGATCTTCACATCCACACCGAGGAAGAAACCGACACCTGCCTTAGCCTGGAAATTCAGCTCGGGACGCACGAAGGTAAACTCGTTCTTGTTCTCTTTGAAGTAGCTCAGATCCTTCCAGCCCTTGCCATCCTCATAACGGGTACCGGCACGGAACTCATTATCGTAATCGTATTTGAAACCGATACGTGCGTTACCCTCTACCTCTGCAGTAAACTTCAGGTACATATTGGGATTGCACTCTATTATCACAGGCACCGGACCTACCCAGAAGGTGAATGTATAGCCCTTGAACTTAGCCAGGTTTATCTTCTGAAGATCCTTTGGCAGACCTACCTTCTTCGAGAAGCCGACGTAGCACTCAGGATGGAATCCGAACTTGCCATCGATACCTGCTTCGAATTTCTCCACATAGGGCACAGGGACGACAACCTTCCAGTGCACACCACCGTTCAGCGTGATGAAATAGTCCAGTTCGAAGTCCACGGGTATCTTGCCGCTCAGGGTGATGGAGTCGCCCGACTCAGGGCCACACTCAAATTTACGGTTGAAGTTCAGGCTACTGTTCAGCGAGAGAATGCGCTTGCGGTCGCCCCAGCGGGTGACGGTAGCCAGATCCTCTGCCCTGTAGTACTGATATTCACCAGATGAAGCAGCACGGGTATGTACGGCTGACGGCTGCTCATCGGGCAGGTTCCAGTCATTGTCATAGCCGTAAGGATCGGTCAGGTGGATCACGGCAGGGTGAATCACATTCTCTGCATCCACATACTTAGCAGCATATTCGGGCATGCCATCGCCAGCAGCACGGGTGGCCACGTTTTTAGCATCCGCATTCACGTAGATGCCTGTGCTCAGCGTGACGTTCTTGTCGCCTACGATCTCTGCTACGGTAGCGGGCTTCACAGTCAGGATGTAACGGTCGCCATCGAGCTTCTGGGCAGTGGCCTTGCGGATATAGGGCAGCTGCTCCATCTTGTGCCAGATACCCATCGGGTGGTTCACAAACGATGTGATGCCCATCTTGTCAGCATAGGCCTTGCTCACGCTCAGCATCGTGGTATCTGCGTTGAGGATGATCACATCATTATCATTAATAAAGTTTTCGAAAGTCAGACCGTAAGCCTCCAAAAGTGACTTGTCAGCGCCCTCAGGAGCCTGTGTCTTATTTGCACTCATCTCGTTCAGCTCGTCAGAGCAAGATGTGAATGTCATTGTGGCTGCCGCAGCGATGCTCATGAGCACCAACATTGCGAAATTCTTCTTTGTGGTCATAATCGTAATCATTTGATTGTTTCGGAATTCTCTGGTGCAAAGATAGGGTGATTTTCAACAGATGATTCTTTTTCCCCCGTTTTTCTTCCGAAGTTGTATGGACAAACAAAGATTCTTTGGACAAAACGGGGTGTATCCCTCCATTTTTTGTCCAAAAGCCATAAAACGTTCCTTGGAAAAACTATCTTCCTAGCCTCGCCACACAGGCCCGCAAATGCGAGTCCTGTTCTGTTTTATATAAGAGACACACGAAGGAATTATGTTATGGAAATCAGACTTTAAAAATTTTTTATGAAAAATAATGAAATTACTATTCACTATTCATTTTTTCGCTTAACATTAAGGAAGTCAAACGTTTACACAATGAATAGTTGCTATGAATAGTGATGCGACTATTCATTATTAGGCCATTATTGTTGTCAATCTGCATTCTTTGCATCAAGAAAAAGAAGTGTCACGCGATTGTTAATATATCGGTAACACTTTGTCACAACGGTGGTGACACTTTGTTACAAAGCCATTTGCAAAGTGTTACTCGTTGAGTTACTGTAGCGTAACTGACTAGTCTTTAAAGGTTTAGTGACGTTTCGAACAATGAAGGAAGCCATTTGAACGATAAATAATGAATAGTTAATGAATAGTCTAAGCGCACTATTCATTAAGTAAAATTCTGTATATTAGTAGTTTAGATATAAAAATGAATAGATGAATAGAGATTACTCATAATCGTCGATGACGTTGTTCATCATGTCCATCATGGGTTTGGCGGCACGGAACATGGGAACGATGCCATCGAGCCACTGGTCGCCCTGGAAGAAATCATCGGGCACCTGATGCCAGCAGCAGTAGTCCTTCTGACGCAGGTAGT